>Ga0268356_10197_pt1 | contig 64340 bp, 59 predicted proteins | sample BioMet10_FD_194415 | JGI IMG/M metagenome (GOLD analysis project Ga0268356, IMG submission 194415) | Sewage microbial communities from Oakland, California, United States - Biofuel 10 (PacBio Assembly) | ecosystem: Engineered > Wastewater > Sewage > Unclassified | place: USA: California | collected...
TCATGCGGAGAGATCGCATCGGCATGATCATGCCCTTGGTGTCTGCGGTGGCGGGCACGTGGACGGTGATGAAATCCGCATTCCGCTGTAGATGGAGCCGACGTCAGGTGACGTGCTCGATGGCGACGGTCGACGGCCCCCAGCCGCGTGAGATCGAGAGAAACGGATCCGAAGCCGTAGGGCCTGCATGCCGAGCCGCGTGGCAGTGTTGGCGACGGCCGCACCAATGGCTCCGAGGCCGATGACGCCGAGCTTCTTGCCCGAGAGCTCGGTGCCCGCGAAGCGATTCTTGGCCTTCTCGGCCCTCTTGCTCACGTCGGGGTCATCGCAGTTCTCGCGGACCCACTCGTTGCCACCGATGAGTCGCGGCTGGCGAGCAGCATTCCGGCGAGGACGAGCTCCTTCACGGCGTTGGCGTTGGCACCGGGCGTGTTGAAGACGACGATGCCCTCCTCGGCACAGCGGTCGACGGGATGTGTTCACGCCGGCGCCGGCCCGCGCGATGGCCAGAAGGGACTCCGGGAACTCGACCTCGTTGAGGTTGGCGCTTCTCACGAGAATGGCGTTTGCGCCGTCGAGCTCGCTCACGAGCTCGTAGCCGTTGCCGAGGCTGTCGGTGCCGACCTTGCGATGTTGTTCATGCAGTGGACCTTGTACATGGAATCTCCTTCGCAACGCGGGCGTCAGGGCACCCCGCCGCATTTTTTGTCGACGTATCCGCTAGTGGTTGGTCTCGAAGTCCTTCATGAAGGCGACGAGCTTGACCACACCCCTCGCGGGGCATGGCGTTGTAGATCGAGGCGCGCATGCCGCCTACGGAGCGATGCCCCTTGAGGCTCACGAAGCCGGCCTTGGTGGCTGCTGCCACGAACTCGGCATCGAGGTCAGGACTGCCCGTGACGAACGGAACGTTCATGAGAGAGCGGCAGGACGGGTCGACGGTCGACGAGAACATGTCGGAGCTGTCAAGGTAGTCGTAGAGGATGCCGGCCTTCTCGACGTTTTTCTCCTTCATGCCCTGGAGACCACCTTGAGCGGCGATCCACTTGAAGACCTTGCCGCACACGTAGATGCCCCAGCAGTTGGGTGTGTTGTAGAGCGACCCTGCATCGGCCTGCGTCTTGAAGCGCAGCATCGTGGGCACGCCGGGCAGGTCGTCCGGGATGAGGTCCTCGCGCACGATGACGATCTGCACGCCCGCGGGCCCGACGTTCTTCTGCACGCCCGCATGGATGAGGCCATATCTGGTGACGTCGACGGGCTCGGAGAGAAACATCGAGCTCTGGTCGGCGACGAGCTCGTGGCCCTTGGTGTTGGGGAGCTCGGGAAACTTGGTGCCGTAGATGGTGTTGTTCTCGCAGATGTAGACGTAGCTCGCGTCGTCGCGGATGGGCAGGTCGGAGCAGTCGGGGATGTAGGAGAAGTTCTTGTCCTTGGAGCTCGCAACGATTTTGGGATCGCCGAGGATCTCCGCCTCCTTGTATGCCTTGTTGGCCCAGTTGCCCGTGATGATGTAGTCCGCCCTCTTGTTGAGGGCGAGGTTCATGAAGACGCTGGCAAAGACCAGGCTGTCACCGCCCTGGACAAAGATGACCTTGTAGTTGTCGGGGATGTCCATGAGACTGCGAAGGTCCGTCTCGGCAGCGTCGATGATTCCCTGGAAGGTCTTGGATCGGTGACTCATCTCGTTGACGGACATGCCAGAGCCCTGGTAGTCGAGCATCTCATCCGCGGCCTCCCGAAGGACTTCCTCGGGGAGGACGGCTGGACCAGCAGAGAAGTTGTAGACGCGACTCATGTAATCACCATTCCAATGACGGTCGAGGCGACGGCGGCAGCCGATTTCCTACGTATGAGTGGTCGGTTACGTGCCAATGTCGTCAATCATAGAGGTCTTGCTTCGATGTTTTGTATCAGATTGGTTTCGGTTAGCCAGAACGTATGGCAAGGGCAGCGTCTCTCCATCCGAAGGATGGGCGGATGAGTTTTTGGGGAGGGGTGTGACATGGGAGTGATGTATGAGATTCTTTCGACACCAGGAGCCTATCTCATGCCGGCGTTCTACGACTCCCACGCGCCGAGGAGATCGATGCCGCCGATGAGGGTCCCCTTTGGCGAGGATCGGCTCCAGCATGTGGTGGTGTGGGAGCCCGACGAGGGTGACGCACGCCGAGACGGTCGTATGGTTTCACGGGGGCGGCTATCTCGTGGGCACGCCCGAGAGCATGAGCAACGCGGCCGACGTCTATAACGCCCAGGGTTATCGCTTTGCTTCGGTGGGCTTTCGTCTCATGCCCTGGCATCGCTTTCCCGCGCAGGTCTACGACGCCTTCGTCGGCGTGCGCGAGATGCTCTGCTGGCTTACCAATCGCGGCGAGACGGGCGGCATCATCCTCGGCGGAAGCTCCGCAGGCGGCATGTCGGCAGCGCTCGTGGCGTACGGACGCGACCTGCAGGACCTCTACCATGTCGATGGCTCGCAGGTGAAGGCATACGTCTCGTGCGCCGCCGTCCTGGACGCCGCCGACATGCTCGTTGACTGCGCTCCCCCGGGGCCGGCAGGTGCGGCCTTCTATCGCACGGGGCTCGACCTGCCCGGCTGTGATCCGACGGACAGAGACTCCGTCCGTACCATGCTTCTCCCCTATTCGCCCATCGACGTCATTCGACGTGAGGTCGTTGAGGGGACGCTGCCGCACGTTCCATACTTTGGGGTGCACGGCACTGCTGACGAGATGAGTCCCATCGAGACGGAGCGCGCTTTTGCCAGCGAGCTCGCATGTGCCCTGGGCCTGGCTGCTCCACGCTTCACGAGGTCTCCGACCCACGCTGGCAGCACATGGTGACGACGGTCACGACGTATAAGCGTCAGGTGGATGCGGACCCCGTGCTCTCGCATCTCTTCTCGTGGCTTGACAGGTGCCGGTGCTGGGGATGGTGACTGCTGGAGATGGTGACAGGTATCTTTTCCAGGTTTTCCGGAAAACCTGGAAAAGATACCTGTCACCATCTCCAGCAGTCACCATCCCCAGCACCGGCACCCCGAGCGCCAGCCGTCCCCTCGCGGAGGCGGCCAAAATGTATAATCAGTCTGTTGTGGGGTAGCGCACGGACGAAAGGGACACCATGGATATCAAGGTCCAGCATTCAAAGCTCGGAACCATCCTCCTGGGCGTTGCGGCCCTCGTTTTGGGTGTCATCGTATTCACAAATCCGCAGAACGCAACCGTTGCCCTTACGCTCACCGTCGGTTGGGTGCTTGCCATTCTGGGCGTCATGACCCTTCTCAACGCGCTTACGAGGTGGAGCGTGATCTTCACGCAGCTCGATCTCTACTTTGGCATCCTCGAGCTGCTCTTTGGCGTCATCATCATCAACAGCCCCGCGTTCTTCGTCGCATGGGTCTTCGTCCTTCTCGGCATCTACGTCATCATCACCGGCTGCAGCGCGCTCTTTAGCGCCAATGCCCTGCGGGCCCTCGGCGTCGAGCACTCCGGTGGCGCCGTCGTGGCGGCCGTGCTCACGATTGTCCTCGGGGTCCTGGTCCTCGTGTCTCCCTTTGCCACGGCCGGTCTTACGATGATGATCTGCGGGGGATCGCTCGTCTATACAGGCGTCGTCACCATCATCTCCGGTCTCGGCATGAAGAGAGACGACAAGTAGGCGCAGCTCTCCGGGAGCAAGTCCGCGCCTAGAGGCCGGTCACGAGTGGCAGCATGAGGAGGGCCCAGCCGACGACGAACAGCGCGAGGTGCTTCTTCTCGCGGTGGATTGCCACGAACTCGCGGATGAGGGCGCTCGGCCAGTAGTAGGGTGCGACGTGCGCCCCGATGCCCGTGCACGCAAGCCCAATGTCATGCGCGTAGCGAATGCAGCGAAACACGTGGTAGTTGCTTGTGACGAGCGCCACGAGGTGACGTCCGGACATGGAGTCGATGATTGCCTTCGAGTTGCGGAGGTTCTCCATCGTATTCGACGACTGGTCCTCGAGGACTATTCTCTCGGCGGGAATCCCGTGGTCAACGAGGTACTCCGCCATGGCGGACGCCTCGGAGCGAGACTCGTCCGCGCCCTGGCCTCCCGAGGTGATGACCATGGGTGGCGTGGGGTTTCTCCCGTAGATCTTGATCGCCTTGTCCAGCCGGTCTGCCAGAAGCCTGGGTACGTCTCCTCCGATGAGGCCGCTTCCGTGCACGATGATGAAGTCGAAGTCTCGGCGCGGCGGGATGACCTCCAGGAAGAGCGTGTAGATCATGAACGACACAAAGATCAAGGAGCCATAGAGCACCGACACATGATGGCGGCGAGAAGCACGGGATAGGCCGAGACGGCAGGGTCACCCCCGTCCTGCGTGTCGGAGAGCATGAGCACGATGCCTGCGAGCTCGCCTATCCCGACGACGATGCCAAGGATGAGCGAGGGCAGGTCGGCGGCTCCATGTCCCTCTCGGCGAATCATGAGCACGCCGTTGGCGATGAGGAAGACGGGAACGCACAGCACGATGACGGCGAGCAGCAGGACCATGGCGAGCGCGGCCAAGACGGAATACCTGCCGAAGATGACGCCTATGAGCACGGGAACCGTAAGGACGACGGCCAAGGCGAGGAGGAAGCAGTTGCGATAGCGGCTGCGGTCATGATGGACGATGAGCGCGAAGGTGCCCCAGACGGAGGCACACCAAAGGAGAGGGCAAAGTGAATCTTCCATGCGGGACCGTTCTTGCGTGTTGGGCGTGACAGCTCGATTGTAGCGTGACTCGCCTCCTCTGACGGGCGTTTCGCCTGCCGCTCCTCCGGTCCCTCGCACACAAGAAGCGTCGCGGCGTATTTCTCTTGGTGCCATCTGGGCAGACTCTTCTCATCGAAGGCTTGTCATGGGGAGGTCGTATGGCGGCGTTTGACAGGATATGCTGCGGCATCGATGGGCTCGACCGGACGTTTGACAACATCCGTCTTGGTGACAACGTCGTGTGGCAGCTTGCGTCGGTCGAGGAGTTTCGCTCCTTCGTCGAGCCATTCGTGAGCCGTGCCATTGCAGATGACCACAAGGTCATTTACCTGAGGTTTACCACCTCTGAGCCTCTCGTCGCCGAGCAGTCGGGGGTAACGCGGTACACGCTCAGTCCCAACCTCGGGTTTGAGCCCTTTACCATGGAGGTCCGTGACATCATCACACGCGAGGGTCGCGGGGCCTTCTACGTCTTCGACTGTCTGAGCGAGCTCCAGGTGGCCTGGTCCTCCGATCTCATGATGGGCAACTTCTTCCGTCTCACCTGCCCGTACCTGTTTATTCTCGACACGGTCGCCTACTTCCCCATCCTGCGCGGCGGCCACTCGTTCCAGGCGGTCGCGCAGATTCGCGAGACGACGCAGCTCTTCATTGACGTGACGCCCGATGGCGCGGGCGGTCTCTTCGTACGTCCGCTCAAGGTCTGGAACCGATACTCGCCGACGATGTTCCTGCCACACCACCTGGACCTCGAAAGCGATGGCGTCGAGGCCGTCACCGACAGCGTCGAGACGAGTCGGTTCTATACCAGTCTGGGGATACAGCCCATTGGCATGCCCGTGCAGAACGTCGACAGCTGGGACCGTTTCTTCATGGACGTGACAAAACGCCTGGAAGACGGCGAGGTCGACGACCAGTTCTGCGCGAAGATGTGCAACATGATGATGACGCGTGACGTCCGCATGCGGCGGATGGTGCGTGACCACCTCCGCGCCCAGGACTACCTTGCCGTTCGAGACAGGATGATCGGCACGGGGCTCATAGGTGGCAAGGCCTGCGGCATGCTGCTCGCACGTCGCATCGTCGAGGAGCGGCTTCCAGGTGCGGCCTCGCTCATGGAGGAGCACGACTCCTTCTACATTGGCACCGACGTCTTCTACACCTTCATCGTCTACAACAATCTCTGGAGCCTCCGCGTTGCCCAGCGCGGCGAGGAGGGCTTCGTCTCCGCCGCTCCCGCACTCAGGGAGGGCATCGAGGACGGGTCGTTTCCTCCCAACATCCGCGACGCACTCAGCCGCATGCTCGACTATTACGGTCAGAGCCCCATCATCGTACGCTCGTCAAGCTTTCTCGAGGACGGCTTTGGAAACGCCTTCGCGGGCAAGTACGAATCCGTGTTCTGCCCCAACGTGGGCTCGGCCGAGGACCGCTATGACCAGCTCTCATCGGCCATCAAGCACGTCTATGCCTCGATGATGGATCCAAGCGCCCTCGAGTACCGCAGGCGTCGCGGCCTCGACCGCAAGGAGGAGCAGATGGCCCTGCTCGTCCAGCGCGTGAGTGGCTCTCGCTATTCAGACGGCTCGTTCATGCCCACGGCGGCGGGCGTGGGCTATTCGCACAGCGCCTATTGCTGGATGAGCGGAATGGATCCCGATGCTGGCATGCTCCGACTGGTCATGGGGCTGGGGACGCGGGCCGTCGACCGCACGGGGCGCGACTATCCGCGAATCGTGAGCCTCGACCGTCCCCGGGCCACCACGGCGCGCAACACCGCGGAGAAGCACCGGTTCTCGCAGCGATATGCAGACCTCATCGATCTCGGGCGTGGCAAGTTCGTGGTGCGCAGCTGTGACGAGCTGGCCCCCATCCTCTCGCCGAAGGCTCGTACGGCGATCTTCGAGCATGATCGCGAGAGCGAGAGCGTGCTGCGGGAGCGAGGGGATACGCGGCAGGTGATCTTCGCATCATGCGAGGGGATCGTCGGAAACGTGCGCCTGATGCGGCTCATGCGAGACGTGCTGTCCGTGCTCCAGGATGCGTACGAGTATCCCGTGGACATCGAGTACACCATCAACGTCGGAGAGGATGGGAGCTTCGTCGTGAACCTGCTGCAGTGCAGGCCGCTCCAGTCGCTTAACGGAACCCAGCGTGTGGAGGTGCCGGAGACGGACGCATCTCATACCATATTGCACGTACGTGGGACTTCGATGGGAAATTCGCGCGACGTGGCGGTGAGACGCATCGTGTACGTCGACCCGCTGCGCTACTATCGGTGCCCTCAGACGAAGAAGTCCATGGTCGCAGACCTTGTGGGTAGGGTAAACGCCGTCTTGGACCGTAGCGCCGACCACGCGCTTCTCGTGGTGCCTGGTCGTATCGGGACCTCTTCGCCCGAGCTCGGAGTTTCCGTGAACTTTGCGGAGATCGATAACTTCGAGGGTGTGGCCGAGACGGCCTACTCGAAGGCGGGCTACTCGCCGGAGCTCTCGTACGGCAGCCACATGTTTCAAGACCTCGTCGAGACCGACATCTACTATGCCGCGGTATTTGAGGGCGACAGGACTCCCGTGTGGAACCCCGCGCTGCTCGAAGGCCTTCCCGACAGCGCGGACGGGTCGTCTGCGGTAGCGACGGACGACCCGGACCTCGCGGGCATCGTCCGGGTGCTCGACGCCGAGGCGGGAGGCGCCCATCTGTGGTACGACATGTTCTCCGACGAGGCGGCGCTCGCCCTTGGAGACCTAGGTGACGTTACCGACGCGTAGTCCTCTATGCCGACCGGAAGCCCTTCCCGATGATCTCCGAGCTATTGACGATCGTCATGAACGCATGGGGGTCGTTACGCTTTAGCCATTGCTGAAGCCTGGCGGCCTCCTGGCGAGTGAGCACGGTGACGACCTCCTTTTCGGAGCGCAGCGTAAACCCTCCCACCGCGCTGCGAACCGTCGCCGTCCTCTCGAGGCTGTGCACGAGGAACTCGAGAACCGCGTCGGGCCGGCTGCTGATGACGGTGCATACCTTTCGAAGGTTCAGGCTCTCGATGACGTTGTCGACGACGAACGCCTTGGCGAGAAGGCCGAGTATGCAATAGAGACCGGTGCGCGGGCCGTAGATGAGTACGGCCACTGCCACGATGAAGCTGTCACTCACCATGAGCGCCTTGCCTATCTCAAGACTCGTACGCTTCTTCAAGATCATGGCGAGGATGTCGGTGCCTCCGGTCGAAGCGCCCGCGTTGAAGACGATGGCACTTCCAATCGCGGGGAGCAGGACGGCGAAGCACAGCTCGAGCAACGTGTCGCTGGTGAGGGGGCCGGCGAGGGGGATGAGCCACTCAAAAAGGGTGACGTAGGCCGAGAGCGCAAACGAGGAGAAGATCGTCCACCCAATGACGCGGCGGTCGAGAAAGACAAGCCCCAGAATGACAAGGGCCGTGTTCACGATCCACATGAACGCCGATATGGGCAGAGACGGAAAGAGCGTCGAGAGAATGATCGAAAGACCCGAGGTTCCCCCGAGGGCGAAGTGATTCGGCGCCTTGAAGAGCATGATGCCGGCTGCGGTGAGAATGAGTCCGAGGTTGAGGAGGGCGAAGAAGCGGATTCCGCCAGAATCCTCGCGTGAGCGTGACACCTCCTCGGCGTGAATGAGCTCTTCCGCGGACGCTTGCTGCTGAAGGCTTGTCATTTCGTGCGGGTCCCAGGCTTTCCCATCGGAGGGGGTCACTATGATCGCACTTGAGGATGAAACGTTTCGAATCCCAAGTCAACCTTAACCTGGAAATGGTGACAGGTATCTTTTCCAGGTTTTGATGATGTCAGAAACCTGGAAAAGATACCTGTCACCATTTCCAGGTCAGACCTCCCAGGCGCAACGGTCTATGTCAACGCGACCATCGGCGAGAAACGAGACGCCTTCGTCTTGGAGCATGCGACGCTGCTCTTCCCGACCGCCAAAGGAGAACTCCGAGCAGAGAGAGCCGTCCTTGAAGACCACGCGGTGGCAGGGAACGCCTCCTGCGACGCCGGGGCTCGAGTGCATGGCAAAGCCCACGAAGCGCGCCTTTCGAGGTTCACCGACCATGCGGGCAACCTGTCCGTACGTCGCGACACGCCCCTCGGGAATCTGATGAACCACGTCGTACACCCGAGCAAAGAACTTCCCGTCAGCCATCCGAACCCTCTCTAAATCGCAACCACGAATTGCCTGTCATCAGGCTACCATTGTGGAGCCGGCCATATGTGAGAGGAGCCACCATGACCATCGACAAAACCTCCAGCGCACTTCTCGTCATCGATGCCATCGAGGCGATTGGCGACGACGCGCTCTACGATCCCACCTCCGCCACCGCAACCTATCGTGACAACGTGGCTCGCGTCGTGGCGGCCTGCCATGCGGCGGGCATACCCGTCATCTTCTGCAATGACGCACACAGGCCAGGTGCTGATCGCGAGCTCGACCTCTGGGGTGACCATGGCATCGTGGGCTCCACGCGAATCTTCCCACAGATCGGGGTGAAGAAGGACGACATCGTCATCCCCAAGCGCCGCTACTCCGGCTTCTTCCAGACCGACCTCGACCTGACCCTCAGGGAGCTTGGCTCCACGACCGTCATCGCGGTGGGGGCGGATACCAACATCTGCGTGCTCCATACGCTTGCTGACGCCTACTTCAACAGCTACGCCTCAATCGTGATCGAGGACGCCACGATGACCTTTCTCTGCGGCACCCAGGAGGGTGCGATCGAGCATTGCGAGAAATGCTATGGTTCCAAGATCATCTCAACGGCCGAGCTCGAAGACGCGCTCGCATAGGAGGCCCATGGACACCCGCGACTATCCCAAGGGGAGCAAGACCGTCGCGCAATCGCGCACCGAGGTTACGAGGACGGTGTTCTACCAGGACATCAACGGCTTCAACCGACTCTTTGGCGGAAGGCTCATGGAGTGGATAGACGAGGCCGCAGGCATCACCGCCAAGCGCCATTGCGGAAGCACGATCACCACCGCCTGTGTTGACCAGCTGCAGTTCAAGCATGCGGTGTACCTCGATGACGACGTGGTCATCGTCGCTCGGGTGACCTATGTCGGCAACACCTCGCTCGAGGTGTGTGTCGACTCCTATGCGGAGGACTGTCGCACGCGCGAGCGAAGCCTCATCAACACGGCCTATCTCACCGAGGTCTGCATAGACGAGGATGGCAACCCCAAGACCATCGAGTATGGTCTTGAGCTCGAGACGGACGAGGAGCGTGACGAGTGGGAGGCTGCGCAGAAGCGCATCGCGCTACGAAAGACGCGCAAGGCCCAGGGCTTCTAGCCACGTCATTTTGTGTCAAAGCCATTTCTCAACTTGAATGTCTGCCTTGCTGTGATAATGTAGTTCCTCGCAGGCGGAAGCCTGGCATAATCGGGTGGTGGCGCAGCTTGGTAGCGCACTTGACTGGGGGTCAAGGGGTCGCTGGTTCGAATCCAGTCCACCCGACCACGTAATTGCAGGCCAGAGGCTCAGTCCTCTGGCCTTTTTTCATACAAGACGACAGCGTGTGACTGCTGTCCGGCAGTGAGGGCATGACGTCTTCGGCTGTTGGGATAAGCTCGTACGGCATCACGCCGTTGCCGTGAACGCCACTGGCAGCTCATTGGCGACGGTACCCTCACGGTTGACCGAGAAGTGATAGGTCACTCGATCGCCTCTGATGACGGACTTTGAGTAGTGCAGAGACTCCCCCACCGTGTTTCGAACGATTTTGCGCAGGACGAAGAGGGGCGAGCCCGTTACGCATTTGAGCAGGCGCGCCTCATCGTCTCGTGCGGTCGAGGCGTCGATGGAGAGATCCTCCACGCCAAACTCGACGTGATAGTGATTCTCCATGAGCTCATAGGCCGAGACGTCATCGTGCATGAGCGAGAGAAAGCCGGGAAGCATTTCGCTTGTGGCGCAGAACTCGTCAATGGCCATGGGAAAGTCATCCTCAAGGATGACCCTCTTGATGCGCTGCACCTTGCTGCCAGGAGGGATGCCAAGCCAGGATGACACGGACGCATCGGCATTGACCAAGCCCTTCTCGAGGATGATCCTCGAGGTGGGTGTGCCCTCGTCGGCAAATGACGAGAAGCCGCGCTTGGACGCAGCCGATTGCCTGATTACGTGCTTGGGTACCGATACGTAGGTCCCGTGACCCCTGAGCCTCTCGAGGACGCCCTCCTCCACGAGGTCCTGTATCGCCCTGCGCACCGTAATCCTGCTGACGCCGTACTTCTGGCAGAGCTCCATCTCGGTGGGAATCCTCGTGCCAATTCCGTATTCGCCCGAGAACATCTTCTGCCTGAGATCGCTCTCTAGTTGGAAATAGAGCAGTTCGCTCTGGTCACCCTCAAGCATAGACTCTCCGTTCTAGAGGCGCATGACGTTTACGCAGTACCGTCGGCCGCTAGGTTTATAGCAACGCTAGTTCCAGGAAACCAACTCCTCGTCGGTGGCCAACACATAGTGCGAGTCAGAGAGATGGTGAATCCTGCCTTCATCGTAACTGATGCCAAGTTCCTTAGCATCATACACGAGAGGCTTCCGGTCTCGTTCCGTTTCGGGATTGAAGCGAGGGATGGCCGATATGAGCGATTTTGTGTAAGGATGTACGGGATTGGCGAATATCTCGTCGGTCAAACCAGCTTCGACGATATGGCCGAGATGCATGACGGCAATCCTGTTGGAGATGTAGCGCACCATTGACAGGTCATGCGCTATGAAAAGATAGGCCGTTCCCATCTCGTCCTGGATGTCCTTCATGAGGTTTACTACCTGTGCCTGGATGGAAACGTCGAGCGCGCTGATCGCCTCGTCCGCGATGACGAGCTTCGGTCTCATGATGAGTGCGCGCGCGAGCCCCACGCGCTGTCTCTGGCCGCCCGAGAACTGGCTCGGAAAGCGGTTGGCCTGCGAGCGAGAGAGACCTACGCGGTCCATCATCTCGTAGACCTTCTCCTTGCGCTCCTCCCGGTCCATCCTGGGAAAGTGCGCATCTAAGCCGGTGGCTATGGTGTCGACGACCTTCCTGTAGGGATTGAGGGAGGCCATGGGGTCCTGGAACACCATGGCCATGTTTGTCCTCAGGCGCTGTTCTATCTCGGTTGTGAGCTTCTGAGATATGTCGTCGCCGTCAAAGGTAATCCTGCCTGCCGTAAGATCGTCAAGCCTGATGACCGCACGGCCCGTTGTCGACTTTCCCGATCCCGACTCGCCAACAAGACCAAACGTCTCGCCGGGCATTATGTCGAAGGAAATGTCATCGACAGCCTTGACCACGTTTCCGCCGGGAATGGGAAAGTACTGCTTGAGATTCTCGACGACCAGTAAAGGGCGCCTGTCCTCATCGGTCACTCTCGCCACCCCCCTCCGTCTTCATGAGAGCGATTCTCCCCTTGAGCTGCGACGGCATCTCAACTTTGGGGGCGCGCGGGTCGAGAAGCCAGGTTGCGGCCCAGTGGTGCTCGTTCACGACGAAACGGGGCGGTTCCTGTTCGAAGTCCATGTCGAGCGCATAGGGGTTCCTCGGCGCGAAGGCATCGCCCACGATGTCGTTAAGCATGTTGGGAGGATTGCCATGAATGGTATAGAGACGTTCGGATCGGTCTACCGAGACGCTCGGCATGCTTGAAAGGAGTCCCCACGTATAGGGGTGCCGTGGGTCGAAGAAGACGTCATCGATGGTTCCAGCCTCAATGACCTTTCCTGCATACATGACATTTACGTAGTCGGCGACCTTTGCCACCACACCGAGGTTGTGGGTGATGAAGATGACGGAGATGCCCATGCGACGCTGGAGGTCGATGATGAGCTGAAGAATCCTCGCCTGAATGGTCACATCGAGCGCCGTGGTGGGTTCGTCGCATATCAAGAGGTCGGGATTGCACGAGAGGGCGATGGCGATAACGACTCTCTGCCGCATGCCCCCGGAGAGCTGATGGGGATAGCTCCTGAGTCGGGCCTCGGGGTCGGTGATACCCACGAGGTCGAGAAGTTCGACGCAACGCGCATGCAGGGCTTCTCCCTCGAGATGCAGGTGAGCGACGATGCTCTCGGAAAGCTGACGACCTATGTTCATGGTCGGGTCGAGGGAGGTGAGCGGGTCTTGGAACACCATCGCGATGTGGTTGCCCTTGAGTGAGGTCAGCTCCCGCTCGCTCAGCTTCATTATGTCGACGGTGCGCTTTGCGCCCCCATCATCGATATACGTGAACTCGATCGACCCGCTCTCGACCACCTCGTTCGCCGATCGAATGCCCATGATCTGCTTCACGGTCACGGACTTGCCGCTACCCGATTCGCCCACGATGGCTACGGTCTCTCCCTTGAATACGTTTAGATCGGTTCCCCGCACTGCTTTGACAAGACCGTTCGCCGTCTTGAACGAGATGGCCATGTCTCGCATTCTGAGGATGCACTCTTTCTCTGCCATGGTCGCCTCCTACTGCGCGTCCGGGTCGACGGCGTCTCGAAGGCCATCGGCGAAGAGGTTGAACCCGAGCATGAGAATGGCGAGCACCACGACGGGTGCGACCACCATATAGGGGTAGGTCATGGCCGACTTGTAACCGTCGTTGATCATTGAACCCAGGGAGGCGAGCGGGGCCGGAACACCGAGACCCACGAAAGCCAGGAACGCCTCGAGAAATATCGCGTTGGGAATCGAGAACATGAACGTGACGATAATCTGTGCGAGCGTGTTGGGGAGAATCTCTCTGAAGATGATGTTCCATGCGCTCACCCCAAGCGTCCTGGCGGCAAGCACAAACTCCTGGCTCTTGAGCCTGAGTACCTGAGCGCGCACGATTCGACTCATGTCAATCCAACCCGTGATGATGAGCGCGACGATGATGTTCTGGAGCCCAGGCTTCATGACGACGAGCATGAGGGTGACTATGACCAGCTGCGGGATGCTGCTCAGCACCTCCGTAATTCGCTGGAGGACGATGTCGACCTTCCCACCAAAGTACCCTGAGATAAGTCCATAGGCCACGCCGATGAAAACGTCGATGACGACGGCCCACAAGGCGATGGTGAGAGAGATCCTCGTTCCGCTCCAGACCCTGGTCCAGATGTCTCGACCGAGACTGTCCGTCCCGAAGAAGTGATACTGGTCGGAGGCACCCTTCTGGGCGTAGAGATCGACGCCGTCGGAGGTTCCGTCGAAGATGCCTATCTGCTCGAGTCCCGGTATGCGCGGAGGAAGGTTGTTGTACTGCGTTTGCACGTCATCATAGGCATAGGGGCTGATCATGGGTGCGACGATGGCCATCACCACAATCGTGGCGATGATGATGAGGCTGATGGCGGCGCCCTTGTTCGCGAGGAACCTGCCTGCTATCTCCTTGGCATAGGAGTAGTCCGCATATTCCTTTTCGGCTACTTCGTCATGCGCTTTAGTACAGAGCCTGAAGCCTTCCTCTGAGACGGTCTTTTCCATGGTTAATCCCTCCCCCCGGCAAGTCTGATGCGTGGGTCGATGACGCCATAGAGTATGTCCACCAAAAGCATGGTGAGGATGAATATGACGCTATAGATGAAGCTTATGGCCAGCACTACGTTGTAGTCGTTCGACTGGATGGCGGTGATGTAAAGGCTTCCCAAACCAGGTATGGAGAAGATCTTTTCGATGACCAGGCTTCCGGTCATGAGGTTTACGAGCAGAGGCGCGAGCACCGTGATGACGCTGATAAGGGTGTTGCGCAGGGCGTGGTTGATGACGAGCTTTGCCTTTGGGAGGCCCTTGGACTGGGCAAGCATCATGTAGTCGGACTCCATGATGCTCACCATCTCCGATCGCGTGTAGCGCTCGACGCTTGCAAGCGTGAACATCGAGAGCGCTATCACGGGCAGTACCGAAGAGCTTAGGGGTGCCGAGGTGTCAAAGAGGATGGGAAAGAGCTTGAGCCGGTAGCCGAGAAAGTAGGAGAGTCCGAGGGCAAACACGAACGAGGGAAGGCTCACTCCCAGTACGGCGATGACCGTCGCGGCGCTATCCCAGGCCGTGTGACGCCTCAGAGCTGCGATGACGCCCAATACGAGACCGACCAATGCGCCGAGGACGCCCGCCTCCAGACCTATCCCCACCGTGATGGCGAGCCTGCCCCCTATCATCTGGGCGATAGGCATGTTGGTCTGGATGTTGTACGACACCCCGAAGTCGCCGTGGAGCATATTGAAAACGTAGATGACGAAGCGCTCGAGAACCGGTTTGTCGAGCCCATAGTAGGCCTTGAGCTGTGCGATCTGATCGGGCGACATCTTTTCCTCGTTGTTGAACGGGGATCCAGGCATGAACGAGAGCATCAGGAAGAGGACGAACAGGATGATCAGCAGCGTCATCACCGAAATCGCCAGCCTCTTTGCCACGTATTTCTTCATCTACCTCACCTCTTCTCCCTTGACGAACGGAGCGGCGCCTAGGCGCATGGTCGGTCTCCGGTTGGTCTAGCTCTTGTCGCAGAACTTATAGAAGCACTTGATGCCGGTAATGTGGTTCGTGAGCCCCGTTACGCCAGGACGCGTGAGAGCAGCCGCTCCAGTTTGGAAGATGGGGATGCAGACGGCCTGCTCGGTGCAGACGTCGTTGCAGTGGATGAGGTCCTCCCAGCGCGCGGTCGCATCGCCCGAGTCGGTGGAGTTCGCCTTCTCGTAGGTCGTGTCGAAGTCCTCGTTGGACCACTGGCTGTAGTTGGATGGGTGCGTCGACTCGTACATGGCGAGGATCGCGGTTGGGTCGGCATAGTCAGGTCCCCAGGCATGGAAGATGATCTCGTAGTCGTGGTCCTCCTCACGCTGCAGACGGTTCTTCTTTGGCGTGGACTCGAGGTTGACCGTGAGTCCGTCAAACATCTTCTGGAAGGCGGACTGAATGAAGACGCAGCTGTTCTGAGCGAAATCCTTCTCCTGGTCGTAGAGGATCGTCACGTCCCGCTTGTCAGTCTCGGCGATGGCCTTCGTCCAGAGCTCCTTTGCCTTGTCCTCGTCATAGACGAAGTACTGACCAGACGCCTCGGCAAAGTCATCTCCTGCGGAGTTTGAGCACAGACCCCTCATGGTCATCTGGTTGACCGCCTGCGAGCCGTCCTTGAGGACGTTGCCGCAGATGTCATCGCGGTCGATGCCATAGGCAAACGCCTGGCGCAGGTCAAGGTTGTCAAGGCCGGAAACCTTGGTGTTCATCATGAGATAGTAGTTGTAGATGCCCTCGCCATTGCTGAACGCCTCGTTATCGGAATACTGCGCCACGAGGTCGCCCGTAAGCTCGACGTAGTCCACCGTTCCGTTCTCATAGGCCATGACAGCCTGCTGGGTATCGGAGATGACCTGGAAGTTGACCACGTCAAGTGCGACATTGCTGGCATCCCAGTAGTCTGGGTTCTTGGTGATGGTCATGGTGTTGCCGGACGAGTCGTAGTTGGTAAGAGTGAAGGGGCCGCAGTAGATCATGTCGTCTTTGGTGACGCCGAACGAGCTGCCCTTCTCCTCGCAGAACTTCTGGTTGACGGGTGCCCATGGGGTGAAGGCGAGCAGGTCGAGCAGGTAGGCAACGGGGTGCTCGAGCTCGATGACGATGGTCTTGTCATCCTTCGCGGTGCACCCAAGCTGATCGACCGGGCTCTCTCCGGCGAGGACCGCCTCGTAGTTCTTGATGGCGGCCATCTCGATCTGGTACTGGAACTGAGCGGCCTCGCCCGTGCCCGAGGCGTTGCGCTGCCAGCCGTATACGAAGTCGCTGGCGGTGACGTCGTCGCCGTTGCTCCACTTGAGGCCATCACGTAGGTTGAAGGTGTAGGTGAGCTGGTCATCGCTTACCGTGTAGTCCTTGCAGAGGCCATTCTGGATCTGTCCGTCGGCATCTACGACGAACAGGCCCTCGACCGTGTTGGTGATGATGCCCATGGAGATGGAGTCACCGGCAAGAATGGGGTCGAGCGCCATGACGGCAGTCTGCGTCGCAACGTTGAGTGTCTTGGTCGTGCTCGTGCCCGAATCAGTTGAGCTCGTGGATGACGTCCCCCCACAGCCGACCAGCGATGCGCCGGTGGCCACAAGGCTTGTGAAGCCAGCCGTTTTGATGAAGTTTCTTCTGGTCAGGTTCGTTCTTTCGTTATTCCGCTCCATGTCTGTCCCCTCGCTTCATATCCGGTGTGGATGCCCAAACGCCCCATGCAACGTGCAGGCCTTCGCAGCCCGTTTGGCTGCGAAGGCCATTGAGGCCCTTATGTCACGTGAGTCGAAGTAGCTCACTAGGAAGGCCGCCGCAAATGCGTCGCCAGCCCCCATGGTGTCGACCAGGTCGGTCTCGCATGCGTCCTGGAAGACGGTGCCCTCAGCACATGCGCACATGCTTCCGCGCTCCCCCATGGTCACAACGGCGACTTCGACCCCTAGTCGTCGTGCGTTTTGAGCCAAGGCGGCAACGTCGTCATCGAGAAGGTCGGAGCCCGAGAAAAAGGCGATGTCGATGCAGGGACACACGTCCTCGAGGTACTTCCCGTCCCTGTTGACTGAGAAGTCGTACGAGACGGGCGCCACGTCGTGGAGGCGCGCCAGATCGGCGTCGATGCCAGCCTCGTTGGTGGTGTGGCAGACGTCATAGGTCGAGATGAGTTCAAGGTCCTCGCGCGCGAGCCTAAGAGAGAGCAGATGCTGACAGGAGTCTCTCGGTCCCGAAAGAAAGGTCCGGTCGCCATTGACGAGGCGCACGCCCGGCTGGGCGGTGGGTGCGTAGGCCGTCCGACACCTCGCGCAGGATACTCCCTCCTCGTCAAGACAAGACCTGATGGCAACGGCCCGATCGTCATCGCCAAAGACACCGAGGTAGGCGGAGTCTCGCGCTCCGTCACGTCGCGCGTTGACGGCGACGTTGACGGCCTGTCCGCCGGGATAGTAGACGCTGTCATCAAGATAGGTATCAGCCACGTTGTCGCCGACTGCGATGAGTCTCATGCGATCTTAATCCTCTCCCCTTCTCACGCGAGATGTATCATCTGCCCGCGTTCTCCCTAGTACTCCATCTGCCACATGTAGCGACGGGTCGAGAGGTCGTGCCCGCGGTCATGGGCGAGCGCATCGATCATGCACCTGACGACCGCCGCCTCGACGATGGGCGCGAAGTACTCGCGCAGGGACTCGTCGACTGCGGTGAGGTCGAAGTCGTTTTCGTCGATGACAAGGAGCTGCTTGGAATACTTTCGTGCAAACGCGAGCGCGCGCTCGTCGAGATGGCGCGTACGCCCGTTGCCAAGCGTGATGACGAAGGGGACGTCATAGTCAGTGACCTCGAACGGACCGTGGAAGTACTCGCCCGAATGAATGCAACTGGAGTTGACCCACTGCATCTCCATGAAGAAGCAAATGGCCAACGAGTACATCTCGCCGTAGCTGGCGCCGCTACCCATGGTATAGACGAAGGGGTCGCGCTTGTTGGCCTCGGCCCACTCGACGGTCCGCTCCTTGTAGAGCTCGACCGCCTTGTCTGACATCTCCCCCAGTGATTCGATGGCCCTGATGCCCGCGTCCCATCTGTCCTCCTGGTCGGGTGCCACGACTTTGAGGATGGAGAACGCCAAAGCATAGAGAATGGCGTTGTTCTTGTCACACATCACGGCCTCAGGACCGTGATCGTAGTGAACGGGGTACTGGCAGGCCTCCCAGAGAGGGGAACCCTCCTCGTTTGAAAGCGCGATGGAGAGCGCGCCGGCCGCAGTGGCGCGGCGCGCCGCCTCGACCGTCTCTGGCGTCGTACCGGAGTGCGAGCAGGTGATGACCACGCTATGCTCATCAAAGCCCTTGGGCGTCGCGTAGTTGAATTCGTTCGAGGTGTAGATGAAGCTGGGGATGGCAATCTCGCGGTCAAACATGTACTGGATAGGCATCATGAATGCCTGTGACCCGCCGCATGCCACGAAATAGAAGCTATTGACTCCGCCGCTGGCAAGCTTTTTTTGAACTGCCGCTGCTGTGGCAGCGATTTGATCTACATGCCTCTGTTTCATGGTGTTGCGCTCCCTATCGCTCTCTTCGTCTAATGTCATATGACATCATATGACATTGAAAACTCCGCCTTGTTTCTTTTCAATGACGTTTAGGTTGTATTCCGATAAACGGACGATAGGAGGACGTGGGCGCGCCGTGATTTGTACGAGAGGTTACGCCCGCTTCGTGGCGATGACGTCAACGCCCGTCCCGGCCGCATTGGCGAGTATCACATCGCCCATCTCCACGGGTGCCGTCGCCTCGATGCCACGCAGAGCCTTAACCACGTCGAAGACCCTGCCCTTGGGTACGTCGCCCGCCGTCTTGACCGAGACCATGCATTCGATGTCGCTCCCGTGAACGGGTACGGTCGTGGTGACCACGCGCATGGGGTTGGTGACCTCGGCGCGCGCATAGGTGTCGCCTCGTGGGCACGAGTTAACCCCGTACCGAGACGACCGTGTCACCCTCGAGTACAACGGTGACGGCGCACCCGCGAGGGCACCTGATGCAGGTGAGGGTTCTCTCCTCCATGGCTAGTCCTCCTCGAGTCGAACGGTTATCTCGGACAGGTTGGCATGGGCGAGAAGCTCGTCTCGCTTGAGTATGACCTGCTCCATCTCGCCGGGAACGAGAATCGACCTCTTTCGATGCTGGATGCGCTCTTCGTCGAGGTAGACGCTCACGTAGCGGTTCTCGAAGACCCCGCCCACGCGAAAGCGAACGACGAGGCGGTCGGCCATGCGTCGGGGGTCTAGGGACTGCGGCACGGTGTAGCGGACGCCGTCCCTGGCCCGCAGGGCGATCTCGCGGCCCTTCTCGGGAGTCTTTCCCGCTGCGATGAGGTCGGCATAGGCCCCTGCATGCTCACCCGCCACGCGCGCCTCCTGGCTCACGTAGTCGACAAGATCGTGCACATGAAGAACGTTTCCGCAGGCAAAGATACCCGTCACACTCGTCTCGAGCGACTCGTTGACCACCGGTCCACGCGTTATGGGCGAGAGCTCCACACCCGCCTCGCGGGAGAGCTCGTTTTCGGGGAGAAGCCCGACCGAGAGGAGCAGGGTGTCGCAGGGGTAGCGCACCTCGGTCTTGGGTACTGGCCTGCCGTCAGTGCCGACCTGGGCGACCCACACTGCCTCCACGCGCTTCTCGCCCTCCACGCGCGTGACGGTATGCGAGAGGAGAAGCGGAATGCCAAAGTCGTCGAGGCACTGAACGATGTTGCGCTTGAGCCCACCTGAGTAGGGCATGAGCTCCGCCACGCATGCCACGTGCGCGCCCTCGAGCGTCATGCGCCGCGCCATGATGAGGCCGATGTCACCTGAACCGAGGATGACGACCTCGCGTCCGGGCATGAGACCCTCGATGTTCACGAGCCGCTGGGCGGTGCCCGCGGTGAAGACGCCGGCCGGTCTGAAGCCGGGGATGTTGAGCGCGCCGCGGGGACGCTCGCGGCAGCCCATGGCGAGAACGACGGCGCCCGCCTGAACCCGAACGAGCCCGTCCGTCGCATTGACGCAGGTCACGATCCGATCGTCCGACAGGTCGAGCACCATGGTGTCGAGCATGAGGTCGATGCCCGCCGCCAAGGCACGGTCCTCGAAGCGCGCGGCATACTCCGGACCCGTGAGCTCTTCGTTGAAGGTGATGAGACCGAAGCCGTTGTGAATGCACTGGTTGAGAATGCCGCCGAGCTTGGTATCCCGCTCGACGACAAGCACGGAGCGAGAACCCTCTCCGCGAGCGGACAGGGCGGCCGAGAGACCAGCGGGCCCTCCCCCGACCACTACCACGTCATACCGAGTCATCGCCCATCACCTGCCAGACCGTCCTTGTTGGTCCCGACGACGATACCCGATCCGGGACCCGCCTTCGTTACGTCGGACATGTCCATGCCCTCCACCTCGCGCGCAAGTATCTCCATGATCTTTGGCGTGCAGAAACCAGCCTGGCACCTACCCATGCAGGCCTCGGTGCGACGCTTCACGGCGTCGAGCGATCGTGCACCGAGCGGGGCATGGATGGCATCCACGATCTGGGCCTCGCTGACCTTTCGGCAGCGGCAGATCACGCGACCGTAGGCGGGGTTCTTCTCCACGAGCGCCGCCCACTCCTCGGTCGTCGCGCGCTCGAGGCTGACGAACTCCGATCTCCAGGGCGTGACGACGGGCTTTGGCGCAAGGGCGAGGATGTCGCGGACAATGCCCGCGACCATGCGGCCGATTGCGGGACAGGCGGAGAGGCCCGGCGACTCTATGGCGGCGCAGTCCACGAAGCCGGGTGCGCCCTCGACCTCGCCGATCACGAAGTCGTGGCCCGGCTGGTGCGCACGCAGCCCCGAGAAGGACGTTATGACCTCGCGTAGCGGCACGTCGCGGACGGCGACGGAGCTCTTCTCGGCCACCTCGGCGAGACCCTCCGCCGTGGTGTCGGTGCCCTCCTTGTCGGTGATGTCCTCGGCGTTTGGCCCCACGAGGAGGTTTCCGGCCGTGGTGGGCGTGATGAGCACGCCCTTCCCGAGGACGGTGGGTTGCGAGAAGACCGTGTGGCGCACATGGGCGCCCGCCGTCGTGTCCAGCACGTAGTACTGGCCACGACGCGGCGTGATGACGAGCTTGTCCGTGCTTACGAGGTTGTGGAGCTCGTCGGCATGGACGCCGGCCGCATTGACAACAACTCGACAGGTCACGTTGCCGGTGGAGCACGAGACGTGCCAGCAACCGTCGTCGTCGCGCGAAAGCCCCGAGACACGCGAGTTGAAACGGAAGTCCACCCCGTTCACGCTCGCGTCCTCGGCGAACGCCACGTTGAGCTGGAAGGGGTTCACGATTCCTGCGGTAGGCGCCCAGAGCGCCCCAAGTGCGGCGTGCGAGACGGCAGGTTCGAGTTCGAGGAGGCGCGGGCGATCCACCACCTCGAGGCCCTCAACCCCGTTGTTGGCGCCGCGTTGCCGCAGCTCCTCGAGCCCGGGCAGCATCTCCTCGGACGTGCAGACCACGAGAGAGCCGATGCGCATGAAGTCGACGCCTAGGCTCTCGCAGAGAGCGGGCATGAGACGGGAGCCCTCGACGTTGAGCTTCGCCATGAGCGAGCCCGTCCGGGCGTCATAGCCGGCATGCACGATGGCGGAGTTGGCCTTGGACGTCCCGCAGCAGACGTCCTCCTCCCGCTCGATCACGAGCACGCGGGCCTCGAGACGAGAGAGTTCGCGTGCCGTGGCACAGCCCGAGACGCCGGCACCTACGATGACGACGTCATAGTCTGAGTTTTGCATACGTCCTCCCCTGAGGACGCCTCCTAGCGGGTGCCCTCGAACTGGCTCTCGTAGAGGTTGGCATAGAAGCCGCCCTCCCCCATGAGCTCGTCATGTGTTCCGCGCTCGATTATCCGCCCGTCTCGCATGACGAGGATACAGTCCGCATTGCGAACGGTAGAGAGTCTATGGGCAACGACGAGCGAGGTGCGTCCCTCCATCATCCGATCGAAGGCATCCTGAACCTGAAGTTCCGTTCGGGTGTCGATCGAGCTCGTGGCCTCGTCGAGGAGGAGCACCGCGGGATCGGTCAGCATGACGCGCGCGATGCAGAGCAGCTGCCGCTGTCCGGACGAGAGGGAACCGCCCTCCTCGCCGACCATGGTGTCATAGCCCTGCGGGAGCTGAACGATGAACTTGTGCGCGTGCGCGCGCTGGGCCGCGCCGATGACGTCCGCGTCAGAGGCATCGGGGGCACCGTAGGCGATGTTCTCGCGAATGGTGCCGTGGAAGAGCCAGGTGTCCTGCAACACCATGCCAAAGAGGGAGCGCAGGTCGTCTCGCAGGAGGGTGCTCGTATCGTGGCCGTCTATGGAGATCGTGCCCTTGTCCACGTCATAGAAGCGCAGGAGGAGGTTGATGAGGGTGGTCTTTCCGCAGCCCGTTGGTCCCACGAGCGCCAGACGCTGGCCTGGCTTGGCGTGGAAGGTGATGTCGTGCAGCAGCGGGTGGAGCGGATCATACGAGAAGTCGACGTGGGAGAAGTCCAGGTCGCCGCGGGGCGTCTCGACGACCTCGGGATCGGTGGGATCGGCGGGCTCCGGGTCTGCATCGAGCAAAGAGAAGAGCCTGCGCGCCGAAGCGTAGGCAGTCTGTATCTGCGTCACGACCGAGGAGATCTCGTTGAATGGCTTCATGTACTGGTTTGCATAGGAGAGAAAGCTCTGCACCTGACCGACCGTGAGCACCGAGGGCCAGGAGGTGATGACGCAGAGGCACCCAACAACGGCGACGACGGCGTAGGTGATGTTGTTTACGAGGCGCGTGGTCGGATTGGAGAGCGAGCTTCTGAACTGGGCCCTCTCCCCTGCCTCATAGAGCCTCGAGTTGATCTCCGCATAACCCTTCTCGACCGCGGCGCCGTGGGCGAAGGCCGAGACGAGCTTCTGGTTTCCGATCATCTCCTCGGCGTAGCCGCTGAGCCTGCCCTGGAGCGCCTGCTGTGCGGCAAAGCTCTTTGCCGACGCGCGGGCTATGACACCCGCGACGATGATGGAGAGGGGCGTCACGACGATGACGACGAGACCTACGGGGACGGAGATCGAGAACATGAAGAAGAGGGTGCCGACGATGGTCACGACACCCGTGAAGAGCTGCGTGAATCCCTGGAGCAGACCATCTCCCACCTGGTCCACGTCATTCACCACGCGCGAGAGCAGGTCTCCGTGCGAATGCGCGTCCACGAACGAGAGCGGCAGCGTCCCCAACTTGTCATAGGCGTCGACGCGCATGTCGCGCGTGGTCTCGTACGTCAGGCGATTGGTGCAGTAGCCCGAGAGCCACTGCGCCGCAGCGGCGAGCGCCACGACGATGGCGAGCTGGACGAGGATGGGCTGGAGCGACGCGAAGTCGACGGAGCCCTCCCCCACCATCCGGTCTATGCCGCGTCCGATGAGGATGGGCACGTAGAGCTGGAGCATCACGCTGACGACCGACGAGGCGAACGACGTGACGAGGGAGGCCGCGTGAGGCCGCGTGTAGGAGAGGAGGCGCTTGGTGACCTCCCATGTGGTGAAGGTCTTGGCATCGGCGAGACCGCTTGGTCCCTTGTCGTCTCCCATGTCGCCGCGAACGTTCGCAAGGACGGACGCGCCCGTGCCGGCGCCTGCGTAGGGGTTGGCCATTATGCGTCCACCTCCTCGGGCTTGAGCTGCGAAAGGCAGATCTCGCGATAGAGGGGGCAGCTCTTTACGAGTCGCGCGTGCGGCCCCAGCCCCGCCACGCGGCCATGCTCGAGAACGAGCACCTGGTCCGCACCCATGACCGCCGATACGCGCTGAGAGACGATGATCGTGGCGGGTTTGCCATCAAGGCTACGAAGCGCCAGCCGCAGGCGTGCGTCCGTGGCAAAGTCAAGCGCCGAGGCGGAGTCATCGAGGATGACGATTCGTGGATGACCCACGAGGGCACGCGCTATCGTCAGCCTCTGGCGCTGCCCCCCGGAGAAGTTCTTGCCACCGGCCTCGACCGTCGCGTCGAGGCCGCCGTCCTCCCCGCGCACGAAGTCTGCGGCCTGGGCGCACGTGAGGGCATCCCAGAGCTCCTCGTCGGTAGCATCCGCATCACGCCAGCAGAGATTCTGACGGATGGTCCCCGAGATGAGAGACGCCTGCTGCGGGACTGTCGCGACGAGGTCGCGAAGCTGCTCGAGAGGGTACTTCCTCACGTCGGTGCCAAAGACCCGCACCGATCCTGCGGTAACGTCGTAGAGGCGCGCCACGAGGCTCACGAGTGTGGACTTGCCGGAGCCGGTGCCGCCGATGATGCCGATGGTGGCGCCTGCGTCGAGAGTGAACGTGACGTCGCTCACCGCCTCTGCCGCCGTCCTCTCGTAGGCAAAGGATGCATGGTCGAGGGCGATCGCGACAACCGGACTCAATGCCACCCTCGGTTGCGGCAACGGGTTCGTTGCCCCTGTCGCTTATCGTCGCCTTGCAGTCGAGGACTTCCATGACGCGCGTGGCAGAAGCGGCGCCGCGTGTGAAGGTCACGACGAGGTTGGCGACGTAGACTATCGAGAGGAGCGTCTGCGTCATGTAGTTCACAAACGCCACGACCTCGCCCTGCGTGAGATCGCCTGCGTTCACGCGGCCACCACCAACCCAGAGGATCGCAACGACCCCAAGGTTCATGACGAGAAACGTCGCGGGGTTGAGGACTGCGGAGAGCCTGCCCACGGCAATGGCGGTATCGGTCTGCTCGTCTGCCGCCCTGCGGAAGCGGTCCGCCTCGTGCCTGCCGCGACCGAAGGCGCGTATCACGCGTATTCCCGAGAGTGCCTCGCGCGTGACGAGCGACACGCGATCGAGCTTGGACTGCATCGACCTGAAGTAGGGTACCGAGCGGGTCATCACGATCCAGAACACGAGGGCGATGACGGGGGTGCAGACGATGAACACGAGACCGAGGCGCAGGTCGATGAGAAGGGCCGCCACCATGGAGCCCACGGCAAGCAGGGGCCACCTGATGAGCTGGCGAACGCCGAGCGCTATCGTGACCTGCACCTGATTGACGTCGTTGGTGATACGCGTCACGAGCGAGGGGGGTGCCGAAGTCATCCACGTCGGCACTCGAGAGTTCGTTCACCTTCTCGAAGAGGGCGTTGCGAACGTCCGTGCCCGAACCCTGCGAGACGATGGAGGCCATCTTCTGGCACACGAGCGTGAAGCAGTAGCCTATGCCCGCGAAGACCATGAGAAGCATGCCGAGACGTACGACGACGGCCGTGTCGTGGTTGGCCACCCCGAGGTCGATCATACGAGCGACGATGATGGGGGTGAGCAGGTCAAAAATCACCTCGACGACCTTGCACGCGACGCCGAGGACAACCTTCGCGCGATACTTCGAGAGAACGAAACGTCTGAGAAGCTCCCTCACGCCTACCTCTAGTTTCTCGACTGGTCAAGCGCGTCCGAGAGTCCGAGCCATTCGTCCTCGAGCTCGCCAACCTGTACGACCGTGTCTTCGAGTTCCTGTTGGAGCGCCATGAGCGCCTCGTAGTCGGAGGTGGGCGTGTGGGACATGCGCTCCCTGACCTCGTCTGGTGCGCCCTGCATCTTCTCGAGCTTGCGGCTCACGGCGTCAAGGCGCTTCTTGAGCTCACGCCTCTCGCTGTTGCTCATCGCGGGAGCGTCCGCGACCGACTCCGCCTCTGCCCTCTCTGGCTTTGCGGTCGGCGCGTCAGCGCGCCTCTCGTCGAGAAGAGCGAGGTACTCGTCCACACCGCCGGGGACATGGCGCACCCGGCCGTCGACGAGGGCGTACTGGTCGTCCGTCACGCGGTCCATGAGGTAGCGATCGTGGCTCACCACGAGCATCGTTCCCGGCCACGTGTCGAGCAGGTCCTCCACCACGGCGAGCATGTCGGTGTCGAGGTCGTTTCCTGGCTCGTCGAGCACGAGCACGTTAGGCTCGTCGAGAAGCACGCAGAGCAGTGCGAGCCGCCTCTTTTGACCCCCCGAGAGGTCCTGACGAAGTTGGTGAACTCGCGCTTGTCAAAGCCCAGGCGCTCGAGGAGCTGCGTCGGGCTCTGCGGCTTGTCATCGATGTAGTAGGTGCTTCTATAGCGGCCGAGAACCTCGAGCACGCGCCAGTCGTCCCTCTCGGCGAGGTCGTCGAGGTTCTGTGACATCCACCCAAAGCGTACCGACTTGCCGATCCTGATCGTGCCGGATGTGGGCTGTTGCTTTCCTGACATGAGCGAGAGGAGCGTGGACTTCCCGGCGCCGTTTGCGCCGAGGATGCCAAAGCGGTCTCCCGGACCCACGATCCACGTAACGTCGTCGATGACCTTCTCCGGGTTTCCCGGATAGGAGAACGAGACGTCCTTCATCTCTATCACCTGCTTGCCGAGCCTGCTCACCGCCATGCGCTTGAGCTCGATGGGGTTTTCGAAGGGGTGGATCGTTCGCAAGCAGCGTCATGGCCGCGTCAATGCGGAACTTGGGCTTGCTCGACCGCGCCTGGGCGCCGTGGGAGAGCCAGTTGAGCTCCTTGCGCAGCGTGTTCTGCCTGCGCTCCTCGATCACCTGCGCCTGGCGGTCACGCTCCACGCGCTGCTGGACGTAGGCGGAGTAGCCGCCCTCGAAGGGGTCGACGCACGTGTCGTGAACCTCCCACATGTGGTCGCAGACCTCGTCGAGAAACCACCGGTCGTGCGTGACCACGAGCAGAGCCCCACGACCATCGACCCAACGGTTCTTGAGGTGTCCCGCGAGCCAGCGGATGGCATGCATGTCAAGATGGTTGGTCGGCTCGTCCATGCAGATGACGTCCCAGGTGCCCATGAGGAGGCGTGCCAGGTCGCAGCGACGCCTCTGGCCGCCCGAGAGCTCGCCTACGACGCCCTCCCAGTCGAGGTCGCCGATGAGCTCGTCGAGAATGCCGCGGATGCGGGGGTCCGAGGCCCACAGATACTCGGGTGTGTCGCCTACGACGGCATGGCGAACGGTGTCGTCGTCCGCGAGCGAGTCGGTCTGGGCGAGGGTGCCTACCGTGATGCCGTTGCGCCAGACCACCTGACCGGAGTCTGGCTCCAGCTGATGGGAGATGAGGGACACGAGCGTCGACTTGCCGTCCCCGTTGCGGCCCACGATGCCGATGCGGTCGCCTTCGTTGATGCCGATCGTCTGGTCGGCAAGCACGCGCTTGCCGGGCCATTCGTGGCTCACGTGCTCGCAGCCGATGAGGATGCCCACTACGCTGCCTCCCCAGATGCGATACGGCGGAGAAGCGCGATCTCGGCTGCATATCCATCGAGGTCGTTGGGGGTCTCGAGTATCATGGGCAGGTTTCGCAGCCGCTCGTTCCCGACCACGGCGCGAAAGGTCTCGAGTCCGAGGGTGCCCCGTCCGATCTTCTCGTGGCGGTCCTTGTGGCTCGCGGGAGGGTTTTTGGAGTCGTTCACGTGCAACGCCTTCAGGCGGTCGATGCCGATCGCGCGGTCGAACTCGTCGAGCACCCCATCGAGGTCGCCGATCACGTCGTAGCCTCCGTCGGAGACGTGGCAGGTGTCGAGGCACACGCCGAGAAGCTCGTCATGCTCGGTGCCGTCCATGATGCGTGCGAGGTCCTCAAACCGACCGCCAACCTCGCTGCCCTTCCCCGCCATGGTCTCGAGGAGGACGGTGGTCTTCTGGCCGGGCGTGAGCGCCTCGTTGAGACCCTCGCAGATGAGGTCGACGCCTCGGTCGACGCCCTGGCCCACATGGCTGCCGGGGTGGAAGTTGAGGTAGTTTCCGGGCAGGTTCTCCATGCGCTCGATGTCATGCGCAAGGGCCGTGCGTGAATACTCCACGGTCTTGGGGTTGGCCGAGCAGAGGTTCATCGTATAGGGGGCATGCGCGACGAGTCTGCCAAAGTGGTTCTCGACAAGAATGCGCTGCAGTTCGCATACGTCGTCGGGGTCGAGCGCCTTGGCAGAGCCACCGCGAGGGTTGCGCGTGAAGAAGGCGAAGGTCGTGGCGCCGATCGACACCGCGGTTCTGCCCATGGCCGCGTAGCCGCCGGATGTCGAGAGGTGACAGCCGAGCGTGAGGTCGAGCCCGCGCTCGGTCATCGGCTGGCTCCCGCGAGGAGGTCGCGCGTGGCGTCGAGCACCACACCGGCGACGTCTGCCAGGGAAGGGTCTCGCGCTGGTCCACGCCCGCGACCGTGACGAGCGCTATGCGGTCGGTTTCCGCCCCAAAGGTGGAGTCGGCCCGCGAGACGTCGTTGGCAACGATCAGGTCGGCGCCCTTGCATGCCAGCTTGCGCCGGGCGTTTGCGATGAGATCGTCCGTCTCGGCGGCAAATCCAACAACGACCTGGTTGGCGGCTCGGGAGGAGCAGAGCGCGGCGAGGATGTCCCTCGTTTCCACGAGCTCGATCGAGGTGAGGCGCTCCTCGGCTTTCTTGAGCTTGTGGTCCGCGGGATTCGCGGGCGTGTAGTCGGCCACCGCGGCGGCGCAGATCGCGGCATCGGCCTCGCCGAAGGCGACCGTCGTCGCATCGTACATCTGTGCTGCGGACACCACGCTCACGAGCCTGACTCCTACGGGCGTCTGAAGCGACGTGGGACCAGAGACGAGCGTGACCCTGGCACCGCGTGCTGCGGCGCGCGCGGCTATGGCGTAGCCCATCTTGCCGGTGCTGGCGTTTGCGATATAGCGCACGGGGTCTATGGCCTCGTGCGTGGGACCGGCCGTCACCACGATCGAGCGGCCCGCAAGGTCGTGGCTACGGCCGTCGAGGATCCCGAGGGCGGCCGAGGCGATCGTCTCCACGGAGGCGAGCTTGCCCTCCCCTATGTCGCCGCAGGCGAGCATGCCCGTCTCGGGCATCACGAAGTCGACGCCGCGTGAGACGAGCGTGCGCACGTTGGCCTGGGTCGCGGGGTTCCTCCACATGTGAACGTTCATGGCGGCCGCCACGAGCACGGGACAGTGGGCCGCGAGGAGTGTGGTCGAGAGGGCAGTCATCGGCGATTCCGGCGACCATCTTCGCCATGACGTTGCCCGTCGCGGGCACGACCAGCACGAGGTTCGCCCAGTCCGCGAGAAAGATGTGAGGTATCGGGCTCTCGGAAAACGCGTAGAGGTCATCGGCCACGGGATGCTTCGAGAGTGCCTCGAAGGTCGTGGCGCCAACGAACCTCTCGGCGTCGGCGGTCATGACCACGCGCACGTCGCAGTCGGCCTTCTGCAGTTCGCGAACCACCTCGCACGCCTTGTAGGCGGCTATGCCCCCGGGCACGGCGAGAAGGACGTTGCGGGTGGCGCTCACTGCCACTCACCCACCTCTTCGGTGACGATCATCCTGTGGCAGTAGGGGCACTCCGCGATCGCCGGGCCATGGGAAAGGTCGTGAAAGAGCGCGGGTTGCAGCTTGACGCGACAAATGCTGGGGATATTGCCCACGAGACGCTCTACGGCAAGGCCCCTGAAAGCGCTTGCGCGTGACCTCGTAGGTTGCATGACCTTCGGCGTGATTGTCGGCCACCAACGTCGGACACGCTCCTCGGAGAGCTCCACGATCTGCTTCTTGATGTTCTCGGAGTTTCTCTCGTAGGCCATACGGGTGCTGGTCATCTCCTCGTCGAGACGGTCCGCCGTGAATCGCGCGTTGCGCTCGGCGAGCTGGAGGCGGTCGAGCGACTCATGGAGCGGTCCGAGGTCGAACTCGGCTTTCTCGATCCTCTTGGCGAGGGAGGTGAGCTGGGACTCGAGGTCTTGGATGTTTCGGTAGTTCTGCTCGCGCTCGCTCGCGCTCGCCTGGACCTCCACGGTCTTCTCCTGGTAGTGGTTGAGCCTCTCTTCGAGGTCGGCGATGTCGATCTCGACGTCCTTGCGCTGTCCGACGATCTTGGAGAGCTCGCTTGCCACCTTGCGCTTGGCGAGCTCGATGGTCTTCATCTTCTTCTGCTCGGGCATCGCCGCAAGCGTGGATGCATGGCGCAGAGCTTGAGGTCTATGTCCTGTAGGCGCACGAGTGACGTGGCTTCGCTCATTTGTTCTCCTTCAATAGCGGTCGTACCAAGCCTAGCGCATGCGGCGGCGAGCGTTGGCCGAGATGGTCTTCAACAAGCGAGACGAGCACATGCGAGAAGGCGTGGATGTCATCGAGCGAGACACGCTCGTCAAACGAGATGCGCAGAGACCCAAGCGCGTTCGTTTCGGGGGATGCCCATGGCTGAGAGCACGTGGCTTGGCTCGAGCGAACCGCTCGAGCAGGCCGAGCCCGCGGAGACCTCGTAGCCGGCCTCGTCAAGGCCGAGGACGAGGGTCTCGGAGTCCAACCCCGGCACCATCACGCTCACGATGCCGGGGAGGCGTCGATCGTCGACGCGTGCGGAGGTCGAGGGGATGATGCCCGTTCCCCTCGGCGCAGAGCACGTCGTAGAGCTCCTGCGCGATGCGCGAGGTCGCGGCGCGGGCCTGGGCGAGGTGGTCGTCGCAGTATCGTGCGGCCGCCGCGAACGCGAGCGCCCCACGGACGTCCTGCGTGCCAGGACGCCTGCCGGACTCCTGCCCACCGCCAAAGCCCCTGTGGTCTAAACGGCACGCGGCCGCGCATGGCGAGGGCTCCCACGCCCACGGGCCCGCCGATCTTGTGAGCGGCGACGCTTGCCGCGTCGACCTCGGAGAGGTCCATGGGAATCCTCCCGAAGGCCTGCACGGCGTCCGTGTGGAAGATGGCCCCTGCGGCGTGTGCCGCCTGCGCGATTTCGGGAATCGGCTGGATGACGCCCGTCTCGTTGTTGGCGTACATCACGGAGACGAGCGCCGTCTCGCGCCCAACGAGGGAGGCGACGGTTGCGGCAGACACGACGCCGTCGCGGCCTGGCCCTGCGATGACCACGTCGAATCCACGGTCGTGCAGGGAGGGTACGAGGTCGAGCACGGAGTCGTGCTCGATGGCGGAGATGACGACGGAGCGGCGCCTGCCGTCTCGACCGCGACCGCCCTCGGCGAGGCCAAGGACGGCGAGGTTGTTGCTCTCGGTCCCGCCCGAGGTGAAGGCGACGTCGGAGGGGCGGAGCCTTCCGCCCAGGCAGCGCGCGATGTCCGCTCGGGCTCCGTCAAGCGCGCGAGCGGCCTCGCGGCCAAGCGTGTGAAGGGAGTTGGGATTGGCTCCCGCCCAGCGCTGGCCCTCGTAGGCCGTCTCTGCAGCAAGCGAGTGCGGCCGTCGGGGCGCACTCGCGGCGTAGTCGAGGTATACGGTTTTATGATCAGACACGATGATTCCTAAGCTCTCTCCGAAAGGCCACGCATGCCAGCCTGCCTCAGCTCGTCAATTGCCCCTGCGCGGTCGTGCTGGTTGAAGACGGCGCTGCCGGCCACGAGCACGTTTGCTCCTGCGGGCCACGACCTGCTCGGCGTTCTTTGCCGAGATGCCGCCATCCACCTCGACGAGGGGACTCACGTGATGCTCGAGGCAGAGCGCCCGGAGCTTGCGCAGCTTGTCGTAGGTGCCCATGATGAACGACTGGCCACCAAAGCCGGGGTTTACGCTCATGACGACCACCATGTCCACGTCCTCGATGACCGCGTCGAGCGCCGAGACGGGCGTGGCGGGGTTGATGGCGATGGCGGGCTTGGCACCGCGGCTCCTGATGAGGCCCGCAAGCCTGTTGGCGTGGTTCGTGGCCTCGAGATGGAAGCTGACCACGGCCGCACCCGCGTCGATGTAGCGTTCGACCATGATGTCGGGATTGGCGATCATGAGGTGCACGTCAAACGGCAGCTCGCTCGCTCTCGTGGCTGCGGCAAGTATGTCGGGACCATAGGAGAGGTTAGGCACGAACTGACCGTCCATCACGTCGTAGTGAACGTAGTCGGCATCGGCGATGCTCGCTATCTCGTCTCCCAGGTTCATAAAGTCCGAGGAGAGGATGGAAGGAGCGATCTTTACGTCCTCAAGCACGATGGTTCCCTTCTACTGCTGCTCCGACATGCCATAGAACTCCTTGTTCGGGACGCGGCCGAGAAGCCCGTCCACGGCATCCTGAAGGGGAAGCTCCTCGTAGAGAAGCTCATAGACCGCCTTCGTGATGGGGGTCTCGATGTCCTTCTCCTGGGCGAGCTCCCACACGCTCTGACAGGCGCGGGCGCCCTCGACGATCATGCGCGTGCGACCCTCGTACTGCTCGAGCGTCTCTCCGCGGGCGAAGGCCTCGCCGAAGGTGCGGTTACGCGAGTGCTCGGAGGTGCAGGTGACCACGAGGTCGCCCATTCCGGCAAGACCCATGCAGGTCATGGGGTTACCGCCGAGAGCCGAGACCACGCGGCCGATCTCGGCGATGCCGCGCGTCATGAGGACGGCGAGCGTGTTGTCGCCGGCGCCTAGCCCCACGGCTATGCCGCACGCGATTGCGACGACGTTCTTTACCGCGGCGCAGGTCTCGATGCCACAGATGTCATCGCTCACGTAGACGCGGAAGCTCGGGCACACGAGGAGGCTCTGGAAGTACTCGGAGGTGTGGAGGTCCTCCGAGGCCACGACGGCGGCCGAGATCTTGTGAAGGCAGATCTCCTCGGCGTGGTTGGGACCCGAGAGCGCCGCGACCCTGCCTGGGTTGCCGAGCTCCTCGGAGGCCACCTGATGCATGAGGTGGTGGGTGCCGAGCTCGATGCCCTTCGAGAGCACGAGCACGGGCACCGAGGCCTTGAGGAAGGGTGAGAGCTGGTGACAGACCCTGCGAAGAAATCCCGAGGGCGAGGCGAGGATGACGGCGTCCGCGCCAGAGGCGGCGTCCTCCATGGACGAGGTGGCACGCACGTTGGAAGCCATCTCGTAGTCAACGAGGTAGCGCGCGTTGTGGTGCCTGGAGTTGACGGACTCGACGATGTCTGGCTCGAGCGCCCACTGGACGACCTCGTCGGCGCTCGGGGCGACGAGCCCCGTCATGGCGGTACCCCAGGAACCAGAGCCGATGACGGCGACCTTGCTCATCGTGGGCCTCCCTTTTCTTCGTGGCGAACCGAGAACTTGCGCTCCTCATGATTGACGAGCTTGCGGATGTTGGAGCGGTGGGCCCAGATGACCACGACGGAGACGACGGCGACGGGGACCACCGAGACGGGCGGGAAGCCGAAGGCGAGACACCACAGGGGCAGCGAGGCGGCCGCGCAGACGGACCCGAGCGAGACGTAGCGCGTGGGAGCGGCAAACACGAGAAACACGGCGAGAAGTCCGAGCGCCACCGGCCACCAGAGGCCGAGAGCGGCACCAAACCCCACGGCTATACCCTTGCCGCCGTGAAAGCCGAGGTATGGGGAGAACACGTGCCCGAGCACGCAGCCCAGATAGACGACGGACATCGAGGTGCCGAAGAGGGTGGTGTGGTCGAGCGCGGAGACGTCTGCGGAGAGGGCGATGGCCGCGATGGCGTAGCGCGCGACCAGCATGCAGACGAGTCCCTTGCCGAGGTCGCAGAGAAGCGTGAGCACCGCCGCCCTCTTTCCCACGGAGCGCGCCACGTTGGTGGTGCCGATGTTGCCCGAGCCGACCTTGCGCACGTCGATGTGACCCTCGCTCTTCGAGATGATGAGCCCGAAGGGTATGGCGCAGACGAGAAAGGCTCCCGCGAATAAGACCACGGTCATCAACACGAGTGTCGTCACTATTCGTTCTCCACCTTCCTGCGAAACTTGAGCCTGATCGGCGTACCCGTGAGGTCGAAGCGATCCCTGATGCGATTCTCCATGAATCGCTCGAAGTTATCGTCAACGAGGTCGGGTGCGTTGCACCAGAAGGAGATCACGGGCGGCTTGGAGCCCGTCTGGGTCGCGTACTGAATCTTGAGGCGCCGGCCCTTGTAGCTTACGGTATGGCCGGACTCGCGAATCTGCGCGAGCATGTCGTTGAGCTCGGAGGTGCGGAGCTGGGCGCCACGGTGGGCGGCAACGGAGATCGCGGAGTCGAGGACCTTGTCCACCGCCCTGCCCGTGAGGGCCGAGATGTTGATGTAAGGCACCCACGACGCGAAGGCCATGCGCTTGTCGATGGACTCCATGACCTCGTTGCGCATTTGCTCGGAGTCGATGAGGTCCCACTTGTTGAGCAGGAGCACGAGACCGCATCCACGGTCGACGGCCATGTTGGCAAGCTTCTGGTCCTGCTCGGTGACGCCTGCGGTGGCGTCGACCACGAGAAGGCACACGTCGGAACGGTCCATGGCCTGCAGGCCTCGCACGAGGCTGTAGTACTCGACGTCTTCGTGCACGAGGTTCTTCTTGCGGATGCCCGCGGTATCCACGAGCCGTATGGTCTGGTCTCGCCAGCTGATCATCGTGTCGACGGCATCGCGCGTCGTGCCGGCCACGTCGGACACGATGGAGCGCTTGCGGTTTGCGAGTCGGTTTGCAAGCGAGGACTTGCCGACGTTGGGCCTACCGATGATGGCCAGGCTGAGGTAGTCGTCCTCGGGCTCGGGCGCGCCCCCTTCGGGAAAGCAGGCGACGATCCGGTCGAGGAGGTCACCGGTGCCATGGCCATGCATGGCCGAGATGGGTATGGGCTCGCCGACGCCGAGGGCATAGTAGTCCCAGAGGCCCTCGGCGTCGGTATCGGGGTCATCCTTCTTGTTGACGACGAGGAAGACCGGCTTGTCGGTCTTCCGAACAATGCGGGCCACCTCCTCGTCCTCCTCGGTGATGCCCACCGAGCCATCAACGACGAAGACGACCACGTCTGCCTCGTCGCATGCGAGAAGCGCCTGTTCGCGAATGCGCGGTGCGAACACGTCCTTCGACTTGATTGACTCGATGCCACCGGTGTCAACGAGCGTGAACTCGCGTCCGTTCCAGTCGGAGTCGTGGTACGAGCGGTCGCGCGTGACTCCGCGTGACTCGTGAACGATGGCCTCACGCTTTACGGCGATGCGGTTGACCAGCGTGGACTTACCAACATTTGGCCTGCCGATGATGGCGACAATAGGTTTAGTCATGATTTCTCCTTGCTGCGTAATCTCCAAAGAGTTTAACACGAGCAAGGGTCGCGACCTATTCCGCGATGGCACCAACCAAGGCGTCCACAAGCTCGTCGGGACTCGTCTGCGTGACGATGACGGTAGCCCCGCGTCTCCCGAGCCCCTGGGCGAGGTCGATCTCGGTCACGCCGTCGAGGGTGACATGGTCAAAGTTGAACATCGTCTCGGGAAGCACCACGAGCGTCCCTGAAAGCTCCTCCGGGAGCTGTGCGAGAAGGTCCTCAGCCACGATGAGGCCGGTCACGTTCACGTCGCCGCCGAAGAAGTCGTTTCTGATGGCGTGCGTTGAGACGACCCCGCCTCCCCAGCAGGCGCAGAGCACGTCGAGCGTCTCGTGGGCGGCCTCGCCGCAGACGAGAACCGCTCGAAGCCCCCTGGCGACGAGCCCCTCTCCCACCGAGGCAATGTCAGCGGCACGACGCTCGCGCAGGCGAGAGACGTCGTCGAGGAAGCTGCGGAGCATGCCGATGCCATCGTAGAACTGGGGATATCCGTCGTAGGTCTCGGCGGGAGGAACGCGCACGCGGGCGTCGACGTAGAACTCGTCGGAGAGCTGGAAGCGCGTCTGTCCCCAGCGCCTTCGGGCGCGATCCTGATAGGGGGCGATGACCTCGATCACGGCGCGCGATGCCTCGACGTCATCCGAGAAGGACTTGGTGAAGCGCCTCGAGTGCTTGGTGTATCCGAGCGGCACGACGGCGAGCGAGGTCACCTGGGGATGGGCCTCGACCCAGTCGAGCGTGTGCACGAGCTCCTCGCCGTCGTTGATTCCCGGGCAAAGCACGACCTGGCCGTGTATCTCGATTCCCGCCTCGCAGAGCCGCTCGAGCACATCCACCCCTCGCTGCGCGTTGCGGCCGATGAGCGAGCGACGCACCCCGGGACTGATGGCGTGTATCGAGACGTTCATGGGCTCGAGGCTGCAGGTGATGATGCGTTCGACGTCGTCATCGGTGAGGTTTGTGAGCGTGACGAAGTTCCCCTGGAGAAACGAGAGCCGATAGTCGTCGTCCCGAAGCGTGAGCGAGGGCCGCATGTCCTCGGGAAGCATGCTCATGAAGCAGAACTGGCAGGCGTTCACACAGGTGCGGATGCCGTCGAAGAGCACGTCAGTAAAGTCGACGCCCCAGTCCTCACCAGACTCCCGCTCGAGGGTGCAGGGATAGGTACCGCCATCCGTGGGGTCGAAGACCAGAAGGTCGCAGCTCGCCCCGTCCGCCTCCCAGCGCCAGTCGATGATGTCGCGCAGGGCGCGGCCGTTCACCGAGTCAACGCGCATGCCGGCTCGATGCCCGCCTCCCAGGCGGGGCTCTCCTCCTCCACGCGAGCAACCCAGGCACCCGTCGCCTGCGGTTTCGAGCTTGCATAGTCGGCTCGCTGCTCCGCCATGGCTAGTCCCCGTCAACGATTCTCGTGATCGTCGAGCGAACGGCCGCGATCTGTGACGCAGGCGTCGAGGCGCCCGCGGTGATGCCGATGACCTGCGCGCCGAGAAACCAGGTGGGGGTCAAGCTCCTCGGCGCATTCCACGTGATGCGTGCTCGGGCAGCTCGCCGAGGCGATCTCGGCGAGACGGGTCGTGTTCGCGGAGTTCCTGCCACCGATCACGACCATGACGTCTGCCTTGCGAGCAAGCTCGTCGCAGGCCCGCTGGTGACCGGATGTCGCCTCGCAGATGGTGTCAAAGACGCGAACCTCGTCGGCATGGGCGAGAAGCTCGTCCACGACCTCCACGAGGCGTGCGTGCGACTGCGTGGTCTGGACGACGACGCCGACCTTGCCGTGAAGCCCGAGTGCGCGAGCATCGGCAGCGGAGTCGACCACCAGGGCGCCGGTGGCATGCGCGACGGTCGCCTCCACCTCCGGGTGGCCCGCCTCCCCCACCACGACGACCTGGTAGCCCTCGCGGGAGAGCCTCTCGGCGGCTACGTGGACCTTCTTGACGAAGGGACAGGTGGCCGTCAAGCACGCGACGACATACCTCGCGGGCCTCGCGCTCCACCTCGGGGGTTACGCCATGCGTGCGGAGCAGCAGCGTCTCCCCGGTGGCCTCGGCGGGCGTCTCCACCACGGTTACGCCAGCGCCTTCGAGATCGGCGACGACCCGTGGGTTGTGGATGAGGGGACCAAGCGTGTGGACGGGTCCCTCGGCATCCGCGACGGGCCTTCTCGACCATGGCGAGCGCACGCTCCACGCCATAGCAGGCACCGGCCTCGTCTGCTGTGAGAATCTGTGGCATGTTCTCCTACATCTTCCCAGGATGCTCGTCGCGCAGCTCGGTACGCAGGGCGTACACGCGGTCCATCGCAACGCGCTCCATGGCCGCAATCTGGGCCTTCTTGCCCTTGGCGTCGAGGTCGGAGAACTCGATGAGGTCTCCGACCTTGAGAAACACGCGACCAGGCTTGTGAAAGTGCTTGCCACGCTTCGTGATGTCGCGGGCGCCGACGATGGCGAGCGGCTGAACGCCCGCCTTGCCCATGTGTGCCATGAGCGAGAAGCCGCCATGGACGACCACGGGCTCGTCGTCGCTCTTCACGCGGGTCCCCCTCGGGATAGATGAGGATCCACTCCCCTCGCATGAGCGACGCGCGGGCACGTCGCACGGCCTTCATGTCTGCGGCGCCGCGCTCCACGGGGAATGCCCCCACGCGGGAGAAGAGCCACTTGGCAATCTTGACCCTGTCGAACTCGCTCTTGTAGATGGTACGAGCCCTGATGCCATGAATCCAGAGGTAGGGTACCACGATCACGGGGTCGAGCATCGAGGTGTGGTTCATGATGAGCATGCGGCCGCGATCGCCGCCAGGCGTCAGGAGCTTCTCGGCGTCTTCGATCTTCCAGGGCCAGAAGATCTTGCTCACGATGATGAGCACCCATACCACGAAGCCCATGAGCATGCGTGCCGGTAGCGGATGGTCGTTCAGGGCGCTGTCGTAGTAGTCGTCGAAGGAGTTGCCCCCAAACGCATGCAGCTTCCCCTCGGGCTTCGAGCCGCGCTCGCGCTTCGTCACGCCGTCGTCGGCGCGTACCTCCGCAGCCTGATCGGCCGCCACCTTCTCGGAAGGCCTCTCAAGACGAGAGGGCGCCCCCGCCATCTTCTTGAGCTCGGGGCTGAGTGAGACGATTCTCGCCACGACCTCCTCTACCGTGAGAGAGGAAGAATCGATGCGTACGGCGTCGTCGGCCGGCCTGAGGGGAGAGACGGCGCGGTTCGAGTCGTACTCGTCACGTCGCTTGAGGTCCTCGAGGATGGACTGCTCCTCGGCAACGTCGGTCACGGCCGAGACGTCCTTGGCCGCGTCACCGCCCTCTCGCTGCACCGCTCGCCGGTGAGCGCGGGCGGTGGCGTCTGCGGTGAGAAAGACCTTCACCTCCGCACCTGGAAAGACGACCGTGCCGATGTCGCGACCCTCGGCGACGACGCCGCCGACCTCGCCGACCTTGCGCTGGAGGGCGACCATGGCCTCGCGTACCGCGGGGACGGCCGAGACGGGAGAGACCGCGCGGTCGATTCCGGGCGTGCGTATCTCATCCGTGACGTCTCGTCCGTCCACCGAGACGGTCTGTCGCGAGCCGTCGGTCCCAAACGAGATGGTACAGGTGCGCGCGACCTCGGCCGCGCCGACCCCGTCCTCGGGGTCGATGCCCCGGTGGAGGCACTCCGCGGCCACGGAACGATACATCGCCCCCGTGTCGAGGTAGGTGAGGTGGCATCTCTCGGCGACCGCGTGGGCGACGGTTGACTTGCCGGATCCCGCAGGTCCGTCGATTGCGACAATCATGCTAGTCCCTCCCGGATGCGCCCCAGATGTTGCGCATATCGTAGACGTTTGCCTTGGTGCAACGCTCGACGACCTCCTCGGGCGAGAGGTTGAAGCCACCGAGTTGCAGCTCGCGTCCCGTGCAGGTAAAAAAGAGCGAATGCACGTTGAGCAGGTGCACGCCCCAGAAGCGGTCGAAGGGAATCCCATAGGCGCGCGCGAAGAACATGCGAAGAAGTCCGCCGTGGCTCACGCACGCAGTGCGTCCGGTGAGCCCGAGAATCTCCTTTTGGAGGGAGTCCACGCGAGCGGCGACGTCCTCGAACGACTCCGCCCCCGGTGCGGGCATCGAGCGTCCGTCCTCGTCGAGCGGCCACGGGAAGGGATGTCCCGACGTGCCCGCATCCGCGAACCCGGTGCCCTCGAGTGCGCCGAAGTCAAATTCCACGAGCTCGTCGCGATCCTCGCAGACAACGCCCAGCACGTCCGCCGCCTGCACGGCAAGATCATGGCAGCGAGAGAGAGGCGAGCACCAGATGCGCTCCGGCCTGAAGGCCACGAGGGCTTCCACGCCGCGCGCCCGCTCCACCTGACCCCGCTCGGTGAGGGGTACGTCCCTTCTGCCTGAGAAGAAGCGCTCGGTGTTCGCGGGAGTCTCGGGATGTCTCATGAGGAGAATTCTCTGACGGATGGAAAAGTCCACTACTCAACGTCCTCCCTGTCAGCGGCGAGCCCCTCGAGGAGCACCGTCTCATGAAGGCTGAGCGGCCTCCACTCCCCTTCGACGACGTCCGAGAGCACGAGAGGCCCGAAGGCGTCGCGATGAAGACGGAGCACCTTGTGACCCACAGCCTGCATCATCTTCTTGACCTGGTGCTTCCTGCCCTCGTGGATGGTGATCCCGACCACGGCGTTGGGTTCTCCGGCACCCGTTCTGCCGGTACCATGAGGTGCGACCACCGAGAAGAGCGCATCATCATCGTCCAGAAGCTCCGCTCCGGCAGGTGAGGCAACGCCATCCTCCAGCTGGATGCCACGTCGCAGCCTCTCGAGGTCATGTGCGCTCGGCGTACCCGAGACAAGCGCCGCATAGTGCTTGTCCACGTGATGTGATGGATGGAGGAGCTCCTGTCCCAGGTCCCCGTTGGTGGTGAAGAGCAGGAGGCCCGTCGTGTCGGAGTCGAGCCTACCCACGGGGAAGAGCCCGGGATGCTCGTCCGTAGGGACGAGCTCGGCCACGCAGGGCCTGCCCATGGGGTCGCTCATGGTGGTGAGATAGCCGGCGGGCTTGTAGAGCATGAGGTAGGTGGGGTGCTCGGCGATGGAGCAGACCCTGCCGTCAACGGTCACCACGTCGGCGAGAGGGTCGACCTTGCTGCCAAGCTCGGTCACGACCTCACCGTTCACGCAGACGCGGCCGGCGCTCATGAGCCGTTCGGAGCCGCGCCTGCTTGCCACTCCCGCTCGAGCGAGGAAGCGCTGGAGCCGCATGGGATAGACCGTCTCTCCCTCACTCATCCATGCCGCCGCCCGCCGAGGGGTCTAGCTCGGCGTCATCATAATCGTCCTCGAGAAGCTCGCGCTCGTCGTCCATGTCAGCCGCCGTCTCCTCGAGCGTGCTCGAAATCGTCCGGCCGGAAAGCCGCTCGCGAATGAAGCGCCTCGACTCCTCGTCCGGGGCGAAGTCCTCCAGGGGCGGCAGATCGCGCAGGGACCGAAGTCCGAAGCGCTCGAGGAAGTGACGGGTGGTGCCGTAGAGGATCGCCTGGCCACGATCGGCCTCGTGGCCCATCTCACGCACGAGGCCCTTCTCGATGAGGGAGCTGATGACGCCCTCGGAATTGACGCCGCGGATGGCTCGCACGCCCTCGCGCGTGACAGGCTGGTGATAGGCGACCACGGCGAGCGTCTCGAGGGCCGCCTGCGAGAGCTTTCTGGTGTCCCACGAAAGAACGAAGCTGGCAACCTGGTCATGGTAGGCGGGATGCGTGAAGAGTCGCCAGCCTCCGGCTACCTCGCGAAGCTGGAGGCCCCGGTTGGCATCCGCGTATTCGGCCGAGAGCTCGGCGAGCGCAGAGGCCACCTCGCCCGGCGCCACGCCAAGGACCTTCGCGAAGTCGGTTGCGGGGACGGAGTCGTCTGAGACGAGGAGCATCGCCTCGAGCACTCCTTTGAGCGAACTTGATTCCAGATGTTCGAGGTCTTCCACTAGTTCTCCTTCTCGTCCGCCTCGATGGCGGCAATGAGTGCCTCGTCGATGCCCTCGGCGTCAACTCCCGCGAGTCCCTCGGCAAGAGCGTCGGCGTCGATCTCCGAGAGGACGGACTCGTCCAGCCTGTACGGCTCCGCACCCCTTACATGACCTATCTCGATCTCTCCGAAGGTCTCGGCCTGGCTCACCGTCACCATTCCGCGCTTGAACAGCTCGAGGATGGCGAGGAAGTTGGCGACCACGAGCTCTGGATCGGAATGGCCGTCGAGAAGCTCGGAGAAGGTGATGCGTCCGCGCGTACGCGCAAGACGATCGACCGATGCCACGGTGAGCGCGACCGGCAGTCGTCTGGGGGCGATGTGCTCGGCCTCGAGGAGCAGGGTCTCGCGGCGGCTGTCGATGTCCGCGCAGATCACGGCAAGGCTCCTCAGGGTGATGCCCTCGAGATAGTCCGGCATGAGGTTGAGAAACTCCGGGTCGGCCCCGACGGTGCGAGGAAGCATGCGACTCTCGGCATCGGCTCTCGCGGCGAGCGCGGTGCCTGCGTTTCTGAACTGCTTGTAGGCGATGAGCCTTGCGATGAGGACCTCGCGAGCCTCGTCGGGAGAGAGTCCCTCGAGGTCCTCGTCATCCTCGAGGCCTGCGTCAACGACGCGGACCGACGCGTCTGGCACGAGCGCCGCGGCCTTCATCTCCAGGAGCGTCGAGGCCACGAGCACGAAGTCGCTCGCCACGTCGAGGTCGAGGTCGCCCATCCGGCTGACCTCCGCGAGGTACTGCTCGGTGACGTCGGAGATGGAGATGGACCCGATGGCGACCTTCTGGCGACTCACGAGCTGCAGGAGCAGGTCGAAGGGACCAGAGTACGCCTGCGTGCGAACGCGGTAGGACATGCCTAGATCACCGCGATGAGCAGGTCGTAAAGGTTGCCCGCGGTAGCGTTGAGATAGGTGCCGAGGGGGGTCGATGCCAACGTAGTACGGAAGGACGTACATGCAGACAAGCAGGATCGGCATGGCATAGCGCTGGATCACGTAGTAGGTCTGGCGAGCCTTCCCTGAGAGGAAGAGGAAGATGACCTTGGAGCCATCGAGTGGCGGCAGCGGAATGAGGTTGAAGAACATGAGCACGAGGTTCACGTAGACGTACGACTCGATGACGAGGATGATCCACTTGACGACGTCGGTCGAGATCACGACGCCGCTCTGAATGAGTCCCACGTACCCGTGGTAGAAGGCGTAGAGGATGGCGGTTCCCAGAAGCGCCTGGAGGAGATTGGCGGCCGGTCCGGCGAGGGCGACGAGCACCTCGTCTCGGCGAGGCTTGCGCAGACGGTTGGGGTTGTATGGCACGGGCTTGGCATAGGCGAAGACGGGTCCGCCCATGAGGCCCATGAGCAGCGGAAGGACGATCGACCCGAAGCCATCCAGATGAGCCGCGGGGTTGAGCGTGAGCCTGCCCGCCTCCTTGGCCGTCGGATCGCCGAGCTTGTAGGCCACCCAACCATGGGCGACCTCGTGCAGGAGGGCGGAGAACATGACGAGAACGACCGAGATGACGATGCGGATGATCTGTCCGGTCGAGAATGAAGCTAGCACGTGGCACTCCCCTCTCGCGGCGTCAGCGCAGCGAGGAAGCGATTCGACAGAAAGCCCAGTCGGCGATGAGAGACATCATAGCAAGGATGGCAAAGTCGCCACGAAACGCCCCATCGAAGGGCGTCTGGAAGACAAAGAGGCCGCGCAGGAACTCTGGCATGAGGCCCGACACGAAGCTGTTGACGCCAAGCAACGCCATGCGCACGGCCCCCGACGCAAAGACGTTTGCCACGACGAGGACGGCGAGAAGGATGCCCGCGACACGAAGGACGACGGCGACGGACCGGAGAATCCTGGCGACCAGGGCGCTGCCTTTTCCTTCGCTACTCATCGGTTCCCTCCTCCATCTTCTCCGATAGCTCGAGCCACTCCTGTTCGAGCGCGGGGATCTTCTTTGAGAGCGCGTTGTATTCCGTGAGGCACTGGTTGAACTTGTCGCCGTCGTTATAGAGACTCTCGTCGGCCATCAACGTCATGAGCTCGTCATGGCGCCTGTGGGCGGGTTCGAGTGCGGCCTCGACCTGCCTCAGCCTGTCTCGCGTCTTCTTGAGCGCCTTGTTGCGACGATTTCGCTCGTCGGCCTCGAGGCGACGCTGCTCGCGCGTCTTGACGTTGCGGCCCGTGGACTGGGAATCATCCTCCGAAGGAGCGGAGGGCATGGCCCTTGACTGCTCTGCGGCACCAGGCTCCTCGGTGGTCTTTGCCTCGAGCTCCGCGCGCTTGAAGAGGTAGTAGTCGTAGTCCCCGTCGTATACGGTCACCTTGTGGTCGCGGACGTCCACGACCTTGTTGGCCAGGGCGCGCACGAGGTGCTCGTCGTGGCTGATGAGGACGATCGTCCCCGGAAACTTCGTGAGGGCCCCCTCCAGGACGTCGACCGAGTCGATGTCGAGGTGGTTGGTGGGCTCGTCGAGGCAGAGCAGCGGGTCTGGTGCCACGAGCATCTTGGCGAGGGCGAGACGGGCCTTCTCGCCGCCCGAGAGCACCTGCACGCGCTTGTCGACGTCGTCACCATGGAAGAGGAAGGCTCCGAGCAGGCGGCGCTCGTCTGAGCTCGTCCAGCCAGGGGCCACGTCGTCCATCTCGGCGAGAACGGTGTTGGATGGGTTGAGCTGGTCGAGCTGGTGCTGCGCGTAATAGGCCACGGTCACGTTCTGGCCCAGTGCGATGGTTCCCGCGTCTGGTACGAGACTCCCGTTGATGAGCTTCATGAGCGTGGACTTGCCCGCGCCGTTTGGTCCGACGAGGGCCACGTGATCGCCGCGGTAGAGCGTGAGGCTCACGTCTTCGTAGACGCGGTTGTCCCCAAAGCTCTTCGCGACGCAGTCCACGCTGACCACGGAGTCTCCCGTGCGGGGAGGATCGGGAAAGCGAAAATGAACGTGCTTCGACTGCTCCGGGAGGACGACGAGCTCCTCTCGAACCTTCTCGAGCTTCTTCACGCGCTCCTGGACCTGCTTCGCCTTCGTCGGCTTGTACCTGAAGCGCTCGACGAAGACCTCCATGTGCTGGATGTCGCGCTCCTGGGCCTCTCGCTTGGCGCGCAGCTGCTCGAGGTTGTCCTCGCGCTGCCTGAGGTATCCCGAGTAGTTTCCCGTGTAGGTCATGAGGCGCTTGTTCTCGAGGGCGGCAACGTGGCTCACGCAGGCGTCCATGAATGCACGGTCATGGCTCACGAGCAGGACCGCGCCGTCGTAGCCGGCTATGAACTGCTCAAACCAGCGAACGCTCTCGAGGTCGAGATGGTTGGTGGGCTCGTCGAGAAGGAGGAGGTCGGGATGGCGCAGCAGCAGCTTGGAAAGGGCGATGCGCATCTGCCAACCGCCCGAGAAGTCGGCCGCGGGCTTGTCGAAGTCCTCGATGGGAAAGCCGAGGCCGCCGAGTATCGCCCTCGCCCTGCTCTCAAGCTCATATCCGCCGAGACGCTCGAAGCGATCCTGCGCATGCCCATAGCGCTCGAGGAGGGAGTCGAGCTTCGGACCAGGCACCGCATGCGAGATCTTGTGCTCGTAGTCGCGAACGAGGTGCTCGACCTCCTTGACCTCGATGGCCGAGTCCACGACCTCCTGCAGCGCCGTCTTGGCTCCCTCGAGCTTGGTCTCCTGCTCGAGGTACCCGATGGTGGTGTCCTTGGCGAAGCTGACCGTTCCCTCGTCGGAGGTCTCGAGACCCATGACGATGCGCAGAAGCGTGGTCTTGCCCGCACCGTTGGGTCCGACGAGGGCCCATCGCTCGCCGGCATTGAGCTGCAGCGTGGCAGACGAGTACAGGACGCGTCCGCCAAACGACTTCGTGATCTTATCAGCAAGTGCTATCAAACCAAATCTCCGGTACTCGTAGTTAGTTCATCGTGGTGAGGTGGATGGCGAAGCCCGCTATCTCGCTCTTGAAGTAGACGAGCAGGGGGGTGCCGTCGGGCATGAAGGCGCGCGACGACTCATCGACCTCGAAGCCACGCGCGGAAAACCATGTGACGGCAGCGTCGAGGTCATTGACGTGAAAGCCGATGTGACCCTTGGTGCCGCGGCCGTTCTTCTTCATGACCTCGACGAACGTCCCGGCAAAGTAGGACGGCAGCATCTCGTGCGTGGCAAGGCCCATGAGGATCTCGAACTGCCGTGCAATATCACGTGCCTCGTCGTCGTTCGCGGCATTGATGCCCACGTGAGCGAGGTGCATGTCAAAGATCTCGACTGGATTATCGCTTGCATCGGCCATGATCCGCCCTCCTCGTCCGTACGCCCGTCTGGCGCATCGCCAAGTTAAGAATTATACGAGACATGCCCCCCTCGGCGCGACCCCTCGAGGCAAGCCTTGGCAGAACACCATATAGGAATCGTGCGGGCGGACGCTACGACTCGAGCGCGAGCTTGGCGCGGACGATGCGAACCACCGACTCGTCGATACGCCCCTCGCTGAGGGTCCCGTTGGATACCGCGTCAAGGACTCCCTGATAGCAACTTCGAAAGTCGTTTGGCATAAGAATCATGTCATCGCCGGCGAGCAGTGCCTGCACACCTATGTCGGATGAGCTGTAGAGGTCCGAGACGGCACCCATCTGGAGCGAGTCGGTAATGACGACGCCGTCATAGCCAAGCTGGTTGCGCAGGACGTCGGTCACGATCTTAGGGTTGAGGGATGCCGGGATATCGTCGCCCGTTACCTCGGGGCAGGCGAGGTGACCCACCATGATCATCGGCACCCCGGCGTCGATGGTGGCCTCGAAGGGAAGAAGCTCCGACGCCTCCATCTCGTCGAGCGTGGAATCGGTGTAGATGAGCTCGTTTTCGGAGTCGCCCTGCACGCCACCGATGCCTGGGAAGTGCTTCGCGCAGCAGAGGATGCCCGTGCTGAGATAGCCCTCGACCTGGGCGTGAACCATCGGTGTGACCGTCGTGGCATCGGAGCCGAAGGAGCGCCTGGTCATGGAGGAGGTCGAGGAGCTGGCAATGTCTGCCACGGGAGCAAAGTCGAGGTTGAAGCCTAGCTTCTTGAGGTAGGTACCTACGGTTACGGCTGCGGCCTTGGCCTTGGAGGTATCGCCCGTGGCTCCTATGTCGGCCATGTCACCTACGTTGTCTATGCCAAAGTCCGAGTCGCTCGCGATGCGCGCCACGGTGCCACCCTCCTCGTCGACCCCGAGGAGAATGGGAAAGCCCATGATTTCCTTGTAGTAGGTCTGCGTGTCGGTGAGCATGGATGTGACCTGGGAGTTCGAGTTGAGGTTCTTGGCAAAGTAGACGATGCCGCCCACCGGATACTCCTCGAGACACGCGCGAGTATAGTCACCGGCCTTGGTTTGCGTGCTCACCTGCGTTACCGCCTCCGGCTGCACGACGAAGAGCTGTGCCACCTTCTGCTCGACGGTCATGGTGCCAACGATCTGCTGGGCCCGTACCGTGAGAGGGTCCGTATCGGTTGCCGTGCCGTCAGACGTGCTGCTCGATGCGTCTGACGGCACGGCGGACGCGGAGCTGTCGGACGCAGAAGAGGAGGATGCGGTGTTGTCCGAGGAGCGGTATGCCATCGCGATGATCTGGTAGGTGAAGAAGAGGCCGAGGGCCAATACGCCGATCGTCGCGACGACGACTCCGATGTTGGCGAGAGAGCGCCTCGTCTGTCTCTTCATGCGCATCCCCTCCTAAGCCGAGCTCCGACCAAAACAATGACGCAAAAGCGATAGATCCGTTCAGCTAGTCTCCATTATCAAGAAAAGCGCCGGTCTGTCGACCCCACAGTTGAGCATACTCTCCGTCCGACTCGAGAAGCTCGGAGTGCGTGCCGTCTTCCGCCACGCGGCCGTCGGCGAGGACTACGATCCTGTCAAGGGAGGCGACGGTCGAGAGCCTGTGCGCGACCACGATCGACGTCCGACCACGCATCAGATGGACGAGGGCGTCCTGCACGAGCTTCTCGCTCTCTGAGTCGAGGGCCGAGGTGGCCTCGTCGAGCACGAGAATGGGCGCATCGGCGAGGATGGCTCGAGCGATGGCCACGCGCTGGCGCTGACCGCCGGACAGCTTGATGCCACGCTCCCCCACCAGCGTGTCGAGTCCGCTGGGAAGCCTCTCGATGAACTCCATGGCGTTTGCCTCGCGGGCAGCGCGAACGATCTCGTCCTCGGGGGCGCCCGGCCTTCCGTAGGCGATGTTCTCGCGAATGGAGCGGTGGAAGAGGAGGGCCTCCTGCGGCACGTAGGCAATCTGATGGCGAAGGCTCTGCTGCGCGCATCGGGAGATGTCCTGACCGTCGACGAGAATGCGACCCTCCTGTATGTCGGACAGTCTCAGCAGGAGCTTGGTGAGCGTCGTCTTGCCCGCTCCCGAGCGACCGACGAGTCCTACGCGCTGACCCCCCGGGATGTGAAGCGAGAATTCGTCAAAGACCTTGTCCGAGGCCTCGGCGTCCTCGTACCAGAAGTTGAGGTGCTCGAAGTCGATGCTTCCGGACGTGACGCGAAGGTCGGGGGCGTTCTCCACGTCTGCCACGAGCCGTGGCTCGTCGAGGATGCGCGTCATGTCCGCGGCGTCACCGAAGGCGCGGTTGAGGCGCTGCATGGTGCTGCTCAGCATGTTGAATCGCATCGTGAGCTGGTAGGTGTAGTTGAACATCATGACGAGCATGCCTGCCGAGATGCCAAACCAGGCGTTACCGCCCGCGATGAAGACGATGGCAAGCGCCATGATGACCACGATCATGGAGCTCGTGATGGTACCTGTGATCGTGGACTGGAGCATGCCTCGCGCGTCCGCCGCGCGCGCCTCGCGGTTTGCCTCGTCAAAGACCTGCCGCTCGTAGGCCTCCCGGCCATAGGTCTTCACGGTGAGGATGTTTGTCACGGAGTCCGAAAGCTCGCCCGAGAGACGGTTCTGGGCGGCGGAGGCCTGGGCGTTTATGGGAAGGATTCGTTTGTAGAGCCGATACGTCACGACCGCGTACGCAACGAGGAAGACCGAGAGGACGATGACGTAGAGGGGCACCGCGGCGGCGAGCATGACGATGGTGAGCACGACGGAGGCCAGCGTAGGGACCACGGAGTAGACCATCGTATCCGTGAGGTTTGAGTACGCCGATACGAACTTGGAGGTCTGGCTCACGAGGGAGCCACCATAGCGGTTGGAGTGAAAGGTCATCGACTGGTTTGAGAGGGTGTCGAAGCAGTGGGTGTCGAGCTCGTAGGTCGCCTGGTTCTCCAGCTTCCAACAGGTGTAGTCCTGCAGCTTGGAACATGCCTGCCCGAGCACGTTGACCACGATGAGCGCCACGACGAAAGGCGTGAGCGACTGCAGCGTGGCCCCGCCGGCGCTGACCGCGTCCACGATCGCGGCCATGTAGTACGAGTTGGCGTAGGTAAGGAAGCCCACGTATCCGATGGTCGAGGCGAGCGCACCGAGAAAGGCCGGCATGCTCGTCCTCGTCACGGCCCAAAAGTAGTGAACGGTCCGTCGCATGGTCGACGGGTGCCTCTTCTCGCTCATTCGAATCTCCTATGAGGGGTTGCCGCCGAGCTGATAGCTTTTCCCAGTGTCTCACGGCCGAAGGCCGAACTGTCATGTAAATTCTCGCTAGGCCGCATCAGTCCATCTCGAGAAGGTTTCCATTCTCGCGCACCTTCGGTTGTGGGTTTTGGTATGATGCTCAGGCGTTGATGCGGGCGATTGGCTCAGGGGTAGAGCACATCCTTCACACGGATGGGGTCGCTGGTTCGAATCCAGCATCGCCCACCATGCAAATCAGCAGCCTAGGACATGTGTCCTAGGCTGTTTCTTTTTGTGCATCTCGGGGGGGTGCGCCCAAAAACCCGGAGACTTCGGGTCTTAGGAGAATGGAGGGGTGGGGATGCCCCTCTCCAAATCTTGCCGCCTAGAGAATGTACGGAGAAACGTCAGCACCCCTTTCCGAAGATAGGGCTTGCACAAACACAACCTCGCGCTCGGATACAGCGCGACGACCACGAGACGCACGGAGGAGATACTGGTCACGAGTCCTAAGATGAGGGTGCCGGGAAGCCTCCTGCACCAAAGGGGCGGCGCACGCTCTGGGAAACGCAAACCCTCTCTTCGCCTCTGAGTGGCTCTGTTCCATGTCACAGAGAATTACCGCGCATAATCATTGGTTTTTACGATACTGACGACGCAATTCCTTGAAGTCATATGCCCCAGGGGAAGGGGATGGGACCTGCGGCTCATGCTAAGCGGCGGCCTCCTCATCGTGCACCGATACAGCCTTACAGACTGCCTATCAGATAATAGGTCGAGAAATGGTAACCGGAGTAGTTTTGTGTTTCTTGACATGGATACGAGGGGCTGACTCGGGTGTGCAAGTATTAAATATTTATATAATACAAGGGAGCTAGAATCATAGAGAGACCCTAGCTCCCTGCGGTTGCTTTCGCGGGGGCTATCCTGTGACGTCGCTTCTTCTTGCTAGGCGCATCGGGCCGAGAGAAAGATGCGCAGCGCTACAACGACGAGCAGGACTCCCACGAGCGCCGCATATGCGCCGTGGCCGGCCGTGAAGTTAAAAAGCCCGGAGAAGAGAAGGCCGAGGGCAACAAAGGTGAGACCGATCCATGCGAGAAAACAAGTTGCCAGCGAGCACAGCATACGACGAGGAGCGCTCCCGGCAAAGAACGGATAGCTTCGCGCGTAGATGGCACCAAGCAGGACATAAAGAGCAATTGAGGGAAAAAGCGCCTCGCTCTCGGTTAGATTGGTCGCCGCTCGACTAAAGGGGGCAGCGGGAAGTCTCCCCAGAACGGCAAATATGAGACCGCTGGCGACGGTAAGACGCATTCTTTCCCACAGGAGCAACGCTTTCGCAGACACACGAATCATCTCCCCTTACGAGGCGTTGATGGTGAAGCCGTTGCCCGAAGCGGTTGTGACATCGAGCTGGGTATTGATGATATAGACCGCGGTTACTCCAGAGTAATTTTTGCTCTTACTCATACTTACTGTTCTCGACCCATAGGATGTGGAAGTGACACTATCAGAATATTGGAGAACAGTTGAGCTTCCTACTAGACCGAAGGCTTGGCATGTAACGGTCACTGTCATTTGACGTGGAGTTTGCCCAGAGGTGATGCGTCCGCTCACATTGCCTCCGAAATTATAGTTAAATGTTCCATTATGCCATACGGTTCCTGAAAGTATCGCTGTAGTTCCATAAGCTGTTCGTGTTTCGTAAATAGAGGCGCTTCCCCTTGTCAGAATAGGCTGTTCGCCTTGCAGTCCATTCTCCCATACGAATGCCGCATCCTTCTCTGAAAGGGTGTCTCCGACATTATAAGACTCGGAAATTTGGGCAAATCTGTCGCTTATTTCATTGCTACTAACGGGGTTAATAGGTTCAGCCGCAAGAGCAACTGAAGGAGAGAAGCCACACGTAAGTATAAAGACGAGAGAAACGCCGAAAAGAACAAAAAGCGTTTTCACAGTAGTTTTTTTCATGGGTTCTCCTCTTAAGTATTGTTTATATATGGTAGAGCTAATTTGGCTTTTTAAGCCCTATCAGAGGATCAAGTATTTTGCTACAACGATGGAAGATAGTCGAAAAGAGCAAGCGTGCTGCCACCATTTGTATCACCACCTTACTTGCAGTGTAGCCGCATAACAACCTTGGGTACGTTCCATCTGCAGTACTACCTCCAAACGGTTGAAAATAATCTGTAAAAAGGAAGACGAGAAATAAAAACCCAAACGTTTTAATGGCGGTAGGTGTCTATATAGATAGAGGGCGAAGTGGAGAGGTGGGAGTGCGCCCATAATCCCGGAGGCTTCGAGTCAAAGGGGATGGAAGGCGTAATCTAGATTGGACACCAAGTCAGGAGTGAGAGGTGTTCACAATGACCCAAAGCAGAAAGAGATATGACAGACGGTTCAAGGCAGCCGCCGCAAAGGTCGTCTTGGAAGGCGAGCAGACCGTGGTTGACCCGTCCCATGGACTCGGCACCGAAGATGCCACCTTGAGGAGATGGGCGAGGACGCCTTTCCCGGTAACGGCTCGCCGAAGACGGACAAGGACCATGGGATCCTCAAGCTCAGGAAGCGAATCGAAGAGCTCGAGCAGGAGAACGGCCTGTCAAGAAATCTCCGGGCCTTCTTGAGTCAAGACCGTGCGTGAGGTATCGGTTCCCCGAGGGGCACAGGGGCGATCACGGCCCCATCGAGAAGGCGTGCGAGCCCATGGGGGTTTCGAAGTCAGGCTACTACGAGTACCTGGGACGCAGAAAGCCCGACCAGCAGATGGAACGCGAGGCGCTCGAGGGGTTCGTGGAAGACGTCTTCCTCGAGCACAAGAGCAGATACGGACATCGCAGGACCGATCTCGAACCCGGAAGGATCGGTATCGTCGCGAACGAGAAGCGAGTTCTGAAGATCATGAGGGAAAAGGGACCCGAGGCCATGGGAACGACAAGGCGCTACCGCATCCAGAAACGCATCGAGAAGGGAGATCCTCGCGCAGACCTGGTCGAGCGGGTCTCCGCCGTATCTGGTAGGAATAGGCTCTGGGTGGGAGACATCACCTATGTGCCGACGAGAAGGGGCTTCCTCTATCTCGCGACCGTGATGGATGCTTTCTCACGGAAGGTCGTCGGCTGGTCGATGGCCACCCACATGCGTGAGAACCTCGTCATAGATGCACTGGAGCAAGCCGTCGGCCGAGAGAGCCCTTCTGGTCACGATCTCGTCTTCCATGACGACCAGGGCACGCGATACACCTCACGGGCGTCTTGGAAGGCGCTCGGGCGCCATGGTATCACGCAGTCGGTCTCGCGTCCGGGCAATCCCTACGGCAATGCGGTCGTCGAGCCGCTCCTCGAGACACCGAGGACGGAGCTCGTCAAGGGACAGGCGTACGAGGGTCCGGAGGAGGCCAGGCAGGAGGCACTCAAGTACATCGAGCCCTATCACGATACGGAGCGCATGCATTCGACTCTTGGGTATATGAGCCCTTGCGACTTCGAGCGCCAAAGCACATGAAGACACTCAAGAATGGGTCCAAGAAAGGTTGACCCCTCCAATCCTCCGAACATCGTCTAGTACGGATTTTCGTCAGCACCCCCACCTTCTCTTCGCTCGTGTGATTGTTGCAGGCAATCCGCCGTATTGACCGTAGTAAAGATACGGCACCATGCCCAGATTGAGATACGTCAGGAAGCGCAGACGATATGAAAGGTCGCCATTGCCCCGTCCTGTGCGACGGCGCCCCTAGATCTTCTCGAGGCCCTTCTTCACGCCCGCCGCAGCAAGGGTCAGCGCGAGGGAGAGGACGGCGACGAGAGCCGCCGCCACGACGGCGACGATCTGACCGGAAACGGCGAGAGCGCTCCCGGCAGCCGCGGCGACATCGACTGCCGTGATGACACCCGCCTGCGGAACGAGCTTCCCGGCACTCGACGGTACGTTGGCCACGCGTGCTCCCGAGCCACCGAGGACCATGGTCGCAAGGCCCGAGACGAGGGCGAAGAGGTCGCTCAGGTCAAAGCCATCGGTAATGAGGACGATTCCCACGACTGCGACGGCGATTCCGGCGAACATGGTCACGAGACTCACGATCTTGAGCTTCTTGGCATCTGGGGACATTTCTTCTCCTCGGAAGAGTTTGGAATGTGACGGCACTGTGGTTGTGAAACCGGTTCAAGGGTAGCTTACCCAAATTGTTCCTTGACCCTCAGTCTCACTTTGGTATAGTAATTCCCGCACCAATCTACGGGGAATTAGCTCAGTTGGGAGAGCGCGTGACTGGCAGTCACGAGGTCAGGGGTTCGAACCCCCTATTCTCCACCAAAATGACGGGCGGCGGCGTTTGCCGTCGCCCTTTTCATTAGTCGGGCTCATGGCGCAACGGTTAGCGCAGGGGACTCATAATCCCTGGGTTGCAGGTTCGAATCCTGCTGGGCCCACCAACCATGAACGCAGGTCAACGTCGCTGGCGCTGACCTGCTTTTTTATGAATTGGCAAGGGCCTCCCCGCCGTCATGCACCCCTTCGGAACTCGGTGGGCGTCATCCCGTAGCGCGCACGGAACTTGCGGATGAAATAGGAGAAGTTGTCGAATCCGCAGCTTAGGGCAATGCTTCCGACGGGCTCGCTCGTCTCTCTGAGAAAGTAGCCTGCCGCCGAGAGCCGGTAGCCGGTGAGATAGGCCACGAACGTCTGGCCCGTCTCCTCCTTGAACATGCGCATGAAGTGCGACTCGCTGTAGCCGGCGAGGCGAGCGGCATCGGCCACGGATATTCTCTCGCCATAGCGAGCCTTGACGTCGGCAAGCACGGTCTTGAGCTTCTTCGTAGACCTTCTCGGCTGGGTCTGCGACGCGTCGAGACGATGAACGTAGAGGGCGTGGAGAAGCTCGAAGAGGTGACTTTTGACGAGAAGGGAGTAACCCGGTCGCCGATCGGTGCATGCGAGGTCGGCCCCATCGAGCGCTGCAGACGCCTCGACATAGAAGTCGGTACCGGGCGGAATGGGCCTTGCGAACCTAAGCCTTCCCTCGCGTAGCGGCTCGAGGACGTTCAGGCGAAACCATTTGTCGTCGTCTCCCCCACCAAGCATGTCCAGCGAGAAGATGATGTTCTCGTACTCCATGCGTCCGCCAGGTGTGCCTTCGATGGAGTGAATCTCTCCGGGAAGCACGGGGACGATCGAGCCTGCTCGCACGTCAAGGCGATCGAAGTCGACGGAGACCACCCCCGACCCCTGCTTGACATAGATGACCTCCATCTGCTCATGCCAGTGAGGGGTCACGCGGTCGAAGTCCTGCGGAATCGTGCAGAGATAGGTGTTGTAGGCAAAGTCCGACTGCTTGTGGAGCTTTGCCTCATGGTACTGTGCGTATTCGTCGAACTCCATATGGCCTTCTTATAGAGATACGTTGTCGATAATGGGATTGTGCTATTAAATGCCCAAATAATGCAAGACGTCTTATCGCGGATGCGATTATATTGCATTCGTCTTTTTGAGTGACTACTGATGGACACACACAATGGAGGTACCGACATGTCTCGTAGCACACTCGTGTCCTATGCGGGTAAGCCTCTTGGCGACTGTACCGACCTCGAACTCTTCAACGCGCTTCTCGAGCTGACCAGCGAGGCCGCACACGAGCGCGGCTACAACGAGGGGCAAAAGAAGCTCTACTACATCTCGGCTGAGTTCCTCATCGGAAAGCTCCTCGGGAACAACCTCATCAACCTCGGTCTCTACGACGAGGTGCGAGAAGAGCTGGCGGCTGCCGGCAAGTCCCTCTCGGAACTCGAGGAGTTTGAGTACGAGCCATCGCTCGGCAACGGCGGCCTCGGCAGGCTCGCCGCATGCTTCGTCGATTCCTGCGCCACGCTCGGTCTTCCGGCAGACGGCGTCGGACTCGCCTACCACTGCGGCCTCTTTCGCCAGAGCTTCAGCGACCACAAGCAGTACGAGTCGCCGGACTACTGGCTCAAGTGGGGCCAGGAAAGCTGGATGAGAAACACCGGCCGCCACTACACCGTGAGCTTTGGCGGCTTTGACGTGACGTCCACCCTCTACGAGATCGACGTCACGGGCTACGGCAGCAAGTGCGATCGTCTTCGCCTCTTTGACGTGGACTCCGTCGACGAGCGCGTGATTCACAACCGCATCCAGTTTGACAAGGGACAGATCGCCAAGAACCTCACGCTCTTTCTCTATCCTGACGACTCCGACGAGCAGGGGCGCATTCTCCGCGTCTATCAGGAGTACTTCATGGTGAGCAATGCCGCCCAGCTCGTCCTCGATGAATGCGTCGATCGTGGCAGTAACCTCCACGATCTTGCCGACTACGCCGCCATCCAGATTAACGACACTCACCCCACGATGGTCATTCTCGAGCTCGTACGCCTGCTCGGGGAGCGTGGCATCGAGCTTGACGAGGCTCTCGACATCATCGCGAAGGTATGCAGCTACACCAACCACACCATCCTCGCGGAGGCGCTCGAAACCTGGCCGGCGTCCTATCTCGAGCACGCGGTCCCTCAGCTCATGCCCATCATACGAAAGCTCGACGAGCGCGTGCGTGCGACCTATGACGAGTCGTTCGTGCAGATCGTGGACGAGTGGGACAACGTTCACATGGCCAACATCGACATTCACTTCTGCCATTCCGTGAACGGCGTCGCGGCCCTTCACACGGAGATTCTCAAGAATACCGAGCTCGCGCCCTTCTATAAGATCTACCCCGAGAAGTTCAACAACAAGACGAACGGCATCACCTTCCGTCGTTGGCTCGTCGAGTGCAACCCGGAGCTTGCAAGGCTCATCAGCTCGAGGATCGGTGAGGGCTGGAAGACGAACGCGGACGAGCTCGAGGGCCTTCTCGCCTACCTTGACGACGAGGGCTTTCTGCACGAGCTGGTCCAGGTAAAGGGCCATGGAAAGAGGCGCTTCTCCGACTGGCTCCAAACCCACCAGGGCACGAGGATCAATCCTGACTCAGTCTTTGACGTACAGGCAAAGCGTCTCCACGAGTACAAGCGCCAGCAGCTCAACCTCCTTTGGGCGATTCGAACCTACCTTGACATCAGGTCGGGCAAGCTGCCCGAGCGTCCCGTCACGGTGATTTTTGGCGCCAAGGCCGCGCCGGCCTACACCATCGCCAAGGACATCATCCATGCCATCATCTGCCTGGGCGACGTCATCGCGGCGGACGCGGACGCAAGCGACCATCTCAAGGTCGTCATGATCGAGAACTACAACGTCACGGCCGCCGAGAGGCTCATTCCCTCGGCGGACATCTCCGAGCAGATCAGCCTTGCCTCCAAGGAGGCCTCGGGCACGAGCAACATGAAGTTCATGCTCAACGGTGCCGTGACGCTCGGCACCATGGACGGGGCCAACGTCGAGATCGCCGACCTCGTGGGAGAGGGCAACGTCTATTCCTTCGGTGCCTCCTCCGACGAGGTGATTGCCCACTACCAGCACGGTGACTACGATCCTAGGGCCTACTACTCAGGCGACCGCACGCTGGCCGCTGCCGTGGACTTTCTGACCGGTCCCGAGATGCTCTCCGTGGGTGACGAGGAAAACCTCTCGCGCCTCAAGAACGAGCTTCTCGACAAGGACTGGTTCATGACCTTCCTCGACTTCGCGGACTACTGCACGACCAAGGACAGGATGCTGGCCGACATGACCGACGAGCGCGCGTGGGCACGGAAGTGCCTGGCGAACATCGCGAAGGCCGGATACTTCTCGTCCGACCGCACGATCGCGCAGTACAACTCCGACATCTGGCACCTCACGCCCGACGCCCGGTAGCTTCACGCCCCATCTCAGCCCTGCCGGCCCTCTAGAGGACCTTCTCGTAGAGGCGAAACCACGGCAGGCCGTATTCTCATATCCGAGGCTCACGGTGTCGACGTAGGAGAACCCCGCCTTCTCGTAGAGACGGCAGGCGGGCTCGTTGTCCGCGACGACGTCGAGCCTGACGGCCAGGTCGCCCTCGAGGCGTGCGTACCCCTCGGCGTGATCGAGCAGGGCGAGACCCACTCCCCTGCCGAGAAACGTCGGCGCCACGGCAAGCGTGAACACCAGGAGCGTATGGTCGTAGTCATCAGGCGATGACCAGCTTGCCTGGGAGTAGCCAGCTTCCGGCGTGTGCCCGAGCACCATCGTGCCCGCGAGATCGCCATCAACCACGGCGACGTAGAGCTCGTCCGCCTTGCATGCCCTCATGGCATCGGCCTGCGTCGGATACGTGTCGCGCATCCAGTGCGGATAGTTGTGCGTCGCCTCCAGATGGGCGATGACGTCCTCGTAGAGCTTCGACACGCCATCGACGTCCGCAGGCGTGGCGGGTCTCACGCATATGTTCATCGGCACTTCCTCCAACGTGATGGCACCCGGCTACCAGACGAGCATGTCCTCGCCGATGTCGCGAATCGTCGCAGCACCACACATCTCCATGGTGTCTCGGAGCTCGTCCGCAAGCTGGGCGAGATAGTCCTTGGCACCCTGCTTCCCGTCACCGTAGATCGCCACGACGAAGGGGCGCGCCATGAGGACGGCCTGGGCGCCGAGGGCGAGCGCGCGAAAGACGTCCACGCCGCCTCTGATGCCACCGTCGACGAGGATGCTCACATCGCCCGAGACGTCCGCCGCAATGTCGAGAAGGACCTCGGCTGTCGAGGGTACGCCATCGAGCACACGACCACCGTGGTTCGAGACGATGATGGCATCGACGGCTGCGTCCACGGCCTTCTCGGCCACGTGTGACGACATGACGCCCTTGAGGATGAAGGGGATGTCCGCAGCGTGGCACTGATCCGCGATCTCGCGGAGCTGTCCCACGTCCTTGTAGCCGGCAGGCGGTTCCTGCCCCCTGAGGAAGGGCAGGCCCGCAGCATCGATGTCCATGGCGATGGCAGCGGGCTTCACTCGAATGGCGGCATCGAGCTTTTCCTGGACGACCTCCATCGACCATGGCTTGATCGTGGGGACGCCCGCCCCGCCGAGAGTGTCCATAACCTGCAGGGACCCGAGCATGATGGACGCGTCGACCCCGTCGCCGGTGAAGGCGAGCGTGCCTGCCTCCTGCGCGGCGCACAGCGCGTATCGGTTGTACTCGACCGTGTCGTACTTGTCGCCGTAGTGGCGGTTGACGTCGCCTACGGGTCCGATGAGGACGGGAACGGAGAGCTCGCGTCCGAGGACCCTCGTGCGCGTGGATGCCTCGAACGCAGCATGCACCGGATCGGTGCGGAGCAGAACGGCGTCCCATGCCTCGAAGTTACGCATGGCCACATGACCCCTGCCCTTGGCGCCCGGGCCGGGTATGGACGCGCCGCAGCCCCGTCCGTCGCAGATGGGGCACGCCTTGCAGTACGGACCCATGCCGCCACGCGCCGCGGCGGCGAGCTCAGGGTAGTTCACGGTGCCTCCTACGCGCGTTGGGGGATGACCTTGTCTGCGAGCCAGCCCGAGACCTCGGACAGGGCGACGTCGGTGCGCTCGCCCGTGACGCGATCCTTTACCTCGGCCGTGCCGTTCTTTACGCCGCGCCTTCCGAGGATGACCTGATAAGGCAGGCCGATGAGGTCCGCGTCGGCAAACTTGACCCCTGGGCGCTCCTTGCGGTCGTCGAGGACGACCTCGACCCCCCTAGAGATGAGGTCGCCTGCGATGCCGACACCGGCCTCCCACACCGTGTTGCCGTCGGCGACGTCGAGCGGAATGACCTCGACCTCATAGGGCGCCACGCAGACGGGCCAGCAGATGCCCGCGTCGTCGTGATGCTGCTCGACGACGGCCTGCATGGTGCGGCCCACACCGATGCCGTAGGAACCCATGAGGAAGGGCTGCTCGTCGCCGTTCTCGTTGGCGAACGTGGCGCCCATCGAGGTGGAGTACTTCGTGCCGAGCTGGAAGACCTGCCCGACCTCGATGCCGCAGGCATGGCCCAGCGGCCTGCCGCAGGTGGGGCACCTGTCGCCCTCCTTGACGGTGATGACGTCAACCCAGTCATCTATCTCAAAGTCGCGTCCCGGCTTTGCATGGACGTAATGGTAGTTGTGCTCGTTCGCGCCGATTGCCCACCACTGGGAGTCGCGAAGGGAGGCATCGGCGCAGACGCGAACGCCCCCGGGCAGGCCGATCGGCCCCATGAAGCCCTTTACGAGACCGAATTCCACGATCTCATCGTCGGTCATCATGCGATAGGAGCCAAAGACGTGCTCGGCCTTGATCTCGTTCATGTCGTGATCGCCGGGAACGAAGCACACGACGGGCCTTCCGTCGCCGTCTACGAGCGCGAGCGCCTTGCGCGTCCCCGCCTCGGGAACGTTGAGGAAGGCGGCAAGGTCTGATATGGTTCCGCAATCGGGCGTCTCGACCTTCTCGAGGGTGCCCGACTCGCCGTCAACGAGGTTGATGGTCGCCGTGGCGGCCTCGACATCCGCCGCAAACCCACAGCCATCGCAGTAGACGAGCTCCGCCTCGCCCGCACCGGCAAGGGCCATGAACTCGACGGAGGTGTCTCCGCCGATCTGCCCGGAGTCTGCCACGACAGGCAGGGCCTTGAGACCGACGCGTCGGCAGAAGTTGGCGTAGGCCTGCTTCTGGAGGTCGTAGCACTCCTGCAGAGACTCCTGCGTGGCCGAGAAGGAATAGGCGTCCTTCATGATGAACTCGCGGCTGCGCATGAGCCCGAAGCGTGGCCTGCGCTCGTCACGGAACTTGTCCTGGATGTGATAGAGCATGACGGGAAGCTGCTTGTAGGAGCGCAGCTCGTTGGTCACGAGGTCGGTGTAGGTCTCCTCATGGGTGGGGCCGAGCGCGTACTCGTGTTCATGTCGATCCGAGATGCGCATGAGCTCGGGACCGTAGACGTCCCAACGACCGCTCTTGCGCCAGAGGTCGGCGTCGGTGAGAATCGGCGTCATCATCTCCTGGCAGTCGATCTGCTCCATCTCATCGCGAATCACGGCCTCGATCTTCTGGATGGAGCGCCAGGCGAGCGGAAGATACGAGTAGAGGCCGGCGGCACCACGCCGAATCATGCCGGCGCGGAGCAGGAGCTTATGGCTGGCAAGCTCCGCCTCGACCGGATCCTCCTTGATCGTGGGTGCGTAGAGCTTGCTCATCTTCATGTACTGTCTCAACGTGGGTCCTTCCTCGGGTGCGACCAAACGTACGAATTCTACGGCAAGAGCGTGTCGTAGACGTTACGAGAAGCGTTGATTGATTTCTTCGAAGAGGGCGTCGACCAGCTGGTCCTCGGAAACCTTGCGCACCGCCTCGCCGCCCACGAAGATGACGCCCTGGCCACGCCCGCAGGCGATGCCGATGTCCGCGCTGCGCGCCTCGCCCGGTCCGTTGACGACGCAGCCCATGACCGCCACCGTGATGGGGGCGCGCACGCACCGAAGCCTGCGCTCGACATCCTCCGCGATCGCGATCATGTCCACTTCGGTGCGACCACAGGTGGGACAGCTTACGAGCTCGGGACGCAGACGACGCATGCCGAGCGCGGAGAGGAGGTCCCATGCGACGTTGACCTCCTCGACGGGGTCTGCCGTGAGGGAGAGGCGCATGGTGTCGCCGATGCCCTCTTCGAGGAGGATGCCCACGCCCGCCGCATTCTTGACGGTACCCTGCTGGAGCGTGCCGGCTTCGGTGACGCCTACGTGCAGGGGCACCTGTGGAAGCGCGGCCGAGAGAGCGCGGTAGGTCTCGAGCGTCGTGACCACGTCATGTGCCTTCGCAGAGACCACGATGTCAGAAAAGCCACGCTCGTGGAAGTGGTTGACGAACGACACCGTGGAGTCCACGAGCTTCTGCGAGAGCGTGAGTTCCGGCCGGGCGTCGACCTCTGGATCGAGCGACCCCGCGTTGACCCCGATTCGAATGGGTATGCGCGCCTCGCCCGCCTCGTCGATGACCTCGTCCACACGATCCCACGACCCCACGTTGCCGGGATTGATGCGCAGGCCCGCCGCCCCTCGACGCGCGGCCTCGAGTGCGAGCCTGTGATCGAAGTGGATGTCCGCGATAACGGGAAGCGGCGACTCGGCGCAGATGCGCTCGAAGCCGTCGAGGGCTGCGGAGCTTGGGATGGCCACGCGGATGATCTCGCAGCCCGCCTCGGCGAGTCCTTTGATCTGTCTGAGCGTCGACGGGGCATCGGAGGTCTTCGTCGTGCACATCGACTGCACGGACACCGGCGCACCGCCTCCGATGGTGACACCGCCCACGTTCACGGGACGCGTGAGAGAACGCGCGGGGACGGGCCTATCGATGCTTCCCATACGTACCTAGCCAATCACAAATCGAACGATATCGTTTCTCAGCACGACGATAAAGATAAAGAGGAAGAAGGCAAGCCCGGCGTAGCCGATGATGGTCTGCACCCTCATCGAGAGCTGGCGACGCATGAGGACCTGGACGATCTCGACGAGTATCTTCCCGCCGTCGAGCGGTGGAATGGGCAGGAGGTTCATGAAGCCGAGCGACATCGAGATGACGGCGCAGAAGAGTACGAGCTCGAAGGCACCGGCAGAGGCGGCCTCCGATGCCATGACGGAGATGCCGACGATGGAAGAGGACTGGTTGAGCACGTCCATGGTCTGCGTGGGCACTATCAGCTTGACGACGTACGAGGCATAGAAGGCAGCGTAGCTACAGGCGTATTCGGCCGACTCCACGATGGTCGGATGGTAGGTCGTCGTCGACGCAGAGATGCCGAGGAGGTCGACGGCCTGACCGTCGGGAAGGTCCACCGTGGTCGTGTGCTCCACGCCGCCGCGCTCATAGGTGAGATCGAAGTCGGTGCCGGAGTCAAGATAGGTGCCGAGGTCGGCGACGAGATCGTCCCAGGTGGAGACAGACGTTCCGTCGATGGACGTGATGACGTCTCCGGCCTCGAGACCGGCCGCCTCTGCGTAGGAGCCCTCGGTCACGCCACCGAGCTGACTCGAGTTGACCGATACGTCGACGCCCTGGATGGAAAGTCCCGCCATGATGATGACGATTGCGAGCACGAGGTTGACGAGGGGGCCGGCGACGAGCATCACGAAACGCTTCCAGAAGCCCGTTCCAAGATAGGTGTGGGAGCGCTCTCGGGTGAGAAGCTCATCGTCCGACACGTCGGTCTCGCAGGGTGCGCCCGCCTCCGTGACATCGCCAGAGGAGAAGTCATGCCCGCGGTCGTACTCGGTGAGGAGGTTCGCATCGCGGCGGAGCGTCTCGTAGACAAGAGGAAGCTCATCTCGCTCCTTGCGGCTAAGTCCCTCGGGACCTTGGTCCTGTCGAATGCTCGCCCAGTCGCAGAGGGTGTCGAGGAGACTTACGGCCTCATCGGGGGTGCAGCCGATGTCGTCGGCCACCTCCTCGACGCTTGCGCGCCCGCGTCGCGTGACGCTGCCGAGCGCAGGTGCCAGAAGCGGGTTGTCATCGCCCTCCATTGCCGCATATGCGCGTATAGCGCCAAGCAGATCGGCGTCACGCCGACCTCGGTGCCGTACTTCTCGCTTTTGTGAGAGAGGCGCACGCGACAGGGCATGCCAAGGAAGAACTCGGTCACGCGCACGTGAAACGCACGCGCAGCCAGATAATGCCCGCCTCGTGAACGAAGACGAGCACCGAAAGGACGAGAACTCCCCAGAAGATGGCGGAGACAACGCTCAGGATGGAGCTCAACGGGCAACCTCCGAAAAGAATCGAGCTGGCCAGCTCCCTTGAACGCGCGTCGACCTCGGAAAGCTGCTGAAGTGTCTCTACCCTCTCGAAGCTCGTGGCATCCAATCACGTGGCTGACGATACGCTCGATATCGAGAAAAACCACAGACTCCCCTACTGAAGGCGAGATTTGCCACCTCGTTCGCGGCATTGAGCGCACAGGGCAGGGTTTCCACCCGCTCGACCCGCCTCCTTGGCAAGGGAGAGGCAGCCGAAGGTGTCCTCGTCGGGCTCGCCAAACGTGACGGGGCTCTCTCCGAGCACAGTTGATGCGCCTGTGGACGGGCGTCTTCCATCGCTCGGGATAGCTGAGGGCATACTGTATGGGAATGCGCATGTCGGAGATGCCGAGCTGTGCCTTGACCACGCCGTCGTTGAACTCGACCATCGAGTGGATGCGGCTTGGCGCTGGATGAGGACGCGCACGGAGTCGATGGGAAGCGAGAACAGGTGATGGGCCTCGATGACCTCGAGTCCCTTGTTCATGAGGGTGGCCGAGTCGATGGAGATCTTGTCACCCATGTTCCAGGTGGGGTGGGCGAGCGCATCGTCGGCCGTCACACGCTTGAGGGCGTGACGGCTCATGCCAAAGAACGGGCCCCGGAGCAGGTGAGCCAAAGGCGGTAGACATCCTCGATGCTCACCGGTGAGGCACTGAAAGATCGCGCTGTGCTCGGAGTCCACGGGATGAGGCTACCGGGCCGGGTGAGCGGCATGAGAGGTCCGCCGACGACGACGGACTCCTTGTTGGCATAGGCGAGGACCTTGCCCGCCCTGAGCGCGAGTATCCCGCGCCGATGCCCGCAAACCGACGAGTGCGTTGACCACGACGTCGACATCGGGGAGCATGCCGAGCTCCGAGACGGCCTTGAGCCGATGCGAAGGTCGCAGTGGGAATCGAGCGCTCAAGAACGGGTCGTGTGCATGCGCGGGATCCGCGACGACGACGTGATCGACGCAGAACTCGCGAGCGGCGGCCACGAGCTTGTCGGTCGAGACGTTGACCGAGAGGGCCGTGACCTTGATCTTGTCGGATGCTCGGCACACGTCGAGCGTCTGCTCCGATGGAACCAGAGCAGCCGAGAATGGCCACCGAATGGGATACTCACGCTCGCATGGCGGGTTTGGTCGAAGATGCTCATCGTAGACCTCCAATCAGAAGAACGAAGTACGCGACCATGCACCCAAAGAGCATCGAGTCCGATCTGTCGAGCAGCCACCGTGACCAGGCATGAAGCCCGAGTCCTTGACGCCCACCCGCGCTTGATGCGGACTCGAAGAGATCGCCGAAGATGCCCGCAAGACCGACGAGCACGCCGCGAGACGCTCATGGGGATGGAAGGGTGTCGATTCCGAACACGGACATGAGCACCCAGATGACAATGGAGGCGCAAGACCGCCGAAGAGGCCCTCCCAGCTTTTTGGGAGAGATCTAGGGGCCAGCTTGTGGCGACCGATGCGCGATCCCACGAGATAGGCGCAGGCGTCGTTTGCCCAGATCGAGAGCACGGCACCAAGCACGAGATAGCCTCCGGAAAGCCGACCTCCATGTCTCTGATGATGAAGACGACGCTCGAGAACATGAGCGAGGTGTATATGGGCCAAAGGACCGTTGCCGCGACGTCGGCGACGTTTGCGCGCGGAGTGAAGACAAACCAGATGCCACAGGCGAAGACGAGGATGAAGGTGAGCAGCAGCACGCCATCCATCCCGGCAAAGTGCGCCGCAAGCGGGAAGACGGCCGCAGCCGTGAGTCCGAACGTCTCGTTGGGCATTCTGCCGCCGAGCCTGCACATGCGAAAGAACTCCGAGCAGCAGAGCCATGCCA
>Ga0268356_10395_pt1 | contig 63651 bp, 61 predicted proteins | sample BioMet10_FD_194415 | JGI IMG/M metagenome (GOLD analysis project Ga0268356, IMG submission 194415) | Sewage microbial communities from Oakland, California, United States - Biofuel 10 (PacBio Assembly) | ecosystem: Engineered > Wastewater > Sewage > Unclassified | place: USA: California | collected...
AGTATCCATTCCTGTCATCGGCAATGGAGATATCCGCACTGTGGATGATGCAAAGCGCATGCTGGTAGAGACAGGCTGTGATGCAGTCATGATCGGCAGAGGGCTGCTGGGCAGACCATTCTTTCTGACTGAATTAAGAAATGGGCTGGAAGGAAAATACTTCAAGGAACCTTCTTACGAAGAACGCCTGCAGCTGTGCTATGACTATGCCAAAAGACTCTGTGATTATGAAGGAGAGTACAATGGCATCCCGATGATGAGAGGCATGGCAGGATGGTATTTGACCGGTATGCCGTATGCGGCACATTATAAGAATCTGCTGACCCAGGTCAATTCCCTCCAGGAAATTGAAGAAATCCTAAAAGAATATGCAGACAAAATAAAGGACTGATCGACAGTCCTTTGTGTTAATGATTCTCTGGAAATTGTTCTTTTAATGCTTTTTCGGTGAAGAAGACAGGAATGATCATCACTGCTAGCTGGATCCATAGGACAATCATATATGCATGATCATAGAATTCTGGTGCTTTTGCGGTGAAAGGCAGATAGATGTCGAAGGTAATACCGGCCATGCTCAGTCCAATGAGATACCACAGTCTGCCGCAGTAATGATGGGCAAAGACCCATGTATCATTGCTGACCATGGAACGGCGCGTGCGGTAGCCAACCAGATGATTGATCGTCTTTGGACAGTGGTGCAGCATCAGCCAGCCGAAAACGGCCATCAGGAGCGGGACCAGTTCAATTTCTACAAAATAGATCCAGTTCATCAGTTCTTCCTCATATATCCAGTATAAAAGAAAAAAACCGTTTCGCACGGTCTTTCTTTAAGGGATAGTTCAATTTTCTTAGTTTGGGGGGGGAAAGAAATTATGAACTGTCATCAGGAATGCAGTTCCTTTTGACACTTATAAGATACAAAATCAATCTGTTCATATGATGAATGAAATGTGAAGTTTATGCGAACAAATGTGTGAGATAATGGGAACAATGAAAAAATTTAACCAGACGATGGATATGGTCCATGGACCATTGATCAAGAATATCTTTATCTTTTCCGTTCCTTTGATGATGGCGAACCTGCTGGAGATTGCCTTCAATGCGGCGGATACGATTGTAGTTGGCAAGTTCTCTGGACAGGAGGCATTAGCAGCAGTCGGTGCAACCGGTCCAATTGTGAACTTTATGGTGTCTCTGTTCAACGGCTTGGCAATCGGATCCAATATCGTGATTGCCCGTCAGCTAGGTTCAGGAAAGAAGGACCGTATCTCAGCTTCAGTACATACCAGCTACTTCCTTGCCTTAGCGGGAGGAATTCTTTTAACAATCATTGGCTTGCTTGGTTCAATCCTGTTTTTGGACTTCATGGGAACGCCGTCAAATATCATAGATCAGAGTGCACTTTATCTGCGTATCTACTTTATGGGCAGTATTCCTCTATTGATCTATAACTTTGGCTCTGCGGTCCTGCGTTCCAAAGGTGATACTGCTCATCCAACGCTGTATCTGGCCATCGGCGGCATCCTGAATGTCATCCTGAATCTGTATTTTGTGATTGTCCTGCAGATGAGCGTCGCTGGGGTTGCAATTGCGACGGTGATCTCAGAGAGTGTCAGTGCGGTGCTGGTGACTATTCAGCTGATGAGAGAGAATGACAGCATCCGCTTAGATCTGCGGAAGATCAAAATGGACCGCTCGCTGGCTTCCTCCATTATGAAGATCGGTATTCCGGCAGGTCTGCAGTCGATGATGTGGTCGATTTCCAATGTTGCGGTGCAGAGCGGCATCAATGGCTTTGGCTCAACTGCTGTTGCCGGCAACAGTGCTGCGGCCAACATTGAAGGATTCGTCTATATCGGGATGGGTGCATTTTCACAGGCATGCATTACCTTTACATCACAATGCGCCGGTGCAGGGGAGAAACAGAGGATCAAGAAGATCTTGTGGCTGCTGGTCCTGCTGATGATCGTCTCATCATGGACTGTCGGTTCGCTTGCCTGGTTCTTCGGAAGATTCTTCCTGTCCTTCTTTACCAATGACAGTTCAGTTATTGATATGGGCATGATCCGCATGTGGTATGTTGTCTTCTGGCTGTGGCTGAATGGTGTTCTCGATATTCCGGCATCTTCTTTAAGAGGCATGGGTTACAGTACAACGCCAACCGTGGCAATGCTGCTGGGAATTGTCGGGGTACGCCTGCTGTATATCGGACGATCTGGAAGCTGAATCCAACCTTGGATGTCCTCTATATGTGCTTCCCATTATCATGGGTCATTACACCTGATCATCCTGTTTGTACTGTGGAGATTTTTCTATCAAAGATACTGTGAGAGCTATTGATCCGGCAATGCCGGATTTTTTCTTTGATAAAGTATAGTAAAATGGACATATGGCGGATATCAAAAAAGAAATAGAAAAGAAAAGAAGGCACAGAGCCTGGCTGGCAAAGTCATGAAGTCTGTTTCAGCAGGAGATCATTTCCTACATGCCTTTCTTGAACCGTGCAGTCCTGCAGATGCCGATAGAGTTCTATACACCGAATGAGAATTCGTCGGAGGCTGCTGTGGCTTTTGGCACGGATGGAGAGCAGTTCTATGGACTGGCATCGATTGTAATGCAGATGTTCGAACAGTCTGATACTCAGGTCGTTCGTTTATATCTCCATTCCATCATGCACTGCATCTTCACGCATATGTTCACCTATGAAAGACTGCAGACACAGTACTGGGACTTAGCTGCTGATATGGCTGTGGAAAATGTCATCCTCAGTCTGGACTGGAAACGGTGCGAGATTGATGGAGATGATATCAGAAGAAGAGTCCTGCAGGAAACATTGGACAAGTGCGGCAGAGGAAATGCAGAGACAATATATGCATATCTGTGCAGTCATGAGAAAGAGCGGAATGTCTTATTAAGATATGCCTGGATGTTCCGACAGGACCGTCATGATATCTGGGTGCGGATCAAAAGAAGACACTGCAGGATCCGCAGGATCTGGAACAGCAGTGGAACGACATCAAGAAGAATACGGAACTTGATGCGGAAAGCTATGAGAAGGCTAGAGGAATGGAGCCGGGGACACTTTCCCGTAAGTTCTCACTAGTGAAAAGAACCGAGAGGACTTTACCTCTCTTCTGCAGAAGTTCATGGTCTATCAGGAAGAACTGAAACCGGATGTCGATTCCTTCGATTATATCTATTACACCTATGGACTGACGCTCTATGAGAAGATGCCTTTGATCGAACCGCTGGAATATCAGATGGACCATCGCATCAAGGACTTTGTGATAGCGATTGATACATCGGGTTCTACACAGGGGAATCTAGTCAAGAAATTCATCACCAAGACATATCAGATCTTGATGAGCCAGAACAGTTTTCAGGAAGAAATGAATGTATGCATCATTCAGTGTGATGCAAAGATCCAGGAAGAGATGGTCATCCATACACAGACAGAACTGGAAAACTATATCAGTCATCTTGTCATCAAGGGAATGGGCGGCACCGATTTCAGGCCGGTCTTCCAAAGAATCGCAGAGCTGCAGGCGGCAGGTCAGCTGCAGGATCTAAGAGGACTGCTGTATTTTACCGACGGACATGGAGAATATCCTAAGAACATGCCGCCGTACAAGACAGCATTCATCATGATAGAAAAAGAGAAAGATGCACCGGCTGTGCCGTCATGGGCAGTGAAGGTAAATGTATCAGCGGAGGAATTTGCGTCATGAATATACAAGAAGCGAAAGAACAGATCAAAAGAAGTACAACCGTGTACTTGATGAAGGATGCGTATGGCAACTACAGGATCCCGTTGGAGAAACAGAGACCGATCTTTCTAATCGGTGCACCAGGCATTGGCAAGACAGCCATTGTATCTCAGATAGCCTCTGAGATGGGCATCTCACTGGTGTCCTATTCCATGACACATCATACAAGACAGAGTGCCATCGGTCTTCCTTTCATCGAACATAAGAAATACCAGGGACAGGAATTTGATGTATCAGTCTATACGCTAAGTGAGATCATTGCCTCCGTGTACGAGAATATGGAACATTCAGGAAAGAAGGAAGGCATCCTCTTCCTGGATGAGATCAACTGTGTTTCTGAAACACTGGCACCAAGCATGCTGCAGTTTCTGCAGTATAAGACTTTCGGCAACCATATGCTGCCGGAAGGATGGGTCATTGTGACGGCCGGCAACCCGGCAGAGTTCAACCGCAATGCAAGAATGTTTGATATTGCGACCTTGGACCGCTTGAAGGTCATGCAGGTAGAACCAGATTACGAAGCATGGAAGGAATATGCTTCTGCTTTTGAAATCCATCGGGCAATCCTGTCCTTCTTAGAGATCCACGGGGAAGATTTCTTTCATGTGGAAACAACGGTAGATGGCAAGAGCTATGTCACGCCGCGTGGATGGGAAGATCTTTCACAGGCAATGTATCTGTATGAAGAAAAGAACTATCCAATCGATGAAACACTGATTGGACAGTATCTGCACAATGAACATATTACAGATGATTTTGCGGCTTACTATGCTTTATACCGCAAGTATCAGAAGGAATACAGCATTCCGGATATCCTGCACGGAAAAGCCAGCGAGGAAGTAAAGCAGAGAATACAGAAGGCCTCCTTTGATGAGAAGATCTCTGTGACTGATCTGATGCTCGACCGCATCACCGCAAAGATCCACAGTGAAAGTGAAGTGGAATCCTGTCTGCGTGAGATGACTGCGTCATTCCGTGAAGCAGGAGAAAGCAGTGACTTTCATAATGTTCTGCAGAAGACCTATGATGCTTTAGATCAGAAATATCATGCCGAGATGGCTGCTGGGGGAATGCAGGCAAAAGACAAACATGCATATCAATACCGTCTGCAGTTCCTAAAAGACGCATTGAAGAAGACGGATTTTGAGGAAGTACGTTCCTATTTCAAACAGCAGGTCAATCAGATGAAGACAGAAGTGACTTCTATTGAAGAACAGCTGCAGAATATGTTTGTCTTCTTAAAAGAGAACTGCACAGAGCAGGAGATCCTGCTGGCTGTGACGCAGTTGACGGTAGATTATGACAGTGCCAGATTCATTGCTGTCCATGGCTGCCCAGAATATTACAAATACAATGAAGCTCTGATGACGCAGAAGCGCAATGAACAGCTGCTGAAGGAACTCGCAGAATTCAAGAAGCAGTATCCGGAAGAGATAGCACTATGAGCAGTGCATGTCATACCGATGGATACGGCATCTATCTGATCAATGAGAATGGGAAAGAACTGATTGGTGTCCGTGAGGATGATGACAAGATCTCCTACAGCATTGAAACAGATACTGTTAAGATCTGCAGGGATGCTTTCCGCAAAGCAAAACATTTGGAAGTGATTGAGATTCCTGCTTCTGTTAGGACAATTGAAGAGAATGCTTTCAGTCATGGACCGCGTGATCTGAATTTCATCTGTCGCAGTGATGCTTTTCTCTATGAGGATGGTTTCTTGATTGATCTTGCCAGGCATACCCTGCTGCTGTACACCGGCAGTGCCTCAGAAATCAGAATCCCGGAAACAGTGGAGATCATTGGCAGAGAAGCATTCCGCTCCTGTCTGACGGATACGATCATGCTTGGGAAAACAATCCGTGAGATCCATGAGGATGCCTTTACGACCTGCCGGATGGAGCGAGTATCATTTTCCAAGTGGAATGCATATGTGTACTTCCCGCAGAAGGATATCCGTCTGCGCCAGCATATGCTGGATGGATTCGGCAGGAATGGTCTCTTTGATTTTGCACGTTACGACAATGACCTGTTTGCCGGTTTTATTGAAGATGAGCGCATGAAGATGATTGCAGCTAGACTCAAATGGCCTCTGCATCTGACTAAAGAAACAGAAGAAAAATTTCGTGCATTGATTGCCGGACATCTGGATGCGGCCGCGCGTACGGTCGGAGAAGCAGATGACCTAATGACGATGAAGATGTTCCTCGAAACAGACCTCATCAATCAAAATAACATTGAAGAGTGCTTAGAGACACTGCATTCATTAAAAGATCTTGAAGCATATGCATATGTCAGTGATTATCAGAATCAGCATTTTCATAAACAGGAATTTGATTTTGATATCTGAGGAGACACTCCGTATGTGCCTAGAAATGCAGCATATTTAGTATTCAATAAAAAAGACCTGAGCGATCGGTGAGTATCCTTCAGGTCTTCTTAAGTGCGGAATATTAGTTTCACAGGCGAATGGAACCTGTGTAGTAATATTCTTATTCAACCAAAGTTTATCACAAATATATATAAGAAAAAAGAAATTTTGAAATTAATATATAAAATGATCAGATTGGAATTCTATTGAGATGTTCAAATGAAGATTCAGTATAATAAGAATAGATGAGGAATAACTATGAATGAGAAAAATACACTAGCACAATGTCTTCATAAGTATGATATGGAGTCTCTGCATGCATACTGTGCAGAGTACAGTGTTGCATTTACTGAAGATGCGAAAGACGCAGTGTGCACGGCACTGTCCAGCAGACTGCTGGAAGAAAAAGTGCTGGAACAGAGATTAGGCATCCTGGAAGATGACATCCTGCAGGGGCTGCTTGATCTTATGGCAGGAAAGAAGATAGAGAATGAAGATATCATCGATCATCTCGATGGATTGGATCTGATCTATGGCTCACAGGAAGATCAGTCGTGGCATATTCCCTTTGAAGTGACTGATGCCTTGAAAATCAAAGATGATGTATGGGACAGTAAGAGAAGAAGCAGAGTATGGCTGATGCAGTGTCTGTCGATCATCCAGCATTATTGGGCAGATGCACCGATGGAAGTTATGAAGCAGCTGTATCAGAAGAATCCAGATGTTGATCAAAGCGCGAATTTGAAGGAACTGTTCCAGGAGATTCCAGTATCTGAAATTACATGTGTAATGATCGAAGACTCATTTGTCATCAGAGGATGGCGCAGCAGTGAAGTATTTGCGGGATACCGTGAGAAGCAGAAGAAGCACAGCTACTATCTTCCAAGCATGGAAGAAGTGCTTGATCTCTACCGCAATGACTTTGACACCTTGAATCAATATGGCATCAGCGTCAAGGAATGGTTCCTCAAGAATGGTGCAGAAGCAGATGATCTGGAACTGCTCCTGCATGAAATGTGGAATGATATGAATTATGGACATCTGGAAAAGGAAATCCTGCAGGAAGCAGAATCAATGATCACCTTTGACAATAAGAAGGAACAGGAGCAGTTCCGGCAGATGATCCATGCATGGTATATCCACGCCGGAAGAATTGACCTCAGAGGCCACTGTATTGCAGAACAGGAGAAGAACTGATATGAAAGTACAATTAGTTGATGTCATTGAAGCAATAGAAGAAGCAGATGAACAGGCGGCAGCAGCTTATGATACAGCTGCACAGCAGATTGTCTGGGATGGTGATGATGACAATGAAAATCTGATTCCATTACCTGGCAGAGAAGAACGTGGTGACTACCGCAATATGCAGAGATTCATTGAAACAGTTGATGATGAAGAAGCACAGGAGTGGCTGGGCAACGCCATCAGAGGTGCAGGTGCCTTCCGCAGATTCCGTGCTGCCTGTGAGAAGTTCCATTTACTGGAAGACTGGTATCACTTTGAAGACAGAGCACATCGTGCTTTAGCAGTACAGTGGTGTGAAGACAATGGCATTGTCTGGGATGATGCAGAACCGGTAGAGTTAGTAGATGAAGATGATGTCAGTGACTTTCTTCATGAAGATTATCAAGAAGAAGAGAAAGAGCCAGAACCTGCACCGGTGCAGCCGTCTGTATATCGTATTGTAGAGATCACTGATAAGAACCTGATGAACGCACTGTATATTACAGATGCTTATCTGCAGGCTGCCTATCACAGTCCATCTGATCTGGAATATGCTCAGGATCAGCTCGAGCTGTGGCTGGAAGAAGGGTGCTCAGTCATTGCGGCAAGCGACCACGGCAGATTCGTCGGCATTGCATCAGGCAAAGAAGATCTGGAAGACTTTACCGTGAAGGCAGTCTTCGTCAATGAAGACCACCGCCGCAAAGGAATCGGCAGAATGATGATAAAGTACTTTGAGGACAATCATCAGGACACATCCTCGTATCGTCTAGAGCTTGATAACAAGAGCACAGGTGCTGCAGCATTCTTTGACCACATCGGCTATCAGGCACTGCCGGTCATCATTATGCGGAAGGTTCCTTCAGATCAATAGTTATCACCAGAGACTTGGTCACAGGTACTGCTTTACATCAAACAGCAATAAAAACCGAAAGGGATTTGTTCTCCCTCTCGGTTTCTTTTATATCTTTTCAGCAATCTGCTTCAATGTTTTCTTTGGGACACAGTAATGATATTGTTCATCGCAGGTATAGGCAGTGCTGCCATCCTCACCGATTTCAACAGCTTCTGAAGTATGGGAAGGGTAACCTAGGGCAATGACCATAACAGCTATTCTGTCTTCATTCAGACCAAGGATCTCATTGACCTTCACAACATTGTAGTTGAGCATCATGCAGGAGCCGATGCCTTTCTCAAATGCACTTTCAACAACATATTCAGCCGCAATCCCTGTATCAATGTCAACGACTCTGGTATGATCCTTCTGCGCAGTGATGACAATGTATGCGGTTGGTTCTTCTTCCGGTTTCGGGTCTGCCAGTTCACGAGGCAGGATTGCCGCAAAGTGGATCTCTTTTGCAACAGCATCTCTTTTCTCTTTGCTTAAGACAGCAACATAATTCAAAGTCTGCTTATTATTGCCGGAATGAACATAGCGGAGATTCTCCAGGATTGCATTAATATCTTTCTCAGGAATCTCTTTCTGTGTAAATTTACGGAATGTCCGGCATTCTTTGTACAGCTGATCCAGTTCCATATAACACCTCCTTTTACATTATAAAACAATCCTGAGCATCATCCTTGACTTTAAATGGTGGAAGAACGAAACTGATACCAGAAAGAGAAAAGAGTCAACAATCATTCCATAGTGAAACGACTGAACTCTAGAAGGAGAAAACAGTATGAAGTATAGATGCACAGTATGCGGTCACGTATACGATGAAGAAGCAGAAGGCGTCAAGTGGGCAGACCTGCCTGCAGATTGGACATGTCCTACATGCCATGTCGGCAAGGATAAGTTCGAACCAGTCATTGAAGGTGACATGCAGTGGGCTTCTGAGCACGTTGTAGGTGTTGCTAAGGATGTACCAGAAGAGATCAAGGCACAGTTAAGAGCTGAGTTCCAGGGTGAGTGCTCTGAAGTCGGAATGTATCTGGCTATGAGCAGAGCTGCTATGAGAGAAGGACTTCCTGAAGTAGGCATGTTCTACAAGCAGGCTGCATATGAAGAAGCTGACCATGCATCACGTTATGCAGAAATGCTCGGCGAGTGTGTCAGTGATTCCACAAAGAAGAACCTGGAAGCTAGAGTTATGGCTGAAAATGGAGCTTCTGCAGGAAAGACAGCATTAGCTAAGAAGTGCAAGGAACTGAACCTGGATCCATTACATGATTCCATTCATGAAATGGCTAGAGATGAAGCACGTCACGGCAAAGCATTCAAGGGACTCCTTGACCGTTACTTCAAGTAAGACATTGAGAACTCGGGAAACTGAGTTCTTTTTTTTGCCAAGTATGAGAATCATTGATCACAGGTACATGTGAATAAGCTCTTATATGAATGAGTATATTTACAAATGACGAGAAACAAGAATGATTGACTTGAACTACGTATGAAGACCTTTCATGTATGAAATATTATTCATATTATCCAGCTGTAGAGCTGATTTATTCATCATTGCTGCAGATTTAATTTATATATATTGGCACGATTTTCTTTTATTAATGCTAGAATTAAGGCAGTCATTTAGTGAGGGAAAACTAAAATGTTAGGGGGCAGAACAGCAAAATTCCTTTTGAATATCATTTTGGCTGTGAATCTGTCTTTTAACGCGTTCTCAGCGCTCCCTGCTGCAGCTGAAGAAACTTCAGCATCGCGTAAAGTAAAAGTTGGTTTTTTCACCATCAATAATTTTCAGGAATATGATCAAGGCACGGATGTATACCGCGGTTATAGTTATGACTATATGATGGCTTTGGCACAATATGCAAACTGGGAATTTGAATTTGTACCGGTGACATATGACGAAGGCATCAAAAAACTGCAGAACGGTGAACTGGATCTTATGAATTATGTCAATCCAGATAACGGTTATGATAATTTGTCTTATTCAACACTGGCATCCGGTGAAAGCTGGATCAATTTAGTTGTGCCGCTGGATAACAATACAGTTTCCTATGAAGATTTTGATGCAATTGGAGAGCTGACAGTTGGACTAGTATATGAAAACAGCATGAATGCTTCTTTTGTGGACTACTGTAAAGATAATGACTGCTTGCCGACGATCATCTACTATCATTCAACAGCAGAACTGCAGAAGGCAATGACTTCAGGTGAGATCAATTCATATCTAGTCAGTTCGCTCAGTGATGTGAACATGCGTACAGTTGCAAAATTTGCGACATCTTCCTATTACTTTGCAACATACAAAGGAAATAATGATGTTCTCAGTGAACTGAATAAAGCGATGAATGCATTGAAGACGGACAACCCTTATTACCAGGAGATATTGTATTCTCGTTATCATACTGAATCAACTGAAGAAGAAACAATCATTTCAACTCTCGAAAAAGAATACATTACTAATCATGGTGCAATCAATGTGGTATGTCTATCCGACTGGTATCCAGTCTGTTACCGCGGCAGCTATGATGAATGCAGCGGAGCAGTGATTGCCTTATTGAGAGAAATTGGCAGCCGCACTGGCCTGCAGTTCACCTTCACCAAAGTGGACACGATAAAAGAAGCGCAGGCCTCAATCGAGGATGGCACCTATGATGTGATTGCCGGTTTTCCTTATGATTATGCATGGGCGGCGGACAACCATACGACATTGACTCTGCCATTTGCATCCATGAACATGATGCAGGTCACATCCGGAAGCAGTACAGAAATACTAACTGCTGCGGTCCCGGAAAACTCGTATCAGGAATATTTCACCCGTGAGATCGAAAGCACTGGGTATACATATTACCGCTATCATGACATTTCAGAATGTCTGCAGGCGGTCAAAGCGGAACAGTGGACTGTGCATTAATTGATGCAATGCAGGCAGAGTATTATCAAAAGCGCTATTCATACCGCGGACTGAAGTATCAGAGCATTGCGGGAGGCAATTTCCAGATTGCTTTAGCTGTAGCGGATACCGCTGATCCAATGCTGCTGTCCATTCTGAATAAATCAATCAGTTCAATAGGATCACAGCAGATCAGTCAGATGTTTGAGGATGCATCCCAAGCGGCTGAGTCCAGATCATTGATTGATCAGGTGTATTCTAATTCACGGTTTGCGGCATGGTTCTTTACCCTGCTGGGATTTATCCTTGCCGCAATTATCAGTTTGATTATCTATGGCCGGCGTATGAAAATAAAGAACCAGCAGATCCAGGAAGCGGTTGCGGCAAAGTCAGATTTCTTATCAAATATGAGCCATGACATGCGTACACCGCTGAATGGAATTATCGGCTATACAAATTTGGCAATGGATGAAGACAATCAGCCGGTTACGCAGGACTATCTGAAGAAAGTAAAGATATCTGGTGAATTCCTGCTGAGCTTGATCAATGACACACTGGATATCAGTAAGATTGAAAGCGGCAAGTTCACCCTGAAGCCGGAGACGGTCAATTCAAATGATTTGCTTGAAAGTATCGTTGTACCGATACAGGCTGCGGCAGAAAAGAAAAACATCAAATTTCATATGGATCTGTCTGGAATATACAGCGGATATATTGTTGTAGACAGCTTGAATCTAAAAAAGGTCATACTAAATCTGCTGAGCAATGCCATCAAATTCACACCAGAAGGTGGGGAAGTGAATCTGGTTGTCAGTGAAATAGAAGCAGTCAATGGCTGCAACTGCCGGATCATCGTAAAGGATAACGGAATCGGTATTTCACCGGAGTTCCAAACAAAGATGTTTGAGCCATTTACACAGGAGAGAGCACCGCAGGCCAGAAGTGCAGTTGGCACGGGACTTGGACTGTCCATTGTGAAGCGGATCGTCACTTTGATGAACGGAACCATTGAAGTAAAGAGTGAACTTAATAAAGGTTCACAGTTTACTGTCCTGGTTCCAATCCAGCATGCAGAAAAAGATGCAGGCGCGGTCCAAGTAAGGAGTGTTGAAGATAAAGGTATCCTGCAGGGGAGAAAAGTACTGCTTTGTGAAGATAATGAGATGAATGCAGAGATTGCCTCTACGATCCTGAAGAGCTTTGGTATGATGGTGGATACTGCGGAGACAGGAAAAGAAGGGGTAAAGCTCTTTACTGATTCTGCAGTATGGAATTATGACCTGATTCTGATGGACCGCAGAATGCCGGAAATGGATGGATTGGAAGCGGCCCGCAGGATCCGAGCAATGAATCGTGAAGATGCGGGTTCCATTCCAATTATTGCGATGAGTGCAGATGTATTTAATGAGTCAATTCAGGAATTTACTGCGGCTGGCATGAACTCACGTGTTGACAAGCCGATTGACCGAATGGCATTGGAGCAGGAACTGATCAGTCAGTGTGAGATTGAAGATGCATTAAGAAAGCATGAGGTGAAAGCCTGATGACAAGAAAATGTAGAATCACATCAGTTTTCACGGCGCTCACGGTATTGTTATGCGGATGTTCTGTATCCAAAACAGAACCGCTTTCTACTGCCGGTCCAGCTGCTTCACCAACTGCAGAGACTTCAGAAGCTGCTTCCTGCACAAGTAAGATTGTCATCTATACACCGCATGATGCTGATCCGATGAACGCAGCGGTCACTTCCTTCATGGAAGCTTATCCTGATATCAAAGTAGAGATCATCGCCGGCGGTACTGGCGAATTGATTGATAAGATCAGGGAAGAAGCAGATGCTCCGGTGGCGGATGTGCTGTGGGGAGGCGGTGCTGATTCACTGGCCGCAAATACAAGTCTCTTTGAACCGTATGTCTGTGCAAATGATCAATACATTGATGCACAGTTCAAGGCGGCAGACCATACATGGAACGGAGAAAGCCCGCTGCCGATGGTCATTATATATAATAGGAAACTGCTGGCAGCAGCTGGAATAGCAGCGCCTGCCAGCTGGCAGGACTGCTTGAATACAGCGTTCAAGGGAAAGATAGCCTATTGTCAGCCTTCCAAGTCTGGATCTGCTTTTTCCCAGCTGTGCACAATGATCCTTGCAAATGGCGGTACAGAAAAAGGCTGGGAGTATGTCAAAAAGTTTGTTGATAATCTGGATGGCAATATCCTCGAATCTTCAAGCAAATGTCACAAGTTAGTTGCCAGCGGTGAATATATGATTGGCATCACTATTGAAAAATCAGCCATCACCTACAGCGACAATCCTGATATTGGATACTGTTATCCAAGTGAAGGAACTTCGGCTGTGCCGGACGCGATTTCAATCGTCAAGAACTGTCCTGATGAAGAAAATGCGAAGCTGTTCGTAGACTTTGTGACATCAACAGCATGTCAGAAAGAACAGAGTGAGAACTGGAACAGACGTCCAGTCCGAAATGATATGTCTCCTTCTGGGAACCTTGCTCAGCTCAGCAGTATCTCATTGATTGACTATGACTTCACCTGGACAGCTGAGAATAAAGAAGATATTATCGCAAAGTTTGATAAATTATTAGAAGAAACGAAATAGTAGATCAATGCTTCATACAGGCTGTGCCTCCTGGCAAGAGCACAGCTTTTATGTACAGCTGGTTTACAATCTATGCACAGAAATACACGTATCAGTGATAAAATAATTTCAGGTAAATAATTTATGAGCAATCACGAGCAGCCAAAATATAAAGAGAGATGCGTGGATATGCAGAACTCTATGCAATGATTTTTCAAGCGTCTTCCCGAGAATCTTTCATTAAGAACAATGATTTTCTGGATAAAAACACTGAAGGGGAAGTGGCTCTCTTTTACAACAGAAGCGAAGCCCTTTTATCTCAATCGAGCAGACGGTACACAGCTGCGTGTTTTAGCTGTAACCAAGAAGGGGCATCAAAACAATAACTGCACCGGACTTCTGTGGCTCCATGGCGGCGGCTATGCAATCGGCCTGCCGGAATTGGAAGTCATGTATGCAAATCAATTCACTGAGGATGATGACTGCGTCATGATCCTGCCGGATTATACCAGATCAGTTGATGCACCATATCCAGCAGCCATCGAAGATGCATATCAGACACTCCTATGGATGAGAGACAATGCGGATTCATTAGGCATTCGAAAAGACCAGCTCTTTGTCGGCGGAGAAAGTGCCGGCGGCGGTCTGACGTGTGCTCTGACTTTATACGCAAGAGACAGAAAAGAAGTCAACATTGCTTTCCAGATGCCGCTTTTTCCAATGCTGGATGACCGCATGACGGAAACATCCTCACACAACCATGCACCAGTCTGGAATACCAAGAAGAACCTGGCCGCCTGGAAACTGTACCGTGGGGATCGGAAAGAGACATCGCCATACTTTGCCCCGGCAAGAGAACAGAGTATCATGATCTGCCGCCGGCATTCTCCATCATTTCAGATACTGAACCGTTCTATGCTGAGACCAAGATCTACTTCCAGCATTTATATGAAGCAGGGACAGAAGTCATGCTGAAGGAATTCCATGGATGCTTCCATGCCTTTGACATGACATGCCCGAATACTGAAAGTGCGCGCCGTGCACGCCGTCTTGAACAGAATGTATTCCACTATGCGCAGAAACAGTACTTTGCTGCACAGACAGAAGAACTTCCTTCTGATCCAACGAAGATGCTGATATCGATGATATCGTAAAGGATATTGAGACTCAGCAGAAGTATCTCAATAGTCAGAAAGAACAAGCTGCTTCTGTTCCAGAAATGCTGAAGCAGCATCAGAAGGACCGGTTGCTGTTAAAGAAGAAGCAGAAGAGAAGCAGGAAGAAGAGACTTCTGCTGCTGTACAGCCGGAAGAACCAGCTGCAGAAGAAACAGTTCCAGAAGAACCTGTGATTGAAGAATCTGCTGAAGAGCCTGCAGAGGGACTGGATGCAGAGCCAGTGGAAGAATCAGCAGAAGAACAGGCTGATGTATCAGAAGATGAAATCCTGCCGGAGATTGAAGATGTGCAGGAAGAGATAGAAGAAGTCCTGGCACATACAGAATCAGTCCCGGAAGTTGACCACATCGAAGAAAGACCAGTTGAAGAAGGAACTGCTGTTGTGTTCCCATCTCAGCCCGAAGAAGATGTAATCTCAGTAGATGAGATTGATGCAATCTCGCAGAGGCTGACCGAGATCAAACCGGAAGAAGCTTTCCCAGAAGATGAAGATAAGGCAGAAGAAACAGTATCTGAGTCTCAGGAAAAGGTAGAAGAAGTGAAAGAATCAGTCCAGGCAGAAAGATTACCAGAGAAGATGTCATGAAGCTGCTGCAGAAGAAAGAAGTCATGCGGCAGGATGATGGACTGAAACCGTATCATTCAGAAAATGAAAGCGGTGAGGAAGACATCATGACTAATCTGCAGAGGATCATTGCACAGGATACAAATGATTCTCTGGATCAGATTGATGATCTGATTGACAAGCTATGAAGATACAAAAGAAAAAGAATCCGGGTGCTGCCCAGCGCAGAATGGATAAAGAAAACAATGATGTCAAACGCGGGGCACGTATTCCGTTAAGCAAAGTTGTAGAAGATAAGAAAGCAAAGGAAAAGAAAAGATCTCGCTTGAAAGCGGATCTTCAGCAGTCAGTCAAGGATGAAGAGTGATCTTCATCTTTTTATTGTGCGTCTCTGCCTATGGTAATCATATTCTGCAGCTGCATTCGATATAGCAGCAGATCATCTTCATTGGATTGGCAACCGCAGCGGCGACCTTCTCATTGTTGTTGAGGAAGTCGAGCACGTCCTGTTTGTCCATCAGATAAATGAATTCACCTTTCTTCAATTCAGGCTTCCATTTTCTTAAGTGGTCGATATCTGTAAAGACAGGGAAGTACTTCTCTTCATCTGTTCCCTGCATGACATCTGCTTTTTCAATATCCTTGGCATGGATATCAATCTTTGTCAGTGCCTCTTCCTTTGGATAGACAGCAGCCGCAAAGACGACATTGCCGGCAATATATAAAGTCAGGTCTTGCAGGCACATGGGTCATACCTTCTTCTGAAAGAGGTGCTCTTCTCTGTGCGAGCAGATGATCCAGCTTTGTGTCTTTCCTGATGTCCATGGAATCTGTGTACTTTTTCATTTTTTTGTCCTCACGTCCGTCCATTATATATAAAATCTGCCGGTCTGGAAATAAAAAAACACAGCGCGTGCTGTGTCGTCATATATGTTGCAATATATGTCACATTCCCTCTGGAATGTTAGCTTCTGAGCGATCGAGACAATCAGCGACTGCTGCTGTCATAGCGATTACTATTTAGAATTGTGATGATGCCGTTGTTTGCTTCTGCTAACAGTTGCTTATAACCCATTTCATCTGTGTATTCAATAATAGTGCCGCCATCGATCGTCAGGTACTCAATACGATGACTCATGTATAGCTGTTCCTCCTTTCAATTCATGTGAAGTTATACATGATTTGAAATGAAATTGCAAGTTTTTAGCATATTTCACACAGAATGTGATGAGAAATTTTACACAAATGATATCCGATGATGATTCGCGGAAGCATTGAAACGTATATAATAAAGACAGCAAAGCATATACATGCAAGGAGATCATCATTATGAAATTAAATCGCAAACGCACGATGCTGGTAGGATTGGCTTTCTTATCGATTTGTGCATTCTGGCAGTTCTATGACAACGAGATACCAAAGATCCTGAAGAATACCTTTGGCATGGGAGAGACACTGACCGGCTTCATCATGGCGCTGGACAACATCCTGGCATTGTTCCTGCTTCCTTTCTTCGGTTCTTTATCTGACAAGGTCAATACGAAGATTGGCAAGCGTATGCCGTTCATTCTCTGCGGCACTGCATTGGCATCTGTCCTGCTGGTCATTCTGGCGGGATTGTCATCACAGCCGACAATGCTGGCAGTATTCATCATTGTTCTGCTGCTGTTGTTGGTGGCGATGGGGACCTACCGTTCGCCGGCAGTATCTCTGATGCCGGAATTGACACCTGCTCCGCTGCGCTCAAAAGCGAATGCCATTATCAACTTGATGGGAACAGTCGGCGGCGTCTATACACTGCTGATGATCAAATTCCTGGTACATACACCAACTGATGGTTCCTTGACCAACTATATGCCGATGGCACTTTCGATTGTTGCCATCATGGTCATCTCCGTCGGTGTTCTGTATATCACTGTTCCGGAAAATAAATGCATGAAGGAAGTGGAACAGGAGGACATGGAAGACAAGGAAGAAGCGGAAGCCAAGGCTGCTGCCGGCAGGAAGATGCCGCCGGAAGTCAAGCGCTCAATGATCTTCCTGCTTCTGTCGGTCTTCTTCTGGTTCACCGCATACAATGCAGTGACAACAGCATTCTCACGCTATGTTGAACAGGTATGGAACCTGCACAATGGTGAATACGCAGACTGTCTGATGGTCGGAACAGTCGCTGCCGTTCTGGCATACCTGCCAATCGGCAATATCTCTCAGAAGATCGGCCGCAAGAAGATGATCTTCTTCGGCATTGTATTGATGGCAGTCAGCTATCTGCTTGCAGTGTTTGCGGTACAGTATGCATTCTGGGTCAACATCCTGTTTGCCTTTGTTGGAATCGGCTGGGCAAGCATCAATGTCAACAGTTACCCAATGGTCGTTGAAATGAGCAGAGCAGGAGATATCGGCAAGTTCACCGGTCTCTACTATACCTTCAGTATGGCAGCCCAGGTCTTCACACCGATTGCCTCCGGCTTCCTGCTGGAACATGTTTCCTATCAGACGTTATTCCCATACAGTGCTTTCTTCATGGTCGTAGCTGGAGTGACAATGTTAATGGTAAAGCATGGTGATATTGAAATTAAGAAGGCGGTAAAATGATCCTTGTCTATATTCTTCTGATTCTGTTCTGCCTGTATCTTTTCTTCATCCATCCTGGTCTTCGGAAGATGGAAGTCATTGATGCATTTAAAAAACAGAAATACTTTGCACACCGCGGCCTGTATGACAATGACAGCGACCATCCTGAGAACTCACTGAAGGCATTTCAGAATGCAGTTGATCATGGTTATGGCATGGAGATGGATGTACAGCTGACCAAGGACGGTGTCCCGGTTGTCTTCCATGACTTCAAGCTTGGCCGTATCGCCCGCGATGAGAACAATCAGCCGGTCGAAGGGAAAGTATATGACTATACATTTGAAGAGCTTCAGCATTTTCATCTGCTGAACAGCACGGAAAAGATTCCGACCTTTGAAGCGTTCCTTAATCTGCTTCATGGTCAGCGTCCAGTCATCGTTGAACTGAAGATTGAGAACAGTGACCGTGAACTTGCGGTATGTCCAAAAGCAGATGCACTATTGAGCAGATATCAAGGTATCTACTGTATTGAGAGCTTTAATCCAAGAGGCGTAAAGTGGTATAAAGATCATCGCCCTGATGTTATGCGCGGCCAGCTGAGCTCGATGTTCACCAAGACGAACAGTGACCGTAAGAAATACTGGTTCATGTATTTCATTGCACAGAATCTCTTTGAGAACTTCTTAACAGTTCCTGACTTCATTGCGTATGATGCTGTGTACTGGAAGAACTTCAGCAGATGGATCTGCCACCGCATCTATCACAATACAGCCGTTGCCTGGACAATCCGCTCACAGCAGCAGCTCGATGCACGCATGAAGGATTATGATATATTCATCTTTGAACATTTTGCAGCAGATCAAACAAAATAAACTGAAAATGACGATTTCAATATGAAGTGAGTTCATCTCATATTGGATCGTCATTTTCTAATTGGGGAATATTAATGATTGAATACTGCGGCAAATCTCCTAGTGATCTCTAACGGTCTGGTAATGGCACCGCCTACAACAACACAGTAAGCACCGGCAGCTAGAGCCTGCTGGGCCTGCTCAGGCGTATGGATTTTCCCTTCAGCAATGCACCTGGCATTTGTTTCCTGCGAGATTCGCTCAATCAGTTCGAAATCGGGGCTGTCGGATGGAAACTGTCCTTCCACATACCCGCTCAGTGTCGTTCCAACAAAATCGAATCCGATTTCAGCAGCTTTTTTAGCTTCTGCAAAACAGGAGATATCTGCCATCAGCAGCTGATGTGGATACTTTTCCCGGACCTGATGATACAGTTTTTCTGAACTGATGCCGCCTGGATGGATCCTGTCAGTGAAATCAAAGGCAATGATCTCGGGCTGACAGCCTATGAGTTCGTCAATCTCTTTCATTGTAGGGGTAATGTAGATTGATGAATCCTCATAGTCTCTTTTGATAATTGCAATGACAGGAAGCGATACTGCTTTCTTGATGGCTTCCACATCGCGGACGGTATTGCAGCGGATTCCTGCCGCACCGCCAAGCTCAGCTGCCTTTGCCATATATGGCATAATGCTTCTTTCAGCATCATAGAGCGGCTCACTTGGAAGTGCCTGGCAGGAGACAATCAGCTTTCCCTTCAGCGACTGAATGATCTTTTCATTGTCATTCATCGATATTCAGAATCTCCACAATATTGTTCTTGTAAAGAATTGCTTTAGCACCATAGACCGCCTGGATGCCGCCGCCTACTTCTAGAACATCTGTTGCACCGAGTTTTTTGAGTTCGTCTTTATTTACTTTTTCAACATCTTTCACTGACACGCGCAGACGAGTAATGCAGGCATCCACATCTTCAATATTCTCTGCACCGCCTAAGGCATCGATGATCTTAACGCTGTCTTCTTTTAATGTGCTCTTTGTTGTGAGCTGCGGAGCTTCAGATGTAACTGTTCCATCAGCATTTACTGTATCTTCACCACGTCCAGGTGTCATGACATTGAACTTGATGATATACCACTTGAATAAGAAGTAATAAATGAATGCCCATAATACACCAACTGGAATCTCGAGCATCCAGTTTGTCTTTGCGTTGCCCTGCAGGATGCCGAACAATGTAAAGTCAATAATGCCGCCGGAGAATGTATTTCCGATGGAAATATTCAGGATATCAGCGATAAAGAAACTGACACCGTCGAGGAATGCATGAATCACATAAAGCAGAGGGTTTACGAACAGGAACATAAATTCGATTGGTTCAGTAATACCGGTAATGAAGGATGTCAGAGCTACAGAGATGAATAATCCTTTATAAGAAGCTCTTCTTTCCTTCGGTACGCAGTGGATACATTGCTAAGCATGCTGCTGGCAGACCGAACATCATGGTTGCAAAACGGCCGGCAAAGAAACGTGTTCCCTCAGTATAAAGTCCAACATGATTTGGATCAGCAAGCTGGGCGAAGAAGATCTTCTGTGCACCTGCAACACTGACGCCGTTGACAATCTCAACACCGCCAAGTTCTGTATACCAGAACATCGGATAGATCATATGATGGAGACCGACTGCTCCGCAGAGACGCATCAAGAATCCATAGAAGAATGTTCCAATCGGACCTGTTTTAGAAATGACATCACCAAGTGAAACTAATAAATTCTGGAACGGAGGCCAGATAATGAAGAAGGCACATCCGATGAAGATGGCAGCAAATGAGGTGGCAATAGGGACAAATCTAGAACCGCCGAAGAAGCCAAGGAACTGCGGAAGTTCAATGTTCTGGTACTTGTTGTGCAGCGTAACAGCTACAAGGCCGACAACGATAGCACCGACAACACCTGTATCGATCGCAGAACCCTTTGGATTGAAAATGGCGAGCATGGCAGAAATGGTTGCATTCATGACGAGATAGCCGACAACGCCTGCTAAAGCTGCGGTTCCCTTATCACGTTTTGCTAATCCGATACATAAGCCTACGCACAGCAGCAATGATAGATTTGCAAAGACGACACTGCCGGCGGAACTCATGATCTGGAAAATACCTTGCAGGAATGCATTGTTTAATACTGGATACGTAGCTACCGTTGTTGGATTGGATAATGCTCCGCCAATACCAAGCAGCAGGCCGGCAGCCGGCAGGATTGCGATTGGCAGCATGAACGCTTTGCCAATCTTTTGAAGCTGTTTGAACATAACTTTCCCTCCTTTTTGGGCATGATGAAAAAATCTATCCTTTTCCCCATCACATATCACCTGATTATGATCAGTATGATTCCTATACTTTTTGTGAAACGATATTCTGGATGTGAATTGCTAAATAGCATTTTTCACTTTCGTTGATCTGAATGTTGTATGTATCTGCGAGATGTTCAGCAATTGCTGATGCAGTTTCGTATGCACCTCTGCATTTTTCGGGAATGATTGTCTCCAGAAAATTATCAAGCTGAATATTCTCTGAAGAACGCTTGACCGCAAATTTAAGATGGATCACCATGCGCTGATACAGAAAATTCTGCCGGCTTAAATGAATGTGGTATCTTTCTTCAATGATTTTCATGCAGTCGGTAACAATCTGCACCATCATCGCACTGTAACTCGCTTTTTCACCGTGCATAGCGGCATGAATGTGCATGCATATGAAACCGGCTTCAGCAGTCGGCAGGTCGATCTTCAATCGTTCATTGACCAAGTCGAGCATCTTCTTAGAAAATTGGAATTCCTTTGGATACATGCACTCCGTCTCTTCTAGAAAGATATTTGTAATGACAATATGTTCCCGATAGCGTCTGACACTGAAATTGATGTGGTCCAGCAGTGCAATATGAAGATGATTGTCTGCTTCCATGTGGAATTCACGGCTGGCTTCTTCAATGATCTCTTCAGAAACATCCAGGATTGCTAAGTCGACACTGCGCAGCAGATCTTCATATTGCTGTGAAAGCTTGACATCTTTGATCTCATACAGCTTTGTGAAGCTCTTTGAGTCTATGTAATCTCCGGACTTGTGGTGAAAGCCGATACCGACTCCATAAGCCAGCAGTTCTGCCTGTGAATCCTGATGACGGCATCTGACGGTGTTATGGTTCAATACTGATGTAATGATATAGTCATTCACATGTACCAACCTCCTGCCCGGACATGACCTTTCCCGAAACGGTCAAATTCATTTTTGAGCCGCTGCCCAGCAGAATGATGATATCAGACTCAAGGTGATTTTCCTCTAAAACAGATAAGTTGACACGAACGAGAGGAGATCCTGCTTTGACCTTCTGTCCCTCGGTGACCAGAACTTCAAAGCCCTGTCCTTTCAAGCTGACAGTGTCAATGCCGATATGTACGATATAGTCTTTCCCGTCAGCATCGGTCAGGCCGATGGCATGTTTCGTAGGAAAGATCATGGCAACCGTACCGTCAACCGGCGAGGCGACGATATTTCCTTCCGGCAGGACTGCAAATCCTTCTCCGGCAAGTCCCTTTGAAAAGACGGCATCATTGACTTGACTCAACTTTTTTACCTGCCCGGAACACGGACTGTATATTTTCTTTTTGTGGTTGAAAAATTTCATAAAACCTCCTCGTGTGCATAAAAAAACTCATTAGATACAATACAGATCTAATGAGTTAATGCCTGTCTATTTCAGCAGTTACACACTCTTCAACATCAATATACCATATGAATTAACCGTGTCAATAGAATTGTGGAAAAATGTGTGAAGGTAGACATGCACGCATGAATGAACGTGATATATTTTCTTTAAACACTTCAAAGCGGAGCAGCCAACATAAATAAAGCGATTCCCGGATAGGAACCGCTCTTTTATCAGAAACGAATTTCGTGCATGAGTTCTTCAAGCTCATCCTGTGTCAATGGTGACGGAACTTCTACAGAAGAATGATCTTCTGTTTTATTTTCCCATGGCAGCTCAATTGTTTCATTATCGTTATTCATTATCCCCTCCGACTCACTGCATAAAATGATACCAAAGAAATAATCAAATATAACTCTTGAAATTTTAGATTGTGAAGCTCTTCCTTTAACCAGGCGGGAAAATAAAAATTTCCAATTTCAGTATAGCCCCGCAAAGGAAGAGGTATAGTCCTTTTTTTACTTTCTTGAAATATTTTCGCAGATGGTGTCCCAATAATTTTTCATGATTCCTTTCAAAGGATGTTGTGTATATGAACAATTCAATTAAATAAATATTGATTTCTTTTAGCACACGGGTAGAATAAAACTAGAAATAGTTGGAAATCCAACTATTATAGTAAGGAAGAGAGTTCAATGGCAGAAAAACAGCAGCTTCATGCTGAATCTATCCATCCTCTACCGAAACACGCAGAAATATTACGATCATGTATTGGCACAGTATGATATGGGGTCTGGTCAGTTGATTTTTCTTCTCTATATTAACGAGCATAAAGGTGTCACAATGCAGGACGTTACCAATGCAACTCAGGTAGACAAGGGAACAACGACCAAGTCAGTACAGCGCTTGATTGATCAAGGATATATTCAGGCAAAACAGGATGAAGTAGACAAGCGTGTCAAGCGCTTATATACGACAGACAAGGCAGCCGAGACTGTCAATGCCATTTACGAGTACCGCAATAAGTGCAGAGCAGTATTGGCAGAAGGAGTTGATTTCACTGCCTTTGAAACACTTTTTGATCAAGTGGCAGTCAACAGCAGTGAGAAGCTCAACCCGGAAGACAAAGACCTGGACTTCTCCAACCTGAGAATCGGCGGCATGCAGAAGATGACTCTGCTTGACTATCCAGACAAGGTAGCCAGCACGATCTTCACAGCCGGATGCAACTTCAAGTGTCCGTTCTGTCACAACAGAGATTTAGTCTTCCTGCCGGAGGATTATGAATACTACGATCCGGAAGAAGTCATGTCATATCTTGAAAAAAGAAAAGGATTGATCGACGGTGTATGCATCAGCGGCGGTGAACCGATGCTGCAGGATACACTGGATATGATCAAGAACATCAAGAAGATGGGATATCTGGTCAAGCTGGATACCAATGGCTCGCGTCCTGACAAGCTTCAGGAATATGTAGAGAGCGGATATATCGACTATGTTGCAATGGATATCAAGAACTGCAAAGCAAAATATGCTGAAACAGTTGGCATGGATGCAGAGAACTTCTCAATTGAAAATATTGAGAGATCAGTGGAATTCCTGAAGAAGGGCACCGTTGATTATGAGTTCCGTACCACTGTTGTAAAAGAGCTGCACACCAAGGAAGATTTATTAGCCTTGGCTGAATGGATCAAACCGACTGAAAAGTATTATCTGCAGCAGTTCCAGGACAGTGGAAATCTGATCCAGGAAGGCTGTTATACCGCATATACGGCGGATGAAATGAGAGAACTCAGAGATGCTGTTGCCAAGATCATTCCTGGCACAGAATGCAGGGGACTGAAGGAGAACTAGGATGTACAAGGTAAAAAAGAGAGACGGTAAAATTGCAGATTTCAACATCCAGAAAATTTCAGATGCAGTCAGAAAGGCATTTGATGCATGCGGACGCAATTATGATGACAGTGTCATCAGTTTAGTTGCGCTTCGTGTCACCAGTGATTTTGAAAAGAAGATCAAGGATGACGTCATTGATGTTGAAGATATTCAGGACTCTGCTGAAAAGGTATTGTCAGAAGCAGGATATGCAGATGTTGCAAAAGCATACATCTTATATCGAAAACAGAGACAGAACATCCGCAATGTCATGAGCACATCGCTCGACTATAAGAAACTGGTCGACAGCTATCTGAAGGCATTGGACTGGCGAGTCAAGGAGAACAGCACGGTGACATATTCTGTCGGCGGTCTGATTCTTTCCAACTCAGGTGCCATCACTGCCAACTACTGGCTGAGTGAAGTCTATGATCAGGAGATTGCAGATGCACACCGCAGCGGCGACATTCATATCCATGATCTGTCGATGCTGACAGGATACTGCGCAGGCTGGTCCTTAAAGCAGCTGATCCAGGAAGGCCTTGGCGGAGTTCCAGGCAAGATCACCAGCGGTCCGGCAAATCATCTGAGCACATTATGCAACCAGATGGTCAACTTCTTAGGCATCATGCAGAATGAATGGGCGGGTGCCCAGGCATTCTCTTCCTTCGATACATACTTAGCACCATTCGTAAAGAAGGATGATCTGTCCTATAAAGAAGTCAAGCAGTGTGTACAGTCCTTCATCTACGGCGTCAACACACCTTCCAGATGGGGCACACAGGCACCGTTCACCAATATCACTCTGGACTGGACAGTACCGGATGACTTGGCAGAGCTTCCTGCACTTGTCGGCGGCAAGGAAATGGACTTCAAGTATAAAGACTGCAAGAAGGAAATGGATATGGTCAACAAAGCCTTCATCGAAACAATGGTCGAAGGTGACTACAACGGCAGAGGCTTCCAGTATCCAATTCCAACTTATTCCATTACACCTGACTTCGACTGGTCAGATACAGAGAACAACCGTCTGCTGTTTGAAATGACAGCGAAATATGGAACACCTTACTTCTCCAACTATGTCAACTCTGACATGAAGCCAAGTGATGTCCGTTCCATGTGCTGCAGACTGCGTCTTGATCTGCGTGAATTAAGAAAGAAGAGCGGCGGCTTCTTTGGTTCTGGCGAATCAACAGGTTCTGTCGGTGTCGTTACGATCAATCTTCCTAGAATTGCATATCTTGCCAAGGACAAGGAAGACTTCTATAAGAAACTGGATCACATCATGGATATCAGTGCCCGTTCCTTGAAGACAAAGAGAACAGTCATCACAAAGCTTCTGGAAGGCGGTCTCTATCCATATACAAAGAGATACTTAGGTTCCTTCAGCAACCATTTCAGCACCATCGGTCTGATTGGCATGAATGAAGTAGGACTGAATGCAAACTGGCTCCACATGGATCTGACGCATGAAGAAACACAGAAGTTCGCGGCAGAAGTGCTCAACCATATGAGAAACCGTCTGTCTGACTATCAGGAACAGTACGGTGATCTGTACAACCTTGAAGCAACACCGGCAGAATCTACAACATACCGTCTGGCAAAACATGACGTTGAGAAGTATCCAGACATCATTACAGCCAACATGAACGGTACACCGTACTATACCAACAGCTCACACTTACCAGTCGGCTATACCGATGATATCTTCACAGCTCTGGATGTACAGGATCCGCTGCAGACGCTGTATACATCAGGCACTGTCTTCCATGCCTTCTTAGGCGAACGTCTGTCAGACTGGAAAGCAGCTGCGACACTGGTCCGCAAGATTGCCCAGAACTACAAGCTGCCTTACTACACACTCTCACCAACTTATAGTGTCTGTGCAAATGACGGCTATATCCCTGGTGAAGTCTGGAAGTGTCCGAAATGCGGTGCTGAGACAGAAGTCTATTCCCGTATTACCGGCTACTACCGTCCAGTCAAGAACTGGAATGCCGGCAAATCACAGGAGTTCAAGGATAGAAGAACGTACAAAGTAGATGTCAGCGCGGCTCATACAGTATCTTCATTCCGTGAACAGGAACAGAAGCCAGTCAGTGTTTCTGAACCTAAGGAATTCCTGCTGTTCACAACAAAGACATGCCCGAACTGCAAAATGATCAAGCAGATGCTTGGTGAAAAGAATTTCTCCTATACAATTGTCGATGCCGAGGAACATCCGGATCTGGCAAGAAAGTATGACATCATGCAGGCGCCTACACTGGTTGCTGTAGATGGCGAGAAGGCAGAGACTTACGCCAACGCTTCCAACATCATTGCTTACGTCAATCAGCATTTAGCTGCATAACAAAAAGAGACTTCAGATCAAAACTGAAGTCTTTTTATATGACAATATAGGCAATCAATGGATAATGATCAGAAGGATAGATGCCTTGATACTTTTTATGGATCTTGCGTACATTCAATACGGAGATTCCTTTGGATACATAGATATGGTCAATCGGATGATCCTTCTTTGTTTTAGAACCAATCTTGCCGCGGAGAGTAGAACCCAGTTCATCCTTCACAGTATCCACCAGATGTGCTTTCTGGAACAGGTGCAGGGCATCTGAATCATGTGTTGTGTTGAAGTCGCCGGTCACGAACATACAGCTTCCTTTTTCGCGTTCCACTAAGATCCTGGCAAGAATCTCTGCCTGTTCATTGCGGATGGATGGCAGGCCGAAATCCAGATGTGTGTTGGCAAAAGTAAAAATCTCTTCTGTTTCAAGATTTTTGAAATAGGCGAATGTCACAATGCGCGGATAGACTGACTTCACCAGCTTTGAACCTTCCTGATCTGGAGTGTGTGAGAGCCATTTCGTATCGCCGCCGATCAGTTCAAACTTGTCTTTCCGATACAGGATTGAACAGTATTCATCATTGAGCAGAGAATGCCGGGAATCCCCAAAGATGCCGTAGTCCTTGAACACCTGCTGCATATAAGGGAACATTGTCCTGGTCAGTTCCTGAACACCGATCAAATCTGGATGCAGTTCCTGGATCATCTCGCTGACTGCTTCCGCCCGCTTTGAAAAACGCTGATTTCCATTCAGAAATAAGTGGTCAGTCAACAGATTCAGAGTCATGATCGAGTATTCTTCCATATCGTCCTCTTTACTATCATACAATACATTTTCTCTGGATGTTTTGCTCAATTCTCAATGAAAGTCCCTTATCACGGAAAGTTCCTGTGAAATAAGGGACTTTTCATCTGGTCGGGTATTCTCAAAATATGTGAAGTGTGATAGACCATAGGTATAGACAGATATGGATGAGCACGCAAAAACTCAGGTTTTCTAAGAATTTCTTCGAATTCTCATGGAAAGTCCTTGCAGGATGATTGAGGATGTGCCGCCAGATCTGCTTAGTGGAGAATAGGTGTGAGCTTGACTTGATCGAGGCGAAGCGATGTAAGTCTGTTGAGCTGCAGCACCTTTTCATTTAGGAAAAGCACGGACAGTTCCAACGGTGATTTGTAATGGAACAGCCTGCGTGGATAGTTGTTGATCATATTGGATGCGTAATTGATGTCATGAGTGGAAAGTGTGTACATGCTCAGACCGGGAGGGATGATCTCTCTCAGCTGCTCATGGTTCTTCTCGCACTTTCCTTTCTGGTCCGATCTCCTTGGCTCACAGAAATAAATATTGATCAATTGCTCGCCAGTCTGCGGATCTGTCTCAATGAGAAGAGGCTCACTGAACTCAGTGCCATTGTCGGTCTTGATCACAGTGAAAGTCTCTTTGAACAGGTCTGGTCCAAGGAAATCCTTGATCTTGTCGAATACCTTGACGACATTCTCTGAGGTCTTGGAATCAAGAAGGAAATACAGCTGCAGGTTCGTCCTGGTATATAGCAGTGTGAGCAGGCATTTCTCCTCTGATCCTTTCTTCCCGATGACGGTGTCCATCTGCCATACATTCACAGATGGGTCTCTTTCCATCCTGTCATTGAAGTCCGTCAGTCTCCTCCCGTTGAGGAAATCAGGGTTCTTCGGAATGATCTTTGGCTTGCTGGAAGAACGTGGCGAATAACGGGTCTTGCGCTTGAGGTCGATGTTCTTGACGGCAGGGATGAGATGGGCATCGATGTAGCGATATGCAGTCGCTGTCGAGATGTTGAGCCCATACTCCTTGATGATGACATCGACGGACAGCCCGTTCTGTATGCCTTTCTGGAATGCACGGATGATGGCAGCCATGTCCTTCTCGGATTTCTGGCATCCTTCCTTCCAGTCAGAGACGCAATGGCAGTGATCGATATCAGCCTTTTCAGCGAAATAGAACAGCTTCGGCAGATGGCAGTCCGACAGCTTTGCACAGCCATTGCATACATAGGGCCATCGTGAAGAGCGGCTGCACACAGGATGGTCATTGAAGTCAGGACAGATCTGATTGCAGTTGTCATGCCTGCACTCACAGCACTTGCCAGTGATGCAATCTGGGCACAGCCTGACTTTGGTACAGATGTCCTGAAGACCGCACTTGTTATGCTGGTTGGAACGGACTCTCACAACTGCACGATGTGTCACTTCATAACGGATCGACTTCGGATCCCTGTTCAGATGAGCAGCGATCGTCTTTAGCTTGATGTCTGGATCATTCAGATCGGATTCAATAGAAAGCCTTTCTTCTCTTGATAATTGTTTATATGTTCTGCCTGTCATAAATAGGCTCCTTTCTCTCCACATAGGCAGCACATCCTTGTCTAGATATCATAAACAGGCACTTTCATTGAGAAAAGTGCACATAAAAGAACTTTCAATAATAATTGAGGCTCTGGATGTTTTCTCTTATTTTGAGTCCTGCCTGCTTTTGTCATATAATAGAACAGTAAGAATAAGGGGCAAAGTATGGAACAGAAAAAAATACTTTTGATTGGCGGTACTGGAACAATCTCCACATCTGTAATGAAATTGTTGGCAAAGGATATCAACTATGACGTGACTGTATTGAACAGGGGACATAAAGAACTGCCTGTCAATATCAAGCAGATCATCTGTGACATCAAGGAGCCGGGAGCATTAGAAAGAGAAGTTGCCGGTGAGAAATATGATGTCATCGTAGACTTCCTGATCTATGATGCAGAAACAGCAGCTGAACGAGTACGTATCTTCAGCGGCAGAGTCAAGCAGTACTTCTTCATCTCAACGGTCGTCACCTTTGATCATGAGAATATTGTATGGCTGAATGAAAATTCCAGACAGACAAACCGTTTCAGCCGTTATGGCCAGAACAAGAAAGCAGCTGAGGATGTCTTCCGTAAAGCATCTGCATCCGGCTTCCCAGTTGTTATCGTCAGACCTTCTCAGACATATGGAGAAGACAGGATCCCGTTAAGCATCAAGGGAGAGACATGCTGGAGTGTTGTCAGCCGTATCGTAAACGGCAAGTCCGTGATTGTCCATGGTGACGGCAAGTCAATCTGGCATATGATGCACGCAGATGACTTTGCATATAACTTTGTACAGATGATCGGCAATCCTGCAGCGAATGGCCAGACGGTCAACTTAGTCAATCCAGCCGTTGTTACATGGGATATGATCTATGAAGAAATTGCGCTGCAGTTAGGTAAGAAGCTGCGGATCTGCCATATCTCTTCCGATACGCTTGCATGTGCAGCCAAGTATGACAGCATTGAAACAATCCTTGGTGACAAGCAGTTCTCCAACATGTATTCCAAGTATCAGCTGACGCAGCTCATTCCTGATTTCCGCTGTGAGATCGGATTGAAGGAAGGCGTTGAAAAGTATCTGCTGTATGTTGCTGAACATCCTGAATGCAAGATCGAAGATCCGGAATATGATGCATGGTGCGATGCACTGATCCGTGACTATCGTGCTTTCATGAAGCTTGTCTCACAAAAATATTAAAGCTGAAGACCGGTGAACAGCCGGTCTTTTTGTATGCATGGAATGGTATCGATTTTCTTTCCCAATGAACATTTCTGGATTTCGAAAGATATAATGGTTTAAACAACGAACCAATTAGATGGAGGCAGACAGAATGGACGCATGTACAGTGGAACGGCGGAAACTGGCGAAAGAATTCCGCAGATATCAGAAGGTTTTTACTGCCCTGGGTGATGAGACCAGACAGCTGATCTTCATTGCTTTATTGGAAAATGAGACTATTGGCATGCGGGTGCCGGACATTACGGCCCGGACCCATCTTTCCCGTCCTGCCGTTTCACATCACTTAAGGATCCTGAAGGATGCCGGTTTGATCCAGATGCATCGGACAGGGACGATGAACTATTACTATGTGGATGCCAATGAGACATGCTGGAGCGGTCTGAAGGAATTGACGGAACATGTCGACAGGACCGTGCGCCAAGCGGCTGAGAATCAATATCCGCAGGAATGGAAGGATGAAAGATGATCAAAGTCTATGAACTGAACTGCGGACAGGTAGGTGTCGATCCTGCTGTTCCTGATCGAAGCATCTCGCGGAATACCATTGCCTATACAGGACTTTTCCGCAGTGCCAAAAGACGGATCTGGCTGCCGGTGAAAGCTTTTTTCATTGTCCATCCGAAAGGAAATATTCTGGTCGATACCGGCTGGGACAGTGATGTCCGGCAGCGACCCATCCAGACACTGACCTTTCCAATGTGGTTTGCCTCCAAGCCGAGGCTGCCGCAGGGAGAAGCAGTGGATGAACAGATCAAAGCACTGGGATACAGGACCAGCGAGATCACGGTGCTCATGACACATATGGATATCGATCATGATTCCGGTCTGCGCTTAGTCAAGGATGCGAAGCAGATCCTGGTCAGTCCGGAAGAATGGCGGGCAGTCCATTCTGGACAGGTGCGCTATGTGAAGCGCCCATGGAAGAATATCACGCTCAAACAGATGCCGCTGATCAATGATCCATCCGCACCATTTGGAAAATCCTGGGATGTGTATGGCAACGGCAGCGTCAAAGTATTTCTGACCCCGGGACATACCCCGGGATCAGCAACCATTCAGGTGACTGGTGAAGACGGCTTTGTCCTGCTGGTAGGTGATACCGGTTATAACAGAGACTCCTGGGAAAGTCTGAAGATCCCAGGACCAGTCTACAATCAGAAACAGATGAGAGAATCTCTGCAGTGGGTGCAGAAGATGAGACAGGATCCAAAGTGCTTAGGTATATTGGCAGCACACGATCCACAAGAGACAAGAAAGGTGATTGAAATAAGGTGAAAAATGATGATGACAATTCAGGAAGCTATGCAGCAGCGCCATTCTGTACGCAGCTACATCGATCAGAAAATTGATGAAACAGCAGCATCTCAGCTGCAGAAAAAAATTGACGCATGCAATCAGGAGAGCGGTCTTCATATTCAGATGGTACTGCATGAACCGCAGGCATTTGATGGTTTTATGACACACTATGGAAAATTCACAGGCGTGCAGAACTATATTGCCTTGATTGGCAAAAAGAGCAGCAGTCTGGAGGAACAGGCAGGATATTATGGGGAACAGCTTGTTTTGACAGCACAGCAGCTGGGCTTGAATACCTGCTGGGTCGCAATGACAGTATCCAAGGGTACGGTCAAAAAACACTGTGTTATGAAGAATGATGAAAAGATTGCCTGTGTCATCGCATTGGGTTATGGAGCTGTACAGGGTGCTGCACACCCTTCCAAGCCGATGAGCGAACTGTGCCAGCTTGAAGGAACGATGCCTGCATGGTTCAAGGAAGGCATGGAAGCAGTGATGCTGGCACCGACAGCTGTCAATCAGCAGAAGTTCCTGTTCACTCTGCAGGGAGAACAGGTGACCGCAAAGTCCCTTGGCGGTTTCTATTCCATGATTGATCTTGGCATCGTCAAGTATCAATTTGAAGCAGTTACCGGCAGAAAAGTGCTTTAGAAGCTGCGGATACACAAAGTTTTGACTAATCTGGTCAATTTTGTGACCCTGCTGTGACCCTGCCTCTTTTATGATAGTGACATCGAAGGAAGAAGCGAAAGCTTCTTATGTATGGGAAGCTGGCAGCAGCTTGATCTGACACGAAGAGATTTCTGTGAGGAGCAGAAGTCTTTTCAATTGCAGAAACAAAGGAGAATTTATTGTTATTCTGCGCCAAAGATTTTATAATTTGCATAGATGCGTTATATTAGATAATTATGATAAATTTGCATTGAATACATCACATGAAAGGGGGCGCAGAGATGGATACTGCTGAAATCATCCTGTCACCAGAACAGGAAAAAGTTTTTGAAAATATGCCGATTCCTTTCTGTGTGCTTCATGCCCAGGCAGATAATTATGATCTGCTTGCAGTTTCTGATGGACTCTGCCGGCTCCTGCACCGCACCCGCAGTGAATTAATGGATGCTGAGCATCATCTGCTGCAGCTTGTTGCGGCAGATGACCGCCGGACTGTCATTGATGCCTTGGAATATGCAAGAGTACAGCCGGGAACCGCCTGTCATACTTCCTATCATTTTTTGTATGGCAGTGAGAATATAAAAGCGGACTGCTGCAATATTGCAGAAGCACTTTCTGATGGATCATATTTGATCTATGTTTATTTTTCCGGCTGTGCAAAACAGATTGGCATCAATGAAACAGCAGAGGATCAAGTCAGAAGTCTGAATGGAAGCCAGAATCTGCTGAATCTAGACAGCAGTGAAAACAAGATTGCAGAATGGCTGGTTGATCTGACAGACAACAAAGTTATTTCATATCAGAAACTGCAAATGAGAGGCATGGATATCGATCCGTCGCTTCCGTTTGATGCATGTGTAAAGCAGGCTGCAGTATCTCTGCATGCAGAGGAAGACAGTCAGAAATTCTCTGCGTTGATCCAGCGTGAAATGATGATCCAGAATTATCAGCGGGGGCATACCTCCTTTGCTGTACAATACCGGCGGGATGAAGACGGCAAGATGCCGTTCTGGGTCTCCCTGGTCGTTCAGATGTATGTCTCTGCACAGAGTGGACATATTATCTGTTCCATGAATGCATATGACATTACCGAAAAGATCCTGGAGAAGCAGATGATCAGCCGCTTTACGATGCTGGGATATGATATCGTCGGTCTTCTGGGTGTGCCGTCACGGAAAGTAAGATTCTTCCGTCTGAAGCCGATGCAGTTCGGTATGAGCTATGAACATTATCAGGATTATCTGGAAGCGATTGACGGTGATGTTGACCGCGTTGTTGCGGAAGACCAGCGAGAGGCTGTCAGCCATGCGCTGCGCTTAGAAACAATCCTTGAAGAACTGAAGGAAAAACCGATCTACGAGTATTCCTTTGAAGTGACTACTAGTGACGGCCGACACCGCCATAAGCTCCTGCAGTATTCCTATCTTAATGAAGACCATGATACGATCTTCCTCTGCCGTTCGGATGTGACCAGTCAATATCAGCGTGAACATGCACAGATTGAAGAACTGCGTGCCGCAAAGCTGGCAGCTGACCGTGCCAATGAGGCTAAATCCTCCTTCCTGTCCAGTGTCAGCCATGACTTAAGAACGCCGCTCAATGGCGTTGTAGGCTTTACGGAACTGGCGCTGAATGAAAAGGATCCTGAGGTGAAGCAGGGATACATTCAAAAAGTGAAACTGTCCAGTACATTGCTGCTGGATCTGGTGAATGATACGCTGGAACTTTCCAGAATCGAGAGCGGAAAATCTGTCTACTCTCCAGAAGCAGCAGGACTGCGCAGCATGTCAGAAGCAGTGCTGACTTCCCTGCAGCCTTCAGCCGAGATCAAGTCACTGACCTTTGTCACAGATCTGACGCAGTGCCCGGATGTCATTGTCTGGACTGACCGTTTGAAATTCCAGAAGATCTTCCTGAACCTGCTTTCAAATGCAATCAAATACACACCTTCCGGCGGCCGGGTCGAAGCCTGCGTTCGCTGGGATGAGAAGAATTATGAAGGATATACCTGTCATCTGTCTGTGAAGGACAATGGCATCGGTATCCGCAGAGAGTTCCTGCCGCATATCTTTGAGAGCTTCTCACAGGATCAGCGTCCTGAAACAAGGAACATCCAGGGAACTGGACTGGGACTGGCAATTGTCAAACGCATTGTCACCCAGCTCAATGGACAGATTTCGGTGGAAAGCAAAGAAGGCGAAGGATCCGAATTCAAAGTTGACCTGCCGTTGATATTAGCAGATCAGGACGAGAAAACACGGGCTGAGAATAAAGCCGAGATCAAGCTTGCCGGCAGGCATATCCTGCTGTGTGAAGACAATCCGTTGAATACAGAGATTGCCAAGGTCATGCTGAGCAGTGCCGGTGCCCATGTGGATGCCGCTGCCAATGGTGAAGAAGGTGTCGAGATGTTCAAGGCATGTTCAGAAAATTACTATGATGCTGTGCTGATGGATATCCGGATGCCGTTCATGGACGGCTTGGATGCCTCCCGCACCATCCGTGAAATGGACCGTAAGGATGCAGGACTGGTCCCAATCATCGCGATGACAGCAGATGCCTTTGAAGAAGATATCGAACACTGCCATGAAGCCGGCATGCAGGAACACATTACCAAGCCGATCAATCCAGATAACCTATACAAAGTACTGTCTAAGTGCATCTATGATGCAGAACAGACCAAACTGAAGAATTCATCAAACAGCGGTTCCTGAGGGAACTGCTTTTTTTCTTCTGAGCATCCTTCTTGCACTATACCCCATGGGGGTATATAACAGAGATGCAAAGAAAGAGGAATCCAGTATGAAAGAACAGACGTGTACGCACTGCGGTACAAGACATAAGATGAGAACGGATGAAGAAAAAAAAAGCTCTGCTGACAAGACTGAAGAAAGTAGAAGGGCAGATCAGAGGCATTGAGAAGATGGTCGAAGATGATCAATACTGTCCTGATATTCTGATGCAGGTGTCAGCAGCTACCAATGCATTGAACAGCTTCAATAAAGTGCTTCTGTCATGTCATATCCACAGCTGTGTTGTGGAAGATATACGCAACGGAAAAGATGAGACGATTGATGAGCTTTGCGATGTGCTGCAGAAGCTGATGAAGTAGAAGGGAAGACACAATGGATCAATATATTGTTACGGGAATGACGTGTGCCTCCTGTCAGGCACATGTTGAAAAGGCAGTTGCGAAAGTGCCGGGAACAAAGAATGTCTCGGTCTCACTGCTGACAAATACTCTTTCCGTGGAAGGAAATGCTTCTTCACAGGATATTATCAAAGCTGTGGAGAGTGCAGGATATGGTGCTGAGAAGAAGGGCGCCGGTCTTGTTAAGAATACGGAATCATCAAAATTGGCAGCCGAGGAAGATGCATTAAAGGATCGTGAGACACCAAAGCTGAAAAAGAGACTGCTGTGGTCAGCTGTCTTCTTGATTATCTTGATGTATATCACCATGGGACATAATATGTGGAACTGGCCGGTCCCGGCATTTTTGAATCATAATCATATCGGTCTGGCAGTGACACAGATGCTGATTGCCTTAGCAGTGATGATCATCAACAAGGCATTCTTCATCTCAGGCTTCAAGAGCTTGTTCCATCTCGCACCAAACATGGACGCACTAGTTGCCTTAGGCAGTTCAGTATCCTTTGGCTGGTCCTTATATATTCTGTATCAGATGACATATCTTCTGACCAATGGCACCAGCAATATGGACCTGATGATGCTGTATCATGATCAGCTGTACTTTGAATCCGCAGCAATGATTCCTGCCTTGATCACGGTTGGCAAGACATTGGAATCCCTTTCAAAGGGAAAGACGACCGATGCATTGAAGAATTTAATGAAGATGGCACCGAAGACGGCGGTCATCATCAGAGATGATCAGGAAGTCACGGTCGGAATTGATGAAGTCCAGATTGGCGATATCTTTGCCGTCAGACCAGGAGAATCGATTCCGGTGGACGGCATCATTGTGGAAGGCTCCTCCGCAGTAGATGAATCTGCGCTGACGGGTGAATCCATCCCAGTTGATAAAGCAGTCAACGACCAAGTCAGCGCTGCAACCATCAATCAGTCCGGCTTCTTCAAGGCAAGAGCTGTCAGGATTGGTGAAGATACAGCGTTTGCTCAGATTATACAGATGGTATCTGATGCGGCAGGAACGAAAGCTTCGATTGCTCGTATTGCCGATCGAGTTTCCGGCATCTTTGTCCCAGCTGTCATTGTGATTGCAGTCATTGTCTTAGCAGCGTATCTGCTGATGGGACAGACACTTGCCTATGCATTGGAAAGAGCAATCTCAGTCTTAGTCATCTCGTGTCCATGTGCATTGGGTCTTGCGACACCGGTGGCCATTATGGTCGGCAACGGTGTTGGTGCAAAGAACGGCATTCTGTTCAAAACATCAGAGGCATTGGAAAATACTGGACATATTCAAATTGCTGCTTTGGATAAGACCGGCACGATCACGGCTGGGAAACCAGAAGTAACAGATACAGTCACTGCTGAAGGTATCTCTTTCGATACCTTATTGAAGACAGCTGTCTCTTTGGAAAATCAAAGTGAGCATCCGTTAGCGAAGGCTGTTGTAAAGCATGCTGTGGACAATAACATGCATGCAGAAAAGGTGACAGACTTTGTCATTCATGCAGGGAAACGGCCTGGAAGGAAAACTGGGAGAACATCAGATTTACGGCGGCTCCCGCTCCTACCTCAGCACATTGATTGATATTCCGGACAAGTATCTGCAGGAAAGTGATGCATTTGCTGAACAGGGTAAGACACCGGTCTTCTTCGCGCAGGACCATCAGTTCCTTGGCATGATGGCAATTGCGGATGTTCATCAAGGAAGATTCTGCACAGGCAATTGCTGAGATGCAGAAGATGGGCATTGAAGTAGTCATGTTGACTGGGGACAATGAAAGAACAGCCAAGGCAATTGGACTGGAGGCAGGCGTTGACCGCATTATTGCCGGTGTGCTTCCGGATGGCAAAGAAGCAGTGATTGCTGATCTGCAGAAGCGCGGAAAGGTGGCGATGATTGGTGACGGCATCAACGATGCGCCAGCTTTGACCAGAGCAGACATCGGCATTGCCATTGGCGCAGGAACTGATGTAGCAATTGATTCCGCAGATGTTGTATTGATGAATTCAAGACTCACAGATGCTTCTGCAGCCATCCGTCTCAGCAGAGCATCTCTGCGCAATATCCATGAGAATCTGTTCTGGGCATTTGCCTACAACATTCTTTTGATCCCGATGGCAGCTGGACTCTATCCAGGCATTCAGGTAAATCCAATGTGGGGTGCTGCTGCCATGTCACTGTCCAGCTTCACTGTATGCATGAATGCACTGCGTCTGAACTTAGTAAAAGTCCATGATGCCTCACATGATCATGCAATGAAGAACCGGGCACTGAAAGATCCAAGTACAGATCAGATCACCACAGCAGTCAATGCAGTGAATGGAAATCAAACGGCATGTCCAGTGGACATGAGTGAAGATAAAAACAATGTCAAAGAAGACAGGAAAGAAGAGGAGAAACAGATGAAAGAGACAGTAAAGATTGAAGGCATGATGTGCATGATGTGTGAGAAACATGTCAAGGAAGGACTGGAAGCAGTAGATGGTATTACTTCTGCAGTCGCTTCTCACGACAGCGGCACAGCTGTCATCACAACCGACAAGGATGTCGCGGAAGCTGACATCAAGAAGGCTGTTGAAGATGCTGGCTACAAATTTGTAAGCATCGAGAAGTAAGAAAACTTATAGTATCATCAGCAGAAGCAGGCACGTAAAAATGCCTGTTTTTTGTATGAAAGCGGATACAAAAAATATTTTTAAATTGAAAGCGTTTACTTGTGATTAATTTAACAAAAAGGCTTGCAGACTGCACTTTCGCATGGTACTCTGTCGTTGTGAAAAGATTCACAGGAGGAAATTACATGGTACAGCGCAAGACAAAAACAGCTCCAAAGAAAGCCGCTCCAGCAAGAGCCGCTGAAACACAGGCAGCTCCACAAGCAGCTGCTGTAAAACCAGCACCAGTTCAGAACGAAACTCCAAGAATCGCCGAAGTCGATGAAAAAGTAGCAAAGGCATTAAAGGCATTGGATGAATATGCTAAGTTCGATCAGGAAAAGATCGACTACATCGTTGCTAAGTGCTCTGTTGCTGCATTGGATCAGCATGGCGTATTAGCAAAGCTGGCAGTTGAAGAAACAGGCCGAGGTGTCTTTGAAGACAAGGCTACAAAGAACTTATTTGCATGTGAATATGTCGTCAACAACATGCGCAACATGAAGACGGTAGGCATCATCAGTGATGATCCTGTCACTGGCAATTCAGGAAGTTGCTGAACCAGTTGGCGTCGTTGCCGGTATCACTCCTGTTACAAACCCTACATCAACAGCAATCTTCAAGTCACTGATCTGCCTGAAGACAAGAAACCCAATTATCTTTGCGTTCCACCCATTAGCACAGAAGTGCTCTGTTGCTGCAGCAAAGGTCGTTTATGAAGCAGCCCTCGCAGCCGGTGCTCCAGAGAACTGCATTCAGTGGATCGACAATCCTTCCATGGACGCAACAACAGCTCTGATCCATGCTGATGGAATCTCCACAATCCTTGCAACCGGCGGTAATGCCATGGTCAAGGCAGCATATTCCACCGGCAAACCAGCATTAGGTGTTGGCGCTGGCAATGCTCCTGCATACATCGAAACAACAGCTGACATCAAGCAGGCAGTCAACGATATCGCAATGTCCAAGGCATTCGACAACGGTATGATCTGTGCATCTGAACAGACAGTCATCGTCGATAAGGAAATCTATGATGATGTCAAGGCAGAGTTCCTGCATTACAATGTTCATTTCTGCACACCAAAGGAAAAGAAGCTCCTTGAAACATATATGTTCGGTGCAAATGCAAATACACCGGAAGCTAAGAATGCAAGACTCAACGGTGCTGTTGCTGGTAAGCCAGCTGCATGGATTGCAGAACAGTCCGGATTCCAGGTCGACCCTGCAACTTCAATTCTGATTGCTGAAGTCAGTGAACCTGGTGTCAACGAACCATTATCCAGAGAAAAGCTTTCACCAGTTCTTGCTATGGAAAAGGCAGAAGATGTTGCAGACGGCTTCAACAAGGCTGAAGCCACATTGATGCTCAACGGTGTCGGTCATACAGCAGCCATCCATACAAGAAACGAAAATCTTGTTAAGGAATTCGGCAAGCGCATGAAAGCATGCCGTCTGATCTGGAACTCACCAACAACCTTCGGCGGTATCGGTAATATCTATAACAGCTTTATTCCTTCTCTGACACTTGGTTGTGGATCGTATGGTCATAACTCAGTAGCAGGCAACGTCAGTGCGATCAACCTTCTGAATATCAAGAAGATCGGAAAGAGGAGAAATACTATGCAATGGTTCAAAATCCCAAGCAAGATCTATATCGAACAGAACTCCATCACATATCTGCGTGATATGCGTGAAATCAAGAGAGCCTTCATCGTTACGGATAAGTCCATGGTCGAATTAGGCTATCTCACCCGCATTACCGATCAGCTGGAAGCACGCAACAACAAAGTCATCTATCAGTTATTCTCTGATGTTGAACCAGATCCAAGCATTCAGACAGTCAAGAAGGGCTGGGAATTAATGGAAGCCTTCAAGCCTGATACAATCATCGCATTAGGCGGCGGTTCTGTTATGGATGCCGCAAAGGGCATGTGGCTGTACTATGAACATCCAGAAGTTCAGTTCGATGATCTGAAGCAGAAGTTCATGGATATCCGCAAGAGAGCATTCCAGTATCCAGAACTCGGCAAGAAGTCTCACTTAGTATGCATCCCGACAACTTCCGGTACAGGTTCTGAAGTATCCCCATTCGCTGTTATCACAGACAAGGAAACACACAGAAAGTATCCTCTGACAGACTACTCTCTGACACCAACTGTCGCAATTATTGACCCAGCATTAGTTATGTCACTGCCGGCAAAGGTCGCTGCTGATTCCGGCATGGATGTATTGACACATGCAGTTGAAGCATTCGTTTCTGTTATGGCTTCTGACTTCACAGATGCTTTGGCACTGAAGGCAGTCAAGATGGTATTTGAATATCTGCCAAGAGCTGTCCACAACGGCAAGGCTGATGAAGAGGCAAAGGAAAAGATGCACAATGCAGCAACAATGGCTGGTATGGCATTCGCCAATGCTTACTTAGGCATGGATCACTCCATGGCGCATAAGATCGGTGCAGAGTTCCACTTAGTCCATGGCAGATGCTGCGCAATCCTGCTCCCATATGTCATCCGCTACAACGGTACAAAGCCGGAGAAACCAGGCTTATGGCCAAAGTATCAGTGCTATGATGCTGATGAAAGATACTGCGAACTCGCTGCAGCTGTCGGCATCAAGTTCAAGACAACAGAAGAAGGCGTTGAGAAGTTTGCCCAGGCTGTCCGTCAGCTTGGTGAAGATGTCGGTATCGATATGAAATTCGGTGCACAGGGCGTTGAAGCTAAGGACTGGGAAGCTGCAGTTGAAAAGATCTCCTATCTTGCATATGAAGATCAGTGCTCACCAGCTAACCCAAGAGTACCAATGGTCAAGGATATGCAGGAGATTCTCCGCAAGGCATATACTGGCGAAGTCATCGAATACAAGCATCACTAATTCCACGAAGAGAACTGTAACAGGTTCTCTTTTTTTCATGCCCGTGACATAATGAATTTATGAAAAATGATGCATTGTTTGAAAAACTGGCAGATGCCATTAAGAAAGATACCAAGGAAAGTGCACAGAATATTGCTGATTACCTGGGTCTGAAAAAAAGCGAAGATCTGAAGTCATTAAAAGATTTTCTCAGCTCTGGTCTGATCAGTGATGAACAGAAATCTTTATTGATGGATCTAGCAGATCATCGCCGCACCCTTCCACAGAAGACAGAACAGGAGACCAGCGGCAAGGTCTTTGTCAGCATGTGCATGAACAAGAAGAAGTATGACTTCATTGAAGATGTCAGAAAAGGTCTGAAAAAAGGAATTGAAGACAGTGGAAATATACCGTACTTCATTGACAAGGATGTATACAACGAGAATATGATCGTGCATCTGTTCAATCAGATTGAGGCATGCCGCTTCTTTGTGGCAGACTTCACGACCCAGAATACAGGAGTTTATTATGAGGCAGGCTACGCCAGAGCCCTTGGCAAGACGACCATCTTCACCTGCCGGGCAGATGATTTTGCGAATGTCCATTTTGATATTCAGCAGATCCACTTCATCATCTGGAAAGATCCGGATGACCTTGCCCAAAGATTGACAGACTATATCGTTTCCTTTGGCCTGGGAGAACGGACAGAGTAATGCTGACTAGGATTGATTCCTAGTTTTTTCTTGAGAAAGCAGCCGCTTGTGAAAAACAAAAGAAATTGAGGAGAATGTCTAAACAAAGGGGATTAATTGTAAGGTGAGAAGTCTTCGTTTATACATTGTGTAAATATTCACCATCTTATAAAATAGTGTTAGTTAAATGTTTTAAAGAATGGAAGGCTGTATGAATCAATACGAAATATTTGAAACAAAGGAACGCGTAACGGCGGACAATGACCGTGAAGCTGATAAAGTGCGCAGTGCTTTAACTGACCGCAATGTTTTTTTGGTAAATCTGATGTCTTCTCCAGGTGCAGGCAAGACAACAACTTTAGTCCGTACCATCAATGCACTCAAGGATCAGTACCGCATTGGTGTCATGGAAGCAGATGTGGATTCTGATGTGGATGCTAAGACAATTGCAGAGACAGGTGCCAAGGTCATTCAGCTCCATACCGGCGGCAGCTGCCACATGGATGCAGATATGACCGAAAGAGGACTGGAGAAGATGGGCTTCGATGATGTCGATGTTGTCTTCCTGGAAAATGTCGGCAATTTGGTCTGTCCGGCAGAGTTCGATGTCGGGGCTGCTAAGAAAGTCATGATATTAAGTGTACCGGAGGGTGATGACAAGCCGTTGAAGTACCCGCTGATGTTTAAAGTCAGTGATGTCATGATTGAAAACAAGATCGATGTTGCACCCATATTTGACTATGACTTTGATAAAGCAGAACAGCGTGCAAGAGCGTTGAATCCAAAGATTCAGTGTTTCCGTCTCTCCTCCCTGAAGGGTGATGGATTTGAGGCATGGGTGGATTGGCTGCATAAAGAAATTGAAGAATGGAGGAAACGCTGATGAAGATCATTGAACTCCATGAAAGTGTTACTGCATCCAATGACAGAGATGCGGATGCATTAAGAAAAAAGATGAAGGATGAGGGAACGCTGCTGATCAATGTGATGAGCTCTCCTGGCTCTGGAAAGACAACGTTATTGAGCGCAACCATCAATGCACTGAAGGATGAAATGAAGATCGGCGTTATGGAAGCAGATATTGATTCTGCGGTCGATGCGGAACGGATGGAGGCCTTAGGTGTTGAAAGCATCCAGGTCCATACGGACGGCATGTGTCATATGGATGCCGGTATGACCGAAGAAGGACTGAAGTCCATGAAAGTGGACAATGATCTAGTCTTTCTGGAGAATGTCGGCAATCTGATCTGCCCGGCCGAATTCGATACCGGTGCCGGTAAGAAAGTCATGATATTAAGTGTACCGGAAGGTGATGATAAGCCGCTCAAGTATCCATTGATGTTCGGCGAGAGCGATGTATTGGTCATTTCAAAAATCGATGCACTGCCATACTTCAACTTCTCATTAGAAGCATGCAAAAAAAGAGCGAAACAATTGAATCCGGCGATTCAGATCTTCCCTGTATCAGCAAAGACCGGTGAAGGAATGGATGCCTGGATCTCTTGGTTAAAAGAAGCAGTCAGGACATGGAAGGAAGAGAATTAATATGAACGAACAGAAGAACAGAATGACAAATGAACGCGATTACAAACTAGATCCTAACTACATCGCCCCAGATCCAGAAAAAGAGAAGATTCTCATCAAGCTGGCAGGCATGATCACAGATCGATATGCCGCTAAGCTGACGCATACAATCAAGCCGGAAGATCCAGAAGTCTGGTGCCTGGATGAAGTGCTAACCAAAGAAGAAGCGAAGATGCTCCTGACTTTTGGGAAGACCAGAACAAATGTGGATCTGGAAGAACTTGCAAAACGCAACAATATGTCCGTAGAAGATGCCAAGAAGATGATAGACCACCTCTGTTGGATCGGATGTGTTGAAACGAATCGTGAGAATGAAGATCATCATATTCAGTATGATGTTCCAATCTTTGTCCCGGGCATTGCCGAATTCATGGTGATGCAGGATGAGCTGATCAAAGAACATCCGCATATTGCCACATTCTTCAATTTGATGACGCAGATGCCATTGGAAGGCATCACACCTATGGTGCCGCTGGGCGGTGCAGGCGTAGGCATGCATGTCATTCCAGTCGAGAAGGCGATTGAAACAGAAAGCCAGTCGGTATCGGTCGAACATATTTCCCACTGGCTGGATAAATACGATGGTAAGATTTCCATCGGCGTATGCACATGCAGAAGACAGCAGACCATGCGCGGAGAAGGAGATGGCTCCTGCGAACAGAACTGCTGCATCGGTGTCGGCGATTTAGCTGAATGGTGCGTCAATACAGGGCGCGGCGTCTGGAATACCAAAGAAGAAGCAATGGCTGTTGTTGAACGCAGTGAAAGACATGGCTTCGTACATCAGATTACAAATATAGACGGGGAAGACAAAATCGTTGGATTATGCAACTGTGCGCCTGGTGTCTGCAATGCTATCCGTACTTCACAGTTATATAACACGCCGAATATGTCACGTTCTGCTTACCGTGCACATGTAAATAAAGAGAACTGTGTTGCCTGCGGCAAGTGTGTTGAAGTATGCCCAGTCGGTGCAGCAAAATTAGGCCAGAAGCTCTGCACAAAGCAGGGTGAGATCCGGTATCCTTTGACACAGCTTCCAGATGAGACAAAGTGGACAGCAGACAACTGGAACATCCATTATCGTGAAGATGCGAAGATCAACTGCTATGAAACAGGGACTGCTCCATGCAAGACAAACTGCCCTGCTCATTTAGCTTCGCAGGGCTATATCAAGATGGCTGGCGAAGGCAGATACTTAGATGCATTGAAGTTGATCAAGCAGGACAATCCATTCCCATATGTCTGCGGTGCCGTCTGCAACAAGCGCTGTGAACAGACATGCACAAGAGGGACTATTGACCAGCCGGTCGCTATCGATGATATCAAGAGATTTATCGCTGCTCAGGAACTGGATGCAGACAAGAGATATATTCCATTATGTGAGACAGACCACGGCGGCATGTGGGGACCAGACTATAAGATGGCTATCATCGGTGCCGGTCCTGCCGGTCTCAGCTGTGCATACTACTTAAGAGAAAGAGGCTATGACGTCACTGTCTTTGAAAAAGAACAGAGACCAGGCGGCATGCTGATGAACGGCATTCCTAACTTCGTTCTGGAGAAGAATGTCCTCGAGGCTGAAATTGATGTCCTGCGCCAGATGGGTGTAGAGATTAAGTGCGGTGTTGAAGTAGGCAAGGATGTCACGATCAAGCAGTTAAGACAGGATGGATACAAGGCATTCTATCTTGCCATCGGATTGTCCGGGGGCAGGAAGACCAATGTGTCTGGGGAAGACGCAGAAGGTGTTGAATCTGCTGTTACTTTCTTGAACCGTACATGTCAGAATCATGATGAAAAAATGAATGGTGATGTCATTGTCATCGGCGGCGGCAACGTTGCTGTTGATGTTGCCAGAGTTGCTTCCCGGCTGACAGACGGACATGTCACAATGCTCTGCCTGGAAGGCGAACACGAGATGCCTGCATCTGATGCCGAAGTCACGTTTGCTAAGAATGACGGCATTGAGATCAAGAACGGCTGGGGTCCAAAGGAGATCCTTGTTGAAAATGGAAGAGCAGTCGGTGTTGTCTTCAAGAAGTGCACGCAGGTCAAGGATGAAGACGGCAGATTCAATCCGCAGTATGACGAGAGCCAGACAATTACAGTCAAGGGTGAGCATGTATTAGAGTCCATCGGACAGTCTGCTCTTTGGGGAAATCTGCTCGAAGGTGAAAAGGTCGAACTCAGAAAGAACGGCGGGGTCATTGCAGATCCTGTTACTTTCCAAACAGCACAGTCTGATATCTTCGCCGGCGGCGATATCTACCATGGCGCAAAATTTGCCATTGATGCCATTGCCGAAGGCAAGCTTGCTTCAGAGTCCATGCACAGATATGTACATCCAGGTCAGTCTTTGACAATTGCCAGAGATTTAAGAGAGTTCATCGAATTGGATAAGGACAACATTCTTGTTGAAGGTTATGATAATGCAAAGAGACAGACTCCTGGTGTCAAGAAGGTCGATGATCCGTTTGCAGATCCAACCGTGATTCTTACAGAAGAACAGGTCCGGACAGAAGCCAAGAGATGTCTAAGCTGCGGTGCGACGACCGTGGATCTCAACAGATGCATTGGCTGCGGCTTGTGCACAACAAGATGTGAGTTTGATGCAATTCACTTGGAAAGAGATCTTCCGGATGCTTCTCGTATGGTAAGAGCAGAAGATAAAATGAAGTATGTGCTGCCATATGCTGCTCAGCGTGAAATGAAAATTCTCTTCAAGCATAATAAGAAGTAACAATATGCATGAAATGGGGATTGTAACGCATCTTGCCAAAACATTGGATGAGATGGCAGAAGAACAGCATATTACAAAATATGGCTCTGTTACTCTGCAGGTTGGAGAAGTATCGGGCATCATTACCGATCTCTTCACAGACTGCTGGAACTATTTCCGCGTCAAGCACAAACTGCTGACTGAATGTGAACTGAAGCTGGAGACCATTCCTGCGGTAACAATGTGCGGCGACTGCCATCAGACATATCCAACTATAAAGTATGGCAAGGAGTGTCCATACTGCCACAGCAGCAATACCTGGCTGGTCACCGGCAATCAATGCATGATCAAGGAAGTTGAAGCAGAAACAGATGATGAATCAAAAGAAGAAGAGACGGTAAGTGCAGAAGATTTATAAGGCTTACCGCCTTTTTTTTCTGGGCATATAGTTAGTAATAGCTAACTATATGGTTTAAGATAATGATGTAATTGGTAAAGAATATTGATTCAAGGGAGATTAAGAACTATGGATATGAGTACATTCTGGGGAATTGCAATTCCCTTTGCAGGAACATCTGCCGGTGCGGCATGTGTCCTGTTCATGAAAAAGTCATTGGGTGAAACAGTGCAGAGAATCCTGACTGGATTTGCAGCAGGTGTCATGACTGCAGCTTCCATCTGGAGCCTGCTGATTCCAGCTATTGAACAGTCCAGCACTTTGGGAAAACTTTCCTTTATTCCGGCAGCAGTTGGATTCTGGCTGGGCATCCTGTTCCTGCTGTTCCTCGATCAGGTCATTCCTCACCTGCACCGTTTCTCTGATGAGGCAGAAGGTCCAAAGAGCCATCTGGCCAGAACAACGATGATGGTTTTTGCGGTCACACTCCACAACATTCCAGAAGGAATGGCAGTCGGCGTTGTTTTAGCAGGACTGCTGACTGGAAGCACCGGTATTACCGCTGCCGGGGCAATGGCCTTGTCAATTGGGATTGCCATCCAGAATTTTCCGGAAGGGGCTATCATTTCAATGCCGCTGCACAGCGAAGGCATGGGCAAGGGAAAAGCAATGGTCCTGGGAATTCTTTCCGGTGCAGTAGAACCAATCGGTGCTATTCTGACAGTATTGGCAGCCAATGTTGTTGTACCGATTCTGCCGTATCTATTGAGTTTTGCAGCAGGTGCAATGCTCTATGTTGTTGTGGAAGAGCTGATTCCGGAAATGTCTGAAGGCAGGCATTCCAACATCGGCACTGTCTTCTTTGCCGTCGGTTTCAGCGTCATGATGATTCTTGATGTTGCCTTGGGCTGACGGTTGCACAGATCGGAACATGGCCGGATTAACTTGAACCAGTGGAGATAAACAGATAGAATAAAGACAGGTATTGAAAAAAGAAATTCTTTTTTCACACTCCTTTCTTAGGCAGAAGGTGTACAGATCCCCTCAAGCAGTATAATCTGTGCACCTTTTGTGTATTCAAGCATGAAATCAGCTTATCAATTAAGAATGAACATGATATTCTTTTGTATATCAGCTTTGAGTGAAGGGGGAAGAAGACTGCGGCTGTACTGATTTAAAGGTATACTGCAGCTGTTTTGAGTAAGAATGACGGACAATCCATATTATTCCTACATATTAGTTGAATTATTCTGCATTGCATTTGCGCTCAATAATCTATTCCGTCTGCGGAAGGGATACAACATTGGCAAAGAAAAACCAATCTTGATGAAGATTATTGTCAGTTTTCTGGTACTCGCTTCCAGTGATATCGTAGGAGCGTTCGCTTCCGGAGAGATGATTCTATTCCCGCATTATTTCATTATGTTCATTTATGCGCTGTCATTAATTGCGACAGCAATGGGATGTTATTATTGGTTCCAGTTTGTTGAAGTGCGTATCGGGCGTCCGGTAAAACACTGGCTCAAAATCTTGTTTGATCTGCCAATGATTATGCTTGGCATCTTGACAGTGATATCGATTTTTACAAATTGGATTTTTTATGCAGATGTGCAGGGTGTCTACCAGATGGGCAGCCTGTTCATCATTCAGGAAGTCGTTGCCTGCTCCTATTTAGTCTTTTCCATGATTTCGTCATTCGTTGAGCTCTTTCGTACAAAGGATGTTGGAAAACGAAAAGAATATATTGCCTATATTGCGTTTATTATGTTTAACATAGCTTCTATTGATTTTGAAGATGCCTTCCCGACCATCCCTCTGTTTGAACTGATGATTCTGCTGTCCATCCAGGTATTGTTCTTTACAGTATATCTGGATACACAGTATGCATATTCACAGAGAGAAAGAGAACTGGCAGAATCCAGGGCAGCGATGATGATCAGTCAGATTCAGCCGCATTTCATCTATAACGTACTTTCTGTCATCCGTGTCATGTGCAAAGACAAGGCACCGGAAGCTGCGGAAACCACAGCAGAGTTTGCGGCATACTTGAGGGGCAATCTGGATTCCCTGAGTATAAAAGAACCAATTCCTTTCGCAAAGGAACTGGATCACACAGCAAACTTTATTGCATTGGAGAAAAGGCGTTTTGGAGACCGCATCAATGTGAACTATGATATTCAGACGGATGCATTCACCATTCCAGCGCTTTCTCTGCAGCCATTGGTTGAAAATTCCATTAAGCATGGTCTTCTGGTGAAAGAAGAAGGCGGTTCAATCACAATCACTGCTAAGGAAGCAGAAAATGAATATATTCTGACTGTTCAGGATGACGGTGTTGGCTTTGATGCTGCAGCTGTCCAGAATGACGGCCAGATCCATGTAGGCATTGATAATGTGCGAAAGCGTCTGGATTTTATGTGTCACGGTACACTGGAGATTCAAAGTGAAATCGGTCAGGGAACGACCTCAACAATCAGGATTCCAAAGCTGTCTGATGCAGGTAAATAAAAAGATGATCTGGATGTGTTCTGCACATTCAAAATCATCGTTTTTTCTAATACAGTTTGTTGTCCATTCGGTGCAGTCCATCACCTGGTCTGCCAGTCCTTCATAGAACTTAGGTTCATGGCATACCATCAGGATACTGCCGGGATATTCCAGCAGGGCATGCTTCAGTTCTTCCTTGGCATCTACATCAAGATGGTTGGTAGGTTCATCCAGCACCAGAATATTTGAAGGTACATTCATCAGCCTGCATAAGCGGACCTTTGCCTGCTCTCCGCCTGAGAGAACTCTGACCGAGCTTTCAATATGCTTGGTCGTCAATCCACATTTGGCAAGAGCACTGCGGCATTCATACTGGCTCCAGGATGGAAAGGAATCCCAGATTTCCTGCAGACATGTTTTTTCATTGTCCTGTGCAATTTCCTGCTCAAAGTATCCAATCTCAAGATATTCATCGCGTTCAACGCTGCCAGAGATCGGCTCAATCAGTCCCAGCAGTGATTTCAGAAGAGTGGTCTTGCCGATGCCGTTGGCACCGGTCAGAATGATCTTCTGCTTCCGCTCCATCAGAAAGTTGATTGGCTTGGACAGTGGGTCATCATATCCAATGACCAGCTCATGTGTTTCAAAGAGGACTCTTCCCGGCGTTCGGGCAGTCAGGAAATGGAATTCAGGTTTCGGTTTTTCCTGTTCCAGTTCAATGACATCCATCTTGTCCAGTTTCTTCTGACGTGACATTGCCATGTTTCTGGTCGCAACTCTTGCCTTATTGCGGGCAACGAAGTCCTTCAGATCCGCAATCTCCTTCTGCTGACGTAGATACGCTGCTTCTTTCTGCGCCTTCTGTACGGCATGGACTTCTAAGAAGTTGTCATAGTCACCGGCATAGCGTGTCAGTTCTGCCTGATTCATATGATAGATGACATTGACCACGCTGTTGAGGAACGGGATGTCATGGGAAATCAGAATAAATGCATTCTCATACTCCTGCAGGTAATGCTGGAGCCATGAGATGTGCTCCTGATCCAGATAGTTTGTCGGTTCATCTAATAAAAGAATATCCGGTTTCTCCAGCAGCAGTTTCGCCAGCAGTACTTTCGTACGCTGTCCGCCAGACAGCTCGGTCACATCACGATCCATGCCCAAGTCCAGAATTCCTAAGGCGCGGGCAACTTCTTCTTCCTTGGCATCGATCATATAGAAATCATGCGCAGTTAGAAGATCCTGAATGACACCTGCCTCTTCCATCAGGGCATCCATATCTTCCTCTGGATCAGCCATCTTTCCATACAGTTCATTCATGCGCTGCTCCATTTCGTAGAGCGATGCATATGCGCTGTTCAGCACATCTTTGATCGTCATTCCTTTTTCCAGGACAGCATGCTGATCCAGATAACCGGATTTCACATTCTTTGCCCATTCGATCTTTCCTTCATCCGGAATCAGTTTCCCTGTCACAATGGATAAGAAAGTCGACTTTCCCTCTCCGTTGGCACCGACAAGTCCAATATGTTCTCCACGGTTCATGCGGAAGGAAACATCTTTCAAGATCTCCCGGTCGCCAAAGCTCTGATTTAATTTTTCAACAGTCAATATACTCATAGATTCCTCGCGTCACTGACGCATTATATCAAAAGATACGTCAGTGAATCAATGATTCAATTCACATAATCCCGTCACATTCAACAGAAGAACGAATGGTATAATGAGCTTAATCAAATTCATATGGGGTATGAATATTTATGGGGAAGCAGAAAAATGATCTACCTTTTAAAACGGCAATCGTTTTATGCATTGTTCTTTTAACGCTGACAACTGTTGTACAGATTGTATTCTCACTGAACGCATATAAGAAAAGCATTCAGTTTGAAGAAAGTTTCTGAAGGATACTGTTAATAATGCGATTGTAAATATTTCCGAAAGAAAAAAGAAGCGGAAGCTGATTTCAAGGCGTCCGGGATTTCGTACACTGCTGCTGATGTGAAAAAGAAAGTGACCGATGAATTCCGGGAAGAGGTCTATCAATACAGCTTTGAGGATGATGGATATATCTGGATCAATGAAGTATTGAACTATGACGGTGGAGATGACTATGGCATCCGGGTGATCCATGCCAACCTCAAAGACACCGAAGGAACATACCTTTCCACTAATACCAAGGATGCCAAAGGAGATACACCGTATCTGACGGAACTGCAGGGCATCAAGGAGAACGGTGAGATCCTGTACAGCTACTATTTCAAGGAGCTGAACTCAGATAAGATATCAAAGAAACTGACATATGCGAAGCTCTATCCTGACTATAACTGGATCGTATGCTGCGGCATTTACTACAATGCGGTCAATGGATCAGGCATCATGGGCAGTGTTGCCTACCGTTCTTTGATCACGGCAGGATATGTCATCTCAATCAGCGGTCTGCTTGTTTTGGTGCTGTATGCAGGCAAACAGAGGAAGCTCTCGGCAATGACAGCAGATACGCTTCAGATCAAAGTGGACTATGATGCTTTGACCAATGCTTCCAGCCGTGTCTATGGGACAAGGCTCCTCAACCAGCTGCTGAAGGAATATCATCAAGGAACAGCAAATATCCTGATCGGCATCTTTGACATCGATAATTTCAAACAGTTCAATGATACCTATGGACATGCCTTTGGAGATGAGGTATTGAAAGGTGTTGTCGAGAATGTCTCTTCTGTTATCCGCAGCCGTGACTGTCTGATCCGCTGGGGCGGCGATGAATTCATCATTGTCTGGCAGGGCGTCTCTGACGCAAATATCAATAAGGTTGTAGCGAAGGTGAATGAAGCAGTCCGCTGTGAAAAATATATGGATCCTGAGACAAAACAGTATACTTCCGTCACTGTCTCGATTGGCGCTGGCAGATTCAATCCGGAGGATCAGCGCATTGATGATATATTGAAACGCATTGATGCCGTAATGTATGTAGCAAAGAGACAGAAGAATACATTCCGTATCGCAAAGTAAGCTCTCGAAATTCCTTCGAGAGTTTTCATAAACAATGAAGGACGTAGTAAAATAAAATCATGAAAACAGCACATTTAGCAGACCTTCATCTAGGCAAGTCAGTCAATGGTTTTTCAATGATTGAAGAACAGAGGCACATCCTGGAAGAAGTGCTCAGTATTTTAAAAGACAATGAAGTACAGGCAGTCATGATGGCAGGTGATATCTATGACCGCGCTGTTCCATCGGTTGAAGCAGTCAATCTGCTGGATTGGTTCTTAAATGAACTTGTGAAGGGACTGTATGAAGTATTCATGATTGCCGGCAATCATGATAACAGCGACCGTCTCAGCTATGGATCATCGTTATTCGAAAACATGCATATCCATATTGCCGGCACATATAAAGGAACCGTTCCTTCCTATGAAATGAAGGATGCATATGGAAAGATTGTTTTCCACCTGCTTCCATTCATCAGGCCAATTACAGTCAATCGCTATATTGAAGAAGAAGCGGATAAGGCAGGAGACTATACGGAAGCCGTGCAGAAAGCACTGGCATCTGATCCGGTAGATCCTTCTGTGCGCAATGTCATTCTCTCTCACCAGTTCGTTACAGGTGTACAGGTCGATGAAAACGGTTCTGAAGAATTGATTGTTGGCGGGCTGGACCAGGTGTCCGGTTCTGTTTATGATGCCTATGACTATGTATGTCTCGGCCATATCCACCGTCCGCAGAAAGTGTCCCGGGATACAATGATATACAGCGGCACACCGCTGAAGTATTCCTTTTCAGAAGCCAGTCAGATCAAGCATGTTCCGATTGTTGAATTCAGAGAAAAGGGAAATATTCAGATCACCTATGTTCCTCTGCATCCACTTCATGAGATGAAGGAAATCAAAGGAAAGTTCAATGATCTGATGCGGGCAGACAAGTCAGAAGACTACATGCATGTAACACTGACAGATGAAGAGGATGTACCGGACGCCGTGCGTGATCTGCGCACCATCTATCCAAATATCATGAAGCTGGATTATGACAACCGGCGGACACAGAATGCCTCTGTCATTGAAGTCAGTGAAGAAGATATGACGAGATCACCGATGGAGATCTTCTCTACCTTCTATGAAGAACGCACCCATGCGCCGCTGAACGATGCACAGATGAAATTGATGGAAGAACTGATCCATCAGGTATGGGAGGACGAACAATGAGACCGCTCCGTTTAGTCATGTCTGCCTTCGGACCATACGCAGATGAAACAGTTTTAAATCTGGAAGAGCTTGGCGAGAATGGCCTCTATTGATTACAGGTGATACCGGAGCCGGCAAGACGACCATCTTCGATGCCATTATTTTTGCGCTGTATGGAAGAGCTTCCGGGAATGAAAGAGATCCAAAGATGCTGCGGAGCGAATACGCGGAAGATGATACAGAAACATATGTACAGCTTGATTTCCAATATCGTGGCAAGACGTATCGCATTGCCAGAAATCCTGATTACAGCTATCTGCATCACCTGAAGAATGGGACTGTCAAGCAGACCAAGAAGGCAGCGTATGCGGAATTGACTTATCCGGATGGGCACACTGTTGAAAAGAGCACGCAGGTCACCAAGGCTGTGGAAGAACTTCTTGGCATTGATAAAGATCAGTTCTCACAGATTGCAATGATTGCCCAGGGCTCCTTTCAGAAGATCTTGAATGCGGATACCAAAGAACGCGGAGAACTGTTTGAGAAACTGTTCCATACCGAGAACTATGGGTTCCTTTCACAGCGTCTGCAGGAAATGACAAAAGAACTTTCCGGCAGTGTTGAAGCTGGCAGAGAGAAGATCTCCTTTGCGGTCAATGCGGTGCAGGACAGAAGAACATCACGAAGAACTGCAGGTATTGAAGGATGCCGGTAAAGATGTCAGCAGTGAGGATGCCGTGCAGGTGCTGACAGCTCTCATCAGCCAGGATGATCAATCCTATCAGGAGGCCTCCAGACATCTGCGTGAGATCAATCAGCAGATTGAACAGCTCAACCAGAAGATTGCTAAGGCAGCCGAAGCAGAAAAAGTAAGAAATCAGCTGAAAGATGCAGAAGAAAAGCTGCCTGTTTAAAAGAAGCAGCAGAGACATCACAAAAAACATTCCAGGCATTGGAAGCCGGCAATGAAAAAGAAAACATCAGTCAGCTGAAGATCAAGGCAGCCGAACTGGAAAAGACACTGCCGAAATATACAGAACTGAATCATCAGAAAAATGAACTTGCCACCAAGAAAAAAGAAGCATCTGATCTGAAAGCGGAACTGGAAAAGAATGATACGGAACTCATCAGGCTGACCCAGCAGATTGCCAAAGATGAAGCAGAACTGGCATCTCTGCAGAAAGCGGTGCAGGAACAGACAGTACTGGCAACAGAACAGATGAAGGTCTCGCAGCAGATTGCCTTATTAAAAAAAATCTCCGCGAGCTGGCGTCAGTATCGGTCAGCAGAAAAGGATCATCAAGAAGCAGGTGAGGCTGCCCTGAAGCTGCAGAAGCAGTATGAAGCAGATCATCATGTGTATGAAGAAAAGCGCATGCTGTTCCTCAATGAGCAGGCAGGGATTTTAGCTGCTTCGCTGAAGGATGGCGAGCGGTGTCCTGTCTGCGGCAGTCTGGAACATCCTTCTCCAGCCAGTCTTCCACATACGACGCCTTCTGAAGATGAAGTCAACCAGGCAGAGAAACAGGCAAAACTATCTGAAAAGAACTGGCAGGATGCAGTCGGTGAGGCAAGAGAAAAGAATACTCAGCTGAAGGATGCCCTGCAGAATCTGCAGAACAGCGCGGAAGAAGCAGAGATGGATGCCTCTGAGCCAGATACACATTTCTATGAAGAACTGTTGGTCTGTTTCAAATCAGGCAAAACAAAAAGATGAAAATCTGAAGACAGAGATTGCTCAAAACCGAAAAATGGTAGACCGTTTCAAATCCCTCAGTCAGTCCATTCCGGAAGCACACGCTCTTCTGACGAAAGAAAAGAATGCACAGGAAAACCGCAGGCTCACTTCCTCAACTTTGACAGCACAGATAGAAAGTATGCAGCAGATCATCACCGATACCGCAAAACAGCTTGCATACAGTGACTTATCGGAAGCACAGCAGGAAGTCAGAAAACAGAAGAGATCATTGCAGAGCGTGAACAGCAGTATGCAGATTTAGAAAGAAAGATGCAGTCTGACATGCGCGCATATGATACGGCTGAAAGCTCCAAGAAAGAACTGGAGAAGACAGTTCATAATTTGTCAGTACAGATTGATCTGAATCAGGAGCAGGAAGCACTGCAGACGGCCCGCATGCAGCAGATCCAGCTGCAGAATACATGCAGTCAGATCCATGGACGCATACAGTCAAATCAGAACTCTCTGAATACGATTCAGAAAGAGGTTAAGAAACTGGGACCACTCAAAGAGAAATACCAGATGATGAAGAATCTGTCTGATACCGCTAATGGAACACTCAGCGGCATGAGCAGAGTCAATCTGCAGGAATATGTGCAGATGGCATACTTTGACCGCATCCTGAGATATGCCAATGTACGCTACTCTCATATGTCGAATGGACAATATGAACTGATCCGCCAGAAGAATGATGAGAACCGGCAGTCACACGTAGCATTGGATCTGAATGTTGTCGACCACTACAACGGTACAGAACGTTCTGTGAAATCCCTGTCCGGCGGTGAATCATTCCTGGCCTCTCTGTCGCTGGCATTAGGCATGTCAGATGAAATTCAGGCGGAAGCAGGAGGTGTGCAGATTGATTCGATGTATATTGATGAAGGTTTCGGCACTCTTGACCACGATACATTAGATCTGGCAGTCAGCACATTAACATCCTTATCCGGTAATGACAGACTGGTCGGAATCATATCGCATGTGGAAGAATTGAGAGAACGGATCCATACAGAAATCGTTGTGACCAAGGATCTGACAAATGGACATGGCAGCCAGGCTGTAATCGTGAAAGATTGAGAGGCATGAAGTTCGAATGGAATATTCAAAAAGTGATTGGAAATTGTTTCAAAGCAGAATTGGTGGATGGCAGGAAAATTATATGGAACGTTTGAATCAGGAATATGTCAAACTCCTGACTGGAGACATGCATCCATCTGAAAAGTTCTGGGCACTGGATAAACGTCTGCATAGGGATAAGAAAAAGCCTGGTGTTCAGCTGATGCTGAGCAAAAATGAAATGGGTTTCCAGATTGCTGAACTGATTCAAGATGGAGCAATCAGTTTTGATGAATTGGACGGTTTCAGTGAAGAACTGATCCATGATGTTAAATTTCTGCTGAATCGGTAAGTTTGCCATTGGGATATCTCTCCAAATGAATAACAGTGTGTTAAAATATCCAAATGACAATGTGGAAGATCATCCTGATTTACTTATGTATTGCAAATGCGGCGGCATTCATCCTGTATGGAATGGATAAGAAGAAAGCAGAAGCACATCAATGGCGGATTCCGGAAAGCACGCTGATCATGATGTCAGTGATTGGCGGCGGTATCGGCAGCATCTGCGGGATGTATTTATTTCATCATAAGACCAAGCATTTGAAATTCAGAGTTTTTGTGCCGTTCTTTACCATCTTGTGGTGTGTAGGACTGGCATATCTCTATATGCAGTATCGATAATGGGGGGAACAGACATGGCAATCAAGGCAATTCTATTGGATATTGATGGTACACTGACCAATCACAACAAGGAGATCACGCCAGAGACAAGACGTGTGCTGATGAAGGCGGAGACATACGGCATCCGTCTGGTCATCGCTTCCGGACGACCATCCCGCGGCATTTTCAAATATGGCGATCAATTGGACATGCGTACAAACCATGGACTGTTTGTCTGCTATAACGGCGCCCGTGTTGTTGACTGCAGTACAGGTGATGTCTACGTGGATGTTACAATTGCGCCGGAATTATCCAGAGCAGTTCTGGAACATATGAAGAAGTTCGATGTCAGGCCGATCATTACACATGGTTCGCATATGGTCGTGGAAGATGTATACAACTGCATGATCCATGACGGTGACAGGGAATTCAATGTCATTGAATATGAATCCAGAATGAATGGATATCGTCTGATGGAAACAGAGAACTTGGCAGAGTTCACCAGCTTCCCCGTCAATAAGATCCTGACTGCTGCAGACAGTGATTATCTGCAGGCGCACTATAAGGAAATGGCAGCTCCATTTGAAGGAAAGCTGTCAATGATGTTCACAGCAAATTTCTACTATGAATTCACTGCTTTAGGCATTGATAAAGGAAAAGCACTGGAAACGGCAATGGCAAAAGTCGGCATCAAGCCGGAGGAATGCATTGCTTTCGGTGATGCAGAGAATGATATCTCCATGCTGAGGTATGCCGGTGTTGGTGTGGCAATGGGAAATGCTCAGCAGCCAGTCAAGGATATGGCAGATGTCATCACAGATGACAATGATCACGACGGTATTGCAAAAGCACTGTATCAATATATTCCAATCTTAAAGCCAAATGCATAAAAAAAAGAGGACATTGCTTATTTGAAAGCAGTGTCCTTTCTTATGCATGCATGAATGGGTTGTAGAAACGGCTGCCGTTCTTCCATGTAATGTAGAGCGACAAGATCAGGAATAAGACAGAGAAGAGAATGACCAGATAGTCAATGGCATGCAGAGGACGTGCGGAATACCAGGTGCGTTTCTTATGCTTGCCGAAGCCTCTTAACTCCATAGCTCGGCTGACAACATCAATGCGCTGCATGCTTGAGAAAAGCAGCGGGAAGATGATCGCTGAAATATTCTTGATGCGGTCACTCAGCTTTGCTTTTGAGCTCATTTCAATGCCGCGCGCTTCCTGTGCATTCTTGATGCGGTGGTAATCTTCCTGAACATCGGGAACATAACGCAGGGCAATGGCAATGGAATAGGCAAACTTATAACTGATGCCGATCATGTTCATCGAAGCGGCAAATTCACTTGGATCAGTAGTGACCAGGAACATGAATACAGATGGGATGATGGTAAAGTATTTGATCACGACGTTGAACAGATAGAAGAGCTGTTCAGAAGTGACATCATAGTCACCGGCAATATGGAACAGGACTGTTTTTGATCCATAGATCTCACATCCCTGATATGGAGAAAAGAGGAAGATGAAGACAACGTTCAGGATCATAAAGAACATGACAGCCTTGAAGACGGTAGATACCTGCTTCCATTCAGTCTTTGAGAATACAAAGACTGCTGCGATGATGACGATCATTGCTAATAAGACACGGGTGTCATAGGTCAATGCACTTGTCAGGCACCAGAGAATAAAGAAGATCAGTTTTGTGACACCGCTCAGTTCATGGATCCAGGTATTCTTTTCAACATAGGAGAGCATTTTCCGTTTATTCATGAGCTGTCTCCCTGTCCTTCATCTTCCGTTCATAGGAGATGAATCTCTGGGCAAACTCTGCTGGATCATCAATCCCGCATTTCACTGCAAGATCAAACAGCGATGTTTCTTTCAGGTAGGCACGTTCCGTGATCTCTTCACTGCACAATACTGCAGCAGGGGTGTCATCACAGATCATCTGTCCGTCACAGATGACAACCGCGCGGTTGGTGTATTCCAGCATCAGATGCATGTCATGCGTAATCATGATGACGGTAATGCCTGTCTCTTCATTGAGCTTCTTCAAGAACTCCATGAATTCAGTATAGTGGTAGTAATCCTGTCCGGCTGTCGGTTCATCCAGAAGAATGATCTCCGGCTTCATGACTAAGATGGATGCAATTGTGACACGTTTTTTCTGACCGAAGCTCAAAGCGGATACCGGCCAGTTGCGGTAAGGATACAGACCGCAGATCTTCAATGTTTCATTGACTCTCTGCTGGACCTCTTCTGCCGGCACATTGCGTACGGACAGGCCTAAAGCTACTTCATCAAAGATCATCGGCTTGCTGATCATTTGGTTTGGATTCTGCATGACCAGGCCGATCTTTTCACCGCGCTGCTTTACGGACAATGGTGCGATGTCGCTGCCGTCCAGCTCAATGGTGCCGCTGTCCGGTGTGTTGAAACCGCAGATCAAAGAGGCAAGGGTGGATTTGCCGGCACCGTTCTTACCGACGATGCTGAGCATTTCTCCCTGCTTGACCGCAAAGGAAATATGGGAAAGGACAGGTTCATTCTCCAGATAGGAGAAGGACAGATCCTTGATCTCTAAAACAGTTGGATTGCTGTTAGCGGAGTGATTCTGCGGTTCAGCGAAGAACCATTTCCGAACTTTTTCTTTATATGGTTCAAGGTTCATGGTGGCAATATGCTGCGGATGATCCATGCTCTGGATGGTGCATCCTGCATGACGGATGGCAGCCAGATACAATGGCTCACGGATACCGGATCTGGCCAGCAGATCACCTGCCAGCAGGTCATCCGGTCTTTCGTCTGCAGAGACCTTTCCATCGCCAATGACGATGATGCGGTCCACATCACGGTACAGGACATCTTCCAGACGGTGCTCAATGATGATGACAGTCACATTCTTGTCTTTGCTGATCTCATCGATCAAGGCAATTGTTTTCTTGCCGGTCGCTGGATCAAGGTTCGCTAACGGTTCATCAAACAGCAGAATATCAACGTTATCAATCAGGACACCACCCATGGAGACACGCTGTTTCTGTCCGCCGGACAACTCACCTGGCGCATGATGCAGCAGACGGGCAAGATCGACTGTTTCAGCGACTTCATTGACACGCTGGTGCATCTGCGGCTGCGGAACTGTATCATTCTCCAATGCAAAGGCTAGATCTTCTGCGACGGTCAAGCCAATGAACTGACCATCGGTATCCTGTAAGACAGTGCCGACCTTTTTGGACATGCCAAAAATCCCGACTTGGCCGGGATCTTCTCCTTCTACTCTGCAGGTGCCTGAGATCTCACCTGGATAGGAACATGGAATGAGTCCATTGATACAGTTAGCCAGCGTTGACTTGCCGGAACCGGAAGGTCCTATGATCAGGACTTTTTCGCCCGGCATGATCTTCAAGTTGATGTCTTGAAGGGATGGTTCCTTCTGTGAGCGATAACGAAACGTAAAATGATTGAACTCAATTGCTGGAACAATGTTTTTCTGCCCGTTATTTTCTTTGGCGGGATTCTGCGTCATAACAATCGATTAGTCTTCTTTGGAAAGACTGGAAGATTTTCCACCGAGTTTAGAATAACCTGCTAACAGGATTGTGCCGAGAACACCGATGATAATGATGTTGCCTAAGAATGCGAAGGCACCCTGCATGAATACTTTGTTGGCTGGTTCTGCATAGACTAAGATATCGAGAACTGGAGCGACAACAATCCAGGCAATGGCGTTGCCGACAACCTGCATGATGTTGAATGTGATTATCTGCTTCTTGTCAAAACCTCCCTGCTGAACTGCATACTTGTGATAGAACATGCCGATCAGAATGGCAACGACTGCTTCTGGGAAGACCCAGCTCCACCAGACACTGCCATAGAAGATGGCATCGCCCAGAACGTGTCCGACCAGACCGATGATGGTGCCGACAATTGGTCCGTAAACTGCTGACATGAACGCAAGGATTGCCATACGAGGCTGGAGATACGTATTCGGGATTCCAACTGGAATCTGTACCTCTGTGAGAACGATGAACAGTGCGGTTCCAATACCGGCTGCAACTACTTCTTTAATGCCAAATTTATTCTTCATGGATATACCCCTCTTCAGCAGCTGGAAACACTGCTTTCGGGGCAATTATACGTTATGCTCATATATCCGTCAAAATACAAAATACATGGATGTGTCGCTTTTTTTTGACCATATTCAAATCAAAAAAAGCTTTCGGTTTCCCGAAAGCCCTTACAGCCATTTACAGTCTTCTAATTTTCTTTTGATGCCGTTCAGCACAATATAGCCAATCTCCGGCTGCGGATGAGCAACAACGTGATCATCTACGATATCTGCGTGGTTTTCTCCGTATTCACCAGAAGGTTCGTGCCATGTGTGCGACTTCTCGATGATCGGTGAAGGCGGATTGTTCATACCGGCAGTAAGACGTGTTGAGTGTGAGCTCAGTATGACAATCACAATCGTCAGCACGACCATGAAGATAATAAATATCACAATATCCATAAGGTCACTCCTTAACGGATTCTACAATACCTTTTGCCAATCCTGCTACACTCTGAATTTCTGATGGAATGATGATCTTGGTAGCCTGTCCATTTGCAGCGGCAGCGAATGCCTCCAGGCTCTTGAGCTTAATAACAGCGTCATCTGCATTGGCATCCTTGATTGCCTTTAAGCCGTCGGCAGTAGCCTGCTGGACCTTCATAATGGCATCAGCCTGACCCTCAGCTTCCTGGATGCGCTTTTCCTTTTCAGCTTCTGCAGCAAGAATGGTAGCCTGCTTGTTAGCTTCTGCTTCCAGGACCTTGGATTCCTTGTCACCTTCAGCCTTCAGGATCATTGCCTGCTTTTCACCTTCAGCGGTCAAAATAACAGCTCTCTTTTCACGCTCAGCCTTCATCTGCTTCTCCATTGCTTCACGGATTGCAGTAGGCGGCTGAATGTTCTTGAGCTCAACTCTGGTGACCTTGATGCCCCATGGATCAGTTGCCAGGTCGATGATCTGCAGCATCTGTTCATTGATGGTCTCACGGGATGTCAGTGTTGTATCCAGTTCCATATCACCAATGATGTTGCGCAGCGTTGTTGCGGTCAGATTTTCCATGGCCATGATTGGATTCTCGACGCCATAGGCATAATCATGCGGATTCATGACTTTGAAGTAGACGACAGAATCGATCATCATCGTAACGTTATCCTTTGTAATAACTGGCTGCGGTGCGAAGTCTGCGACCTGTTCCTTTAATAATACTTTTCTGGAGACACGTTCAATGATCGGCATCTTCAGATGGAAGCCGGCATTCCATGTCGCACTGTATTTACCCAGTTTTTCAATGACATAGGCATGTTCCTGCGGAACAATGTTGATCATTGAGACAAACAGCGAAATGACAATAAGAATTACGATGACTGTAATGACGGTGCTGATAATAGCCTGCATAATATCCCCTCCTTGGGTCAGAAGAATATTCTGATCTTGCTACTGTTAGAATATATGATATTTGACCGCTGGTCAACAATGTGAGTAAATGCTGGAAAAAACACTTTTGAAAGACTGAAAAATGTCAAGAGATGACTATTTATAGGGACATGGTAAAATAGAGTAGCTTGAAAGGAGTCAAAAAGATCATGAATGAAGAAATTATCAAGGCGATTGCTGCTGAACTGAAGATCACTCTCAGTCAGGTGCAGAATACGCTGTCTATGCTGGAGGAGGGAAATACGGTCCCGTTTATTGCCCGTTACCGTAAGGAACAGACAAAGGGACTGGATGAAGAACAGATCCTTTATATCCAGAAACAATATGACTATCAGTTAAAGCTGAAGGAAAGAAAAGAGAATGTCCTGAAGCTGATTGAAGAACAGGGAAAGCTGACCGATGAAATCAGAAAGTCTGTCAATGAAGCAGAGAAGCTGTCACAGGTAGAGGATATCTACCGCCCATATGCACAGAAGAAAAAGACCAGAGCTGCTACAGCAATCAAGCTTGGCCTGCAGCCGCTGGCTGACTGGATGCTGGCATTGCCGGAAAATGGTTCTTTGGAAGAGGAAGCTGCAAAGTATGTGACGGAAGAAGTCAAAACAGCGGCAGATGCCATTCAGGGTGCCAAGGATATTATTGCTGAAGCAGTATCAGACAATGCAAAGCAGAGATGGGCATTCAAGGATGTCATCATGAAGGCTGGTGTCCTGAAGACAGCAATTAAGAAGGATGCCAAGGATGAGAACCATGTCTATGAAATGTACTATGACAGATCTGAAAAGATCTCTCAGCTGGCCGATCACAGGATCATGGCAATTGACCGTGCGGAAAAAGAAAAGGTCATCACAGTTTCCTTTGTCTTTGATGAAGAGAAGCTGATGAGTGATGCCTTGAACAATCTGACCCATCAGAAGAATACGATTGTGGAAGCTCAGCTGAAAGAGGCAAGTGATGATGGCTGCCAGAGACTGCTGTTCCCATCGATTGAACGTGAGATTCGTTCTGAATTAAGTGAGAGAGCACAGACTAAGTCTATTGAGATCTTCTCAATGAACCTGGAGAAGCTGCTGCTGCAGGCACCGCTGAAGGGAAGAATCGTTTTAGGTTTTGACCCTGGCTTCTACAATGGATGCAAGTTAGCAGTGATTGACTCTACCGGAAAGATGCTGACGGTTGATAAGGTCTTCCCATTCCGCGGCAAGGCGGATGAAGCTGCTATTGAAACTGCGAAAAAGAAAGTATTATCTTTGATCCAGAAGTACGGCGTACAGATCATTGCCATTGGCAATGGCACTGCTTCCCGTGAATCCGAGAAGTTATGTGCAGAGCTTATCCATGACAACCATCTGGATGTACAGTATGCAATTGTTTCTGAAGCAGGTGCGTCTGTATGGTCTGCACAGGAAGAAGCACGTGAAGAGTTCCCTGATATGGCAGTTGAAGAACGGTCTGCTGTATCCATCGGCAGAAGACTGCTTGATCCATTGGCAGAATTGATCAAGATCGATCCGCAGTCCATCGGTGTCGGCCAGTATCAGCATGACCTTCCGCAGAAGGCT
>Ga0268356_10578_pt1 | contig 62005 bp, 50 predicted proteins | sample BioMet10_FD_194415 | JGI IMG/M metagenome (GOLD analysis project Ga0268356, IMG submission 194415) | Sewage microbial communities from Oakland, California, United States - Biofuel 10 (PacBio Assembly) | ecosystem: Engineered > Wastewater > Sewage > Unclassified | place: USA: California | collected...
CTTGCGAGAGGGATTATTTCTCACGGGAAACGCGAGTAATGTGTCCCGTAGGGGAAGAGGGAGGCGTCTCATGCTCAAGTACGAGACCGTTGCCGATGACATCCGCATGCGCATCGTGGTCGGCGAGTTCAAGCCAAACGATCAGTTGCCCACCACCGACGAGCTCTGCGAGCACTATGACGTCAGCAAGATCACCATCAAGAAGGCCATGGACGAGCTCACGCTCCACGGTCTGGTGGCGCGTCGCCGCGGATCGGGCTCCTTCGTGAAGGGTCTTGTTGACACGGACTTTCGCAGGAGCTCGGGTTGGAACATGTCAAGCCAGATGACGGGCTTCAAGGCCGAGCACGAGGCGCTCGGCGAGAAGGTCGAGACGACCGTATACGACTTCTCCGTGGTGCGCCCCGATGAGAACGTTGCCGAGGCGCTCGGCATGGAGCCCGATGAGTTTGCCTATCACGTGTGTCGCGTTCGCTCGGCCAACGACGTGCCCCACGTGATCGAATACACCTACATGCCCATCAAGACCATCCCCGACCTGCGCGAGAAGCATGTGGCTGATTCCATCTACGCCTACATCGAGGATGAGCTCGGGCTCAAGATCGGCAGCGCCCATCGCGTTATACGCGCAGTGCTACCCACCGAGGATGAGTGCAGCCGTCTGCAGGTCGAGCCCAGCTCGCCACTCCTCGAAGTCGTCGGCGTGGGTTTTCTCGATGACGGCGTACCGTTTGAGTACTCCATCTCTCGCCATGCCCGGAACTACGAGTTCTTCAGCATCAGCGCCCACTAGGGGCCGGGTCTCTCGCGAACGCCCAATATGTCCAATGGTTCGAAACTGGTGGCGCCGTAGGCCTACTCGACCGACGGTGCCTGCTATTTCTCGCCCTGCTTAGCCAGACATTGCAGATAACGACACTATTTTCGAGACTTGGCTTACATAGTGTCGTTATCTGCAATGTCTGGCTAATCCTCGCCTCAGGACCCGTTCCGATCCGCATGGGCACCTCGCTGCGCCGCCCACCCTCAACCGCGGAGTGCCCCATAATGGCATTCAGAACGCAATCGGGGAGGTTGGCATGTTTCTTGCCATAGACGTAGGCAACACCCAGGGCACGCTCGGGCTCTATGACGAGACGGGCGCCATGCGCCACGGCTGGCGCATGGCCACCACCAAATCCGACACCTCCGATACGCTCCGCTCGCGTCTCGGCGGCTACCTGCATATGGATGGCTTCGACTACGCGGACGTAACCGAGGCCGGGGTTGCCTGCGTCGTCCCATGCTGTCGCGCGCATGGAACCGCTGCCTCACCGAGGTCCTCGGCCATGCGCCGCTCATGGTCTCCCCGGGCGATGACTATGGCATGGAGATTCGAATGCCCTATCCGCGCAGCTTGGGAGCCGACCGCATCGCCAACGCCATCGCCGCCCGCGCGGACTATGGCGCACCGGTCATCGTCGTCGACTTTGGAACGGCCACGAACATTGACGTGGTCGATGCGACGGGTGCCTATCGCGGCGGCACCATCTCGCCAGGCCTCATGATCTCTGCCGCAGCACTCTTCGACTGCGCCGCGAAGCTCTCGAACGTCCCCATCGAGGCGCCTGCGCACGTCCTTGGCGACACCACCGAGACGGCCGTTCAGTCAGGCCTCGTAATCGGCGCCGCGGCACAGACCGAGGGTCTCGTCGCTCGCATCAAGGCGGAGCTGGGCATCGAGTCCGCCCCGGTCGTGGGCACGGGTGGCCTCGCGCGCACCGTGAGCCATGCGACGGACGTCTTCTGCTGCGTCGACCCCGACCTCACGCTGCGCGGCATCCGTGACATCTGGCTGCGCGTCAACAACCGCTAGCGACAAGGGCTCGCGTCATTCGGTCGCACGGATGCTGGCCTGCTCGGGTGCGATCTCGATCTCGCCGCCAAGGGCGTTGCGCACCGTGGCGCGGCCCCACACGTCGATGCCGGCAAGCCTGCCCCGACAGAACACGCGGCCGTTGGGGTAGATGACCTCGACGTCGGCGTCCATGAGGGCGAGTGCGTCGTAGTAGTCGGCAAGAATCGGTCCCAGCGGCGTGGCTCCCGAGCCCGCGGCAGAAACCCCCGCCGCCCATGCGTCGACGCGTGCCACGATGCCGGCCGCTATCGTCTCGCCAAGCTCTTCGGCAGCGGGCAGCGTGACCCCCTCGACGGGAGAGAGGTCCAGCGAGGCGTCGCACACCACGTACATGCCCTCGCCATAGCCCGCGTGCGTCTGGATGGTGACGACCGTCCCACTCTCGCCGCACACGTCGTACGGCCATGAGATACCCACGTCCACGGCACCCATCCCGAGAAGCGCGTCACGCGCGCCAAGCGCGCATGCATGCGGAACGGCCATGAGAAACGCCATTCCCACCGCAGGCCTCAGCACGACGACGACCTCGAGGACGCCATCCGTCTCCCGCGCCCGAGACGTGCCGTGAGGCGCGCCGTCCTGGGCCGCAGCGAGAAGGTCTTCAAGGGGCGTCGCGCCTACTCCCACGTAATCCCCCCGAGGTCAGCCATCACGTGACCGACGCGACTCTCGCGCGGCATGACCCTTATGCCGGCGTGAGCGAGAAAGCGCTCGGGATCGTGCATGAGGTCCTCCATGGGGATGATCACGAAGTCGCGCTCGCCGAGGTGTGGGTGAGGAAGCGTCAGCTTGGCACCCGCGTGCTCCTCGCCCCTCGACCCAAAGAAGGTCGCAGTCGATGGTGCGAGGGCCGTGGCCCTTCTCCTCGGGATCGCGCACGCGATCGAGCACGTTCTCCACCTCAAGAAGCTCCTGCATGAGGACGAGGGGGTGGAGCTCGGAGCGAATCTCCGCCACGGCGTTGGCGACGGACGTCGCGACCCCATAGGCGGGTTCCGACTCATACGCGTGGCTCACCGATACCACGCAGGTGAGGGGAATGTCATCGATGAGGCGGACGGCGCGGGCGAGGTAGTCCATGCGGTCGCCCACGTTGGAGCCGAGTCCCACGAAACCCTGACGCAGGTCCTTCTGGGCGACGGCCCAGTATGCGTTGATGGCCTGCGCGCAGCCCGCAACGTCATGAACGCGCAGGATGCGGGCACCGTTCTCTATCGCGGCGATGCAGACGCCCTGCGTGGCGGCATCGCGCGCGACGGCGTCGGTCGCACCGGAGATCGCGCCCACGAAGCGCTTGCGCGAGACGGCGCAGAGCAGCGGATAGCCCATTGAGACCATCGAGCGCGTGGCTCGCTGGATGACGACGTCCTCGTCGGCAAACTTGTCAAAGCCGGGGCCGGGGTCGATGCAGATGCGATCGTGAGCTACGCCCGCCCGCATGAGGTCGCGAGCCTGGTCGCCGAGAAAGCCCATGATCTGCCGCATGATGGGCGCCTGGTCGGGCAGGGTAAAGCGGTGCTGCGAGGTGTTGGTTCGGGTGACGGCCTCGCGGGCGGGACGGGAGTCGTCGAGCTGCACCTGTCGGCGAGGCGACCGCGTGCCAAGGCCCCCCTTGTCCCAGTGCATGACAACGCAGCCGCAGCTGGTATCGGCGGCAACCTTCATCATGGCAGGATCGGTGAAGCCCTCCACGTCGTTGACGATAGACGCGCCGAGACGCATGCACATCTTGGCGACGTCGGCATGGCGCGTGTCCACGGAGACGACCGCGCCCGACGCAACGAGCGCACGCACGACAGGCACGATGCGCCCGGCCTCCTCGTTGGACGAGACGGGAGTATAGCCAGGACGCGTGGACTCGCCGCCCACGTCGATGATGTCGGCTCCCTCGTCGAGCATCTCGCGGCCACGGGCGATGGCCGCCTTCGCGTCGAAGTTCTCTCCGCCGTCGGAGAAGGAGTCGGGCGTGACGTTGAGAATTCCCATGATGCGGGGGCGAGCGAGCGAGATCTCGTGCGAGCCGCACTGCCAAGTTGCGTAATTCTCCCTGAGCACCTTTATCTACCTCCTGCGCCGGAAACGTAGGTAACGTTCCTATTGTAACGAGTGTAAGGGCATTCTCCGCTATCGCGGCAAAGGGGTCTAAACCTGCAGAATGGGACGGGTCCTCACGGGTCAGAAATCAAAGGCCTTCGAGATGTCGCAGGCGCACACGAGGTCCGCGCCAGAGTCCTGCGGGGTGGGCTGGAGGTTACAGACCACAAGGTCGTCTCCACGGAAGTACTGCACGAGGCCGGCGGCGGGATACACCACAAGCGAGGTACCCCCAATGATCAACAGGTCACAGCTGGCGATTGCTTCCACGGCGGCGATGAGGTTCCTCTCGTTGAGAGACTCCTCGTAGAGTACGACGTCGGGCTTCACGGCACCGCCGCACTTCTCGCACCGCGGCACCCCCTCGGAGGCGAGAATCCACTCCTGCGAGTAGACGGTGCCGCACTTCTGGCAGATGTTGCGATGCGTGGACCCATGCAGCTCGATCACATGCCTAGAGCCGGCTGCCTGGTGAAGACCGTCTATGTTCTGCGTGACCACCGCCGTGAGCTTGCCTGCGACCTCGAGCTCGGCGAGCTTGTAGTGACAGCGGTTGGGTCTGGCATCGGGCACGCACATCACGTGGCGGTAGAAGTCGAAGAACTCCTCGGCGTGGGAGACGTAAAAGGAGTGCGAGAGCATGGTCTCGGGTGCATAGGCGTATCCGCGCTGGTTGTAGAGGCCGTTGGGGCTACGGAAGTCGGGGATGCCGCTTGCCGTGGAGACACCCGCGCCGCCGAAGAAGACCACCTTGCCAGCCTTGTCCACGCGTTTTCCGAGTTCCGCCGCCGCCTCGACGGGATTGGTGGTTGTCGTGGTCATGGACGCCTCCCTGCCGTAGCCATCGGACGTGTTCATGGTAACGCTGCGAATTTGCGCCCCGTCCGCAGTTTCTTGCAGGCGGGAGATGGGCATAACTAACCAATCACGGCCTATGGACGGAGCCCATGGGTCGAGCGTGCCCCGTGCGTCAGAAGGAGGTAACCATGGAGGGTCCTGGGAACAACGTGCGCAACTGCGCCCTGGTCTTTGAGGGTGGTGGCTACCGCGCAAGCTACACGGCAGGCATCGTTCGCGTCCTTCTCGAGCAGGGCATCGACTTTGACTACGCCTGCGGCGTCTCCGCCGGCGCAAGTCATGCCGTCGACTACGTCTCGCGCGACCTCAGGCGCACGCGCATGGCGTTTCTCGGACACGATGGCGCCGAAAAGACGGGCGGGGTGCGCTCGCTCCTGAGCGGCAAGGGATACTTTAACGCCGACTATCTCTACGAGGGTGCCATGCTCGATGGGTTCATGCCCTTTGACTGGGACGCCTTCGTGGCCAACCCCGCGCGCATCCGCATCCAGGCCTTCGAGCGTGACACGGGTCGCACCGTCACCTGGACAAAGGACGACATGCCCACGGCGATGGACATGATGGACAGGGTCCGCGCCAGCTCCACGTTGCCCGGAGCCATGAAGCCGCTGCCCGTGAGTGACTCCGTGTACTATGACGGCGGCCTCGGTACGGGCGCGGGCATCCCCATCCACCTGGCCGAAGGCGACGGATTCGAGAAGTTCGTCTTCGTGGCGACGCGTCCCCGCGGCTACCGCAAGCCCGAGCCGTCGAAGCACGACATCGCACTCTTTCAAGGCGTCGCCCGCGACTATCCCTACATGAGAAACGCCCTGCTCACACGCTGGAAGCGCTACAACGTCGCGCTCGACCACGTGGACGAGCTCGAGCGCGACGGGCGCTGCCTGGCCATCTACCCGGACGAGATGCCCGTCGAGAACGGCACCGTCAACAAGCGCAGGCTGCTCGCATCCTACAACATGGGCCACGACCAGGGCGAGAGGGACCTTCCCAGGCTGCGTGAGTTCGTCTTTGGCTCCGCCGACGGGGGTCCGCACCGCACGCGCGAGGAAATCGCACGGCTCGTCTCGGCGGCGGACGGGACCGAATCCGAGAGCACCTACATCACCATAGAATAGGGAGCCACACATGGCTGACAAGCGCGCGCTCAGGCTCGTCTCATGGAACGTCAACGGACTTCGGGCCGTACTCAAGAAAGAGCCTGGGTTTGTCGAGATAGCCGAGGGGCTGGGGGCCGACGTCATCGCCATCCAGGAGACCAAGCTACAGGAGGGCCAGGTCAAGCTCGATCTGCCTGGCTACGTGCAGACCTGGAGCTACGCCGAGCGCAAGGGCTACTCGGGCACCGCGGTCTTCTCGCGCGAGGAGCCGCTTCGGGTGGTGCGGAGCATCGACAGCCCGGTGGCCGACGACGAGGGACGCGTATGCGCACTCGAGTTTCCCACATACTGGTTTGTGTGTGCCTACGTGCCCAACGCGCAGCCAGAGCTCAAGCGCATCGAGACGCGCCTCGCATGGGACGAGAGCTTCCGTGGCTTTCTCGCCAGCCTCGCCCGGGAGAAGGCCGTCGTGGCCTGCGGCGACTTCAACGTGGCCCATGAGGAGATCGACCTGCGCAACCCCGTTGCCAACCGCGGAAACGCCGGCTTCTCCGACGAGGAGCGAGAGAGCTTCGGCAGGCTTCTCGACGTGGGATTCGTGGACACGTTTCGCCAGCTGCACCCAACCCAGACCGAGGCCTACAGCTGGTGGAGCTACCGCATGCGCGCCCGCGCCAACAACGCCGGCTGGCGCATCGACTACTTCCTCGTGTCGCGAGATGCGGCCGCGGACGTGGCGAGCGCCTCGATACTCAGCGAGGTGCCTGGCTCCGACCACTGCCCCGTCGGGCTCACGATCAGGCTCTAGGGAAGGAAGACTCGCATGGACGTTAGTTATCTGCTCGCACTCCAAGGTCTTCGCGAGGCGCTCGGTCCGGTGGTTGAGGAGATGTTCGTCATTCTCTCCTCGGGCCTGCTCGTGGTGGCCTTTGCCATCGCGCTTCTCATCTACTGGCTCGTCGACAAGCGGCAGGGGACCTATCTGCTCTTCTCATACTCGGCGGGCAGCGTCATCAACCAGACGATCAAGAACACCTTCTGCGTGTATCGCCCGTGGATTCGCGACGCGCGCATCACGCCCTCCGCGAGCGCGATGGCCAGCGCCACCGACTACTCGTTCCCGAGCGGTCACACGCAGACGGCCGTGAGCGTTTTCGGCGGTCTCGCATGGCTCCAGCGACACGAGCGCAGGGGTGTCGCGGTGGCAGGCGTAATCGCTTGCGTGGTCGTGGCCTTCTCCCGCAACTACCTGGGCGTGCATACGCCGCAGGACGTACTTGTCGCAGCGCTCGTGGGAAATCGCCGGGCTGTGGGTGGCCGACCGCACGCTCGCCTGGGTTGACGCCAAGCCCGCCCGTGACGTCGTGGTGCTCCTTGCGGGTCTCGTCGTCGGCCTTGCGTTCGTGCTCTACATCACGCTTAAGTCGTACCCCACGGACTACGTGAACGGCGAGCTGCTCGTGGATCCCGCAAAGATGACCGCCAGCGGCTATCAGGTGTTCGGCGTATACAGCGGCTGTCTCCTAGGCTGGTTTGCCGAGAGGCGCCTCGTCAACTTCGACGTACGCGCTGACCGCCGCGAGCGCACCCTGCGCGTCGTTGCAAGCGTCGTCTTCGCGGGCGTGGGCTACCTCGTCCTTGGCGCGCTCGGCGGCGCGCTCGTCGGCGAGGCAGGAAGGAAGTTCGCGGGCGTGTTTGCCGCCATGCTCGCAGCCCTCTGGCTCGGTCCGTGGGCAGCCCGACAGGCGAGCCGCAGGCGCCGATAGCGCTACAGGCCCATCATCATGCCAAGGGCGTGCACCGCAAGCGCCACGACCCACGCGACCCCGCATTGCATGAGGACGACCCACGCCGCGTACCTGCCGCCGAGCTCGTTTCGAACGGCGGTGATGGCGGCCACGCACGGCGTGTAGAGCAGCGTGAACACGAGGAAGACCCAGGCCGAGAACGGCGAGAAGAGCTCGGTAAGGCCACCTGCCCCCACAAGCACGGTAAGTGTCGAGACCACGCTCTCCTTTGCCACGAAGCCGGTGACGAGCGCCGTCGATGCCTGCCAGGATCCAAAGCCGAGCGGCGAGAAGATCGGAGCCACGAGTCCGCCGAGCATGGCGAGCATGCTCTGGGACGTGTCAGAGACCACGTTGAAGCGAACATCGAAGGTCTGTAGAAACCACACGATGATCGTTGCCACGAAGATCACCGAGAACGCCCTCGTGATGAAGTCCTTGGCCTTCTCCCATGCGAGCAGGCAGGTGGTCTTGACGCTCGGCAGGCGGTAGTTGGGAAGCTCCATCACAAACGGAACGGGTTCGCCCTTGAACGCAGTGCGGTTGAGCACGAGCGCCGCGACGACGCCCACGACCATGCCGATGACGTAGAGGCCCACCATGGCAAAGCCCGCCCACTGGCCAAAGAACACCGAGGTCAGAAGTGCGTATACGGGGAGCTTTGCCGAACAGCTCATGTATGGGGTGAGCAGGGCGGTCATCTTGCGGTCGTGCTCGGAGGGAAGGGTGCGCGTGCTCATGATGGCGGGCACCGAGCAACCGAAGCCCACGAGCATGGGCACGAAGCTGCGTCCGGAGAGACCCAGCCTGCGCAGAGGCTTGTCCATGACGAAGGCGACGCGAGCCATGTAGCCCGAATCCTCGAGCATGGACAGAAAGAGGAACAGCACCACGATGATGGGCATGAACGAGAGCACCGATCCCACGCCGCCGAAGATGCCATTCGTCACGAGCGAACGAATCACGTCATTGGTGCCAAACGAGACGAGCGCGGCATCAACCTGCGCGCCAAGGGCCCCGAGCCCCAGCTGAAGCAGGTCAGAGAGTGCCCTGCCCACCACCGAGAACGTAAGCCAAAACACGAGCGCCATAATCGCCACAAAGACGGGAATGGCCGTGAACTTGCCCGTGAGAACCTTGTCGATGGCCACCGAGCGTGCGTGCTCGCGACTCTCCTGGGGCTTGACCACATACTTGGAGCAGATGCCCTCAATAAAAGAGAAGCGCATGTCGGCAAGGGCTGCGCGCCTATCGGAGCCCGACTCCACCTCCATCTGGTGGACGATGTGCTCCACGGCATCAAGCTCGTTCTGGTCGAGGCCAAGCGACTTCGAGACGAGTTCGTCCTCCTCGACGAGCTTCGTCGCGGCAAAGCGCACGGGGACGCCCGTCGCCTGCGCATGGTCGTCGATGAGGTGGACGACGGCGTGGATGCAGCGGTGGAGGGCACCGCCGTCAGGCCCGTCGGGCGAACAGAAGTCCTGCCTACCCGGGTGGTCATGATGGCGCGCCACGTGGATGGCGTGCTCGACGAGCTCATCGATGCCCTGGTCCTTTGCCGCCGAGATCGGCACGACGGGAACGCCGAGGGCGGCCTCGAGCCCATTGACGTCGATGGTCCCACCGTTGGCGGTTGACCTCGTCCATCATGTTGAGCGCGATGACCATGGGTACGTCAAGCTCTATGAGCTGAAGCGTGAGATAGAGGTTGCGCTCGATATTGGTGGCGTCGAGGATGTCGATGATTGCGTCGGGCTTGTCATCAAGGATGAACTGGCGCGAGACGACCTCCTCCCCCGTGTAGGGCGACAGCGAGTAGATGCCCGGAAGGTCGGTGACCGTAGCCTCGGGATGGCTTCGCATCTGGCCATCCTTGCGGTCGACCGTGACGCCGGGGAAGTTGCCCACGTGCTGGTTGGAGCCAGTCAGCTGATTGAAGAGCGTGGTCTTTCCGCAGTTCTGATTGCCCGCCAATGCAAAGGTAAGCGGCTCGCCCTTCGCCGCGACCACACCTTCAGAGTGCCAGTGATAGGTCTTCTCCGCCGCCTCACCGGACGCGCTGCCCTCGCCGAGCGACGGATGCACGGAGTTTCCGAGATGTGGGTTGTTGCGGGGCGTGTTGTGCGCCTCGTGCACGTTAGAGAGCTCGATGCGGGCGGCGTCGTCTTTGCGCAGGGTGAGCTCGTAGCCGCGCAGCCGAATCTGGAGCGGGTCGCCCATGGGGGCGGCCCTTGACCATGGTGACCTCGGTACCAGGAGTAAGCCCCATGTCAAAGATGTGTTGGCGCAGAGACTCCTCATCGCAGTTAACGGATGAGACGTACGCGTCCTTGTCAATCTCTAGCGTGTCCAATGCCATGGGAAGGCTCCTTGGCTCCATTCGGGCGGTGTTTGAATAGCCACCAATCGTTTACTGTGGCTAACTTTACCCCATGATTCATTCGGGTGCACCCACATAGAGAAATTGAACAAAGGGACACCTGCAGAGAAACGGCTCGAATGGACGACCCCTTCGGTGAGCCTGCCTCATGAGTCTCCCCCGCCGTCATAAAACCGCAGGAAGCGATGGGCCATGTAAAGAGGTCGTTTATGAGGTCGTCCATTCAAGCCGTTTCTCTGCAGGGTCTCTCGCGCTTCCACGCCCAAAGCGCGTGGAGCTCGACCCGACGGCGCATGAAGACACAGTCCTCAGATACTCGCAAGGGGCATCTGAGCGAATTTGCACGTGTGATTTCAATCGGGAGCAGCAGGCCTGACGCAAATCCCTACCCCAACGCGGCGCGCATCGCGGATTCGAATGCCTCCGCGCTGCGACAGGCGACAAGCTCCTCGGGAAAGTGGATCTCTTCGAGCAGCGCGCTCACGCAATTATGGGAGCCCACCTCGGTGCAGACGTGCGCATCCGAGCCAAACGAGACCATCGTCCCCAGCTCGGCACAGCGCACCGCGATCCTACGACAGTCCGCTTGCAGTCCGCTCACGCTACCGCGGCGCAGGCTCTGTTCGTTGAGCTCGATCATCTTTCCAAGGCTACGCGCAGCGGTGAGAACCGCATCGAGGTCAAAGGGTACGCCTGCCCTGCCAACATGTCCGAGGATGAGGACCTTCGGGTCTTGGAGCGCATTGAGGTACATCCGTGTGGTGCTCGCGATGCTCGCGCCATTGGCCCAGTCTTTGCCATGCACGCTGGCGATCACGTAGTCGCAGTAGCAAAGGACCTGGCTCTTGAGCGTGGTGGGCGGTATCACGTCGCCGTTGATGCCATGGCTCACGGGAATGTCGTACCCGAAGACATGCCCCTCGAGGTCAACGATATCGGCCTCGCAGCCGTGAAGCAGACGGACGCCATGCCATTCGCGTGGCCAGGCGGGCAGGTTCAAGAAGTACTCGAAGTCCTTGAGCGTGCATTCGTTGAAGAGCATGCTCGAGTAGTGGTCCGTCACGCCGAGAAGCTCCATGCCATGCTCTGCAGCAGCGGACACGTCCTCTTGCACGGTAGAGTACGCATGCCGCGAGAATAGCGTATGGGTATGCACGTCACAGGCGATGCGAGCCATCGAACCGAGCCTCCCCTATTCCTCGTCTCCGCGGGCACGGGCCGCACGAAGACGAGCCTCGACGGCATCCGCCTGGGCCTCCGCGGCGCAGGCGCGCGCCTCGGCGGCCTTGACGCGGGCCTCGGCGGCCTGAAGCTCGAGCTCTTCGACAGAAGCCGCCGCAGGAACGGCGGGCTCGACTGGGGCTGCCTTTGTGAGCGGCTGGCCCTGAGCCATTGCAGAGTAGCCGTAGAAGGCGGTGACCGCATTGCTGACCTGCGGAACAAAGTCGGCGCAGGCAGCATCGGATTCACGGACACGCTTCGAACCACCGTTAGAGGGAGAGAGGCATACGGTCGTCGTGCGGATGATTCCCGTCTTCTCCTTGCAGAAGACGCAGTTACCACAGGTGCGAGTCTTTTTGGCCATTATCTGTAGCTCTCCTTGAGCTTGTACCACGCGGGCATGGAATTGACGATGGTCTCGTAGCTCACGCAATAGCCAAGACGCACCCAGCCGGGGCATCCGAAGCTGTCGGACGGAACGGGCAGCAGCTCAAGAGCCTTGGCGCGCTCGAAGAACGACTGGGCGTCCGGCTCGAGCGCCTTGACCCAGAGGTAGAAGGCACCCTGAGGTTCGATGTACTCGTACCCCAAGGCGGAGAGCCCCTGCGTGAGCGCCGTGCGATTTCGAGCATAGGCGTCCACGTTGGTGGGCTCGTCCACGCAGTCGACAATCACACGCTGGAAGAGCGCCGGGGCGCAGACGAAGCCCAGCTTGCGGCCAGCGCCCGCGACGGCATAGCAAAGCCGGTCGTGATCGGGATTGGTGTTGGGAACGAGTATCCAGCCGATGCGCTCACCGGGCAGCGACAGGCTCTTTGAGTACGAGTAGCACACGATGGTGCGCTCGTAGATGGCGGGCACCCAGGGCACCTCCGCGCCATAGGTAATCTCGCGGTATGGCTCATCGGAGATAAGATAGATGCCGTGGGCCATCTCGGCGGACTTGGAGGCGAGAACCACAGCGAGGTCATTGAGGTTCTTGCGCGAGTAGACCGAGCCCACGGGGTTATTGGGAGAGTCGATGATCACGGCCTTGGTGCGCTCGCTGACGGCTGCGGCCACGGCCTCCGTATCAATCTGGAAGGTATCCGCATCGGCCATGACCTCGATGCAGGTAGCACCGGCGGTCTCGATCCACACGCGATACTCGGGAAAGTACGGTGCAATGACGATGACCTCGTCGCCCGGAACAACCACGGCGTTAAGCGTGATGGAGAGGGAGGCCGCGGCTCCGCAGGTGAGATAGACGTCATCAGGCTCATACGAAGTCCCGAAGCGGCGGTTGAGCGAATCGCTCACGGCCTTGCGCGCGGTAGGAAGACCGGCGGCGGGAGTGTAGCCGTGAATCTGCGACGGAGAGAGCCCTATGCTGCGCTCGATGGACTCGCGCACGGATTCGGGCGCTGGAACGGAGGGGTTGCCGAGCGAGAAGTCAAAGACGTTCTCGGCGCCGACCTCCGCCTTGCGCATGCCGCCGTATGCCGCGATCTCGCGGATGGACGACTTTGACGCGCCGTATTCGTAGCTCTTCTCGTTTATCCCCATGGGACTCCCATCCTGCCCGTAAAACTGCCTGCAGACAATTGTACCCACCCCGCGCGACGTAACGCGGGGTGGGCATCAACTTTTGGCCTCGCATGGCAACGCGGGTCCTGCCATGCGAGACGAACGCTACTCCTCGGTCTGCTCGTCGATCGCCTGGTCGGGGTGGGCCGCCACGTACGCGGGCCACTCGTTATCGAGAAGCGCCTGCACGGCCTCGCCGTCCACGGTCTCGCGGGCGAGAAGCACGCGCGCCATCGTGCTCATCTGGTCACGACGAGCGTCGAGGGCATCATGGGCCCGACCGTGGGCGTCGCGCATGATGCGCTCGACCTCGTCGTCGATGCGCTTGGCCGTCTCGGCGGAGAAGTCGTTGTGGTTGGCAAGGTCGCGGCCGAGAAAGACCTCGTGCTGCGCCTCGCCAAAGACCTGCGTACCCAGCTCCTTGCTCATGCCGTAGCGAGTGACCATCTCACGAGCGAGCTTCGTGGCGCGCTCCAGGTCGTTGCTCGCACCCGTGGTGATGTCGTCGCAGAAGAGCTCCTCGGCGGTACGGCCTCCGAGCAGGACGGCGATCTGATCGAGCATGCCGTTGCGCGTCTCGAGGAAGTGGTCCTCCTCGGGAAGTTGCATGGTGTAGCCCAGCGCCTGCCCGCGCGCAACGATCGAGATCTTGTGAATGGGATCGGCACTCTCGAGCACGTGGCCCACCAGCGCGTGTCCGCTCTCATGGAAGGCGATGACCCTGCGCTCCTTGAGAGTGATCACGCGGCTCTTGCGCTCGGGACCGGCCACCACGCGCTCCATGGCCTCCTCCACCTCGTCCATGCCCACCGCGTCCTTGTGGAAGCGCGCGGCGAGAAGGGCGGCCTCATTCATGAGGTTGGCCAGGTCGGCACCGGTGAAGCCGGGCGTGAGCTTGGCGATTCGAGCGATGTCAACGTCGGGGGCCATCGGCTTGTTCTTGGAGTGAACGGCGAGGATCTTCTCGCGACCGGCCACGTCGGGGCGGTCCACCGTCACACGACGGTCAAATCGACCGGGGCGGAGAAGCGCGGGGTCGAGGATGTCGGGGCGGTTGGTGGCGGCAATCATGATGACGGCCGAGTTGTCCTCGAAGCCGTCCATCTCCACGAGCAGCTGGTTCAGGGTCTGCTCGCGCTCGTCGTGGCCACCGCCCAGGCCGGCACCGCGCTGACGACCCACCGCATCGATCTCGTCGATGAAGATGATGCAGGGGGCGGAGTCCTTGGCCTGCTTGAAGAGGTCGCGAACGCGCGAGGCTCCCACGCCCACGAACATCTCCACGAAGTCCGAGCCGGAAATTGAGAAGAAAGGTACGCCCGCCTCGCCAGCCACGGCCTTGGCGAGGAGCGTCTTACCCGTGCCCGGGGGGCCGACGAGCAGCACGCCATGCGGAATCTTGGCGCCCATCTTCTGGTAGCGCTCGGGTTCTCGCAGGAAGTCGCGGACCTCCTTGAGCTCCTCGACGGCCTCGTCGATACCTGCCACGTCGGAGAACTTGACCTCTGGTCGCTCCTTCTCGGTGGTAAGGGCCTCCGTCTTGCCAAACTGCATGGTTCGACCGTTCTGGTCAGACATGCGGCGCATGTAGTACACGAAGACGCCCACGAGAAGCACGGTGGGCACCACCGAGATGAGGATCGTCTCGAGGATGCTCGAAGACGAGGTATCGATCTTGTACGTTATCTTGGGATGCTTGGCCATGAGCTCGGCGAGCGAGTCGGTGCCCACATAGACGCTCTTGTACTGCACGAGGGCGTCGGAGTTGCCCGTATCGTCGTCCGACTTCCAGTACGTGCCCGTGATGCTGCCGTCCTCGGTCTTGAACGTGACCGTGGAGACGCGATCGTCCTTCACGGCGGTCACGAACTCGTTGGTGGCAAGCGTATCGGTGTTCGTGTTGGACGCAAACGGGTTGACGCCCATCGTGAACGTGAGGTACACCACGATGGCCACGAGCATGAGCGTGGAGATGAGAGCCGACTTCTGGGGCTCGGGGCCGCGGTTGCCGTTGCTGGACGAAGGAGACTTGTCAATCGGTTTCTTGTCTGGCACGAGAGCTGACTCCTTGATGAGCGTCTTTGGTGGGATGCCACTCATCCCACCTGCGGTTACTTAGTGTAGACCTGTGGCCTGAGCACGCCGACGTAGGGCAGGTTGCGATAGCGCTCGGCATAGTCGAGGCCATAGCCCACGATGAACTCGTTGGGCACGTGCGTCCCCACGTAGTCGGGCTCGATGGCAGGCGTATGCCCTGGAATGTCCTTGATGGCAAACGCGGCGATGCGCACCGAGTTGGGACCGCGACCCTCGAGCATCTTCACGAGATAGCTGAGCGTGAGACCGGAGTCAAGAATGTCCTCGGCGATAATTACGTCGCGTCCCTCGATCTTGGTGTTGAGGTCCTTGACGATGCGGACCACGCCGGAGCTCTTGGCACCGTCACCGTAGCTCGAGACGGCCATGAAATCCACGGCGCAGGGGACGCTGATCGCGCGCATGAGGTCGGCCGTGAAGATGAACGCGCCGCGCAGAACCGCCACGATCAGCGGGTTTTTACCCACATAGTCGCGGCTGATCTCGGCACCCAGGCGAGAAACGACCTCCTTGATGTCCTCCTCGCTGAGAATGATGCTGCTGACATCGGGGTGCAGATCCTCCATGTGTTCCCTCCTGGGACTATCCGCCGCGACGGATCGACTTTGCCTGTGTTTGCTACCAGCCTACCAGTGTGCATGTGCAACGAAGAGAGTTTACGCCGTACGGATATCCAATTCCAATAGGTAATGCGTGGTGGGAAGACAGCGCACGCGCTCGTCGGCACGGATCCCCGCGACCCACAGCACAGACCCCGTGGGCGAGGCATGCACCACGGGCACGAAGGCGCGGTCCGCGACGGGGATGCGCGCCTCGCCGAGAAGGTCGGAGAGCTTCTTGGACTGGCCGTGCATCCCCAGGGGACAGAGCACGTCTCCCGGATGGGGCATGTCAACCCAGAGACGGCCGCCAAGCACGGAATCAACGCCACAGAGCTCGGCGTCGAGCAGCACCGACCTGCCACTTCTTCCCAGGGCGTGCTCCCGGGCGAAGGCAGGCAGGTCGCTCACGGGCGGCACGTCCGTCACACGAGCCGTGAGGCTGCATCCGTCTGGCAGGGCGAACTCCCCCGGAACAGGCAGCCATCCCGAGACTGACTCGACGTCTGCGGTACGCGCGCGAATCGTGAGCAGTCCAAACTCCACGCGCACGTCCACGCCCAGGGGAATGGTGAGCGAGCCCTCCCCCGCCGCGACGACACCGAGCACCCATGCGATGTGACGCGCCTCCAGGCGAGCTGCGGGGCAGACGGAGAGAATCGCCGCACGCACGACGCGACGTGCGACGGATACCTCGCAGGCGGCGAGACGGGCGGCGTCCACCGACACCACCCCGGGTTCCGTACGACGTGTAAGCTCGCGCAGGGTTCGGGCCGCCACCGACGTGAGATAGGCGTCCTCGTCGGAGAGGATGTCACACGTGGTGGCAAGGCTCGCCATCACATGGGGGTTGCGCCGCTCTATGACGGGCATGACCTCGTGGCGCACGTAGGCGCGCAGATAGCGCGTGTCCGCGTTCGTGTCGTCCTCGCGCCACACGATGCCGCGCATGCGCAGGAACTCGCAGAGCTCGTCGTGAGTGCGGTCGAGCAGGGGGCGCACGATGCGGTTGCGCCGACGAGGAATGGACGTCAGCCCCGACATGCCAGACCCGCGGATGGCATTCATGAAGAAGGTCTCGGCACGGTCGTTGGCGGTGTGCGCCGTGAGGATTCGAGCCGCCGAGCGAGACGTGCCGAACTTTGCCGACAGCTCGTTGGCGAGCTCCGTCGCCGCCGCGTATCGCACCGTGCGCCCGGCGTTCTCCACGTTGTTGTCGCCGACCTTCTCGGCGAGACGCGCCACGTCCACGCGGCGGACCGTGCACGGGACGCCGTAGCGGCCGGCGAGCTCGCGCACGAACTCCTCGTCCTCCTCGGCGTCGATGCCCCGAAGAAGGTGGTTGACGTGAAGCACGTGCAGGCGCTCGCGGGCGATGCGGGCCGGGCCGCGCCCGTCATCGATGTCGAGCGTGGATGTGGTGGCCAGCACGAGCAGCGCCGTGGAGTCGGCACCCCCCGATACCATCAGAACGACGGGAGAGCGAAGCTCGTCGTCCTCCTGCTGACTCGGTCGCTCGAAGCGACCGGTCTGCCCCGCATATCTGCGAGAGACGCTTGGCATGGCTGCACCCCCCCTGAGTTCCCGACAATTGTGTCACGTACTGCGTATACTCTGTTTCTGCAATCTTACGGCATCGGAGGGAGGGGCATGACCCCCGAGATTCACCTACACGTCCTCGCAAGCGGCTCGAAGGGTAATGCGGGCCGTCGTGGAGGGCCCCAAGGGCAACGTCCTTGTCGACTGCGGGATCTCACGCCGCGAGCTCATGCGCCGCGCGGCGGAGCTTGGCGTGGACATGGAGCGCGTGGGGGCGGTGCTTGTCACGCACGAGCACTCCGATCACGTGTCGGGGCTCAGCGTGTTCTGCAACCACTACGACGGGCCGATGTATGCCACCGCGGGCACCGTTGCGGGCAGAAGCTACCTCACGGAGATGCCGTTCACGCTCGTGGACCACTCGCAGGACCTCGAGCTTTGCGGCATGCACGTGCGGTGCTTCCCCACCTCCCACGACGTCAACGACCCCATGGGCTTTCGTTTCGAGACCGGCGGCGACGCGGTGGGCTGGTGCACCGACACGGGCTACGTCACCGACGAGGCCATGGATGCGCTCTACGGCTGCCGCGTCCTCGGGTTGGAGTCCAACCACGACGAGAAGATGCTCGCCTCAGGGCCGTACCCCGCCTTTCTCAAGACGCGCATCCACGGCGAGACCGGTCACCTGTCCAATGATCAGACGGCGGCCATCCTGCCGTTTCTGGTGACGAGCGACACCGAGACGGTCGTGGGCCTGCACCTCTCGCTGGAGAACAACCGCCCGAGCGTCTGCGTACGCACTCTCGCGCCCGCCGTGGGCGCCGGGGCCGCAAACGACGTCTTCACCGAGGCCCGCACATCCGACGGGCTTCTCACCGTCTGCGTGGCGACACAGGACCGCCCGATGACGATCTGGTAACAAGGCGCGGTGGCTCTCTGAAGGCTACGACGCGGCCTGCGAGAAAACGACGCGATGCGCATATCCAAAGGACTTCTCGGCTTGGATATGTCATCCGAATCGGAACACGGGCCCCAGACAATCGGGGTCGCATATCCAAAGCCCTCGGGTCAAGGTGAACTGCACCCACAAAAAAGGGGCGGCGCCGAAGCACCGCCCCTCGAGGAGGACAGAACCCTGCAACCCTAGTCGATGGAGACCTTCGTGACGTTGGCCTTCTCCGCCTGCTTGGGGACGCTCACCGTGAGAACGCCGCCCTCAAGCTTGGCGGTGAGACCCTCGGTGGCCGCATCCTTGAGGAAGACGCCACGCGTGGCGCTCCACTCGCCCGTCTCCTTGAGCAGGTAGTTCTTTCCTTTGTGCTCGTCGGACTCCTTCTTGTCAATCGAGATGGAGAGCCGCCCTTCGTTAAGCTCGACGTCAATCTGATCGCGCGTAACACCCGGCAGCTCGGCGCTAACGACATAGCCGCCAGTCGTATCCTCGACGTCCATCTTGAAGCCGTCCGCAACGCCCGTAATCGCCTGGAACGAGCCATCGAAGAGGTCGTCAAACGGCCAGTTGCGAAGTGCCCTCTGGTAACGATCGTAAGGAATCAAACTCGTCATGATAACCACTCCTTCTGTCTCGTGGGCGTCTCGGATTGCCTACGCCCCTTGTTACAGTTACTAGTGTTCCCCCTGGTTGGATTTCTATACACCGTAACAAAGATTTTCTAAGCGAATTAGACTCATTATATCTAAGCGCTTATATATGAGATTTGTTTTGGCTCATCCTATATGCGACATCCACCCAGGAAAGTGCGTTTCTAGCGCATGCGGACCGCGTGCACTATCATGTTGCCAATGCTGCATGAGCATCATCGGAGGCTTCAGATGGATAACTTCACCGATTCTGAGGATCTCGGCACGCCTGCCGAGCAAGACGTCCCCCAGATCGAGCACGCCGAGACAAGTCCCGTGCCAAGCGCCGCGCACGAGGTCGGAGACATTTCTGCTGCACCGCAGCATTCCGCCCCCGCTCCCTACGTACGGTCTCATCCTGCGCATAGAACGCAACCGCCCATCGACGACTACTCAAACGACGGCATCGACGAGGAGGGCGTCACTCACGACTCAGGCATCACGACCGGCGGAAACGTCTTCTCGGGTCGCTCGTATCGCAAGGCCCGCTCGGAGATGCCGCAGCTTCGCCGCGACCTCCACTATGGCCAGTATCTCGAGATTCCCAAGGGGAGGCGCGACATCTTCGCCTCACGCGAGCGGAAGAGTCACGTCAAGTCGATAATCGCGCTCTTTGTGGTCATCGCCATACTCGTCGTCGTGGTTTTCATCGTCTGGCAGTACATGCAGGTCAACTGGGGTTCCACTAGCTAAGGACGCGGTCTGGGGAGGGCTGGAGAAGGTGACAGGTATCTTTTCCAGGAGAAAACCTGGAAAAGATACCTGTCACCTTCTCCAGCCCTCCCCAGACCGCCAGGCCAGCTAGTCCCAAGGATCGCGTTCGAAGAGCGGGTCCTTCTTGGCCTGACGGTCCGAGTACGGGTCGTATCCGTCGTCGTCCTCGTTCTCGGCACGAACGAATGCCTTGTCATCGGCAGAGGTCTCTTCGGGCTTCTTCTTCTCGTCGTTCACCATGCTCACTTCGCAAAGAGGTCGGAGTATGCAACGTACTTGCAGATGCTGTTGCCGTAGCTCGACAGGTCAAGGGAACTGTAGTGGCTCTTGGGCGCCACGGTCACCACCACCTTGGGACTACCCGTGTAGCCGCCTATGAGAACCGTCCACGCGTAGCCGTCCTGCTCGCCGTAGGCGCATATGAAGTGTACGTCAGAGATTGTAATGCCCGCGGTACCCGAGAAATCCGCCTCGGTACAGGAGGCCGACATCCCCGTGAGGCCGCAAAGGGTCATGACCGCCTGAACGCCGCTTGCCGAAACGTCCGTCTGCGCCGTCGAGAGCGAAGCCATGTCGAGCTTGAGCCTCATGCCACCGACAGCACAGCCGTTGGCGAGGGCGTCATACGTACTTGACATGATGTCGTACGTGCCCGTCTCGGGAGTGTCCGTAACGTAGAGCACGTCGTTGCCCTTCTGATACACGCCAAAGGCGTTGCCGCTAGACAGCTTGCGCGCCGTTATCGTGGTGAACTGCTGCTGCGCGAGGTAGGTGGCATCCTGGACCGGCGTGCACTCAAAGAACTCGACCAGATGGTAGTAGTCGGAGGGAAAGGGGTTTGGCACGGTGAGGGTAACGGTCGAACCAGGATCGAGCCGGGTACCCGCCGTGGGATCGGTGGAGATGACCACGTCGCTTTTGGCGGCGGAGTCCACGTAGCTCACCGCGGAGGCATATCCCGCTGCTTCGATCGCCGCCTGGGCGTCCGAGAGCGACTTGCCCACGACATTGGGCACGGCGTACGCCTGCGCCACGGTGAGCGTGATTAAATCCGTCGAGACGAACGTGGTACCCGCGTCGGGGCTCACGGCGATGACCGTGCCCTCGGTCTCGGTCGAAGCCTGATACTGAACCGTGAGATTGGTGGCGCCGGCGTCGTAGAGCGCCTTCTCTGCATCGTTCACGGTCATCCCCAGCACAGAGGGGATGGTTCGGGAGATTGCCACGGTGATGGTCACTCCGCTTGTGGGGTCGATGCGTTTACCAGCTGCCGGATCGGTGTAGAGCACGTTGCCGATGCCCTCGTCAGCGGCCTTCTCGCTCACGTTCACGGTGAAGCCCTCGGCCTCGAGGGCCTGCGTGGCAGCATCCTGCGTCTGGCCGACCACGTCGGGGACGGTCTTACCACCCCAGAACTCCCGCTCCCACGTGTAGTAGACGCCAAGGCCCACGAGAGCGAGGGCCACGATGACACCAAGCACGATTGGCCACCTACGCGTGTGCTTTTCGCTGCCATTTTCTGGCTGCCCTGGCGCCCCCTTGGCAATGGGGGCGATGTTCGTGAGCTCCGAACCCGTCACGATAGGCGCGTATGGATCGTCGAGCGCATCGAGTCCATCTCCCACGGGAGCCGGGGCGGCCATGGTGTCGTCTGGGAAGGCCACAGTGGGAATAGCATCCGAGCGCGGAGAGACACGCGTCTCGGCATCGTCCAAAAGACGAGTCCTGCCCTGGTCCATGAGAACGGTCTCCTCGCGCGAGGAGACGCCTGCGGATACGGTGACATCTGACGCGCTTGCCACAGTGGGCTCGCCGTCAGGTATGTCCATGAGAACCGTCTCGCCTTCTTCTGCCTGAGGCTTGGCAAGAGGAACCGGGTCGATCCTTTGCCCGCATGATGCGCAGAAGTCACCGTGCGATGGGAGCTCAGCCCCACAATTTGGACATCTCATCGTGCAACCTCCGGAACGAGACCCATATCCTGACAATCGTACCCCCGTCGCACGCCACCGCACATCGCCGTCAAAAATAGCCATGAGGACTGGCGGTGCCTCCTTCTGGGGCGTCAGCGTAATGAGACCTGCAGAAAAACGGCTCGAATGGACGAGTCAACTTGAGAGGCGTCACAGAGCGAGGCGTTTGGGCTCTTTTTTACTGGGCTTTTTCGGAACCACTCGGACGGTTTAGATGGCGCTTACAAGAACTCGTCCATTCGAGCCGTTTTTCTGCAGGTCTCGCTGAGTCGAGAAGTCAGAGGGGGCGGCCGCGCAATGCGGCCGCCCCCTCTGGGCTACTCCATGTCATCCGGCTCAATTGGTTCGTCGTCCGGACTAACCTCCCCGCCTGCCTCGTCATGAGCCGCGGACCCATCAGCACGCACGGCGAAGAGCCTGTCATCGGCCCCGACGTCCACGCGGACGGCGTCTCCTTCGCTCACCTTGCCGTCGATAATCAGGTTGGCCACGTTATCCACCACCTGGCGCTGGATGAGGCGCTTAAGCGGACGCGCGCCGTAGACCGGGTCAAGACCATCAAATGCAAGCGACTGCACCGCGGCGGACGTGAGCTCGAGCGTGATTCTTTCGCGGGCGAGACGTGCGCGAACATCCTTGAGCTGGATGTCAACGATGCGCTCGATGTCGCTGAGACCAAGCGAGTGAAAGACCACCACGTCATCGATTCTGTTGAGAAACTCCGGCTTGAACGCGGTACGCAGGGCATCGTTGACCTGCTTTTGCACCTCGTCGGGGTCGGAGCTCGCGGTGGCGGCCGCGATGAACTGGCTCCCTATGTTGCTCGTCATGATGATGATCGTGTTCTTGAAGCTCACAATCCTACCCTGGCCATCGGTGAGGCGACCATCGTCAAGCACCTGCAGAAGGATGTTGAAGACGTCCGGATGCGCCTTCTCCATCTCGTCAAGCAGGATCACGCAGTACGGATGCCTGCGCACGGCCTCGGTGAGCTGTCCTCCCTCGTCATAGCCAACGTATCCGGGAGGCGCACCGATAAGGCGCTGGACGGAGAACTTCTCCATGTACTCGGACATGTCGATACGCACAAGCGCACGCTCGTCGTCGAAGAGACACTCGGCGAGCGCCTTCGCGAGCTCGGTCTTGCCCACGCCGGTCGGTCCAAGAAAGAAGAAGCTGCCGATGGGCCTGTTGGGATCCGAGAGGCCGGCCCTGCTACGACGCACGGCCGCGGAGACGGCGGAGACCGCCTCGTCCTGACCAACGACGCGCTTGTGCAGCTGGTCCTCGAGGTGCTTGAGCTTGTCCATCTCGCCCTGCATCATCTTGGAGACGGGCACGCCGGTCCACGCAGACACCACCTCGGCAATCTCCTCGCTCGTGACCTCCTCCTTGAGCAGCCCACCCTCCTTCTGACGCGCGGTGAGAGCCTTCTCGGCCTCGTCATACTGGCGCTGAAGGCCGGGAATGGTGGAGTAGCGCAGCTCGGACGCCTTGGCGAGGTCGCCCTCGCGGGTAACGCGCTCCATCTCCACCTTGCCCTCTTCGATCTTGGCCTTGAGGTCCTGCACGCGATCGATGGCACCTTTCTCGTTTTGCCAGTCGGCCTTCATGCCGTCAAGCCTTTCGCGAGTGGTCGCGATCTCCTTGCGCAGCGTGACGAGACGGTCCTTGGAGGCGGCATCCTCCTCCTTGATGAGCGCCTGCTCCTCGATCTGCATCTGCGTGAGCTGCCGGTCAACCGCATCGATGTCGGCGGGCATGGAGTCGAGCTCCATGCGCAGGCGCGAGGCGGCCTCGTCAACGAGGTCGATGGCCTTGTCAGGCAGGAACCTATCGGATATGTAGCGGTTCGAGAGGTCGGCGGCCGAGACAAGCGCACTGTCGGTGATGCGCACGCGGTGGTGCTGCTCGTACTTCTCCTTGAGCCCGCGCAGAATGGAGATGGTGTCCTCGACCGTGGGCTCCGAAACCAGCACGGTCTGGAACCTGCGGGCGAGCGCCTGGTCCTTCTCGATGTACTTGCGATACTCGTCAAGCGTGGTGGCGCCAATGGCGTGCAGCTCACCACGAGCAAGGGCCGGCTTCAGGATATTGCCGGCATCCATGGAACCCTCGGTTGCGCCCGCACCCACGATGGTATGGAGCTCGTCGATGAACAGGATGATGCGTCCGTCGGACTTCTCGACCTCCTTGAGCACACTCTTGAGCCTGTCCTCGAACTCGCCACGGTACTTGGCGCCGGCGACGAGCGCGGACATGTCAAGCTCGATGACGTCCTTGTCCTTGATGCTGGACGGGACGTCGCCCGAGACGATGCGTTCTGCAAGACCCTCGACGATGGCGGTCTTGCCGACGCCTGGCTCGCCGATGAGCACGGGGTTGTTCTTGGTGCGGCGGGAGAGCACCTGGATGGTGCGACGAATCTCCTCCACACGGCCGATCACGGGATCGAGCTTGCCTTGACGCGCAAGGTCCGTGACGTTTCGACCATACTGCTCGAGCGCTTTGAGCTGTGGTTTTGCATCCTGCGAGGTAACGTGCTCGTCACCTCGGAGCTCAGCGTAGGCCTCCTGGACGCGCTTGCCCGTGATGCCCGACGACTTCAGGATGCTGCCCGCGTCGGACTTGTCATCGGCGATGGCGCACAGAAGGTGCTCTGACGTGACGTAGGAGTCACCCATCTTGGACGCGAGCTTCTCCGCGGCGTCGCCTACCTTGAGCAGGTCATTGCCAATGCCCATCTGCGACATGCCGCCAGAAACCTTTGGTTGCTTCGCGATGGCATTGTCTACCTGCGACTCTATGGATATGGGGTCGACACCCACGCGCTCTACGATTGCACTGATGTTGCGCTCGCCCGAACTGAGCAGCGCCTTGAGCAGATGGACCGGCTGAACTTGGCCCGCGTCTGCGTCGGCGGCGATGCCAAGGGCGGCCTGCAGGGCCTCCTGAGCCGTGACCGCCCACTTGTCTAGTCTCATAGAATCACCCCTTCTAAGGACCCGGCAGGCGCCGCGCCCCGCTCGCGTCATCGGAGTTATTGTTCCCACGGCGATGATGCGCCATACAAATAATCTAAGTGTGTAGGCAATAGATTTTTATCGGTCGGATAGACTCGACCATAGCCCGCATGTGCGGCGCTACTTGTCCTTGCCGCTGACGAGAAGACCGCGCATGAGCTGCTCCGGGTTCTTGCCGTCGTAGCGCGCAAGCGCCGTGATCTTCTCGCGCATGCGGAACTCGTGAACTTCGTCCTCCAGCTCTCGGATGCGGTCTCGCAGCTCGTCGATCTCCTCGTCCTTCTCTAGGGCGCGCTCGCGCATGTCCATGATGCGGACCACGCCCGCAAGGTTGATTCCCTCGTCGGTGAGCTTGGATATGAGGTTGAGCCGCTCGATGTCGGACTGCGAGTACAGCCGCGTGTTGCCGCGCGAGCGCCCAGGGTTGACAAGCCCCTTCTGCTCGTAGACGCGCAGGGTCTGCGGGTGCATGCCCGTAAGCTCGGCCGCCACGCTGATCATGTACAGGGGCTTGTCCTTGCCCTCGTCCTCGTTACGCCTCATGGGGCTCGACCCCCTCCCTATACGTGCGCGTATCGGCGCTTCGGAGCGACTCGAGCGCGTCGCGCTCCTTCTTGGAGAGCATCGTGGGCACCTTTACCCGCACCGTGACATAGAGCGCGCCGCGTGAGTCCTTGCGCTTGACGTTGGGTGCACCGAGGTCGCGGAACCGGAACGTCTTGCCGTCCTGAGTGCCGGCGGGCACCTTGAGACGAACCTCGGTGCCGTCAGGCGTGGGCACGTCGACCGTGGCTCCGAGCACGGCCTCGTACATGCTGATGGGCAACTCCATGCGCACGTCAGCCCTATCGCGCTTGAACAGGGGATGCTCGGCCACGCGCGTGGTGATCACGAGATCGCCGCGAGCGCCGCCGCTCACGCCATACTCGCCGCGATTGCGGTAGCGCAGCTTGCCGCCATCCACGGCACCGGCGGGAACCTTCACCGTGAGCGACTGCTCCTCGCCTGTCGACGGGACGCGATACGTGACCTTGCGCGTTGCTCCGCGGAAGGCCTCGTCGGCCGTGACGTCGACTACCATGGTGAGGTCACCGCCCTTGGTGGGCTTGGCCTGCTGGGCGCGAGACCCACCCGCGCCGCCGAATATCGATGAGAAGTCAAAGCCGCCAAACGCACCGTCTCCGTTTGCCATGCTCGAGAAGATGTCAGACCAGTCTCCCCCGCCCGTGTTGGTGGTATAGGAGTAGCTGCGCCGAGGACCGCCCGAGCCGCCGAAACCGGCGTCGGGAATGCCCCCGAACATGAGCACCTGGTCGTACTCCTTGCGCTTCTTCTCGTCGGATAGCGTGGTGTACGCCTCGCTGAGCTCCTTGAACTTCTTCTCGTCACCACCCGCGTCAGGATGGTACTTGGCGGCGAGCTTGCGAAACGCCTTCCTGATGTCATCCTGGGTAGCATCGTGCTTCACGCCCAGCACGTCGTAGTAATTACCCTTTGTGTTTCCAGCCATAGCCTTGCACGAGCCCCCCTCTCAAAAACGTGCGCCCGAACCTGCAGCCCGGGCGCGTTGTCAATGACGTTACCGCTGGCTGGCGCCTTCATCGGCGCCATCTCCGGCAGGTCCGTCATCTACTGGCACCGGCCTCTTGGGACCGCCATAGGTGACGGTCACCATGGCGGTTCGAATGACCTTGCCGCCCATGCGATAGCCTCTCTGGTAGACCTGGGCAACCGTCTCGTCATACTGCCCATCGTCCTCGGCACGCCCCACGGCTTGATGCTCAAGCGGATTGAAGGCCTGGCCGGCGGGGTCAATGACCTCGACGCCCTCCTTCTCGAGCGCCGAGAGCATCTTCTCGTGCACCGCCGAGATGCCGTCTACGAACTGCCGGACCTGCTCGTCGTCGCTGGCGACCGAGCTGGCATGGTCGATGGCACGTTCCATGTCATCGATGACGGGCAGCAGGTTGCCGACGAGCTTCTCGGTGGCGCGATCACGCTCCGCGAGACGTTCCGCGGCGGTGCGCTTGCGGTAGTTGTCCCAGTCGGCCTGAAGCCTGACGAGGCGGTCGGAGGCGTCTGCCGCCTCCTTCTTTGCGGAGTCGATCTCATCGTTCACGGACGCGAGCTTCTTCTGCAGCTCGTCTCGCTCGGAACGAATCCTGCCGGCGTCAGATGCCAGCTCCTTCTCGGCGGTCTCCTCGCCGGCGCGGATTGCCGCCTCGATGTGGGCGCGCTCCTCGGCCTCGGAATCCACCTCTGCGGCGACGCACTCGGCGACGTCATCCGAAAGCGGCACGGCACCGGACCCCTGGGTCTCGTGCTTGTCGCCCTCAGTCTGAATCGGCACTTTCACATCACCCTCCTCGTGGGCATCGAGGGAGCGGCCTGGACGACCGCTCCCCGAGATTCTCAACTTGCCTCGTTCTCCCGCGAGCGACGCGTTACTTGTTGTCCTTGTCGTCGTCCACGACCTCGTAGTCAGCATCCACAACGTCGTCCGCGGAGCCGGAGTTGCCGGCAGTGGGCTGGCCGTCGGCGGCCGTCTGCTCCTGGGTGTTGGAGTAGACGATCTCGGCGAGCTTGTGGCCGACCTCCTGGAGCTTGTCGCCCGCAACCTTGATGGCATCGACGTCAGTTCCGTCAAGGGCCTTCTTGGCATCGGCAACTGCGGCCTCGACCTCTGACTTAGTGTCAGCGGGAACCTTGTCGCCAAGGTCTTGGAGGGTCTGCTCGGTACCATAGGCGAGCGAGTCGGTCTGGTTGCGGATCTCAATCTCGTCCTTGTGCTTCTTGTCCTCCTCGGCATGGGACTCTGCGTCCTTGACCATGCGGTCGACCTCGTCGTCGGAGAGCGCCGTAGAGCCGGAGATGGTGATCTGCTGCGACTTGTTGGTCGCCTTGTCCTTGGCGGTAACCTTTACGATGCCATTGGCGTCGATGTCGAAGGTGACCTCGATCTGCGGGATGCCACGACGAGCGGACGGGATGCCGGTGAGGTTGAACTTGCCGAGCGACTTGTTGTCGGAGGCAAGCTCGCGCTCGCCCTGCAAGACGTTGATCTCGACGGAGGTCTGGTTGTCGGCGGCCGTGGAGTAGACCTCGGTCTTGCTCGTGGGGATCGTGGTGTTGCGGTCGATCATCTTGGTCATGACGCCGCCCATGGTCTCGACGCCGAGGGACAGCGGCGTGACGTCAAGCAGCAGGATGCCCGAGACGTCGCCCGTGAGGACGCCGCCCTGAACGGCCGCGCCGTCGGCGACGACCTCGTCGGGGTTGACGGACATGTTGGGCTGCTTGCCGGTCATGGACTTCACGAGGTCCTGAACGGCAGGCATGCGAGACGAGCCGCCCACGAGGATGACCTCGTTGACCTGCGAGATCTGAAGATTCGCATCGCGCAGCGCCTTGGTGACGGGAGCCTTGCAGCGGTCGAGGAGGTCACGCGTGATGCGCTCGAACTCGGAGCGCGTAAGAGTGTAGTTGAGGTGCTTGGGGCCACTGGCGTCAGCGGTAATGAACGGCAGGTTAATCTGAGCCTGCTGGGCGGAGGAGAGCTCCTTCTTGGCGTTCTCCGCAGCCTCCTTCAGGCGCTGCAGGGCCATCGGATCCTTGCGAAGGTCGATGCCGCTCTCCTTCTGGAACTTGTCGGCCAGCCAGTCAATGACGCGCTGGTCCCAGTCATCGCCACCGAGGTGGTTGTCGCCGTTGGTCGCAAGAACCTCGACGACGCCATCGGCGAGGTCGAGCAGAGAGACGTCGAAGGTGCCTCCACCGAGGTCGAAGACGAGAACCTTCTGGTCGATGTTCGTCTTGTCGAGACCATAGGCAAGGGCAGCGGCCGTGGGCTCGTTAACGATGCGCTGGACGTTGAGGCCAGCGATCTTACCAGCGTCCTTGGTGGCTTGACGCTGAGCGTCATTGAAGTATGCGGGGACGGTGATGACGGCATCGGTGACGGTCTCGCCAAGGTACTTCTCGGCGTCGGCCTTCATCTTTGAGAGAATCATCGCGCTGATCTGCTCGGGGGTGAAATCCTCGCCCTCGATCTCGACAACTCCGCGGGAGCCAGTTCCGGCCTTGACCTTGTACGGGATGGTCTTGAGCTCAGAGGTAACCTCGTCATACCTGCGGCCCATGAAACGCTTGATGGAGAACACGGTGTTGGTGGGGTTGGTGACGGCCTGGTTCTTTGCGGCCTTACCGACGATACGGTCGCCATCGGCGCGGAAGCCGACGACGGACGGCGTGGTGCGATCGCCCTCGGCGTTAACGATAATCGTGGGCTCGCCGCCCTCGAGGACCGCCATGGCGGAGTTGGTGGTACCAAGGTCGATTCCCAGAATCTTGCCCATGGTATACGTTCCTTTCTCACTGCACAGACACGCTCTTTGCGCGCTCGCGCCTTAATAAGCCTTGTTACGCTATGGGTTATGCCCCGTGCTTTTTGATTCTATACATAATCTAAGTCTCTTCATAATAGATTTTTTTAGCCAGATAAAATCAAGGGCCTGGATTCCGAAAGGCCGAGGCATCCTTGCAGGCATCGCCAACAAAATATTGGTCGCAGCGTGCGACGAAACCACACCACCTTCACACCACAAATCCCAGCTCAGACGGGTTGACAGGGTGTATTTTGCCCTTTTGGGCGAATTCGGGGTTGTATCTCGCGCGTCGTTTAGTACCCTCAACTCAGAAAGAGGCGTGACCGCACGCAGAGGGCATGCGGGTGCGTACATAAGACAGAGAGGAAACCATCATGTCTCATCCCGTTATCAATGCCGACGACTGCGTCGCCTGCGGTGCTTGCGTCGATGCCTGCCCGATGGACGTCATCGAGGTCGATGAGGTTGCCACCGTCGTCGACGCCGACTCTTGCGTGGGCTGCGGTGCCTGCCAGGATGCCTGCCCCGCAGGTGCCATCACCGAGATCGCCGAGGACTAACTCGCGATTTGTACGCCGAACTACTAGCGACCAGCCCGATGTTTTCGGACCGGCCGCTTTCTTTATGTTGAAATGAGTGATTCCTCACGCCCCGCTGCCGTACGTTGGCCGGCGATACCCGGAATATTGCAGCGCCTACGGTCTGCTTTGACGAAACCTGCAGAAAAATGCCCCGAATGGACGAATGGATTTTTGAACGAGCCGTAGAGGGAATTTTGTATCAACTCCCAACTGGCGTTTTATGATGCCGACGGGACGATTTGCGACAGGCTCTCAGGAGACTCGTCCATTCGGGGCATTTTTCTGCAGGTCACCTAGAAACGCGTCGCTCATTTGCCGTAGCGAGACACCGCAGCGCACATCCGTTCAGCTTGCGGAGCGCTACGGCTATTTTGGGAGACTCGAGCTGCCGGCATGCCTTCACCAAGCCGATGATTCCTATTTGTGGGACCTCTTATGCCCCGATTTTCGACTCCATGCCAAGCGAGAGGGCGTATTCGTGGAATGACTCGAGGTCAGCGTCAACGAGCATGTGCTCCACACCCGTGTAGGCGCGTCCCATCTTCCGGTACTTGTCGCGCCCGAGCGTATGGTATGGCAGCAGGTTCACGCGAGTCACACCCACCGCGCGACACCATTCAATCATCGAGCGAATGGTGTCCGGATAGAAGTTGAATCCTGGAATGACGGGGATGCGAACGTTGATCTTCTCCGAGCATTGCCTGGCAAGATGGACGAGGTTCTCGGTCACGAGGGCCGCATTCCCGCCAGTCGCCTCGCGTAGAGTCTTCTCGTCGAGATGCTTGAGGTCGTAGAGAAAGTGGTCGACGAGCGGCTCTACCCCCAAGACCGTGGCACGGGGCACGTTGCCCGTGGTCTCGACTGCGGTATCGAACCCGCGAGCATGGGCTTCGGCGAGAAACGCGCGGGCCTCGGCGACGTGCATAAGGGGCTCCCCGCCCGAGAGCGTGACACCGCCGCCCGACGCTTCATAGTAGTCGCGGTCGCGGTCGACAAGGCTGAGCAGCTCGTCCACGGTACGGACGTAGCCCTGGAGCGCAATCGCCTCGTGAAGGCACGCCCGCTCGCAGACGTGGCAGCTCGTGCAGCGCGTGGCGTCGAAGGAGAAGGCTCCGCTCCCGAACGAGATCGCACCCGCACCAGAGGCTCCGCATGCGGCCTCGCACGCACGACAGCCCACACACCTCCTTTCGTCGTGAAACAGGACGGGGAGCATGGGCTCCTGCGTCTCGGGATTTGCGCACCACGGGCAGCACAGGGGACAGCCCTTGAGAAAGATGCAGGTACGAATGCCCGGCCCATCATGTGTGGCAAACCTCTCGATGTTCATGACGCGCAGCCTTACCTGACCGTTCTCCATCGCCCGCCCCTACTCGTCCCAGAGTGTGCGCGAGATAACCTCGTCCTGCACATCCCTGGGCAGGTCCACGAAAACGGCGCTGTAGCCCGCTACGCGAACGATGAGGTCGGGATAGCTCTCGGGATGCACCTGCGCATCCTCGAGCTGGCCCCTGTCACAGACGGTCACCATGAGCTGGCAGCCACCACGGCGGAAGTACGTGTCAAAGAGGAACCGCACCTTCTTGCGGTCGTGGTTGAACATGCGCGGGGTGAACTTGATGTTTTGGACGGAGCCCGCGTGGTAGCGCGCGTCAAACCTGGAAAGCGAGTTAAGCATGGCCGTGGGACCGCTCGTGGCGGCCCCACCCTGCGGGTTGTTCGCGGGATTGAGGTAGAGACCTGCGTGACGCCCGTCTGCGCTGGCCGCGGTCTTGTGTCCCCAGTCGGTATTGGTCTGATTGTTGGAGATGACAATGAGGTAGTAGTCCATGCCACACGCGATGCCGCGGTCTCGGATACCCCTGGCCACGTACTCGTAGAGGTCGTTTGCCATGCTATCCACGCCATCGAGATCGTTGCCATACTTATCGGCGTGCCAGAGGTCAAGGCGCAGACGCTCCTCCCCTGGTGCGGAGAAGTCATCGTTGCATGCGTCGACCACCTGGGAAAGCGTGTATCGTCCCTCGTCGTACACGAGCGACCTTATCGCCCAGAGGGCATCGGAGGCATTGATGTTACCGTAGGTCTCGACCGTGCCGCCGAGAGTCGCCACGCCGCCGTCGAGAAGGGCACGCCCCCGAGCAAGGCAGTCGTCCATAAGGATTGAACTGAAAAGAAACGAGACCTCCTCGTTCATGACCTCATAGGAATGGCGCTGCGCCTTAACGGAGAGGTCAAAGTAGTGGTCGAGCAGGTGCTTGTAGTTGTCATAGAGCGCGGTAAAGGAGGTGAGCTCCTCGAGCGGCGCCACGCGGACGCCATCCGACCTGTCGATGCCATCCTCGGGATCGATGCCGCGGTTGAGACTCATCTGGAGAACTTTGACGAGGTTAATGAGGGTGTTCGGCGTGCCCACGCTCTTTCCCTGAATGACAAATTCCGTACAGCCGAAGGGCACGTACTGCTCGGCGAGCTCGCGCGGCAGGCGCATGCCATATTCTACGGCCGGGACCTCGACGTCATCGTTGTAGAGCGTGGGATAGGTGGCTCCCGCGCCAATGGCGTCATAGGCCATGTCCATGATGTCGGCGGGCGTAGTCGAGTCGAAGCGCAGCGTGAACTGCGGCTCCACGTAGCGACACTCCTTGCACACGCGCAGACACACGCGGGCGAAGGCATCGGCGGCGTCTGGGTCGGGACGGCCCTTGCCGCCCACGATGACCCGCCCGTTCACGGTGGTACGCCGATTCTCGATCATGGTCCAGAGGCTCTTGACGTAGCGGTGCGCGTCGTTCTCGGTGATGGTCCCGCGCTCGAGGTCGCGCACGAGGAAGGGGCCGAGCACGACGTCCATGCGTCCGTAATTGATGCAGCCAGCGACGAGGGCGTAGAGCCAGAAAAGCTGGAGCGCCTGGTGGAAGGTCTGCGGCGAATCTTCGCGCACGGCGAGAAGATCATCTCGCATGAGGGAGAGTTCCGTGCGGCGAGCTTTTGTGTCGGCCTCGGCAAGCGCCTCCTCCACGAGCTCGACCTGGCGATCGATCACCCTCTGAAAGAGGAGAAGCGCCTCGATGCAGGCGGCACGAAACTCGTTCTTCTCGGCGGAGCCGACCTCGGCAAGAAGCCCGCGCACGCCAAGACGGCAGAGCTTGGCGTAATCGAGCATCATGCCGGAGAGACGCGCCGTGGCCATGAACGGATACGCGCAGTCGATGAAGCGGCCCGTGGTGGTCTCGTTGAGCACGTCGGCGCAGTAGATGGCCTTGACGTCGTGGTCAAGCCAGTAGTCGTAGAGGGCGTCGACGCGAGCGCGCTGCTCGTCGGAGGCAAGCTCGTCTTTAAACGCGCGGAGCTTGTGGAATACGCAGTAGTGGCCGACGCCACCCACGCTCGTGACCGAGCCAAAGCCGATGGGCAGAAAGTCAAGACGACCGGCGATGAGATCCGCGTTCTCGACGTGGCGAAAGAGCGCCGGGAAGATGACCCTCAGGCACTCGACCTCGCGGCGAGCCCTGTCGGCGTCGGCGTGGTCTTGGTGGACCTGCGTGTAGCGCTCCATAATCGCCAGCTGCTCAGCCGGCGTCTTCTCCGATGGAATGGGCTTGCTGACCTCTACGTTCTGGGCTCCGTCGATGCTGATGCGTGCCATGGTGCAGTCCTTTCCGATGTTCTCGGTGCCTGGACGAGCTAGTGCTTGGCCCTTTCGGCGTCGCGCCAGTTGTCCTGGTAGCCGCCGAGAAGGTCGACGAAGCGCTTGGCGGTGAGGTGCGGGCGCGTGATCGCGGAGCCGACCACGACGGCGTGCGCGCCGAGGAAGACGCACTTCATGGCGTCCTCGGGGGTGTAGATGTGGCCCTCCATCATCACGTAGCACTCGTCGCCGAGCTCGCGGCAGAACTGGGCGAACATGCGATAGTCGGCGCCCTCGATGCCTGCGGTCTCGGCGGTGTAGCCGTAGAGCGTGGGCGCCACGATGTCGGCGCCCGCCTCCACGGCGCGACGTCCCTCCTCGACGGTAGAGACGTCGGCAAAGGTCGGGACATCGGGATACTTGGCCCTGACCTGCGCAAGCAAATCCCAAGCAACGGTGCCCTCGTGGGTGATCTGGGCGGTGCAGTCCATGGCGACGATGTCGGCACCAGCCTCGATGACGGCGTCGACCTCCCTCATGGTGGGCGTGATGAAGACGTCGGTGTCGTCGTGCCAGACCTTCCAGAGGCCGATGACGGGAAGGTCGACGGCAGCCTTGATGGCCACGATCTGCTCCGGCATGTTGGAACGAATCCCCACCGCTCCCGCCCACTGGGCGGCCTCGGCCATCTTTACCACGATGTCGTCGGTGTAGATGGGGTCGTCCTTCTGGACCTGGCAGCTCACGATGAGCCCGCCCTTCATGCCGTCGAGAAGTGCCTTGCGCTTGGGTTCGGTGGTCCTCATGTCTTCTCCTCCTGAGATTGTGGTGGCGTCGTCTCGATACCCCGCATCATATGTTGGCCCATTTTTACCATTTCTATGGTAGAAATGGAAGATATATAGTCCGGCCTCCATCACGCGCACATGCATCGGCACATGCCACATACTTGCACCAGCAAGCCCGCGTCCGGAAGGAGCTCCATGGCCGACGTGGCCGCCATCATCGACAGCGTGACCCTTGACGAATACTCGTCTATCCCTCTCTACCAGCAGCTCGCTTCCAGCCTCCGTGACAAGATCTCGTCAGGCGAGCTTGATGTGGGTGCTCCCCTGCCCACGGAAAACGCGCTGAGCCAGGCCCTTGGGGTGGGCGTGTCAACGGTGCGGTCGGCGTACGCGCTGCTCGTGAAGGAGGGACTGGTCACGCGCAGGCCGCGGCGCGGCTCGTTTGTATCGAGCCCGGAGCTTGGCCGCCAGCTCGACGGACTCTACAGCTTCACTTCGGAGACGCGCCGCCTGGGTAAGGTGCCCGGCACCAAGGTCGTCTCGTTCAAAGTCATCGAACCAGGTGCGGTGGTCCGCAAGAAGCTTGGCCTTGTCCCTGGCGAGAAGGTCTTTGAGGCACGGCGTCTACGTCTTGCCGACGGCAGTCCCATCATGCTCGAGACGTCGAGTATCCCCACGCGCTGCTGTCCCACCCTCACCGAGGCCGACGTCGAGTCGTCGCTCTACGAGAGCATCACGCGGCTCTCCGGTTCGGCGCCCGCCGAGGCCCGCGAAGTTCACGAAGCCGTGACTCTCACCAAGGAGGAGGCCAAGCTCCTCGGCCGAAAGGCGGGCAACCCCGCCTTTCTCATCAGACGCACCACGCGCAACGCACGCGGCGAGGTCTTCGAGCATTGCGTCTCGATCTGCCCCGGTGACTCGACATGCTACGAGATGACTCTTCGACCCGACGGGACCGACGTCACGAAGAAGCAGCAGCGTCCCCAAGGGGCCGTCTCCTGACATACAATCGTCAGCACATGCACAGACACGTCTGGGAGGCGCATCCATGAAACTCCTCATCGCATCCGACATCCACGGAGCCGCAAGCTGGTGCGGGCGTCTCATGACGGCGATCGACGCCGAGACGCCCGACCGCGTGGTGCTTCTCGGCGACCTGCTCTATCACGGACCGAGAAACGACCTCCCCCGCCGACTATGCCCCCAAGCAGGTTATCTCCATGCTCAACGGCATTGCCGACCAGGTAATCGCGGTGCGCGGCAACTGTGAGGCCGAAGTGGACCAGATGGTGCTCGACTTTCCCTGCATGGCGACGTACGACGTCTTGTGGGATCAGGAGACGGGTCGCGAGCTCTTTCTCACGCATGGCCACGTGTATGGCCCCGGCCTGCACAACTCCGTCGACGCATGGCCTAAGCTGTCCGAGGGCGCCGCGCTCGTGTACGGCCACACGCACGTGAAGGTGCTCCAGGGGGTGGACGGGCATCCCGGCATCACGGTCTTTAACCCCGGCTCGGTGGGCATTCCCAAGGACGGCACGCATAGCTATGGCGTCTACGAGGACGGACGCTTCACGCACCACGTCTGGGGAGAGTGACCCATGACGGACGGAATCTGGGAAAGCGAGCTTCTCGACGCCGTCGAGGGCGGCGAGGGCGTGGTGGTGAGCCAGACTTTCACCGACAAGGTAGCGTCGGGGGCCGCGTTTGGACACGCCGAGTTTGAGGACGTCACGTTTACGCGCTGCTCGCTCGATGCCATCAACGTGCAGCGTGCGAGCTTTACCGACTGCTCGTTTGTGGGGTGCGATCTCACGGGTGCTGACCTGCGCACAAGTTACTGGAAGGGCTGTACGCTCACGGACTGCCGCCTTGTGGGCTGCGATGCAGCCAAGAGCTACCTGCAGTCGGTTCGCTTCCACACGAGCAACCTCGGCTTTCTCAACCTCGCCGAGAGCAAGCTCGAGAGTGTAAGCTTCAGGGACTGTGACCTCCACGAGGCAAGCCTCTCGCAGCTACGTCTCAAAAGGCTCACGCTCGCAGGGTGCAACCTCACGCGCGCGGAATTATTCCTCACGCGGCTCTCGGGCGTGGACCTCTCCGGCAACGACCTGGCGGGGATTCGCCTCTCAGACCGTTTTACCGAACTCTCGGGCGCACGAATCGAAGCGGACCAGGCTGTCGACCTCGTCGGACTTCTCGGCGTGAAGGTCATCGAGGACGAATAGGTACGCTGGTGCACGGGGGCAGAGCGCTGATGCGGTACTCGCTGTGCACTCTTTAAGCCTCAGCGACAAAAACGGACCCAGCTTGAGGGCGATTATTGTCATCGGGGCTTAAAGAACGCACGTCGACATCCCAATGGAACCAAGAGCCGGATCGGCCCCCTCGCAAGAAAGAAGGGAGGCCGGACTCTTGCCCGACCTCCCAAAGGTGCTTTCTATTGCCTCGCCTTAGCGCTCGTCACGCCTGCGACGCAATCCAATGACGCTGCCCGCGATAAGCGCAGCACCAGCTGCAAGCGCCACGCCAACGGGATTCCCCGTAATGTCACCTGTATTAGGAGTGACCATGGGAGGTGTTACTGGAGTGGTCGTGCGTGCGTCCTTCATTGTGACGGTTGAACCAGATGCGGCGCCCTCGGTAGTGCTGGAGATGGTGCCGTCGGTCTCCACGGTGAACGCGATGGTCTCGGCCTCCTCATAGCCGTTGGGCGCCTTCTCCTCCTGGAAGTAGTACGTCCCAGGCACCAGCGAGAAGGTCTTGGCTGTGTCCGTAGAGGTCCAGGAGAGGTCCTCGTCCGTCTTGAGATCCTTCACCACAGTCGTGCCGGCCGCGTCGGACGTGACCTTAAGGGTCGCACCCGAGAGCTCCTTCTCGGAGACGGCATCGATCTTGGAGAAGCTCACGTCATGTCCGTTGTAGGAGTTGGCGAAGGCGGGCGCGGACGCGCCGCCGTCGTAGGTGACCGCGGCCGAGAGCTGGCCCCGCCCGTCGTCGGTCACGACGACCCGGGCCGCGTGGACGGCCGCGTCGTAGGTGTAGCCGGCCGCGCCGCCCTGGACCTCGGAGACGGTGTAGTCGTAGGTGCCGGCCGCGTCGTAGGTGATCGCGTCGAAGGAGACGGAGCCGCCGACGTTGGCCTTGGTCTGGAGGACGTCGCCGGTGGCCGCGTCCCTGAGCTGGAAGGAGAACTCGCCGTCGGAGAGCGCGGCGCCGGAGAGGGTCTTGGTGGCCGAGAGCGACGCGGAGGCGGGGGCGGGCGCGTAGGAGTTGGCGAAGGCGGGCGCGGACGCGCCGCCGTCGTAGGTGACCGCGGCCGAGAGCTGGCCCCGCCCGTCGTCGGTCACGACGACCCGGGCCGCGTGGACGGCCGCGTCGTAGGTGTAGCCGGCCGCGCCGCCCTGGACCTCGGAGACGGTGTAGTCGTAGGTGCCGGCCGCGTCGTAGGTGATCGCGTCGAAGGAGACGGAGCCGCCGACGTTGGCCTTGGTCTGGAGGACGTCGCCGGTGGCCGCGTCCCTGAGCTGGAAGGAGAACTCGCCGTCGGAGAGCGCGGCGCCGGAGAGGGTCTTGGTGGCCGAGAGCGACGCGGAGGCGGGGGCGGGCGCGTAGGAGTTGGCGAAGGCGGGCGCGGACGCGCCGCCGTCGTAGGTGACCGCGGCCGAGAGCTGGCCCCGCCCGTCGTCGGTCACGACGACCCGGGCCGCGTGGACGGCCGCGTCGTAGGTGTAGCCGGCCGCGCCGCCCTGGACCTCGGAGACGGTGTAGTCGTAGGTGCCGGCCGCGTCGTAGGTGATCGCGTCGAAGGAGACGGAGCCGCCGACGTTGGCCTTGGTCTGGAGGACGTCGCCGGTGGCCGCGTCCCTGAGCTGGAAGGAGAACTCGCCGTCGGAGAGCGCGGCGCCGGAGAGGGTCTTGGTGGCCGAGAGCGACGCGGAGGCGGGGGCGGGCGCGTAGGAGTTGGCGAAGGCGGGCGCGGACGCGCCGCCGTCGTAGGTGACCGCGGCCGAGAGCTGGCCCCGCCCGTCGTCGGTCACGACGACCCGGGCCGCGTGGACGGCCGCGTCGTAGGTGTAGCCGGCCGCGCCGCCCTGGACCTCGGAGACGGTGTAGTCGTAGGTGCCGGCCGCGTCGTAGGTGATCGCGTCGAAGGAGACGGAGCCGCCGACGTTGGCCTTGGTCTGGAGGACGTCGCCGGTGGCCGCGTCCCTGAGCTGGAAGGAGAACTCGCCGTCGGAGAGCGCGGCGCCGGAGAGGGTCTTGGTGGCCGAGAGCGACGCGGAGGCGGGGGCGGGCGCGTAGGAGTTGGCGAAGGCGGGCGCGGACGCGCCGCCGTCGTAGGTGACCGCGGCCGAGAGCTGGCCCCGCCCGTCGTCGGTCACGACGACCCGGGCCGCGTGGACGGCCGCGTCGTAGGTGTAGCCGGCCGCGCCGCCCTGGACCTCGGAGACGGTGTAGTCGTAGGTGCCGGCCGCGTCGTAGGTGATCGCGTCGAAGGAGACGGAGCCGCCGACGTTGGCCTTGGTCTGGAGGACGTCGCCGGTGGCCGCGTCCCTGAGCTGGAAGGAGAACTCGCCGTCGGAGAGCGCGGCGCCGGAGAGGGTCTTGGTGGCCGAGAGCGACGCGGAGGCGGGGGCAATCTCCCTGTTCGTGAACGCGGCATCGGTAAGCGTTATGACCGCGCCGTGGGACTCGTCATTAAGGTACTTGGACGTGAACGCGACGGCCTTATCGTCTTTCATGACGGCGATGGACGTATCGTCAATCGTGTACCAGGTGTACGTCAGCGTAGTGCCGTCGGAGAGCGTCTTGACGACGTTGTTCCTGGTTACGAGGAACCCGATAGTAATCGGACTGCTGTCATATTTGACAGCATCGGTGCCTGCGTCCTCGGTAATCGTATACGTAAGGAGGTTTTCGTCATTGGGGCAGTTGTCTTTGTTGAAGACGATTCGGCGGTCGAAGGTAATCTTCCCCGTGCTATCTGCCGAACCAGTCGCAACGACGTTACCGTTATCGTCCCTCATCGTAAAGGTGAACGTCTTGTCGTCCATGTTCGCGAGCGCTGTGCCGTCCGTGCCAAGAAGCGCCTTGCTCGCGATTACCTCGACGGGCTTTCCCGTGTCCACGGAGTTCGTGGTGGGCTTGCCCAAGATGAGGTAGCCGTTGCTGAGGATACCGCCGCCATGGGTATACGACTCGTTATCAGAGATTTGTATCTTCGTAGTCGTACCTTGGTAGTCACTGCCAAGGTTGGACTTGAGCCCGACGGCGGATGAGGAGCTTATCGTAGTGTCTGCATCTGTTGGCGCGGTGTACGCGACGCCGTCCACGCTGCCAGTCCAGTTTGCGTAGCCACCCAGCATGCTGTTCGTTATAGAAGAGCTGAAGACACAGAAGTAGTCGTCGGCGCCATTGGCCATGAACACATCGTTTTGCAGGGCGAACGTGTGGTCCTCGTTCTTGGCCGACGTCGCACCCGAGACGTGCTTCATGTCTGCCGTGTTACCGTAGATCGCGGCCCCCGTCGTTGCGCTCGACGACAACACGAGACGCCCCGTGGAACACCCTGCCACGCCGCCACCGAACCCGCCGGCCGTGTTGTTGGTGATGTTGACCGTTGTGGGAATATAGAGCGTGGCGCCATAGGTGCCATCGGCATTTGCCGTCATGTACTCTGCGACGAAGATGCCACCGCCACCCCAGTCGGCGAAGTCCGTGTTCTCAGTTCCATCTTTGTGATATCCCGCTTTGTTGCCTATGACCGACGCCGCGTACATCGTTATGTCCCCCGTCATGAGGGACAGGCCGCCGCCCTCATGGTTCTCAGAGGTGTTGCCTGTGATCCATGGCGCAGATGCTGTGGTGCCATCTGTATTCAATTTTCCGACTGTCATCGTCGTGCCGACGAACAGGACGGCACCGCCGGAGCCCGTCGCGAAGTTACTGGTAAGCGTTCCACCATCCAGGTGGAACACGCTCGTGCCGCCAGCGAAGATCGCGCCACCGCCGGAACCCCACACGGTTGCGGCAGCCGTGTTACCCGACATGGTTCCGCCGGTCATTGTCAGGGTGGTGTTGTAGACGCTCACGGCACCGCCTTGGCTGGTCGCCGTGTTGTTGGAGAAGGTGCCACCCGCGATGGTGGCCGTCGAGTTGTCAATCTTGAGGGCGCCGCCCTCGCTCGCGGTGTTGCCCGAGAAGGTGCCTCCGTAGACGTTGAGTGTAGATCCATGGTCCATATAGACCACGCCGCCGACCGCCCCATCCGTATTGATGTTACCGGAGAAGGTGCCACCCGTGATATTGAGCGTCGAGGCCCATCCATAGACGACGCGTGCGTTGTTTGAGAAAGTGCCGCCCGCAATGGTTAGCGTGCTGTTGTCTGTCAGGTGAAACAGCTCATCAGCGGTGCATCCGGTCATCGTGCCGCCAGTCGCGCTGTCGTAAACGTAGGCGGAGACATTGGCATCCACGATAAAGGCACTCTCGCCAGCAGTGAGCGTGTGGCCGTTAAGATCAATCACAACGGGACTGTCGGCTCCACTGGCAATATGGAACGGCGCATCCGAACTGCTCAGGTCGATATCAGAGCCCAAGATGATGCTGTTTCCTGCGCCGAGGGCAGTATATATCTCCCGAGGCGTATTCACGGTAACGGTACTGGCTAAAGCCTGAGATGGCTTCATGCCGATAACCACCGCGCATGCGATTGCGAGCCCCAGCAGTATCTTTGACAGTCCTTTTCTCATGGCTATATCTCCGTTAGCCTCACAGCAGACATGTTCGCTTATGCAGAATTTGTACTTTGTTAATCCAAACTGTAATAACAGTATCCCTTTCAAACGTTACGATTGACCAGAATACGCACTATTTGATAGGTTTTTTTAAGGTGTCGTTCTCTCTCGTGTCACGTCATCGTTGGTCATCTGTTTACGAGCATCGAGCCCGTTTAAATGAACTCACTAGCTCAGCTTCACAGCCGAAAACTTGCAGGCTATATGGGCTGTATGGTTTTAGTACGATATATTATATTGTGAGAGAACTGATCTATTTAGTTTAATCAGCAGTGCAAGTACTTTACTTCGCTGTCCGTTCTGCGAATTTTGAAACCATGCGCAGGTCGACTCAGGTGCGAAACAAATATTGAGGTTTCTGACAAACTGAGTATGCCGTACGTTCTATTCACAGCTACATGATTCGAATGGTCTTTTCGCCTATGGCCCAGAGAAGGTCGTCACAAGCGTCAACGCCCAGACTCTTCTCAAGGCAGTAGGCAATAGCCGCGTCACGGCAGCAGGAAGGGCGCAGGGCGCTCGACCCACCCCTCTCGAGAAGGTCGCAGGACTCATCAATGTCAAGGTCAAGCCCAAAGGCAAGCTGAATGAGCTTGTCTCGGGAGGCATGCCTCGCTCCAGACATAATCTGATAGGCAAAGGTCGGGTTGAGGCGAGATTGCCGGACGGCCGCCCCTCTCTCTACACCCTTCTCCGCGAGATGGCCCGAGATGATCGTAGGGAGGTCGCGCGTATCCCAGCCGGCCTCTGCGAGCGTGGTTTTTATATCAGAGCTGCTTCTCACGAATTCCCAGTCATCACGCATGGCATGCCTCCTCGCGCACATCTAGGTATGATGCCTGCGAGGAGACGGCGTTTCATTAGCCATCAGCTAACAATACTATGTGCAACTATGCTCCGGTCAGCGACTTCAGCACGACAGCCAAGACCACGAGGAAAAGGAAACATATGGCGAGAAGACACGTATCCCTAAGGCACTTTCTCAGGTAGGTACCCAAGCGGCCCCCTCTATCACGGTACGGACGGGTGTGGGTGACCACAAGACACGGCTGAAAGCCGCAGAGATCAAACACGCCCGCCGCAATACCAAAGGCAAGGATGGCCGACAGCGGGTCGGAGTATGACTTGGGATGCATCAGCAACACAACGCCCACCCATACAAAGAGCAGCACGAGAAGAGCCCCGACGACTACGAACAAGATTGCAGCCCGACGCCTGCCGCCATGCGTGTTTCGAAGCGCCGCAAGAAGGGCCTGTGGTGCCTTCTGAATAGTTGGCGAGACAGCCGGCGCTGGAACAGCGGCGCGTACGGCCTGGGCGAGCTCACAAGCACTTGCGTAGCGTGCGCTCGGTTCGAAGGCGCAGGCCTTCTCGACGACTTTTCTCAACGCCGGCGAGACCTCTTCAAGTGCCGAGTCAAATTCCGGAACACTCGGCAGCACGCCCGTGAGCATGAAGGCGAGGAGAGCGCCGATGGAGTAGACGTCAGAGCGGGCGTCGGTCTGGGCAAAGCCAAACTGCTCTGGCGCAGCGAAGCCGAAGGTTCCCAGGCGGGTGGTATCATGACGTGCGCCCCGATCGTACCGACGAGCGATCCCCAAGTCGATGAGATGGGCCCCTTGGGCGTTGACGATGACGTTACCTGGAGTTATGTCACGATGGATGACACTTCGTTGGTGCAGCTCAGCCGCTGCGGCGCAGACGTCGACTGCAATTGACGTCGCTTCCTGTAGCCCAAGCTTCCCCTGGTCGCGCATCATCTGGGCCACCGAGAACCCCTCCACGTAGTCATAGACCACGACGAATGCATCGGGCAGCCAGTACGTGCGGCGGATGACGGGCACCTGAGGGCACGAGACCTCCCGTGAGACTTCCCATGCCTCAGGGTTGGCGAGCTCGCTCGGAATGGACTTGCGGACGAACAAGTCGCTGGTGCCGCAGGTTACAAGCTCGGTGCGCCCAGAGGCACCATCCGCAAGGACCCGCACGACGCGATAGGAGTCATCAACACCGAGGGAGTATCTAAGCTCGTCGTCGGTCATGAGGTTAGTCCTCGGGCAGCAGCGTACACTCGCCCCTGCGGAAGAGCGCATCGTCGCATGCCACCCGATCAAGCCCGTTCTTGATGCAGTAGATGATGACTGCGTCTCGACGCACCTTGCACCACAGCTCGGCCACGCCGGCAAACCTCAGCAGACGCTGAGTCTCCTGAAGCGTGCAGCGAAGGCCAAAGGCGAGCATGATGGCGCGGTCGCGACCAATCTTTCGCGTGCCCTCGAAGACCTGATAGCCATGCGTACGATCGATGCCTGCGGCCTCGAAGACCGCAGAGCGACCCAGGCCCTTCTCGTGGAGCAGAGAGAAGAGGTACTCCGAGAGCGTGCGGTTCTCTGGTTCTATCGTGCTGAGGTACGACTCAGGGCTGGAACTTGCAAGGAGCCTCTCGAGCAACTCGTCCGTAAGCTGCTCCTCCGCCATGCGACCACCTCCCGGAGTCGATAACACCTGCATCATGATTCTCTCATTGCCATGGGACAGAAATCGATGCCGCGAAAAGCCCTGCGGCACGCGCGCCTCAGGCGCCAGGGATTTCGGGTGCTTTTTGCTTGCTGTCAGCATACTTCTTATCAGGCGTCTTTGCCCCACCGCTCGGGCGGCAACGCCACGTAACCGAAATAAGTGTCTTGACCTGCTCAGTTATGGTGAAGGCGGTGTCGAGGTTCTCACCCCGGCACCGCCCCATCATACCTAGCCCAAGTCGCCTAGAGACTACTGGAAGTCAACGACGTCAACCCAGCTGAGAAGGAAGTCCTTCTCCACCGCACGACCGCGCGAGAGCTCTGCACCTGCGACGATGGAAAGCCAGTTCTGCACGTATGACTTGGTGCAACCCTGAGCCTTGCAGTAGGCGTCGAGGTAGTTCTCGGCGAGCTCGTCTGCACCGCGCATCCTGAAGTGCAGGTACGTGATGGCGCAGTCGGCCGCACCGTTGCCCTGGGTGGCATGGGCCCAGTCGCAGACGCAGGCGCTACCGTCAGCGCGCACGATCACGTTGGACGGGACGAAGTCGCCGTGGCAGATCTTGGTGTGGTTCTTCATGCCATCGAGACGCATGAGCAGCTCGTAGCGCGTCGCCTCGTCGAGGACGTCGGACGCCGCGTTGATCATGCGGGAGTACTTGTCCTTCTGGCGGTTCATGAGCGGTGCCTTGTGGGCGTGAATATCAAGCTGGAGCTGGACGAACTGCTGGAGCAGCTCCTCGCGCGCATCCGCGTCCTCGTCGCCGATCTGACGCATGGTCCTGCCTTCGACCTTCTCGGTGACGATAGCCCATGCGCCGTCGACCTTACCCACTTCGACGATCTCGGGAACGTCGATGCCCGCCTGCTTGGCGCGGGCGAGGTTGAGCGCCTCGTTGAAGATGTCCGCGGCAGGCTTGTTGCCGTTGAAGACCTTGACGATGGTGTCTCCGCAGTCGTAGACCACCTTGTTACCGCGCTCGACGATGACCAACTTATCCTTGGAAAGTTCCATGAAGCTCAGTCCTCTCTGGTGCGATAGTGGGGTTAGTCCTCGTAGGAGCTGGCAGGGCGACCGTAGTACGCGTCGAGATAGAGCTCCTTGATCTCGGAGATCAGCGGGTAGCGCGGGTTGGCGCCGGTGCACTGGTCGTTGAAGGCGTTCTCGCTCATCTCGTCGAGCGTGTCGAGGAAGTACTTCTCGTCGACACCAAACTCGGCGATGGTGTGCTTGACGCAGATGTGCTCCTTGAGATCCTCGATGCCCTTCATGAAGTTCTCGAAGACCTCGTCGTCGTTAGCGCCGGTAAAGCCGCAGAACCTGCCCATCTCCGCGTAGCGAGCCTTGGCGTGCGGATACTTGTACTGGGAGAACGTGCCCATCTTGGTGGGACGATCGGCCGCGTTGTAGCGTGCGACGCGGGTGAGGATGACGGCGTTGGCCCAGCCGTGCGGAATGTGATGGTAGGCGCCGAGCTTGTGCGCCATGGAGTGGTTGACGCCGAGGAAGGCGTTCGCGAAGGCCATGCCGGCCAGGCACGAGGCGTTAGCCATGTGGTCGCGGGCCTCGACGTCTGTCGGGTTGTCGTAGGCGCGGGGCAGGTAGTCAAAGACGAGCTTTGCCGCACGCAGCGCGATACCGTCAGTGTAGTCGGACGCCATGATCGAGACGTACGCCTCCATGGCGTGGGTGAGGACATCGATGCCCGAAGCGGAGGTGAGGCCCTTGGGCTGGGTCATCATGTTGTCGGTGTCGACGATGGCCATGTTGGGCATGAGCTGGTAGTCGGTGAGCGGCCACTTGATGCCAGAGTCGGCGTCGGTGATGATCGAGAAGGGCGTGACCTCGGAGCCGGTACCGGAAGAGGTGGGGATGGCCACGAAGTAGGCCTTCTCGCCCATCTTGGGGAACGTGTAGACGCGCTTGCGGATGTCCATGAAGTCCATGGCCATGTCCTCGAACTTGGCCTCTGGGTGCTCGTACATGAGCCACATGATCTTGCCGGCGTCCATCGCGGAGCCGCCGCCGACGGCGATGATGCAGTCGGGCTCGAAGGCGCGCAGCTGCTTCTCGCCCTCGCGAGCGCACTGCAGCGTGGGATCGGGCGCGACGTCCCAGAAGCTGGAGTGGGCGATGCCCATCTCGTCGAGCTTGCGCTCGATGGACTTGGTGAAGCCACTCTTATAGAGGAACTGGTCGGTGACGATGAAGGCACGCCTCTTGTGCATGACGGTACCGAGCTCGTCGAGGGCCACGGGCATGCAGCCCTTCTTGAAGTAGACCTTCTCAGGAGTGCGGAACCATAGCATGTTCTCTCGCCTCTCTGCAACCGACTTGATGTTGATGAGGTGCTTGACTCCCACGTTCTCGGAGACGGAGTTGCCGCCCCAAGAGCCGCAGCCCAGCGTGAGCGACGGGGTGAGCTGGAAGTTGTAGAGGTCACCGATGCCGCCCTGGGAAGAGGGCGTGTTGACGAGCACGCGGCAGGTCTTCATGCGGTGGGCGTGCTCGGCGATCTTCTCGCGCTCGTTGACGTTTACCCAGAGCGAGGAGGTGTGACCGTAACCGCCATCGGCGACGAGACGCTCCGCCTTGGCGAGCGCATCCTCGAAGTCCTTGGCGCGATACATGGCGAGGCACGGGGAGAGCTTCTCGTGCGCGAACTCCTCGGAGATGTCAACCGAGTCGACCTCGCCGATGAGGACCTTGGCCTTCGCGGGCACCTCGACCCCCGCAAGCGCGGCGATGTCGTGAGCCGACTGGCCCACGATCTTGGCGTTGAGCCTGCCGTTGATGAGGATGGTGTGGCGAACCTTGTCGAGCTCGTCGCCGGCGAGGAAGTAGGCGCCGCGCTTCTCGAACTCGGCCTTCGCCTGGTCGTATACGCCATCGAGCACGGTAACGGACTGCTCGGAGGCGCAGATCATGCCGTTGTCGAAGGTCTTGGAGTGGATGATCGAGTTGACGGCGTCGATGACGTCGGCCGTGTCGTCGATGATGGCGGGCGTGTTGCCGGCGCCGACGCCGAGGGCAGGGGTACCGGAGGAGTAGGCAGCCTTGACCATGCCGGGGCCACCGGTGGCCAGGATGATGTCAGCCTCTGCCATGAGCGTGTTCGTCGCCTCGAGTGAGGGGGACTCAATCCAGCCGATGATGCTTTCAGGAGCGCCTGCCGCGACGGCGGCCTCGAGCACGACGCGCGCGGCCTGCGCGGTGCACTTCTTGGCACGCGGGTGCGGGCTGATCATGATGGCGTTTCTCGTCTTAAGGCAGATGAGGCACTTGAAGATCGCCGTCGACGTGGGGTTGGTCGTCGGGATGACAGCAGCCACGACGCCGATGGGCTCGGCGATCTTGGTCAGGCCGAAGGCCTTGTCCTCCTCGATCACGCCGCAGGTCTTGGTGGACTTGTACTTATTGTAGATGTACTCGGCTGCGTAGTGGTTCTTGATGACCTTGTCCTCGACCAAGCCCATGCCCGTCTCCTCCACGGCCATCTTGGCCAGAGGGATGCGCATCTTGTTGGCTGCGGTGGCGGCCGCGGCAAAGATCTTGTCGACCTGCTCCTGGGAGAAGTCTGCGAACTCGCGCTGCGCGGCACGCATGACCTGGAGCTTCTCGATGAGCTCGTCGTCTGAACGCACAATCACCGCCGGCGTATCGGGATTCTCCATGCTGGTTGGAACGGCTGGTACCTCGGGCATCTTTCCTCCTCATTTCCTTGCCTGACGCAAGAGGGCGCTAGGCCAACGGCGTACATGGGATTGTTTGAAGCATACCATCCGAGATGGCCTTAGTAATGACCGTCTGCGGTACTTCACATGCGGTTCCAAAAAGGACATGGCTAGAGCAGCTCGACTCCCGCGGCTGCGCAATCAGATGAAAAACCTGGAAAAGATACCTGTCACCTTTTCCAGGTTTTAGAACTTGTCGGCGACGTGCTCGCGAAGGCGGGTGATCTCGCCAGGAATCTCCGCGAACTCATACGGCGTCATCTGGTAGATCCAGTTGAGCCAGTTGCGGTACAGGAGGTTGGCATGGGCGCGCCATGTAAAGATGGGCTGGTTCTCGGGGTCATTGTCCGGGAAGTAGTTCTCGGGCAGACGAATGGGCAGCCCCCTGTGGAAGTCGCGCCAGAACTCCTCGGACAGCGTGTCGCGTCCGTATTCGAAGTGCCCCGTGACGTAGATCTCGTGGAAGTCGCGCGTAGCTATGATGGCCGGACCACTCGTAAAGCCCTCGGAGAGAACCTGCAGCTCGGGATGGTTAGCGAGCTCGTTGATGTCGACGGCGGCATGACGCGAGTGCGGCATGCTGTGCACCTCGTCGAAGCCGTTGGTGAGGAAGTTGTACTCGTCGCACAGGCGCTGCGGGAAGACACCAAAGAGCTTGCTCGGCAGGTCCTTCTTGGGGATGCCGTAGAGGTAGTAGAGGCCCGCGAGCGCGCCCCAGCACAGATACATCGTCGAGAAGACGTGGCTCTGCGACCAATCGACAATGTCGCAGAACTCCTTCCAATAGTCCACGTCCTCGAAGGCCATCTGCTCCACGGGAGCACCGGTAACGATGAGGCCGTCGTAGTTCTTGTCGCGGAAGCTGTCGAAGGTGTCATAGAACTTCACGAGGTGATCTTGCGAGACGTGCGTGGACTCGTGAGACGAGACGCGCATGAAGTCGCAGCTCACCTGTAGCGGTGACTTGGAGATGAGGCGCAGGATCTGCGTCTCGGTCTCGATCTTGGTGGGCATGAGGTTCAGGATGGCAACGCGAAGCGGACGAATCTGCTGGGTTGCCGCGACCTCCTCCTCGAGCGCAAAGATTCGCTCCGTGTGAAGGATCTTCTTAGCGGGGAGGCCGTCTGGGATGTTGATGGGCATGCTTGCTCTCTCTTGCTGACGGGTTGACGGAACACGACGCGCGCGAATGCGCGCTACAGCATTCGCAGCGTCATGGGAACGATGTGCATCCTGTTCCAGCTCATCTGGAAGTCCCCCGTCCGTGCCCTTTGGTATCGAAATAGTATATCCGTCCCGCGCGAGGCAGACGCGCGGACAGGCTCGGCGGATTGCGACCGCTCGACTCGGCGATTGACGTGCATTCTGCGCTAGGTTCCTGCGTTTGCGCAGTTGGCGATTTTTCCTCGGCATCGTGCATGCGGACACCTGCAGAAAAACGGGCCGAATGGACGAGCTACCTTTGGTGCAGGCTCGTTAGGTGCCCTGCATCCAGGCAACAACTGGATCTTTTTCGATATCAGAAGGCAATTTTGGCGAAGCCTTCTGAGAACTCGTCCATTCGGCCCGTTTTTCTGCAGGTGTCCGCTGGATTGAGCCTCGGCCCCGAGGCGCCATGCCGAAGCGCACGGCGACAAGCGCGCATCCTGCGTCGCGTTCCTGCGTTTGCGCAGTTGACGATTTTCCCTCAACGTCAAGCGTCACCCACGGCCTGCGCCCAACAGAGAAGGACACGCTTCGCCAGTGCAACGTTCGCCTGCTGGTTCCGTGTGTACGCTGGTAAAGCCCACTCCCTTGCCCCATACTTATATTTATGACTAATACATTTGCCGAGCTCGGGCTAAACGAGCAAATCCTCTCCGGCGTCAGTTCCCTTGGCTTCGAAACCCCCACCCCCGTCCAAGCGCAAGCCATCCCATTCGTCCTCGAGGGCCGCGACGTCGTGGCGTCCGCGCAGACTGGCACGGGTAAGACCGCCGCGTTCGCCCTCCCTACGCTGCAGCTCATCGCCAGCAGCAAGGGCAAGGGGCCTCACGCGCTCGTCATCACACCGACTCGCGAACTCGCGGCGCAGATCGACGGCGTCTGCAAGACCGTATGCGAGAGAACCGGCCAGCGCGTGGTCATCGTCATGGGCGGCACCAAGTTCGACCAGCAGATCAGCGAGCTCGATCGCGGCTGCGACATGCTCGTCGCAACGCCCGGACGTCTCATCGACCTCATGGAACACAACCACGTGGAGCTCTCGCATGTACGGACGCTCGTGCTTGACGAGGCTGACCGCATGCTCGACATGGGCTTCTGGCCAAGCGTGCGCCGCATCATGCAGGCTCTGCCCGCCAAGCATCAGACGCTGCTCTTCTCCGCGACCATCCCGCCATCCATAAAGAGCACGATCGACTCCATGCTCACCAATCCGGCAAGCGTCGAGATCGCGCGCGTGGGCGAGACGGCCGACACCGTCGAGGAGCACCTCTGCCCCATCACGCAGGGCCAGAAGACCCAGCTGCTCGAAGCGCTGCTTCGCACGGGAGGCGCCTCTGGCGAGAGGCCCGGGCGCGTGCTCGTGTTCTGCCGCACAAAGCACCGCGTGGATGATGTGAGCAAGACGCTCAAGAACGTCGGCGTGAAGGTCGAGGTCATGCACGCCGACCGTCCGCAGAAGGCCCGCGAGAAAGCCCTCGAGAAGTTTCGCGAGGGCAGGTGCCAGGTGCTCGTTGCGACCGACGTCATGAGCCGCGGCATCGACGTGAGCGGCATCGACGCCGTGGTCAACTACGACGTGCCGATGGATCCCGAGGACTACGTCCACCGAATCGGCCGCACGGGGCGCGCCGGCGCCACCGGCCACGCCTACACCTTCGTGGCCCCCGACGAAATCAGCCCGCTTCGTGAAATCGAGTACTTCACCAAGAAGCTCGTTCCCGTGTGGGACCTTGCAGACTTCGAGTATGACAGCACGCGCATCGTCCCCAACCCCGGACGCAGCGCCGTTAAGCCGACTCGCACTATGTTCAGCGGCTCCAGGAGTCGTGGTCGCGGCTTTGGCGGAGGGTACGGCAGGCACTACTAGGCCCTACGTCTGCGCGATACTTGTCCCCACCGCAGCCACACCGAGGAGCACACATGAACCAGGAGCGTCCGTATCCCAGGGCAATCGTCTCGCGCAAGGCGGCGAAGGCGCTCGTCGGCGGACACCCATGGGTCTTCGAGGACGAGGTCATACGCACCGAACCCGCCAGCGACGGCATGTCCGTCTCGAACGGCGGGGTGGTGGACGTCTTCGAGGAGAACGGCACATGGCAGGGAACGGGGCTCCTCTCCGCCCAAAGCAAGATTCGCATACGCATTGTCACGCGCAACTCCAACGACCGCGTGGACGAGGGCTTCTGGCGTCGAAAGCTCGCCTGGGCATGGACGCACCGCGAGACCACCATGGGCAGGCGCGCCCTGCCCGGCTGCGAGCCTGACACCAACTGCTGCCGTGTGCTCTTCTCGGAGGCAGACGGCTTTCCGGGACTCGTGGTGGACCGCTACGAGGACGTTCTCGTGTCTCAGGTAGGCACCGTGGGCATGGAGCGGCTCCGGCCGACCATCTACCCGCTGCTGCTCGACGTGCTGCACGGCGCCGGCCAGGACGTCGTTGGCATCTACGAGCGAAACGACACCCCCAGCCGCGACCTCGAGGGACTCCCCCGCGAAAAGGGCTGGTGGACGCCAGGGGACGCGGTGCCGCTCGCCCTCTCTTCACGCCGCGTCGTAGAGGAGAACGGCATACGCTACGACATCGACCTCGAGAACAGCCAGAAGACCGGCTTCTTTCTCGACCAGAAGTACAACCGTCGCGCCGTGCGCGAGCTCGCCGACGGCATGCGCGTGCTCGACTGCTTTTCCCACGTGGGCCCCTTCGGGCTCAACGCAGTTGCTGGCGGAGCGGAGTTCGTTCGCTGCGTCGACGTGAGCCAGACCGCCTGCGACCTCGCGGGGGAGAACGCCCGCCTCAACGGATTTAGCGAGCGCATGGATTTTACCTGCGCAAACGTGATGGAATACCTACCGGAGCTCGCGCATGACAAGCAGCGCCTCCGCGAAGAGGGAGGTCCCTTCGATCTCATCGTGCTCGACCCGCCCGCCTTCACCAAAAGTCGCGGAACCGTGGAGCACGCCTCGCGGGGCTATCGCGAGATCAACGCACTCGCCCTGCGTCTGCTTCCCCGCGGCGGCTATCTCGCCACCTGCAGCTGCAGCCACTTCATGACGCGCGACCTCCTGTCCCGTGCCATCGCCCAGGCCGCACATGACGCAGGCGTCCAGCTCAAGCAGGTCGAGGAGCGCCAGCAGGCACCCGACCATCCCATCCTCTGGGGCGTCCCCGAGACCCACTATCTCGACTTCTTCGTATTTCAGGTCATCTAGCGGGGGTCAAGAGCATAAAATCTACATAGTACTGCTCACATAGGTCCGCCCGGCATATATGACCACGGAGGAGACCCCCATGCTCGAACTTTTTGGAATGTTCGTCTTTGCACTCCTACCCATCATCTGGCTCGTGGCGGCGCTCTGCGGCCTTCACATGGAGGCCTACAAGGCAAGTCTCGGCGCGCTGGTGGTCGCCGCCCTCTGCGCCCTGATCGGCTGGAAGATGACGGCCATCAACGCCGCAACGGCGGCGCTCGAGGGCTTTGCCATGGCCCTCTGGCCCATTGTCATCGTCATCATCGCCGCCGTCTTCACCTACAACCTCACCGTACACACCGGAGCCATGGAGAAGATCAAGGCCATGCTCTGCTCGGTGTCGTCCGACATGCGTGTGCTGGTGATTCTCATCGGTTGGTGCTTTGGCAACTTCCTCGAGGGCATGGCGGGGTTCGGCACCGCCGTGGCCATCCCCGCGAGCATGCTCGCCGCGCTCGGCGTCAACCCCGTCACGGCCATCCTTGCATGCCTTCTCGCCAACGGCCTGCCCACGATGTTCGGCTCGATCGGCATCCCTACCGCCACGCTCGCCACCATCACGGGAATCGAGCCCATCTCACTGGCCTTTACCCAAGCCCTGCAGGCGTTTCCCTTCGTCCTCGTCACGCCGCTGCTCATGGTGGGAGTACTCGGGGGAAAGAAGGCCATGAAGGGCATGGTCCCCGTGGCGCTCATCGCCGGCATCTCGTTTGGCGTCGCCGAGATCGCCGCCGCACGGTTTATCGGCACCGACCTGCCCGACATCGTGGGAGCCGTATTTGCGCTGGTCGCTACCGCCGCATACTGCCTGCGCCACAAGAGTGCCGAGGTACCTGACGAGTACCACCTCGAAATCGCGGGTGCGGACGAGCCCCTCTCCGTTCGCAGCGCCATCACCGCATGGTGCCCCTTCATCCTGATCTTCGTGGTGCTCCTTGTCACGAGCAAGATCGTGCCCTTTGTCCATGACCCGCTCTCCTCGTTCAAGAGCACCGTCAACATCTATGCAGGCGACCCCACGGCCACGCTCACGTTCTCGTGGATTAACACCCCTGGCGTGCTGATCTTTCTCTGCGGCATCGTGGGCGGCATCATTCAGAGGTGTCCCTTCGGCGAGATGCTGAGCGTCCTGCGCGATACGGTCAAGCAGATGAGCAAGACGATCATCACCATGCTCGGCGTGCTCGGATGCGCCAAGATCATGGGGTACTCCGGCATGATCGCAAGCGTCGCGGCCTTCTTCGTCGGCACGCTTGGCAGCTTCTATCCGCTCGTCGCGCCGCTGCTCGGCGCGCTAGGCACCTTCGTCACCGGCTCGGGCACCTCGAGCGAGGTCCTCTTCGGCAACGTCCAGCTCCATGCCGCGCAGACGCTCGGCATCAACGAGACCTGGCTCGTGGCCGCCAACTCGCTCGGCATAAGCGCCGGAAAGATGATCGCCCCCCAGAGCATCGCCATCGGCTGCGCCTCGTGTGGCCTTGCCGGCAAGGACGGCGAGATCCTCGGCAAAATCGCCAAGTACGCCTTCGCATATGCTGCGGGCATGGCCGTCCTCATCTTCCTCGGGACACTCATCGGCCTCTAGCTCTTGGCACCAGGGTTTGCACCTATCCGCGGCGCGAGCGGAAGAAGGCGCGCATGACCCCCGCGCACTCCTCGGCGAGAACCCCTGGCACGACCTCGAACTCATGGTTGAGCTCCGGCGCGTGGCTCACATCGAAGACCGTTCCCAGCGCGCCGCCCTTGGGGTTGGCCGCACCGTACACGCAACGGTCGATGCGAGCGTTCACCATGAGGCCCGCGCACATGAGGCAGGGCTCCACCGTGACGTAGACCGTGCAGCCCGTGAGTCGCCAGCGGCCAAGCGCGTGGGCGGCGTCGACCATGGCCGTGAACTCCGCGTGCGCCGAGGGGTCTTCGTCCGTCTCGCGGCGGTTGCATCCGCGGGCGATGACCTCGTCGCCGCAGACCACGACGGCGCCGATGGGGACCTCGCCGAGCCCCGCCGCCCGCGAGGCCTCGTCCAGCGCCATCCGCATGTACTGATCGTCCTTCTCGCCCACGCGCGTCTCCCATCGATGTCACCATATGGGGTAGGATAGTACCGTACGCACCCTTGGAGGGGTGGCAGAGCGGTTGATTGCAGCGGTCTTGAAAACCGTCGAGCGCCTCCGGCGTTCCGAGGGTTCGAATCCCTCCCCCTCCGCCTCATGCGTCTGCCGGGGCATGAGCGGGTTCCGTAATGCACTCGGGTATACTGAACATGCACGCATCTCGTGATCCGCAAAAAGAAAGGGGAGCGCAATGCCACTTGCCCTCATCATCCTCATCGTGGTCATCGTACTTGTCGCCATCTGGTTCGTTGTCATCTACAACGGCATCGTCACGGCCGACAACAAGTGTGAAAACGCTTGGCAGACCATCGACGCCCAGCTTCAGCGCCGCAACGACCTCATCCCCAACCTCGTCGAGACGGTCAAGGGCTACGCCGCACACGAGTCCGGCACCCTCGAGGCGGTCACCGCGGCTCGCTCCGCCGTCGCCGGCGCCACCACGCCCGAGGCCAAGATGGAAGCCAGCAACATGCTGACGAACACGCTCAAGTCGCTGTTCGCCGTTGCCGAGGCCTATCCCAACCTCAAGGCTAACACCAATTTCCAGCAGCTCCAGACCGACCTCACCGACACGGAGAACAAGATCAGCTACGCCCGCATGAGCTTCAACGACGTGGTGCTCGCGTACAACAACGCCATCAAGACGTTCCCGGGCAACATCGTAGCGGGCAGCAAGTTCCAGCCTCGCCAGGGCTTCCTCGTCACCGAGGAGTCCGCGCGCCAAGCACCGAGCGTCAAGTTCTAGCGATAAGGCCATCGGCACGCACGGGACCCCGGCTCTCTGGTCGGGGTTCTTTTTTTGCCTCAATCAACCGTACACCTGCGGGAATGATTCGTGGTGACGGTGCACCTTGTGCGTACGGACGGATTGCGCGAGGAAACCGTCCGTACGCACACTTCTCGTCTCGAAAACGTCACGTACGGACGGTTTTGCGGGCAATCCGTCCATACGATACAGGCGCGCCGCAACGCGCGCGCCCTCTCCTGGCCTATTCTCCCGCTTGGTTGTCTCCGCGCCGCGCATCCGCCCTTCGTGCCAGGGCGCGGTGGATTCGCAGCACGATCAGCAGCGCCACGATGCAGTCCATGATCGCCACTATGGTGCCCACGATCGGGAAGCCGCCCGTCTTGATGGGACGATCGATGAACTCCTCGGCCGCCGACGCATCGCCTGTCTCCACGGCAGTCTGCACCTGCTCGTTATACTTGAGGTTCGTCTCGCGGGCGTTAAGCCACACGTAGAGTATGTCCTTCGTGGATCGCCGCAGGTTGACGTAGTAGTCTATGGCCTTCGCCTCGTCTCCCGTGCCCATGGCGGCCGAAAGCTCCGCCTGCGTGTATCCGTACGAGAACGACCCGTTGCGGAAGATGCCGTCCATGTAGAGGTCACCGCCCGCGCGAAGCGCCTGGTCGGCATTCATATACTTCTGGTGGTCGCAGTAGTCAGTGATGACGCAGCCCTTAAATCCCCACTCGCCGCGCAGCACGTTGGTGAGCAGCGCCTTGTTGCCTCCGGCCCATGTGGCCCCAATGCGGTTGTACGAGCTCATAATGCCCGTGAAGGCGCCCTTTTCCACGCCGTACCTAAACGCGCTGAGATAGATCTCGCGCAGACTCTGCTCGGTCATCCACGTATAGAGCGAGTCGCGATAGGAGTCTTGGTTGTTTACAGCGAGGTGCTTGACGTAGCAGTAGGTGCCCGACTTGCGGCTGCCATCCACCACGGCGGCGCCCATGGTGCCCGAGATGAGCGGGTCCTCGGAGTAGTACTCATAGTTTCGACCGCCCATGGGTGTACGGTGGATGTTGACGCTCGGTGCATACCACCCGTCCACGCCGATGCTCGCCGCCTCGAGGCCGACCTGGCGACCGTACTCGTTAGCAAGGGATTCGTTCCAGGTCTGGGCGAGAACCGTGGCGTTGGGATATCCCACGCCGTAGGAAAGCTGATTGAACGACCCGACCTGCGAGGGACCATCAACCTCCTTGGTCAGCGGCTTGCCGATGCCCTCGATGGATCCCGTGGAGATGTAGCCGTGCAGCACGAGCGACTCCATGTCAGAAACGGAGAGGTGGTCAAGGAGCGCGCTCCACTCGTCGGAGTTGTAGTCTGCCCCGAGCGTGCGTCCGAGCGAGGTGAGCTGGCCGCTCTCGGAAAGCTGATAGTACGGGGTCGAGATGGTCGAGGTGGCACCCGAAAGCGAGACCTGCCCCACAAGGCTTGAGTAATTGAGGGCGTCGGCCTCCACCTGCGAGGAACCGTAGAGGTTGAGCGCGCGGATGGAGTCGCTCATCGCGCGGTTCTTGTCGGACTTCTTGGGAAAAGTCCCCCCGAAATCGGCTCGCGTGAGATAGGTGATGTCGGCACCGGAGTCTGAGCCGTCGATGGACACGCCGTCGAGTGCCGAGTCGCCCGTGAACTGGTTCTTGACGATGGCACCGGTCACGAGATCGGTATCACAGAGCACGGTCTCGGGCAGCCAGAGGTTCGTCGAAGCATAGTCGCAGTCCGCCAGCGTATGCGCGTCTCGCTTGAGCTGCACCGTATAGGTGCCGCGCTCGAGCTCGTAGCCCGAGAAGCCGTTGTTATTGGCGTCGTCGTAGTCATAGGAGGCCACGTCGTTGAGGGCAAACTCCACCGTCACGTCCTGGCTCTCTCCCGGCTGGAGCAGCTTGGTCTTGGCGTAGTCCACAAGCTCCGTCGATGACTTCTCGATGCCGCCCTTGTAGTAAGGCGGGGTGCAGTAAAGCTCCACCACGTCTTTGCCGGCCACGGTGCCGGTGTTGGTCACGCGAACCGTGACCTGGTAGGTGGAGTCGCGCCCAACCGAGGAGTTCTCACCTGGTTGTCGCGACATGACCTTCCACGAGAAGTTCGTGTACGAGAGCCCGTAGCCAAATGGGTATTGCACGACGCCGTCATAGCCTTGCCCGTGCTCGTTGTCCACGTTGTTCCAAAAGCCCTCTGTGTCGGCCGTTTCGTACCAGCGGTAGCCCACGTAGATGCCCTCGACATAGTCCACGAATCGGACACCATCGTACGTCTCGGCAATGCCCACGTTCGGGTTGAGGGTGCCATCGTCTGGGTAAAGGCCGTTGGAGTTGGTGTAGATGCCCTCGCCCATGGCACCCGCGTTCGCGTACGACGCGGCCGTGCGCAGGTCGTACGCATAGGTGTCGGTGGTGCGGCCCGAGGGGTTGGTCTTGCCAAGAAGCACGCTTGCGATAGAGTTGGCCCCGACTTCGCCGGGAGTACCAACAAGAAGACACGCGTCCACGCCCGGAAGGGTTTCGACCTCACCGAGCTCCATGGCATTGGTCGAGTTGACCACAACGATCACATGCCCGTAGTTCTCGCCCACGTACTGGAGGAGCTTCTCCTCTTCCTGTGAGAGCTCGAGGTAGCTACGCGTGACGTCAACGTCAATGCTGCCGTTGCGATTGTGAACGCGATACTGCTGCGAGGGGCAGTCGATGCTCTCGCCGGACACGCGAGAGATCACGACGACGGCCGTGTCGGAATAATCACGCGCATTCTGAAGAAGCTGCTCGCTGTAGCACGACCTGTCATTGATGTCGGGCTCATAGAGCCGGCAATACTCGGAAGAATGGCTGTTGAGCGCACCGCTGCTCGCGTACGGACGGTTTCCCAGGAAACCGCGATACATGTCGGTGAGCTCGGTGTTGTACTCGATGCCCGCCTTGGAGAGCGCGTCAAGAAAGGTGGTGGGGGTGCCGACTGTCTGCGCCGAGCCCGAACCACTTGACACCCACTCGGTGGACGACCAGCCAAAAACGTTTACGCGCGTAGTGGATGATGGCAGCGGAAGGGTGTTGTTCTCGTTGCGCAGCAGGACGATGCCCTCGCCCTCGATCTGTTCGGCAAGCTCGCGACCATCGTTCATGGTGGCCTCCAGCTTCTCGTTGGAAATATCTACACTGCCGTTGCTCAGATACGCTTCGATGGTATCGCCAAATACGGCCACAGCCACATTGGCTGCCACGAGGACCACCAAGAGCAGCGAAGCTGCCACCCAACCGATGACGTGCAGAGCCTTGCGCCGACGCGAGCTCCCCTCTTTTTCTTTATGGCCCACGTGGTCCCCGTTTCGCTGCCCGACCGTTTAATGATATGCCCAGCGAGCTGAGCGAAAACCAAGCTTCTTCGAACGACCTGCAGAATTATCGGTCAAATGGACGACCTGGTAGTTGTAGGCTCCGCGCCATACCGTCTTCTTTCATATAGTCCCTGATAAGATGGTCCGTCACCAGTCCTCTGTGTACCACGCTTCATCTGGGCCCGTCCATTCGGGGCATTTTTCTGCAGGTCTCTCGATCCGTCTCGGTTTCCCGGTGATCGGATCTCTTGCCCCGCACAGAACGCGTTCCCACAGTTCAAATCTAGTCCTCGGCAGCAGCCTCTCCATGTGGGCGGTTGTTGCGTTGCGGCGGCGACCAAGCGAGCGCCGAATGTTGTCGACCTCGTCAATGAACCGCTCGTACTGCATCACCTGGAACTTCTCAAGCGTGAAATGTCGCATCGAGTCCACCGTGGTTAGCTGGTTTCTGCGAATCGCATCACTTTGTCGTCGGAGCTCGCCGCAATGGGTCGACTCGGCATCATAATCGACGCCCGCGACACGAAGCCCCTTGCTACCAACGGCGACTATGCGGATGTCTGGATAGCGTCTCGCATACCTCCTGTCCCCCCTCCGGCCAATACCCCTAAATACGGCTTGCACCTTGTTGAGGGTGACCTTCCCCAGCGAATAGCCGCCGAGACGCAGAGGTAGTTCAAACACCATCACCAGGCCAGACTCCATGGGGGACCTCGCCCCGTCGTGCACGTACTTCAGCATGCGCAGGGCGCGATCCTTCCCGGAAAACCCGTCAGGCAGAGACTCAGCATAACGATGCAGCTGTGCGACGCTTGTCAGCGCGGTGTCGTTCTCATCGGCCCTGAATACGACCCCGCCTAGGGCAAAGTCATCAACACGGTAATCGGAGCAGAGCGCATTTCCAACCCATACGGTCCCAACGTCATCCGACATCGCAGCAAGCTGGATGTAGGCAAGCTCTGGCGATACCACGCATGCACCGAGACTTCTGATTCCCATGTGGAGGTACGAACCATCAGGAAACCCGAAGCGAGCAGACGTGAGTCATCAAGGATTTCGAGCGACGCCTGCCCTCGCAAGACGACACGAGAACATCAAGGCGGTCGACTCCGATGTCAAGAACATGAAGAAGGTGCTCTACGACCTCTTTGTGCACAGAACAGCTTGGCAACAGGTTATCGGGGTTAAGCTCACGCCCATTCCTTGGATTCCTGTTTCTCAACAACCAGCACAGCGCCGAGACATGAGAGATGCATACGTCCATGAGGCCTCCTCCATTAATCCTTGGTTCGAGGAGGATACCGTCGCAGCTAGCCTAGGTAACAAAATTTCTGAGAAAGTCCGACAGCATCCTGACGGCTATCTTCCTGTTGCCTGACAAATCGTGTTGTTTTCGCAGTTCGTACGCCTGGTCACAACCTGCAGAAAAACGCCCCGAATGGGCGGCCCAGCTTTAGGCGTGCCGTGGAAATGGCGCCGCGCATTATGCCAACTGGGAATACTCAGGACCGTCGGGGGCGACTCGCGCAGAATCTCCCAAGAGCTCGTCCATTCGGGGCGTTTTTCTGCAGGTCTCTCGCGGACCGTAACCATCAGCTTACATGGATACCCCCTTCAATCAGCATCTTCGTCCCCGCGTCGTGTACAATGGCGAAAGCTAGCGGGCCGCCGCCCCATACGGCCTCCGCGCCTGTTGTCTAAGAGAAGGGTCCTCATGAAACCTCGACCTCACAGTCGATGACCCCAGCGGTGTGCTCCCAATTGGTCACTCCGTGAGGGGTGTGATTGGTGCCGAACCCGGCACGATGCGCGCGCGAACCCATGCACCGCGCGCCAACAGTTAGGAGCACGCATGATCTATTCTCTCTCCCAGCTCATGGGAAACCCAGTTCTCGACTCCAACGGCGAGAAAATCGGAACCGTCTCTGACCTCGGCATCGCTACCGCGCGAGGTCTTCCCGCGTGTGACCAGCCTAGCCTTCATGGGCCCGGGTCGCACGCCCATCATGGTTTCGTGGCGCAAGTACGTGGACACCTACGACGAGTGTGAGGTTCACCTCAAGGTTTCGTCCACGGACATCCGCTTCTCGTATCTTCAGCCTACCGAGGTCCTGCTGGCTCGCGACGTCCTCAACAAGCAGATCGTGGATACGCGCGGAATGCGCGTCGTCCGCGTGAACGACCTCAAACTCTCTGACACCAGTTCCTCCCAGCTGCGCCTCCTCGGCGCCGAGTGGGCATGCGCGGCATCCTGCGCTCGCTCTCTCCCAGCATCGAAAAAATCGGCGTGCGCGTAGCCCGTACCTTTGGCCACCCCATCCCCGAGCGCATTATCGCGTGGAGCTACATGGACCCTCGTGGAGCGAGACCTCTCCAACGTCAAGCTCTCCGTCCTCGCACAAGACCGCTCGATGACATGCACCCCGCCGATGTGGCAGATATCATCGAGCAACTCGATCCGCGTCTGCGTGGCCAGGGTGTTTGCCCAGCTCGACGACGAGCAGCGCGCCGAGGCCATGGCCGAGCTCGAGGATGATAAGGCCGCCGAAATCATGGGCGACATGTCCGAGACCGACGCGTCGCGCATGCTGTCCGCCATGGATCCAGACGACGCCGCAGAGCTCGTGGACGAGCTGGGTGCCGAGAAGGCCGAGAAGCTCCTCAAGCTCATGGGCGTCGAGGACGCAGAAGCAATCCGCCAGCTGCTCGGCTACCGCGACGGAACGGCGGGCCGCATCATGACCTCGGAGTTTCTCGCCTTGCCAGAGGACGAGAACGTGGCCTTTGCCATCAACGCCCTACGCAACCTCGAGGAGGACTTCGAGACGGTTCGCTACGTCTACCTCGTGGATGATGACGAGCGCCTCGCAGGCGCCGTCACCCTCAACAACCTGCTGGTCAATAACGAGTCGACCAAGCTCTCGAGCATCGCATCCGTCGACCTCGTCACCGCCGGTCCTGATGACGACCAAGAGGACGTGGCCGAGTCCATCTCCAAGTACAACCTACTCGCTCTGCCCATCGTCAGCGACGAGCAGCGCCTTCTCGGCATCGTGACCGTCGATGACGCGCTCGACGTCATGGAGGAGGAGCACGAGGAGGACCTGCAGATTGCAGGCGTGAGCTCAGGCGGATCCAACGACGACCGTGGCCATGACCTAAGCTGGCTACTCGGTCACGAGCTGTGGTTCTTCTTCTGGATCCCGTGCGTGGGAGTCATCGCGGCCATCTCCCAGGCGAGGATTCCGGCAGTCAACGTACTGCTCGCCTGCGCCTCGCTGCCCATCGCACTCATCCTCGCAGATGACTCGGTGAGCTATGTTACCAAGTTCTTCATCGAGAACGATCCCGATGACGAGGCCTCCCCCTCCATGCTGGGCTTCACGCTCAAGAGCCTCGCGCTCGGCGTGGCGTTTGCCGCCATCATCGTGCTCTTTGTCACGGCGCTCATCAACCCATCCATGCTCATAGGTGCCGGCGAGGCCGACCTCAACCGCGCGCTGTGCTCCGGTTTTGCGGGCTCGGTCGCCTCGACGACCGTCTCGTTTGCCCTCACTCCTATCTACCTGCTCGTTCTTCGTCGCCGCGAACGATCGCAATCAAGAGACGTCGGGGCACGGCGCTCTCGCTCGTCTCCATTGGCCATCGCGCTCGTGGTGTTTGTCGCGGTCGCGGCGACCATCACCGGCCCCGGCGTCATCCTGGTGTAGCCGTGGCGCGTAACGAGAACAGACTCCACGCCAGAAGCTCAACCGTCACCGCATTCTTGCGGCGATGGGTCCGGCATGGTCGCCGCGCTCGCGGGCGGCTGATGCCGGCGGCGTGGCGACCTACTCCACCGCGGGCGCCGCATATGGCTTCGGCAGCTCTGGACCGTACCCATCATGTGTCTCCTGCTCATCGTGGCCCAGGAGACCGCCGCGCGCGTGGGTTGCGTCACGGGCAAGGGCTTTGCCTCGCTCATCCGCGAGAAGTTCGGGGTGCGCATGAGCGCCTTCGCCATGCTCGCCCTGCTCATATCCAACACGACGGTCACGCTCTCTGAGTTTGCCGGCATCGCATCAGGCCTGGGGCTCTTTGGCGTGCCCGTGTACCTCTCCGTCCCACTCGCTGCCATTGCCATCTGGCTCATCACCATGAGTGGATCGTACTCTCGCGCATCGAGAAGATCCTGCTGGCGATCAGCTGCATATTCGTGACCTATGTGTTGCCGGCATCATGGTCGGTCCCGACTGGGGCGTCGCGCTGCACGATACCTCATCCCACAGTTCGTGAACGAGCCGCAGTACTTCTCGCTCCTCGTGGCCAACGTGGGCACCACCATCGCACCATGGATGATCTTCCTCGCCCAGAGCAACGTGTGGAGAAGAACGCGCGCGAGGAGGACCTT
>Ga0268356_10594_pt1 | contig 60822 bp, 74 predicted proteins | sample BioMet10_FD_194415 | JGI IMG/M metagenome (GOLD analysis project Ga0268356, IMG submission 194415) | Sewage microbial communities from Oakland, California, United States - Biofuel 10 (PacBio Assembly) | ecosystem: Engineered > Wastewater > Sewage > Unclassified | place: USA: California | collected...
TGCGGAGGTGTGAGAGAGTCTGTCCACAGCATCTTCCAATCAGAGATCTTCTGCAGGATGTCGCAAAAGAATTCGGCAAATAGAACTGCAGTACACAGCTGCATGGTCAATGTCAGATTTCTGCCGGATAAAAGATCATCATCACTCCTGCAGGAGAAAGAGATATAATATCCATAGGAACAGGTACCGTATCATGAATAAACGTAAAAAACAGAACCCGATTGAGCAGCGCATCATCCAGACATTTATGGATCTGTCTAAGCAGATGCCGATTGAAAAAATCAGTGTCAGTGAGCTGTGCCGGAAATGCGGCATTCAGCGGCAGACTTTCTACAATCACTACAGTGATGTCGACAATCTGATTGAATCCATCTTTGATCGAGAAGGGCATCGCATCTTTGAAACTACTCGTACATATCATGGATGGCAGGACGGCATGTATGAGATTCTGATCAATCTGAAAAAGAACAAGGATTTCGTCAATGCAGTATACCAGGGCGTTTCCCGTGAACAGCTGGAGACCAGACTGTATTCACAGGTCCGTGTTCTGCTGATGGATATTGTCAATGAGATGGGCGGCATCAATGAGATCACTGATGAGGACAAGAACTATATTGTTGAATATCATAAGTATGCCTTTGCCGGGACCATTCTTGACTGGATCAGATATGGGATGAAGGAAGATCCGAAAGAGATCGTGAACAACATTGAAATTGTCATACACGGCAGTATCCCGGAGGCAATTGAACGCTACGCAAAACTCGCAAAAAAGAGTTTAAATCATAAGATGGACAGGAAGCCAAAAGTGTCAATTTAATTGACACTTTTTCTTTTTTGTAAGTCGTATGTGCAGGGACGAAAGAAAATAATAAATACATAGGGAAAAAAGGAGTGTTTTATATGGAAAATAGTTTAACACATGCGGCAGAAAGAAAAGCATTTGAAACCGCACTGACACTAGCTTTTAAGAAAGTTGGCAAGAATGACAATGATGGTTATGTTGATATCGTCAATCTGTTTCAGAAGGTCTTAGGAAAAGCATGGCCTGATGAAGCTTATGATCACATGAGAACTGCCTTCGGCAAGGACGGCAAGTATACACAGTACTTCAACCGCATTGCGGCAACTGTTGATCAGGAGTATCTGAAGAAGCTGTTCATGTCCATGGTCTATGAAGGCATGATCTGCGGCTACAGAAACACCCAGAAGACGGGCAAGAAATTAGGTGTCAAAATTCCTTGGACAATTCTGTTTGATCCAACGAGTGCATGCAACCTGCACTGCACAGGATGCTGGGCATCTGAATACAGCAGACAGCTGAATCTGTCCAATGATGATATGGACAAGCTTGTCACAGAAGCAAAGGAGTTAGGCATTCACTTCTTTGTCATGACCGGCGGCGAACCGATGACAAGAAAGAATGATATTCTCAAGCTTGCAAAGAAGCATAATGACTGCGGCTTCATGATCTTTACGAACGGAACGCTTGTTGATCAGGCATTCTGCGACGGCATGAAGGAATGCGGCAACATCATCTTCTCCATGAGCATTGAAGGAAATGAAGAAGCAACAGATGCCAGACGCGGCAAGGGGACCTTTGCCAAGGTCATGGCAGCAATGGATCTGTTAAGAAAGAATAAGCTTCCTTACGGTACATCCATCTGCTATACAAAGGCAAACTGCGAAGCAGTTACTTCTGATGAATTCTATGACTTCCTGATCAACAAGGGAGTTCTGTTCTCCTGGTATTTCCACTTTATGCCGGTCGGCAAGGATACAGATCTTACTCTTGTACCTACCGTGGAACAGAGAAAGTATATGTATGACAGAATTCGTGCTGTCCGTGGATATACAGGCGGCAAGCAGATTTTCTGCATGGACTTCCAGAATGACGGACAGTTCGTCGGCGGATGCATTGCCGGTGGCAAGTACTACTGCCATATCAACCCAGCAGGCGATATGGAGCCATGTGTCTTCATTCACTATTCCAATGCCAACATTCATGACAAGTCTCTGCTGGAATGCCTCAAGCAGCCGATTTTCAGAGAATATCAGGCAAATCAGCCGTTCAATGAGAACCATCTCAGACCATGCCCAATGCTGGAGAATCCTGAGAAGATTGCCAAGATCGTACACGCATCCGGTGCACACAGCACAGATATGACAGATCCAGAGAACGTTGATGATCTCAGCGCTAAGGTCAAGCCATACGCAGATGCATGGAAGCCTGAAGCAGACAAGCTTTGGGAAGCAGATACACACAGAGTGAAGTAAAGAAAAAGGTATTCAGAGATTATTCTGGATACCTTTATTTTATGGCTGCCTTGTAATGCTCGCCCCACTGCTGCATCGAATCCAGCACCGGCTTTAAGCTTCTTCCCAGATCCGTCAATGTATATTCCACATGCGGCGGCACTTCCGCATATACTCTGCGGGTCAGCAGTCCCTGATCTTCCATTTCACGCAGATTCGCTGTCAGTACTTTCTGCGAAATTGTGCCAATTGACTTCCTCAATTCCCCAAAGCGCTTTGTTCCCGGCATTAGATCCCGTAAGATCAATACTTTCCAGCGGTCGCTGATCAGCAGGAGAGTTGTCTCAACAGGACAGGGCGGCAGGTTCTTTAATTTTATCTTTTTGAAATTCTCCATCTTCAATATATCCTTTAAATACCGCAATAGTATCTATTTGGTAACTACATTACAAAAAAGTGCTTACTTTACGAAATGGCGGTATGGACATACTATAACATTGTCAAAGGGAAATGCAAGAGCTCCCCGTGAGGGACAATGGAGGAAGATATGAGATTAGTTGATGAATTGAAGAATATAGGTGTTTTCTATGTAGCAACCGCAGAAGGTGATCAGCCGCGGGTGCGCCCATTCAGCAGCGTTACAGAGTTTGAAGGGAATGCATATATCTGCACCAACATACAAAGAAAGTATATGCACAGATCATGCAGGATGCCAAAGTAGAGATCAGCGGCATGGCCAAGGACGGCACATGGCTGCGCGTACAGGCAGTGCTGGTCAGAGATGACCGTGATGAGGCAAGAAAGGCGATGCTGGAAGATCCAACTGGTCCAAAAACACTGTATACGATTGGTGACGGCATCTTTGAAGTATTTAAACTGACACAGATCAAAGCATTGAAGTATTCCTTTACCAAGGAACCAGAAGAAATTGCATAATCAATATCATTCAGAGCATTGAGATCAATCGAGGCTCTTTTGTACAGGAGGCAGCAGGATGAAGAAGGCACTGCAGTATTTGAATTATCTACAGAAGGAGATTCATTCGGTCGCCATCGCATCGATCGATAAAGAAGGACATCCGGTGACATGTGTCATTGATATCATGCTGGCTGATGAGAAGGTCTCTATTTTCTGACGGCAAAAGGTAAATCATTCTACGAGCGCATCCGACAGAACGAGAACATTGCTCTGACTGGACCTGAAGGGGAAAGACACCATGTCCTCACAGTCGATCAATTTAAAGGCAGAGTCCATGAGATCGGTTCAGAACGGCTGAATGAGATCTTTGCCAGGAATCCCTATATGGCGGAGATCTATCCGCAGGAACAGTCAAGATCTGTTCTGACGGTCTTTCAGATTGATCAAGGGGAAGGAGAATTCTTTGATCTGTCAAAACGTCCTGTTTTCCCGTGAATCATTCTCGTTCGGCGGTTGTTCAGACGGAGACTTCTGGATATGTGATCAGCAGTCAATGCACCGGCTGCCGCAGATGTGCAGAAGTCTGCCCGCAGGACTGTATTGATCTTTCTTCGATGCCTGCCGTCATTCAGCAGGAACACTGCCTTCACTGCGGCAGATGTATGGAAGCATGCATGTTCAATGCGGTAGAAAAGAGAAAGATCCAATGAGGAGAACAGAACAGATCAGCTTTCTGATCAATGAACTGTTAAAGGAAATGCCGGCATACAGACAATCTGCAGCGTCATTTCCAGATAATGAGGAAGATCAGCGCAGACTGCTGCGCAGTTTGATGAATGTACGCATGCCTGGTGTTCTTTCACCTGATTTTATCAAAGTGCAGGATGCGCTCCTGCAGTCAGAAGCAGCGGCTAAGGGTATTGTCCACCCTGCTGATCTGAAGCCTGTGGAAGGAACACAGATCTATTTGTCGCAGGGTGATATCACCCGTCTAGATGCGGATGCGATTGTTAATGCTGCCAATGCAGAGATGCTCGGATGCTTTGTCCCATGCCATGGCTGTATTGATAATGCCATCCATTCGGCAGCCGGCCTGCAGCTGCGGAATGAATGCAGTGAGATCATGAAGAAACAGGGACATGCAGAACCGACAGGAGCAGCGAAGATCACAGCAGGATATAATCTTCCGGCCCGATATGTCATTCATACAGTCGGCCCAATTGTTCAGGGAGCAGTCACCGCACAGGATCATGATGATCTATGCAGCTGCTATCTTTCATCCCTGAAGCTTGCCACTGAGAAGCATCTGAGCAGCATTGCCTTCTGCTGTATTTCAACAGGAGAATTCCACTATCCAAATCAGGCGGCAGCCAAAGCCGCCGTCGAAACAGTCCGCAGGTATCTGCAGGAAACAGATCATGAGATCAAGGTGATATTCAATGTATACAAAGAAATCGACAGACAGATCTACCAAGGACTCCTTGGCAAAGATCAATAAGATCAAAGAAGTGCTGAAGAATGCGGATGCAGTTGTCGTCGGGGCTGGCGCAGGCTTATCGACTTCGGCAGGCTTTACATATGCCGGCGGGCGCTTTGAAAAGAACTTCGCAGATTTTATCGCAAAGTATCATTTCACTGATATGTACACAGCAGGGTTCTATCGATTTTCAACATTGGAAGAGCAATGGGCTTTCTGGAGCCGTTTCATTGCGGTCAACCGGTATGCAGATGCAAAGAAGCCTGTATACGCACAGCTGCTGCATCTGCTGCAGGGGAAAGACTACTTTGTGATTACGACGAACGTTGACCATCAGTTCCAGAAAGCAGGAATTCCTCATGAAAGACTGTTCTATACACAGGGTGACTACGGGCTCTGGCAGTGCAGTGAACCATGCCATCAAAAGACTTATGACAATGAAGCAGCAGTCAAGGCCATGGTCAGTCAGCAGAAAGAGATGCGGATTCCATCATCCCTTATACCGCACTGTCCTGTCTGCGGTAAGCCGATGTCGATGAATCTGCGTGCAGACGACACCTTTGTAGAAGATGAAGGCTGGCATCAGGCACAGGAAAGATATCATGAATTCTTAAGAAAGCATCAGACGGGAAACACCGTATACCTGGAGCTTGGCGTCGGGTGGAATACACCTGTCATTATCAAGTATCCTTTCTGGCAGCTGACACAGAGAAACAAAGATGCCTCCTATATCTGCATCAATCAGGATGTCTCTGAGGTGCCTGAAGAAATTGAAAAGCAGTCCATCTGCATCCATGAAGATATCGGTGCTGTACTGCAGAGTCTCGAAAATTGAAATGACAATAACTGATACTCATGATGAATGAGATCAGTTTTTTGCTTGTGCCTGAGCATTCTGTTTGTATATTTTTTTTGAGCGCATTACGATTCTCGTAGATACAGAAGGAGCACATATGTCAGAACAGAATGGAATCATTGCCAAGGAAGGCAAGCGTGCTAAGCTGGAAAATCCTGCCAGAGTCGTAGAATTGAATCCGCTTGGCACTTTGGAGAAAATTGGATTTCATACCGGTGATACTCTTGTCGATATCGGCGCGGGCAGCGGGCTGTTCAGTCTGGCCGCCGTGCAGATTGGGGCAGGAATGGTGTATGCCGCAGAAACGGATGACGCAATTCTGACTGATCTCAAGCAGCGGGCTGCAGGCATGAACAACCTGAAGACACTCTATGTCAATGGCTGCAGCTATCCGGTCGCTGACCACAGTGCAGACTGGATCATGCTCGCAGCGGTCCTTCATGAAATTGACGACCGTACATCGTTGTTTGCTGAGATGCGGCGCATCCTGAAAAGAACGGAATGGTCTGCCTGATAGAATTCATCAAGGCCAGGACACCGATGGGACCTGCGCCGGAACACCGGCTGGGTGCACAGAAAGCTGAAGAACTGTTCCGTGAACAGGGTTTTGTAAAAGGGGCTGAGTTCAATCTCGGCGATAATCTCTACTGTCAGACGTATTGTCTGCAGGAAAATGGTTAAGTATATAAAAACCGGAAATTTCCGGTTTTTATATGACAGCATATTCAGTTTCACATCCCTGATCCTTCAGCAGACGGATCAGATCATCTGCCTGCATCCATACGGTTGCGGTATTCCCATTGGGATGAATGCCAATCTGCTTTCCCTGAAAATCGGCATCCAGAAAGAACTTTACCTGATGAGAAGTGTCATTCAGCAACCCCAAAGGCGTTACAGAACCCTGATGCAGTCCGAGGATTCTCCAAAGATCATCTTCCGAGGCAAAGCTCAGTCTTCGCGTTCCATGGTCTTCAGAAAACTGTCTGAGATCAATATGCTTCTCTTCGCGCACGGTCAGCAGATAATATTTTCTTTTCTTGTCGTCGCGGAGAAACAGATTCTTTGCGACTGTTTCCGGATGCGGCAGATGAATGCTGAGCATCTCATCAATGGTAAATATTGCTGGATGCTCGACTGCTTCATACGCAAGATGTTCTTTCTCCAGCAGTTCTATGATCTCTGCTTTATTCATACTTTGCCTCCTCAGGAGTCGATTGCCTTTGCACTGTATTCGGTATAATCCATGACATACAGATAAGAATAAATAATATTCAGGTAGTATTCCATGCATGTCTGTGAAAAGAAGGAGGCAATCCGGCGGAATTTCTGTTCCCGGGCGGGCAGCAGAAGATTGATTGAACACAGCTTTGCCAGTTCTGAATCAGCACCGGCAGTAATGCAGATGGTGGCAGCGCCATTCTTTTTCAGTTCCTTGGCACAGTCGACCGTTCCTTTGGTCGTACCGGAGTAGGAAAGGACGATTCCGGCATCTCCGCTGTGCATTGTCTGGGCGAGATGGTGCTGTTCCCCATAGACAGGTGTTGCAAGATAATTGGTGCCTGAACGCATCATTCTTGCCTGGAAGGTGAGACCGGCAAGATATGCATCACCGATGCCGAATAAGGCAACGTTCCTGGCATTGTGGAGGACCATGCATGCTTTCTTGACATCGGAAGGTGAGATCATCTTCTGTGCTTCAGATAATGTCTGCACCGTCAGCTTCCGCAGACTTGCGGCAATTTCACCGACTGAATCATTTGGCGAGAAGGGAAAGTTCGGATCAATCTCGGTCATGTCACTGAAGGAAGAACTGAGCTCCTGGGCATAGCGTATCTTAAAGTCTCGGAATCCACTTAATCCCATGCGCCCGCACAGCCGCATGACAGCACTCGTGGATGTGTAAGTGTACTTGGCAAGTGCCTGCACAGACATATGCAGGACATCATCCTTATGTGAAAGAATATAGGCAGAAATCGCTTTTTCATTTTCAGTGAAGTCAATTTGTTCCTTCAGCATCGTTTCTATTTTCATACTGTCATTCTAACATTGTTCCGGAATAAAATACCGGAATAAAATGAAATAAATCAAAAAGTTTCGGTATAAATTTCTGAAATGTTATCCGCTTATTTCCATTGATCATTAGATAAGCTATGGTGAATATGCAAACAAGGAGGACATGAATCATGTCAGAGAAAAAAGGTGTCAAGATTGTTACTATCGGCGGCGGTTCCAGCTATACTCCAGAATTGATGCAGGGCTTTATCAAGCGTTACAGCGTACTTCCAATCAGAGAAATCTGGCTCGTGGATATTGAAGACGGCAGAGAAAAGCTGAATATTGTCGGTGCACTTGCACAGAGAATGTGGGATGCCTCTGGATATGATGTCAAAGTCCATCTGACCCTTGACCGCAGAGAAGCACTGAAAGATGCTGACTTCGTAACAACACAATTCAGAGTCGGTCTGCTGTATGCCCGCGTCAAGGATGAAAGAATTCCTTGAGCCATGGCATGATTGGTCAAGAGACCAACGGTGCCGGCGGTATGTTCAAGCTGCTGCGCACTGCTCCTGTCATCAAGGGCATCGTTGAAGATATGAAGGAGCTCTGTCCGAATGCATGGCTGATCAACTTCACCAATCCTTCTGGTATGATCACTGAGACAGTCATCCGCCAGTGCGGATGGAAGAGATGCATCGGCTTATGCAATGTACCAGTCAACATCATGCTGCAGGAGCCGGAGATGATCGGCAGGAAAGCAGATGAGCTTAACTTTGAATTTGCTGGTCTGAATCATTTCCATTTCCACAGAGTCTTTGATGCAAATACCGGTGAAAATGTGACCCATCAGATTGCATACAAAATGATGGAAGATGATAAGTCTAACATGCAGAATATCCAGAATGAGAAGTTCCTGCTGGATCAGCTGCTGTCCATGGACTGCCTGCCTTGCGGCTATCACCGTTACTACTATCTGACTGCTGAAATGCGTAAGAAGGAACTGGAAGACTATGCAAAGCATGAAACACGTGCTGAATCCGTCAAGCAGATTGAGAATCAGCTGTTTGAACTGTATAAAGATCCAGCTCTCCATGAGATGCCGGAACTCCTAGGCAAGCGCGGCGGCAAGTACTACAGTGATGCTGCCTGCGAGACCATCTCTGCAATTTATAACAACAGCGGCAAAGTTATGGTCGTATCAACAGAAAACAAAGGCGCACTGCCTGATCTGCCGGCAGATGCCATTGTGGAAGTCAGTGCCCGCATTACCCGCAGCGGAGCAGAACCTCTGGCCTTTGGCCATATGGAACCAGCTGTCCGCGGCATGGTGCAGCTGATGAAGTCAATGGAAGAAACAATCATCGAAGCAGCTTTGACTGGCAGCTATGGCAAGGCATTGGAAGCATTCGAAATCAATCCACTTGTCGAGCATGGTAAAGGTGCACAGGATCTGCTGAATGAGATGCTGGTTGCCCATAAGAAGTATCTGCCGTTATTTGCCGACAAGATCAAGGAACTGGAAGCTGCCGGTGTCACAGTCCAGGATGAAACAGCCAGAGAGCTCTGCGAGAAGGGTCTTTGATCACAGCAGGAGATGACCATGTACCGCTACTATCCAAGCTGTGTATTCCGAACGATTGATGCTCAGGCGGATGACTGCCTGACTCAGTATGCTAAGGCACAGATGATGGAAATAGCAGGATGCTGCAGATTTGATCATAAAAAGACAGAGGCACAGGACAGATCTCTTTACGTCTGTCAGGCCTGCCGGACAAATATTTCCGCCATCGGCAATACGCCGGAGTCCTTATGGCTGTATCTGGATCAAGACACATCCTTTGTCTTTCCAGATTATCATGGCATGAAGATGACACTGCAGGACTGCTGGCGGTACCGTGATCATACGGAGATCCACGATGCTGTGCGGAGCCTATTGGCGAAGATGAACATAGAAGTTGCAGAGCTGCCCGCGAACCGTACAAAGGCTGATTTCTGCGGCCGCTTCCACTGTACAACGGAAAGATATACTGAACTACGAAAACAGTATGATCCCGACATTCATCTGGACCATCTGCCGGACCATCTTTATGAGAAAATCATGCATGAACATGTCCAGCAGTACCCGACAGAATATGTCATCTGCTGCTGCAATACCTGCTACAAAGGAATTCAAACTGGCGGCGGTCACCCGATTCATCTGGCTCAGCTGCTGTTCCAGACAGTGAATCTATCACAAAAGTGAGAGTACATGGAATCCTCATGTGCTCTTTTTCTTCGTTTTACGAACGCATCTGATTGATGTTATGATATGTAAATTAATGTAAGGGGGAATTATCATGAGCGAGGGTGTTATCTGCTTAGAGAATGTTGTCAAAAGCTATGGCAGCCACCAAGTACTAAAGGGTGTCAACCTGACTATCAACCGGGGTGATATTTTCGGTCTCGTCGGCCGGAACGGTGCTGGCAAGACAACAATGTTCAAGACAATCCTCGGACTGTCTGATTATCAGAATGGTACAATTACGATCAATGGCGGAACAGGACATGAGAACCGTTCCAAGATTGGTTTCTTCATCGGCAAAAATTTTTTGACTACATGACGGCACAGCAGAATCTGGACTACTACTGCACGTTAAAAGGCATCAAGGACAAGCATGAAATTGAAAGAGTCCTGGACTTGGTTGGCCTATCCGGCGTCAACAGTAAATACAAGAACTTTTCATTGGGCATGACGCAGCGCCTTGGCATTGCCAATGCATTGCTGGGACATCCAGAGATCCTGATCCTGGATGAGCCGGTCAACGGTCTGGATCCGCAGGGCATCGCAGATATCCGCAACCTGATGAAGAAACTGAATGCCGAAGAAGGCATGACGATCATTATCTCCTCACATATCTTAGGCGAACTGGAACATACAGCAGTCCGCTTTGGAATTGTCAATGAAGGAGTGATTGCCGCAGAGATCACGGAAGAAGACCTTCAGAAACAGAAGCAGAATGTTAATATTACCGTGAATGAAAAGGATGCAGCAGGGGCAGAAAAGCTTCTGCATGACAACGGCATTGAAGTGGCTGCTGTCACTGACGTCGCAACTTCATTGGAAGATTATTACTTTAATCTTGTGGGAGGTAAGAAATAATGCAGCGTTATGTACATGCGGATCTCAAGCGCATCCGCCGCAAGAAGTCTCATTTCATTGTTCTGCTGTGCATCTATCTGATCATTGCTTTGATTGCTGTCTACAACTGCAGTACAGGCAATCTGAAAGAATTCCAGAACATGGCCAATATCATTGCCGGTACATTGACAATCTATTTCGGCATTATTGTGTTCTTTGCCGTCTTCTCTGCTGATACCAGAACACGGACGATGCAGATAGCGATTGGCAGCGGTCTATCCCGCTCCCAGGTCGTATGGTCAAAGGAACTGGAAGGATTGATCCTGGCTGTCGTTTATGATGCGATTGCTGCTTTGATCCTGTGCCTGGTCCCAGTCATCTTCCATGCAAGTCTGCCTACTTCTTTCTTCAGTGCAATTGCTGTTTCCACCATTCAGTCAATTCTTGAAACGATGGTCTTCTACAACATTTCGATGATTGTGATCTTTGCGACGCTGCATGCAAATTATGCTGAGATCCTGTATATCATGTTCTCATTTGAAATCATTACAGGTATCTTTACGGTTCTGTTCGGCTATCTGAATACGCAGTTCGGCTTCCCTGATCTCAGCGGAATCCTGTTCTCTTCTCTTTCCGCATCTTTCTTTGCGGATCCTTGGAATAATCTGCTGAATATTGTCGGCATCGCAGTCTATCTGATCCTGCCAATCTATCTGTCACAGATGGTATTCCGTAAGAAAGAACTTGAATTCTGATACTTGTTATCTGTGCTGCAGAAGTCTTGTATGCTAAAATAAGGTTGCAGTAAATGCGGAAGGAAGGACATTTATGGCAAAGCGAAGAATTACAAATGATATGGAATTCTGGCAGCTGAAGGAAGATTATGCAAAAAGTCTTTTAGCAGCAAGAACAGAAGAAGATAAAAAGAAGAAAAAAGAACTGGAAAAAGAAACAGCTTTTGAAAAGAAACTGCTCGATGACTACGAAAAGCGCAAGATCAAAAATGCGAAGGAACAGGAAAAGGCAGAAGAAAAGCTTTCAAAGCTGAGAGAAAAAACAAAGGCAGACCCAAAGATCTTCTTTGAAGTATCTGCTGTCGAATTAAAATATGTTGATTACGTTTCCCTGAATAAAACACAGAGAGATAAACTTGCAGTCAAGAAGGAATCTCTGCTGGCTTCCATGCATAAAGGCATGTATATCAAGGTGAAGGGTGACAGCAATATCTATCAGATCAAGCAGTCAGAAAAGAGAATGAACGGCATGACATATATTTCCACCGTTGTTTATGGAGATGTCACGATTCAGGATGTTTCCCTGATGATTACCGATTACTACTATGAAAATGAGATCGGTGATACCGGTCATACAATCATTGACTGATGCCCGCTGAACAGCGGGCTTTATTTTCTTATAAGGAGAAGCCATGCGAGAGTTGAACCGTGTTCAGAAGATTGAACAGTCCATTACATATAAATCCCGTAAGGAGCTGTGGGCGCCATTTTTAACAGCAGTCAATCAGTACCAGCTCATCTCTCCAGGCGACCATATTGCCGTGTGCATCTCCGGCGGCAAAGACAGCATGCTGATGGCTAAAATGCTGCAGATGCTGCAGAGATATTCTGAGATTCCGTTTGAGCTGACATATCTTGTTATGGATCCTGGATACAATGCATTGAATCGGAAGAAAATCGAAGAGAATGCGAAGACGCTTGAACTGCCGATCCAGATCTTTGAAACACAGATCTTTGCGGTCGCTGATCAGGAAGCAAAAAAACCATGCTATCTCTGTGCCCGGATGAGAAGAGGGCATCTCTACAATCAGGCAAAGGAACTTGGCTGCAATAAGATAGCCTTAGGACATCATCTCAATGATGCAATCGAGACTGTTTTAATGTCGATGTTCTGGTCTTCCAAGCTGGAGACAATTGTACCGAAGTGTCACAGTGAGAACTTTGCCGGGATGGAACTGATCCGGCCGATGTACTGCGTCAAGGAAGATGCGATTAAGGCATGGTGCAGCTATAATCAACTTGAATTCATTCAGTGCGCCTGCAGATTCACAGAGAATATTGCCAAGGAAGATGAACATCTTTCCAAGCGGTATGAAGCAAAGATGCTGATCAAGGAGCTGAAAAAAGACAATCCTGAGATTGAAGATAATATGTTCCGTGCCCTGCATAGAGTGCAGCTGAATACATTCCCTGGATATCAGAACGGGAAAGAGGTGCATAATATTCTTGATGACTATGATAAAGGAAAGAAATAATATGACAGAAAAGGAAAAGATGCTTGCCGGTCTGGAATATGACTGCGGTGATCCTGAACTGATCCAGTTATGGCATCAGGCAAAAGATCTGGCCAGACAGTACAACAATCTTCCTTCAGCAGATCTGAAGACAAAAGAAGAAGTCCTGCAGAAGATGCTTGGCGGATTTGGAAAGAACCTGTGGGTCACTCCACCATTTTATGTGGACTATGGAAAGAATATCTATTTCGGCAGCAACTGCGAAGTCAATATGAACTGCACGTTCCTGGATGACAACAAGATCATCATTGGAGACAATGCTTTGATTGCACCCAATGTGCAGATCTATACCGCGTATCATCCGACCAATGCGGCTGACCGTTTTGGGGAACCAAAGGAAGATGGCTCCTTTACCTTCTGCAAGACCATCACAGGACCGGTCAAAATTGGCAGCGGCTGCTGGATTGGCGGCGGTGCGATTCTGCTGCCAGGCGTGACCATCGGCGATAATGTTGTGATAGGGGCAGGAAGTGTCGTTACTAAGGACATTCCATCCAATACTGTGACTGCCGGAAATCCCTGCCATATTCTGCGCAGCAATATATCAAGAAAATAAGTGCGTCATTCACAGAGAAGAGGAGGCAGCAGATATGCTGTTAGGTTCAATTGAAACAGGCGGTACAAAATTTGTGTGTGCAGTCGGTGATGAAAATGGAAAGATCATTGATCAGATAAAATTTCCAACAACATTGCCAGAAGAGACAATGAAACAGGCAATTGACTGGTTTGAACCGAAGAAAATTGAAGCTGTCGGTATTGCCTGCTTTGGACCTATTGACCTTCGCCGTTCTTCACCGACGTACGGGGCAATTACCACTACTCCAAAACCAGGATGGGAAAATTTCAATATTGTCAATGAGGTAAAGAATGCACTGCATGTTCCGGTTGGTTTTGATACAGATGTCAATGGATCACTGCTTGGAGAAGTGACCTGGGGCAGTGCCAGGGGACTGAGTGATGCTGTATACATCACCATTGGAACTGGCATCGGTGCCGGCATTATGACAAATGGCAGACCGCTTCATGGCATGCTGCATCCGGAAGCTGGACATATCGTGATTCCAGTCAGAAAAGATGATGCTTTTCAGGGCGTATGTCCATATCATGGCACATGCTTTGAAGGCCTTGCTTCTGGTCCGGCAATTGAAAAGCGCTGGGGAAGGCCGGCAGCAGAATTGATTGACCAGCCTCAGGTGTGGGATCTAGAAGCGTTCTATATTGCAGAAGCTGTCAGTATCTATATCTGTACACTCAGTCCGCAGAGAATTATTCTAGGCGGCGGTGTCATGCATCAGGAACAATTGTTCCCTATGATCCGTCAGAAGGTGTCAGAGATGATCAATGGCTATATTCAGACAGATGAAATGAAGCATTTAGATACCTATATTGTTCCAGCCAGTCTGCATGATGATCAGGGAATTATGGGCGGTCTGAAACTGGCTTGCAATGCTCTAAAAGAAAATGCTCTAAAGTAACGGTAAAATTGGATGATGAAAAAGACTGATCTGGATAAGGCCCAGTTCAGTCTTTTTTACTGTGATGATTTCTTCTGCAGTGCTTCTCTATCAATGATCTTGTATCCCTGGTCAGTCTTTTTTAAAATTTCTTTTTCCAAATCTCTGGATGAATCACATCAGTGACAAGATGAAAATCATCATTTACTTTGCGCCTGTAGATGATGAGAATACCATTCTGTATATCCGCTTCTACAGCAGGGCGGCTGGAAATAAAGCAGGGGATGCATGCATTACATTCTTCGGCAGATTCGGCAACCGCATTATCGAAAGACAGGATAAGAGAATTTTAATTACGCAGAAGCCGAAGGCATCGTCCTATCGTTCCCAGGAGAACCTGCTGGCAGGAGACCTGCCGACCATTCAGTATCGCCGGCTATGAGAAGAGTTGAAGAACAAAATATAACAGGAAGCACGCAGTGCTTCTTTTCTTTTGCTTTCATAATGTTCGAAAACGAACAAATAATGGTTGCGTTGAATTTGGCATTGTATATAATATAGTTCTAAAACGAACAATGTGAGGATGAATGATGAAATTTGAAATGTGGGATGCAATTGATGCAGTCGTAAAGCTCTATGACGACCTTCTGGAACCTGTATATGAAAAGCACAGTCTGACAAAATCAGAGCTGGATATTCTGCTGTTCCTGGCAAACAATCCAGAATATGACAGAGCGGCAGATATCATTGAAGTGCGCAAGGTGGCAAAGTCGCATGTCTCCGTTTCAGTGAACTCTCTTTTGGAAAAAGGATATCTGAAGAAGAAGGAACAGAAGGAAAACAAGAGAGACATCCATCTAACTGTTACGAAAAAGGCAGATAAGATCATTGAAGACGGCAGAGCAGCACAGAAGCTGTTTGACCAGACAATCATGAAAGGCTTTACGCATGAAGACCGTAAGGCACTGCAGGCAGCTTCCGCAAAGTTCCTGGCAAACTGTCAGCAGTATGGAGGGGAAACAGATGAATCGTACTGATTTATTAGGCAGCGGCAGTATTAAGTCGCTCTTCTTTCGACTGACCATTCCTGCTGTTGTGGCACAGGTCATCAGTCTTCTTTATAACATCGTTGACCGCATCTATATCGGCCACATGGCAGAAGTCGGCCAGTCTGCGCTGACAGGTGCTGGACTGTTCGTGCCGATTCTTCTCTTGACCAATGCCTTTGCCATGTTAGTTGCAAGCGGCGGTGCACCGCTGATGTCCATCCGTCTAGGCGAAGGACAGAAAGAAAAGGCAGAAAAGATCATGGGCAACAGCTTCTCTGCACTGATCCTATTGTCGATTGTCCTGACCATAGTCATGTATCTGGCAGCACCGCAGCTCTTATATTTCTTCGGCGCATCAGAAAATACATTTGTTACGCACTGCCATATGCAAGAATTTATATCCTCGGTACGATCTTTGTCACCATTGCCTTAGGCATGAATTTTTATATTTCTGCACAGGGCTTTGCGAAAGAAAGCATGATGACAAATATCATCGGTGCAGTGATCAACATCATATTGGATCCAATCCTGATCTTCGGCTTCAACATGGGTGTAGAAGGGGCGGCAATCGCAACTGTCTTTTCACAGGCAGTCAGTGCGGCCTGGGTCATTCTCTTTCTGATGGGGACAAGGCCGAGTGTGCGTCTGCAGAAAAAGACCTTCCGGATTGAGAAGAAGATTCTGATGCCATGCCTGGCATTGGGCGCGTCTTCCTTTATCATGCTGTCGACCGAGAGCCTGCTGTCGATTACCTTCAACCACAGCCTTGCCGTATACGGCGGGGATATGGCTGTCGGGGCAATGACAATCATCACCAGTGTCTCTTCCCTGATCTCCATGCCGCTCAACGGCATTACGCAGGGCGCAGCACCTCTGCTGAGCTATAACTTTGGTGCAGCTAAGAATGACAGAGTCAGAAAATCCTTCCGCATGATCTTCACAACATGTGTTGTGTATGCCGGTATTGGATGGATCTTGATCATGCTGCTGCCGCGGACGATTGCTTCTGCTTTTACTGCCAATACAGAACTGCTTGATTACAGTGTAGGGGCAATGCGCATTTACTTTGCATGTACGATTACCCTAGGGTTTCAGATTTCATGCCAGCAGTCATTTGTGGCCCTGGGACAAGCAAAGATCAGCTTGCTGATGGCACTGCTCCGGAAGATCATACTGCTGATCCCGCTGATTCTGATCCTGCCGCATTATATCTCAAATCAAGTATTTGCTGTCTTTATTGCTGAACCAATCAGTGATGCTATCGCTGCATCGGTCACAACAATTATGTTCTTTACGCGGGTCGAAAGCATTCTTGCCAAAGGACCGCAGAACCGTCAGATCGAAGCATAAAAAATTCTCCTGAGAGAATTTTTTTATCTTAGAAGTGCTCGTAGAAAGGCATCTTGTTGTAGGCATATAGTCTAGCAACTAATTCACCATCCGACAGGTCTTTCATCGGTCCTACCAATGCATCCATATGCTGGAGGAATTCTCCTACAGAAGCATCTGGGAAAGCCTTATGATGGATTTCTTCCAGCAATTCATAAATATTCTGACGGTCGCTCATTTCAATCTCCTTTTTCTATATCAGGTGATGGTCATACAGATAATGACCGACACCATCATCATCACAGTCATGTTCCGTGATATCATCACAGATCTTTTTAACATCTTCCATGCCGTCTTTGACGCAGACAGATTGTCCAGATGTCTTCAGCATTTCAATATCATTCTCTGCATCGCCGAAGGCAATGACATCCTTCAGGTCCATGCCGATAGATTCACAATACTTTTTCAGTCCTTCACCTTTATTATTCATTGGATCCTGGAGCTCAACTAATTCCGGTCCTGTCCGGAAGCAGGCAATGCGGCTGCCGAACTTCTTTCTGGCAAATGCTTCGACTTCTTCCGCTTCCTCGACGGTCGGATAACGGTACAGGATCTTGCCGGTCGGTTCTGACCAGAGATCTGATTCATCTCTGCAGATCTCTACACGGCACATATGGCGCATGCCGGAAGCTTTGATTTCATCGTCCATCAACAGGGACAGTTCATAACCTTCACGGTATACAAACGGGTTGGTATCAGGGAAGTCCCGCAGTGCCGCGACGATTTCCTTGAGCTCTTCTGTAGACAGCAGATGGTAATCTTTCTTTTCGTTAGATGCCTTGGTCCATAATTCTCCGCCGTTCATGCCAATCAGGAAATCAAACTGGAAGCTGAGCCCCCCATTCTTTGTAATGATCAGAGACACCCTGCCATAACGGTCTGCCTGAAGCGATGCCCAGAATGATGCCTTTCTGATGCATCTCTTCAAATGCCTGCAGGGTCAAAGGACCTGGGACATGGCGTGTCCTTCCTCTTAAAGTACCATCAATATCCGCAATAAACATTTTCATACACTGTGCCTCACGGTGGTAATTGTACCACGCAGGAGCGGGAAATGGTGAATCTATGAACGGTAAACCATTTTACTTTTCCAAAAATTGGAAAAGAGCTTAAATATTCGTCATAATTATAAAAATATTTAAAAATAATGAACCGGTTTACCTTGAAAGATAGAAAGCAATCAACTATGATAGTGGAGTAGTTAAAACAGGAGGAAAATATGGAAACAATACTCGACAAATTTAAACTGACCGGCAAAGTAGCCTGGATCACAGGAGCATCCTATGGATTAGGACTGGCATATGCAACAGCGTTTGCACAGGCTGGCGCAAAGATTGCCTTTAATGACATCAATCAGGAACTGGTTGATAAAGGCCTTGCCGCTTATAAGGAAAGAGGCATTGAAGCGTATGGTGCCGTCTGTGATGTCACTGATGAAGCAGCTGTCGCAAAGTTCGTAGCAGACGTCAAGGCAAAGCTTGGCTCAATTGATATTCTGGTCAACAATGCCGGCATCATCAAGCGGATCCCAATGGTCGAGATGACCAAGGCACAGTGGGATCAGGTCATCAATGTCGATCTGACAGGACCGTTTGTATGTTCCAAGGCTGTTCTGCCTGACATGATTGCCAAGAAGTCCGGCAAGATCATTAATGCATGTTCAATGATGTCTGAACTTGGACGTGAGACCGTATCTGCTTATGCAGCTGCTAAGGGCGGCTTAAAGATGCTGACAAGAAATATCTGCTCTGAATATGGTCAGTATAATATCCAGTGCAATGCGATAGGACCTGGCTACATTGCAACACCGCAGACAGCTCCATTAAGAGCGAAGCAGGCAGATGGATCCATGGCACCGTTTGACAGATTCATCCGTTCGAAGACGCCTGCACAGCGCTGGGGAGAAACAGAAGACCTGATGGGCCTTGCTGTATTCCTTGCTTCACCAGCATCTGACTTCATCAACGGCCAGGTCGTCTATATTGACGGCGGCATTACTGCCTATATCGGACAGGATCCAAGCCAGCTTGATGAATCAAAGTTTGCTGACATCAAGGAAGATACTTCTGTTAAGGTTGCTGACTGATCTATGCATAACAGTTCTGGTGAATACTGGAACTGTTTTTAAGCGAAGGAGAAAAGAATATGAAAATAGCTTTGATCAATGAAAACTCACAGGCCGCAAAGAATGAGATCATCTTCAATGCACTGCAGAAAGCTGTTGTCCCGATCGGACACGAAGTCATCAACTATGGAATGTACAGTGCAGATGATGAAGCACAACTGACGTATGTACAGAACGGCATCTTGGCATCGGTGCTGCTGAACAGCGGTGCAGCAGATTTTGTCGTAACTGGCTGCGGCACAGGGGAAGGCGCAATGCTCGCCCTCAACAGTTTCCCAGGTGTCATATGTGGACATATCGAGACACCATTGGATGCCTATACGTTCTCGCAGATCAATGTGGGCAATGCAGTCGCCATCCCATATGCACTTGGCTTTGGCTGGGGCGGAGACCTGAACCTTCAGTATATCTTTGAGAAGCTGTTCGCCGAAGAACCGGGGGGAGGCTATCCAAAGGAGAGAGTGGTCCCAGAGCAGAGGAACAAGAAAATTCTGGACAATGTGCGCATGAATGCCTTCCGTCCGCTGCCGGAAATCCTGCAGAGCCTGGACAGAGATCTAGTAAAAGGGAGCTTTGCCGGAAAGCACTTTGATGAGTACTTTGCACGTGACTGCAGAGTCCCTTCCTATCTTAAATTAATCAATGAACTGAAGAAGTGAAGCGGAGAAATCTGCTTCTTCTTTTTGAACAAATGTTCGAAATCTTTGTTATTTTATAGGTTTTGTGAGAAAATAACATACGTACTAAGCAAAGGAGACTACACGATGAACAAACCAGAATTAAATGATGAATTAGCCAAGACCAAAATCAGGAAGTATAAGACATTTGGCGGGAATACAATTGAGATCATGTATGGAGCACTGGATGAAAACGGAAAAGCAGTTCCCTCCTAAGGAAGATGCAGATGACGGACATGGTACATGGTTCGGCATTGAAGTGAATGGAGACTACCGTATGTTTGCCTGGACACATTCCAAGGCAGAGGGCGGCAGTACAGAATATGGAACAGAGTACAAAGAAAAGGCGCTCGACACATTAAAGGAACAGCTGAATAAGAAGACCGAGCTTGCCAGAGAGCTTGAAAATATGCTGCATAACGGCGACAGTGATGAAAATGCACTGAATGCCATCAAGGATGCATGGAACAAGCTGACCGTATGGAATGTTCCTGTTGAGAAAGATATTATCAAGCGTTATGAGAAGGCACTGAATGCCTTTGAACCGAAGATGGAGGAAATCAAGCAGAACATCGCTGCCAAGAGCACTATCGTTGATCAGGCTAAGGAGCTGCTCGATGCTGACAACTTCCGCAACGCAAGAAATGAACTGGATAAGCTGAAGGATTCCCTGCGTGAGATCGGCAGTGCCGGCTCTGCTAAGGATGATGAATTCCATGAGCAGATCCGTGAGATTGAGAATACACTGCGTACAAAGCAGAAGAACTTCAATGAACATATCAACGAATCCAGAAGTACTGCTGAAACAAAAAAGACAGAACTGATCAGTCAGGCAAAGAAACTGGTATCAAATGTCTCAAATTTCAAAGAGACGAATGTGAAGATGAATGAACTGTTTGATGCATGGAAAACAGCAGGCAGTGCAGGTCATGAAGTTGATGAGAAACTGTGGGAAGAGTTCAATGGTCTGAGAAAGCAGTTCTTTGACGCAAGACAGAAGTTCTTTGATGAGCGTGATGAGCAGCTGAAGAAGTCCGGTGAAACAAAGCAGAAGCTGATTGAAGAAGCAAAAGCTATTGTTGAGAAGAATGATTTCGGCAGAAGTGCTGCTGACCGCATGAAGGCATTGGATAAAGAATGGAGAGCAGCAGGATATTCCGGCAAGGATATCAATGATTCTCTCTGGGATACCTTTACAAAGACAAAGGAAGCATTCTGGTCTGCAAAGAAGGCAATCTTTACAAAAGCTGTAGAAGCGGATATTGAAAAGGCACAGAAGGAATTAGATAAGATCAACAAGGAACTGGAAGATCTGGAATACCGTCTGGAAGTTGCACCAAATCCAACGATGAAGAAGGATGTAGAAGATACAATCTATGTCAAGCGGAATGAAAAGACGGATAAAGAAAAAGAATTAGAAGAATTGAAGAAGAAAGCCAGTGAATAACCGGAGACTCACAGAGATGTGAGTCTTTTTGGTATAATGGAGAAATGAAAAAACAGACAGTTGGCATCGTTGCACATGTCGATGCAGGAAAAACAACATGTATTGAAGCGATGCTGTATCAAAGCGGCACCATCAGAAAGCTTGGCCGTGTTGATCATCGTGATACCGTGATGGATTATGATGAAGAAGAACGCTCACATGGAATCACCATTTATGCCAAAGAAGGGCACTTTGACTGGAAGGATACCAGATTTTACCTGATTGATACGCCAGGGCATGTCGACTTCTCCGCCGAGATGGAACGCAGTCTTTCGATTCTTGACTGTGCTGTATTGGTAATCAATGGTCAGGATGGTGTCCAGTCACATACCGAAACAATCTGGAAGTGCCTGGCACATTATCATATTCCAGTGATTGTCTTTATCAACAAGATGGATATTTCCTATCTTCCTGCAGAACAGCTGATCAAGGACCTGCATGCAAAATGTTCCGACGCATGTGTTGCCTTTCATCAGAAGGGATATGAAGAAGAACTGTCATTGACGGATGACATTCTTTTAGAAGAATACATGCAGACAGGCACCTTTCATCAGGATTCTCTTTTAGATACATTCTATCAGCGGAAGTTCTTTCCCGTTCTGCTGGGCTCAGCATTGAAGATGCAGGGCATTGATGAACTGATGGATTTGCTGTCCTTCTTTACCCCGGAACGCACCTATCCGCAGGATTTCGGTGCCAGGATCTATAAGATCTCAACTGATGAAAAAGGAGACCGTTTGACACATGTCAAGATCACCGGCGGTGTCCTGAAGGCAAAAGATAAGATCAGTGAGACCGAAAAAGCAGATGCCATCCGTCTGTATCAAGGCAGCAGCTTTACTTTGATGAATGAAGCAGAAGCAGGTGATGTTGCTGCTCTGAAGGGAATCACCTCATTTGAACCAGGGCAGGGGCTTGGCTTTGAAAAGGACAGCGAGAAACCGCTCCTCAGCGCATATATGACATATGAACTGATCCTGCCGGCTGGAACCAATACGCTTGCCTTGAATGAAACGATGAAGCAGCTGGCTGAGGAAGACCCGCAGCTGGAAGTATCCATCGATGAAAAGACACAGAAGATCCAGATCCAGATCATGGGCGAAATGCAGAAGGAAGTGCTGCAGAAAAAGATTTTAGAGAGAAGCGGCATTGAGATTGGCTTCGGCATTGGCTCTATCGTATATCAGGAAACAATCAAGGAACCTGTGGAAGGGGCAGGGCACTTTGAACCTCTGCGCCATTATGCGGAAGTCCATTTGCGCTTGGAACCTCTGCCGGCAGGAAGCGGGATTGAAGTTATCAGTACCTGCAGCAGCGATGAATTGAATTCCTCCTGGCAGAGATTGATTATCAGTGCACTGCAGAGAAAAAGACATCTCGGTGTCCTCAGCGGTTCTCCGCTCACGGATGTAAGGATCATTTTGACTGCCGGCCGCGGAAACATCAAACATACTTCCGGTGGGGACTTCCGTCAGGCGGCGCTGCGGGCAGTCCGTCAGGCTTTAATGAAAGCTGACAGTATTCTTTTAGAGCCTTACTATACATTTACACTGAATGTTCCGGCTGCCTCCCTGAGCAGAGCGTTATTTGATCTGGAGACGAGAAATGCAGAAGTTGCTGTCAATGAAGAAACAACTGGCACAATGACAATTCAGGGAAAAGGGCCAGTCAGGACACTGACGAATTATCAGAGCGAAGTGACCTCCTACACCAAGGGACTTGGCAGATTTTCATGTACACTGGAAGGCTATCATCCTTCTCAGGCGGCCGCGAAGATCATTGCCGAGATCAGCTATGATCCAGAAGCAGATCTTAGAAATTTTTCCGGTTCTGTATTCTGCGCCAATGGTGCAGGCTACTATGTGCCTTGGAATGAAGCGGATGCACTGATGCATGTTCAGCTGAAGAAGGAAAGTACAGCCAGCTTTGAAAGAGAAAAGATCAAAGTCAATGAAGCAGATCTTTCCGCCATTCTGAAAAGCGCTGTATCCAATAACCGCAATGAAAAGAAGGAAGCGCGGCCGAAAGCAGAACCTAAGCCAGAGAAGCAGAAGGCTGCTCCGAAGAATCTGCCGTCCTTATTGATCATTGACGGCTACAACATGATCTATGACTGGCCGGACCTGAAGGAGATTGCCAAGGAAGATCTGTATGATGCACGGGCAAAGCTGACATCCATTCTGCAGAATTATCAGGCATATACCGGGGAACAGATGATCCTTGTCTTCGACGGCTATCAGAAGCAGGATAATCACGGCACTGTTCTCAAGAAAGGGAACTTGACCATCGTCTATACAAGAACTGATGAAACGGCTGATGCATGGATTGAACGGGCAGGGTACGAATATCGGAATACCTATGCATTGTCGGTTGCGACCTCAGACGGTCTGATCCAGAACGCTGTATTCTCACAGGGTGCACTGCGCATCTCCGCAAGAGAATTTAAGAACCGTATTGATTTCATCAATACACAGATCAAAGAAAAGACAGAAAACCTCTGAATTTACAGTTAAAAACAAGTGACTGCTGTTTTTTTACGAAAATAGGATACAATGATTACATGGGAAAAGAAGAACATAATCAGGGGAATACACTGGCGAAACTGCCGTATATCCTGCTTGAACTCATCAATAACGAGAATCCGGAAAGTGTCGATTATATTATCGGCAAGTATATTCTGGATCATATGAATCAGCTCAGCGGAGCTTCTATTCAGGACATTTCTGATGCATGTGAAGTATCCAAGAGCACTTTGAGCAGATTCTGCCGGAAGATCGGCCTGGAAGATTTCCAGGAGATGAAGGATGAACTTCAGCATGCCAATATCAATCCAAGCAACAAGTTCAATGTACCGTTGGTGGATTCAGACGGCAAAGGATATCTGAAGAGCGTCAGTGAGCAGGTCATGAAGCTGGATGCTGCACTGGATTATAAACTGATAGAAAAGCTGGTCAGAGAGATCTATGATGCAAAGAACATCATTCTGCTTGGCTCCATGCAGGCAATGAATCCGGCGGTCAATCTGCAGCAGGATATGCTGTTCTGCGGCAAAGTGACCCGTGTTCCAAGTATGTTCTCACTGCAGGTCAGTGCAATTGAACGCGCACGTCCCAATGATCTGCTGATCTGTTTCTCCAACAGCGGCATCTTCTTTGAACGTCTGTTTGAAAATCAGGGAGATCTTCATAAACTGGATCATCTGCGCATCTGGATGATCACTGGCAATGAGAATGTTAAGAAGCTGTCCTATGTCAACGAGAGCATCATTATTCCTGACAATCATGGCTATGTATCGCATCCGCTGCAGTTCAATCTGACTGCCCGTGTCATTGCAATGGCATATGCGGAATACTATAAAAAGATGAATGAAAAAAAGGGACATTGAGTGAAGTCCCTTTTCTATTTGGCTGCGATGATATATTGAATCAGAATATCCAAGAACATCATGTAGCTGAACTGTTCTCCTAAGACAATTTCTTCCCCTAAAGATTTTGGCAGAGTAGGAAGGACCACTACATCATTAAAATCTTTGCGGAGAGGATGTTTCGGCGAGGTGGTGATCAGCAATGTATGCGGTTGGCGGTCAGGCATCTGCTCAATTGTTTCAATTTCATGGCGAAGAGAAGGATTCCGTGAGGAAAAATCAATCAGCAGGTCATTGCTGGTGTATGTATATGGGAGCATCCACATCTTATCTGTGCTGATGCTGGTGGATTTGATTCCGCATAAGGACAGCAGTGCCATTAAATAATCAGCAGGGATTTTTGACAGAGAGTGTCCGGTCAGATATACCGTATTTGATTTTTTGATCAATTCCGCAATCGATTTCATCTGTTTTGCAGATAATGAATTTTCTGTTGTTTCCAATAATTGACTATACATATCAGCACGAGAATTTTTTTTCGTTTCACTCTGCATGCCTTCAATATCAATTTGTGCCTGGTATTGCAATTCATTATACCCTTTGAAGCCAAGCTTCTGAGCAAAGCGAGTCAGACCCGCCTGAGAAACACCGCTGGTCTGCGTTATTTTAGAAATGCTCTCACGGGCAAATATATCTGGGAAGCGAAGAAAATTATCGTAGATTGCTTGATCGGTTTTCGTAAAAGATGCAGATTTCAATTTCATTGTGTCGAAGATTGTCATAAGAATACCTCGCCTATGTAATATTTTACATCAAATGAATCATAATTTAAATGAATAACGATTCAAAATATTAAATAATTATTGAATTGAAATTCAATTTAGTTTATATTGTTCCTGTGGAAAGCGTTTACAAAAATCTAAATGAAAGAATGATGCCGATGAATACTGCAGATTCTAAAGCATTCGCTGCTTTCAATAGATGGGTAGGCGAAGGATTCCCATACATCTGCTTCATTTGCAAAAATTGAATCCAAATTCAAAAATAGGGAGAATATATGAAAAAGTTTGAAGATTGGCTGACCCTTGCGTCAAGCAAATTTGCAACAAATCGAGTGTTAAATGTAATTCAGCGTGCATTCATGATCCTGCTTCCAATTACAATGGTAGGTTCAATTGCCTCACTGCTGAAAGGAATCAGTATCGGCGGTTATCAAGCATGGCTCCAGTCTACCGCTTTGTATCCTGCACTTGGAGCAGTCTACCAATTCACCGTAGGTATCTTAGCTCTATACATCGTATTCCTTGTCGGACTTCAGTTTGCTTCTATCTATAATCTGCCGAATGACGGTGTAAATATCGGCTTGACCGCTTTGATGGGCTTCTTCATCATTACACCTTATACACAAGCTGAAACAGCATATGGAGCAGCAACCTTATCGACACAGTGGCTTGGCTCTTCAGGCATGTTCATGGCAATCATTCTTGCTTTTGCAACAGGAGGTATCTTCAAATTCTGCAATGCAAAACATATTGAGATCAAAATGCCTGATTCAGTACCACCAATGATTGCACGTCAGTTCAGTGCTTTGATTCCGGCATTTTTTGCAACAATCATATTCATTGCAATCAAGATAATTTTCGGTATGACACCGATTGGTGATGCACAGACTGCAATCTATTCTTTGATTTCAGCACCTCTGAGCCATTTAAGCGGAAATATATGGGGCTTATTTGTGATTTATCTTGTTCTGTACTGCATGTGGTTTTTCGGTATTCATGGCGGTATGACAGTTATGCCGATCATGATGTTGTTATTTACTCAGGTCCAGATGGAAAATTTAGCTGCATATCAGGCAGGTTCTGCTCTTCCTCATATGGTAACTGGCGCAATCTTGAGCTATGGTTCAGGCTCTTTCCCATTGATTATTGCAATGCTGATTTTTGCAAAATCAAAAGCAAATCGTTCGATTACAAAACTGGCCGCAATTCCATCATTCTTTGGTGTTGATGAGCCGTCTTACTTCGGAGTTCCAATGATTCTGAATCCAATCTTCTTCCTCCCATGGGTTGTTTTCACACCTGCTATTGCTGTATTTGGTACTTATGCTCTTGAAGCTGCTGGCCTGATTCCTTATGCAACTGGTGCTAGCGCTGGTTCATTCGTTCCTTTCTTTGTCATTGACCTTGTCAGCTATGGCTGGAGAGGTGTTGTATGGGGCCTGTTGATATTTGCTTTATGTGTTCTTGTCTATATTCCTTTTGTAAAGGTATATGATAAGCAGAAGTGTGCTGAAGAGGCGAAGATTGAAGCAGAAGAAGTTGCGGCAGAAAATGCAGAAGTAAAAGCAGTATCCCAGAACGTATAAATAAAAGGCGATTCATTTCCTTTCAATAATGTAAAGATAGGAGGTCCAATATGAAATTATTAATGCAGTCTGATGATTATGGTATTACGCGCGGAGCTTCATGCGGTATTATTCATGGCATCAAGCATGGTATCATACGAAACACAGGCCTGTTTGCAAATATGCCATGGGCAGAAGAATGTGTGGATATGCTGAGACCATATCTGGATGAGATTGGATTCGGCATTGATCTGAATGCGTCCACAGGTCCATCACTGCTCGGCTATGAAAAAGTGCCGTGTCTTTGCCGCAAAGATGGTTCTTTCTATACCAGCAGAGAGAATCGGGCAATGGATGAAGCAATAGCAAATCATGATCACGTAGATTATGAACAAGTATATGCAGAATTTGAAGCTCAGATTCTAAAGTTTCAAGAGCTTGTTGGCAGACTTCCAGATTATTTTCATGGACATGCATACGGGACGGAGACGACTTACAAAGCGAGTATTTCTCTCGCTCAAAAATATCATCGCCCTTATACATTGGAAATAGGAAGGCGTGCTGAAGTGAAAGAGACATGGCATGGGTTGGTATAAATATGGCGGCGGAGTCGAGGAACAATTGAAAGAAGACCCAATTGCATATATTACTGCCGATGAAAATGGATTGCTTCAGAGCTGAGTATGGTTATATTATTACGCACTGCGGGTATATGGATGCTGATTTGATCAATCTTTCCAGTTTTAACGCCTGCCGTGTTAAAGATCTAGAAGCAGTTACCAGTGATGTGCTCAAACAGTGGGTCAAAGACAACCACATTGAATTGATCACTTTCCGCGATATTCCTGAAGAGTGGTATTAACAAATCTCCAATCTGACATGCTCGGCATCTGCCGGGCATGTCTTGATTTATATACATGGTTAGCTGAAAATGAAGTTAGGAGATATTGAAAATGAAATTAGGTGTATCTGTTTATCCGGATCTTTCTCCACTGGAAGATATCCGCAGTTATTTGGAGCAGGCATCATCCTGCGGCTTTACCCGTGTTTTTTCAAGCATGTTCTCCTATGCAGGGGGACCAATGAAGAAATCATCGATTATTTCAAAAAGTTCATAGAAGCAGCGCACGCCTGCGGAATGGAAGTCTCATTGGATGTTAATCCAATATTCCTGCAGAAACTGGGTGTTTGTTATGATGACCTTTCTTTGTTTCATGAGATTGGATGCGATATCATGCGCATGGATATTTCTTATGGAAAAGAAAAGGATCTGAAGATGATCCAGAATCCTTATGGCATCCGCATAGAATACAATGCTTCTATGGGCGTGGCAGAAGAAATGGATTTCTTTGTTAAGAATCATGTATCAAAGGATGCAGTGCTGCTTGGACACAATTTCTACCCGCAGAGATATACTGGCATGAAGTGGAATAAGTTTCTGGCAATCAATCATGAACTGAAGAAGTACGGGTTCGCAATTGATGCATTCGTGTCATCACATGCACCGCATACGCATGGGGTATGGGATGCTGTCTGCGGTCTTCCTACAGTTGAAAAGATGAGAGATCTGCCCATTGACCTCCAGGTAAGGGAACTGCTTGCTACAGGGGACGTTGATGATATTCTGATTGGCAATGCCTACGCATCCATTGAAGAAATGAAGCAGATTCAAAAGGTATGCACACATTCAAGAAATGTGGAAGACTCACCAATCATCAACATATTGAAACAATATGGTATGGCACCAGAAAAATTGTCAGAGAAGATATTGAAAGTTGACATTGACCCTCAAGCATCACAGCAGGAGAGATGGAATCTGCTGGAGTTGTTTCCACAGGCTGACTTTGGTGACAGCAGTGAATGGATCTGGCGCTCGAGGGCAGGAAGAATGACAGGTGTATCTATTCCAGTCAGAAAATATGAAAATGAATATTTTGAGGCTGGAGATGTAGTCATTGTTAACGATAATTATCCTCACTATGCTGGTGAAATCCAAATTGTCCGTATCCCAATTCAAAATGACGGAACGCGAAATCTGATTGGCCATCTTGCACCGCATGAGGAAGAGATGCTCGAATTGATTAAAGATGGTGATGCAGTAGCTTTTTATGAGAACTAAAAAATGATAGCAAGCTTGTGAAGTGAACTCACTTCATTGAGGCTTACTCTCATTTTTGCTTCATAAACTCAACAACTGCTTCAACTGCTTCCTTTTGCTGCTGGGCTGCAGATATTACTGCATCTGCGTCGCCTTTCTGCTTTCCATAGTTGCCGAACTGGGCATGATTGCCGCCCTCGATCCGAACAACATTCTCGGTATAATTGATTTTTGCCTCTACCTGTGTATTTAAAGATCCATAAATGGTCAGTGCTTTTTCTGCTGGATAATCACCATAAATATATGCACCCATCAGGATCAGGCCCTGCAGCTTATCCTGATGCTTGGCAGCGTAGGAACTTGCCATGGCACCGCCCAAGGAATGGCCGGCAAGATACCATGCCTTGATATCTGGAAAATCTTCGATGATCTGATCGGCAGCGTTGACATTGAAGAAGGCCAGGTTCAGCGGCATATGGACAAGAATGCATGTCACATGTGCTTCTTCTCTGATCTGCTCCAGGATTGGCAGGTAGGCAATCGCTTCAACCTTAGCACCGGGATAGAAGATCACCGCTGTGCTGCTGTCTTCTTCCGGCAGGATCGTCAGGCTTCCTTCATTGATCAGCGTACTGTCACTTCTGTGCGAAAGATACAGCGGTCGCATCCGCATGATAATAGAAAGCTGTCCAGGATAAGAAACCAAGAACGGCGGCGATAACAATTGATACAACAGTCAGAAGGACAATATACCTTCTTTTCATTTTCTTCTTCATCAGAACACTTCTCTCGTGCAAGTGTGATACAATACAATATATTAAATGAACGTGTTCATAAAAGAAAGGGAAATATGCCGAAAAAGATAGAAAATCTCAAGGATATGATCCTGCAGGATGCCCGCATCATTCTTAAGAAGCAGGGCTATGAGCAGCTGACTATCCGCAAGGTTGCCAATGACTGTCATATCGCTGTTGGTACTGTTTATAATTATTTTCCTTCCAAGGAAATGCTGGCCGCATATGTGATGCTGGAAGACTGGCAGAAGACACTGGCTCAGATCAAGGAAAAGTGTCAGGGAACAGAAGAACTGACGCAGGCTGTGCAGTACATCTATGAAGGTGTACTTTCTTTTGCCAAACAATACCGCAGTTCCTGGCGGGGATATGCCTTCACGGGGACTGAAACTATGGCGTTCCATAAAAGACATGTACTGCTGATCAAGGCAGATTGCGGAATGCTGTGGAAGCCATTTACGAAAGATCTGCAGGCATCATTGTCACCAGAGTTCAGCCTGTTTGTAGGCAGAGAACATCCTGGCCTGTGTGAACGGTTCACCTGTCAAAATTGAAGAACTGATCAATATCATGTCGCACCTGGATAAGTCTTATGGCAGAAAATGAACTGGAAGAACTGACCTGTACAAGATGCTGGAATGCATAGGATCATATCATGAAGCTGAAACCGGCAGATATTGGCAGTTATACGCAAATGCACTGGCCAAAGCTGCTTCCGCTCATGCATCTGCACGCCCGCAGCTATCATGTTGATAAGTATGGCAGCATCTTTGCGATGAATACACATGTTGCCGGAGATATGATGGATCTTGCGACAATTGTATGCACACCGAATGCAGGCGGAGATGTTCCTGTCCTGCTGATTGATATTATGAAGATGAAACAGAAACAGGCTGTCTTTATCGAATACTATGACTGCACTGAAAATGGTGCGGAGGATGATCGTCTGCAGAAGGTGAAGCAGACATATGACAGTCTGGAAGACTATGCAGAAAAACCGGCATGGTATGTCAAGGAAAGAACGAAAGATTCCTTGATCAAAGGCGGCAGAGACTGGGAAAGTCTGAAGAAAATGGCCGCGGCTTCCATGCATGCATATGCTGAAATGGCAGCGTCACATCTGCCAGGAACCTGTGCAGAAGAGAATCAGCATCGATTGAATGCATTCATCGACCGCATGACGAAGGAGGGAAATCCTTCTTCATCAATTATGATGAAAGTAATGGGAAAAGAAGAAGCGGAACATTTTTTCCGCACCGTGATCATGCCGGAATCCTGGCGTGAAGGAGGAGAAAAAATATGAAAGTTGTATTGGCAGGCGCTTATGGAAATTTAGGGTCTGATGTGTTTCGCTCTCTGCTGAAAGCAGGACATACCGTTGTGGCATTGGATGCGATTGAAAAGAACCTCAATCTGAAAGGGGACTACACATTCCATAAAGTCAATGTGACAGATCCTGCTGCACTAGGCAGGACTGTGTGATGGTGCAGATGCTGTGATCACGACCGTCGGACTCACAAAAGCTTTCGGCATCAGTATCCAATTATGATATTGACTATCACGGCAATCTGAATCTTCTTCATGAAGCGCAGAAGGCTGGTGTAAAGAAGTTTGTCTATATCTCAGTATTAAAAGCGGATGCGGAAAAGGCAGAGAATGTACCAATGGTCCATGCAAAATATCTGATGGAACAGGATCTGATCAAAAGCGGTATGCCGTATATGATCTACCGTCCAACAGGATACTTCTATGACATCATCAAAGTCTTTAAGCCGATGATTGAAAAAGGTTCAGTCACTCTGCTGGGGAAAGAGCCAGTCAGTGCCAATGTCATTGATACGCCTGATTTTGCGGACTACATTGTGGAACATCTCAATGATGAGCGAAAGATCATCTCCATCGGCTGGGAAGGAAACATATACCTATGAAGAAATTGCCCGCATGTGCTTTGAAGCAGCAGGGAAACCAGCTGTCATTAAGCATGCACCAGCATGGCTGTTTGATATTCTGGCATCCGTAAATCATATGAAGAAGAACGGCAAAGAAGCAATTATCCGCTTCAGCAAGTGGACATTGAGCGAATCGATGGTCGGTGATACAAAGGCCGGAACACATTCGTTTGCTCAGTATATCAAGGAAAGCTTTCAAGAGGCAGTGAAGTGATATGCTTCAGAATGTGATCATCCTATTGATTGTTTCAGCGGTGATGTGTTCCATCGGCTTTTACAAACATGTTTACTTTCTTTCGATTGGGTATGGATTTTCAGTGGCAGGCATCGGTGCTGCCCTGCTGATCATGTATGCCTCATCCCTGAATATTTTTTCTGTTCTGCAGTGCATTGTGCTGATTCTCTATGGCGCACGTCTTGCCGGTTTCCTGCTATACCGTGAATTAAAAAATGCTGCTTACCGCAGTACTTTAAAGTCAGTTGCGAAGGATGAAAGCGACATGTCCTTTGCGGCAAAGTTTGGCATCTGGGCAGGTGTTGCGATTCTTTATGTAATGGAGACGAGCCCAGTGTTCTTCCGCCTGGCAAATGGAACACAGGATACAGCAGCACCAGTCATTGGCATCTGCATCTCTTTGTTCGGTCTGTTCATGGAAGCTGCTGCTGATCATCAGAAGAGCGAGCAGAAAAAGGAAAATCCGCATATGGCAGCGATGAAGGGACTGTACCGGATTGTCCGCTGTCCAAATTATTTTGGTGAGATCTTATTCTGGACCTGGTGTCATGGCAGGCGGTCTGACTTCATTACATGGGGCAGTGCAGTGGATCACTGCATTAACAGCGTATGCAATGATCATCGGCATCATGATCAGCGGTGCAGCCCGTCTGGAGAAACGGCAGAACAGCAATTATGGCAAAGATCCTGTCTACCAGGCTTATACAGCTAAGACACCTGTTTTGTTTCCATGGGTCCCGCTGTATCATCTGACAAAGGAACAGAAACATGAGTGAGCGTCATCATATTTCGGAAGGATTTACGATGGGACTGGCATTGGTGGATGCAGTGCCGGTGCTGTTCTTCTGCGGCAGCGCGGTCCTGATTGGGACCCGCATGCACAGCATTTTGTTCTGGTGGGGCGCAGCTCTATGCATCATCGGCGGCAGCGGCAAAGTCCTCTGGAAGATTCTGCTGGCAGCCATCCATAAGGACATCCGCATCCTGAACAAGCAGATGAGGTTCATTATGCCGCTTGGCTTTCTATGCATGATCATCAGTGTATGCATGCATCCAGTTTCGTTTACGATGCAGGAACTGCTGCAGCTTCCATCACTGCTGTTCTTCGCGGTGGGCTTGATTGGGATGATCGGCGTGACTGTCCTTGGGCTGACAAAGAAATCCATGGATGTCAAAGCCAACTGGCTGGAACAGTGCATCAACTGTTTTGCACAGGCAGCTTTCTTTCTGGGTATTTTATTCTTCCATGTGTAAAAGGCCAGTGATGAACTGACCTTTTTTCAGTTTCCTTTGAATGCATGCATGAACCATTTCCCTGTCTCACTGAGATCATCTTCTGTCCAGCTGCTGGTCTTATCACAGGATGAACTGATCAGCGCGCTTGTCTCTGCTTTATTGGACAATGACCAGGCAATGAAGGATATCTGCTGGGTGTTGAGCAGATCCAGCCATGCCTGCGCAGAGTCATAATCAATGCCGCCGTTTCCTGATGCATCACAGATGCTGCATTCAGAAACAAAGACAGGGATGCCTGCCTGCAGGGCAGTGCCTAGTTTGCTGCGGAGAGCTTCTTTATGCGTACCGGCATAGAAGTGAAGGGCATACATGACATTGTCGAAGCTCAACGGATCAGAAACGACTTCATCAACATCCTGGCTCCATGTGTTGGTGCCGACAATAATGACAGCCTTTGGACTGTTGGCACGAATGATTGGAATGATATCTTCCGCATATGGCTTGATGACGGAAGACCATGGTGAATTCTGCGGCTCATTGCATATTTCATACAGAACATTATCGTAATCCGCATACTTCTTTGACATCTCATCAAAGAAGCTTTCTGCCTGTACTTGATTCTGCATAGGACTGCTGTCGGAGAGGATATGCCAGTCAATGATGACATACATGCCAAGATCAGCTGCCTCTTTGACGCCGGTATCAATCAGTTCCTTCAGCTGCTCTTGATTTCCACCAGAGCAGTAGCCGCCGCTTTCTGCTGTATACATGGCTAAGCGGACAACATTCGCATGCCAGTCATCCCGCAGAGTGCGGAAGGCGTCTTCATTGACATACTGCGGGTACCAGGCAAGGCCATGCGTACTGACACCTTTGAGCTGTACGACCTCATTGTCACTGTTTTCAAGATGGATCCCATCTACATGGAGCTGTCCTGCAGCTTTTCCAGTCACTGTTTCTGCAGTCACTGCCGGTGCTGTGGAAACAGGGGCAGCTGTCTTCAGCGGCTGATCTGCCTTGACACTGACAGATGTACCATCAGCGTAGGTGAAATCTGAAGATACAACCGCCACTCTGACATCCGCTGAGGTATAGGCGATGATGCCGATATCACTCAATGACTGATTGGCTTTGATGACATGATTATAGTCTGCCGGGGTCAGCGTCCAAACAGAATCTTCAGCCGTGATTTCACAGTTCCAATGGCTGTCAGCGGTCTGTCCCTCAGCATTGAGATGAATTTTCCAGTCAGAGATCTCCTGGGTGCTGCGCGAATTGATGGTGAGGCTGTATTGCGTATAATGGCTGCTTCCTGTTTCCCATGTGCTGACGACCGTCAATGATGCGTTGACATCGGCTGATTCAGGATTGGAAGAAGCGGAAGATGCAGCAGTGCTTTCTGGTGAAGGAGAGGAAGATGCAGAAGAACAGGCAGAAAGCTGAGAAGCGCAAAGGATGCTGCATAGAATTGTCCTGACTGTCTTCTTCATCTATATCTCTCTTTTCGGTTACGTACATTATATTCTCAATTGCATGGACCAAGGACCTGAATCATAAGTGTGGTATCATAGATGATTAGAAAAGGCAGGTGCGTGATGAAAAAAGGATTGATCATGGAAGGCGGGGCAATGAGAGGAATGTTCACTGCCGGCGTAATTGATATCATGATGGAAAATAATATCGTTCCAGATGGATGTGTCGGTGTTTCTGCAGGGGCAGCTTTTGGCTGCAACATCAAGTCTCATCAGATTGGCAGAGTCATCCGCTACAATATCCGTTTTGCCAAAGACTGGCGTTTCTGTTCCGTCTTCTCCTGGCTGACAACGGGAGATCTCTACGGCGGTGAGTTCGACTACCAGATCCTGCCGAAGAAGCTGGATTATTGGGATGTGGATACCTTTGCGAAGAATCCAATGGAATTCTATGTGGTTGGGACCAATGCCAAGAATGGCAGACCTCTGTACCATAAGTGTTCTGATGGCGGCCAGAGTGATCTCTTGTGGATCCAGGGGTCGGCATCCATGCCGATTGCATCAAATCCCGTCATTGCGGATGGCTTTGAACTGCTGGATGGCGGCATCAGCGACAGCATTCCTTTGAAATTCTTTGAAGGCATCGGCTATGACCGGAACATTGTCATTCTGACCCAGCCGCGTGACTACACCAAGAAGCAGTACAGTGAAAAAAAGCTGAAGATGATGAAGAAGGCACTGCGGAAGTATCCGGCTGTTTATGAAAAGCTGAAGGACCGCAGCACTGCCTACAATGAGCAGCTGGAAGAAGTCTGGAAGCAGGAGAGAGAAGGAAAGATCCTTGTCATCCGCCCGCGCAGAGCTTTGAATATTGGGTCGATCTGTCATGATGCGGACCAGAAGAAGAGAGTCTATGAAGCGGGACGTGAAGCAGGTATGGACTATCTGATGCAGATGAAGCAGTTCTATGGAGAAGAGGCATGCGGCAGACCATCCGAATCATAGCGGTGATGCTGGCAGCATGTATGTGCATGGCAGGATGTGCCTCGGCAGAGACAGATTCCTCATTGAAGAAAGCAGGTTCTGACCTGGTGATCATGCAGGCGACAGATCTGCACTATCTTTCAGATACCCTCCACGACGACGGTGCCTATTTTACCGAAATGATGACAAATGGAGACGGCAAGCTGAGTGAATACAGTGAGCAGATCCTTGATGCACTGGTCACAAAGGCAGTGGAGACACATCCTGATGCATTCCTGCTGAGCGGTGATATCACCTTCAATGGAGAAAAACAGAGCCTGCTTGAAGTGAAACGTGCTTTAGAAAAGATCAAGGATGCAGGCATCCCCGTTCTAGTGATTCCCGGCAACCACGATATCGATTATCCGTATGCTTTTGAATACAGCGGCGAAGAGGCATCCCCTGTCGCAAACGTATCACAGAGTGATTTTCAGGAAACAATGAAGGAGTTTGGGTATGAAGATGCCCTGGCTAGAGATGATTCTTCCTTCAGCTATGTCTATCCATTATCTCAGGATGTATGGCTGCTGGCCATGGATGCCAATACAGAAAAGAATCCAGGTTCCATCTCTGAGGCAACAATGACATGGATGGAGGAACAGCTGAAGCAGGCACAGGCCAAGAATATCAAGGTCATCACGATGAGCCATCAAAACGTACTAAAGCAGAATGAACTGCTGTACAGCGGCTATGTCATGGACAACTATGAAGAAGTCAATGCACTGCTGAAGAAATACAACGTGACGCTCAATCTCAGCGGTCACTCTCATCTGGAACATGTGGCCGAAGAGGATGGCTTGACGGATGCGTGCACGGAAAGCCTGGCCTTGTATCCATTGCAGTATGCAGCAGTCAGCTGGCATGATGCGGACAGCACCTTTGACTACAGGCTGCAGTCATTAGGCATCCTGCAGGATGAAAGCTATCAAAGATTCCGGACTCTGACAGAGAAGAAAATCAACAAATCCTTAAAGAATCTGGATATCTCTGCAGAAGAGAAGCAGATCATGCTTGATTTTGCCGTGAAGGCAAACATCAAATACTTTACCGGCAGTACAGAAGGATTGGCAGAAATGTTCCAGGAAGAAGGCTGGACGCTGTGGAAGACCTATGGCGGACAGTCATCCTGGATCGGGTATATGGAATCCATCAGGGAAGCTCAATGAGCTTCCTTTTTTGAAAACTGCGCTGTTACGCACTTTTTAACCAAACATCGCAAGAATTCCCCCTCCTCTAAACAAATGTGAAGGTGGGGGGATGAATTGCGCACAAAAGTGTGCTATAATCTATTCAGTCGTAAAGGAGCGGATCGTCTGCAGGTTCGCATAATAATTATGAAAATGGACACAAATAATCATTCAGTGTTTTTATTGTATTATCATCTGATCCTGGTGGTGAAATATCGCCGGAATGTCTTCAATGACGATATGTCAGACTATGCACGGGACATCTTCGCAAAGATCGCACCTGATTACAACATCACGCTGCTGGAATGGGACCATGATGGTGACCATGTCCATGTGATGTTCAAGGCACAGCCGAACTCTGAGCTCTCCAAGTTCATCAATGCATACAAGAGCGCCAGTTCAAGGCTGATCAAGAAGGATTTCCCGGCAGTGAAGAAGAGACTATGGAAACAGAATTTCTGGAGCCAGAGCTTCTGTCTGTTGACAGCAGGCGGGGCTCCGATTGAAGTGATAAAAGAATATATAGAAAGCCAAGGTGAACGATGATCCTAAGAGCGGCAAAGTACAGGCTGTATCCCAACAGATCTCAGGAAGAGTTCTTTTCCAAGTGCTTTGGCTGCTCACGCTTCATCTGGAACAAGATGCTTGCGGACAAAGAAGAATATTACAAGCAGAATGGCAAGACATTGAATGTCACACCAGCAAAATATAAAGAAGAGCACCCTTTCCTGAAGGAAGCGGACTCGCTCGCCTTGGCCAATGTGCAATTGGATCTCAAGAAGGCCTACAGTGCATGGCTCAATGGGAATGCCAGAAAGCCAAGGTTCAAATCAAAGAAGAAGTGCCGTGCAGGCTGCACGACCAATAACCAGAAAGACACTGTCGCTGTGAAAGAGGACCATATCCGTCTGCCAAAGGCCGGACTGGTCAAGGCCAGAATCCATCGTCCAGTGCCAGAAGGAGCCACATTGAAATCGGCGACTGTCAGCAGATCAGCATCGGGCAGGTATTACTGCTCGGTCCTTTTTGAAATACGGGAAAAAGAGAAGTCACCAAGGGGCGCCGTCGAGAAGTACCGGGTCATCGGGCTCGACTACAGCTCCCCTCATTTCTATGTGGACCAGGATGGGCATGCATGTGATGGGCCGCACTGGCTCCGTCAGAAAGAAAAGAAGCTGGCCCGTTTGTCGAGACAGCTTTCAAGAAAGAAGAAAGGATCCAGCAACTGCAGCAGAGCCAGAAAGAAGCTGGCCATTCTCCATGAACAGATAGCCAACAGCAGAGAGGACTTCTGCCATCAGCTGAGCAGGAAGACAGCCAATTCCTGTGACGCCGTGATCGTAGAGGACCTCAGCATGAAGGCAATAGCAGGCAGCCTGCATCTGGGCAAGGCAACAAATGACAACGGCTTTGGAATGTTCCGCCGCTTCCTCAAGTACAAACTCGAGGAACAGGGCAAGTACATGATCACAGTTGACCGGTACTATGCAAGTACACAGACCTGCAGCGTACGCGGCACAAAGAACCCAGAGACAAAGGACCTGAAAGTAAGGAAATGGACCTGTCCTGTATGCGGCACAGTACATGACCGCGACAGGAACAGTGCTGTCAACCTGAAGCAGGAAGGGATCCGTATCTTAGAAGAAAAAAATGTCATGGTGCTGTAGGACATCATGACTGAGACAAGGTACCGCAGGGACTGCGGGAACCAATACGCCTGTGGAGATTATGTAAGACGTGCTATCGACAGACACTGGAGACAGTGAGGCGCAGCAGTCATTGAAGCAGGAAGCTCCGACCTCTTAGCGTATGCGTAGGTCGGGGTAGTTCACAATGGTCACCGAACAGCCTCGAAAATTATTTTATTTTTCCAATAAAAAGTTCTTGTTTTTGATCATGAAACCTCGTATTATCAATATTGTTCTACAAAAAGTTGGAAATCCAACTAATTTATAATCAGCAGGCAGGGGGATAATCTATGAATGTCATCAAAAGAAGCGGCGAAGAAGTAGAATTTAATGCCGAAAAAATTGAAAACGCTATCAAAAAAGCAAATGAAGCAACTGATCAGTCAAAAAGAGTTGCTGCGGATAAGGTCCATGAGATTGCGGAGCGTGTCATTGCGCAGTGCAGCAATGTAAAGCGTTCTGTTTCCGTGGAAGAGATCCAGGATATGGTCGAGAATGAACTGATGAACGAGAAGGCTTTTACGGTCGCTCACAACTACATTACCTACCGTTATGAGAGAGCTCTTGTCCGTAAGGCAAATACAACTGACCAGAAGATCCTTTCTTTATTAGGAAGAAACAACGAAGAGGTCAAGCAGGAGAACTCCAATAAGAATCCAACGGTCAACTCCACACAGCGTGACTATATGGCTGGTGAAGTTTCCAAAGATATCACCAAGAGATTCTTACTGCCGCAGGATATCTGGGATGCGCATGAAAAGGGCATCATCCACTTCCATGATGCGGACTACTTTGCCCAGCCGATGTACAACTGCTGCCTGGTCAATCTGGAAGATATGCTGCAGAATGGAACTGTGATCACCGGCACAAAGATCGATAAGCCGCACAGCTTTGCAACAGCCTGCAACATTGCAACACAGATCATTGCTCAGGTCGCATCCAATCAATACGGCGGACAGACGATTACGCTGGCGCATCTGGCTCCGTTTGTGGAAGTCAGCCGTCAGAAACTGAGAAAAGCAGTTGCTGAGGAAATGGCAATTGCCGGTGTCGATATCGACAATGAAAAGATCAATGAAGTTGCTGAGCAGAGACTGCGCAGAGAGATCAAAGATGGCGTCCAGACAATTGAATATCAGATCATCACTCTGATGACGACCAATGGACAGGCACCGTTCGTTACTGTCTTCATGTATCTGGATGAAGTGCCGGAAGGTCAGACAAGAGAAGATCTTGCCATCATCATTGAAGAGATGCTGAAGCAGAGAATGCAGGGCATCAAGAACGAGAAGGGTGTCTACATCACACCAGCCTTCCCGAAGATCATCTATGCACTGGATGAAGACAACATCCATGAAGATTCCAAATACTATTACTTAACAAAGCTCGCTGCTGAATGTCACTGCCAAGAGAATGGTCCCTGACTATATCAGTGCCAAGATCATGAGACAGGATAAAGGTGATGTCTACCCATGCATGGGCTGCCGTTCCTTCCTGACACCTGACCGCTTCACAGAAGCTGGCAAGGGCAATATGGGCGAAGCAATGAATTACAAAAATGGCATAAAGAAGTACTACGGCAGATTCAACCAGGGCGTTGTCACTATCAACCTAGTTGATGTCGCATGTTCTTCTCATAAGGATATGAAGAAGTTCTGGGAGATCTTTGATGAAAGACTTGATCTCTGCTACAGAGCATTGATGATCCGCCATAACAGACTGATGGGAACACCAAGTGATGTTGCCCCAATATTATGGCAGTATGGTGCAATTGCGAGACTCAAAAAGGGTGAGACCATTGATAAGCTGTTATTTGACGGCTATTCTACAATCTCACTTGGCTATGGCGGACTGTGCGAGTGTGTCAAGTATATGACAGACCAGTCCAATACGACTCCAGAAGGGTGAAAAATTCGGTCTGGAAGTCATGCAGCATCTGAATGATGCATGTAAGAAGTGGAAGGCTGCAACTAACATCGATTTCTCCGTTTATGGAACACCGATGGAATCTACGACTTATAAATTTTCCAAGTGCCTGCAGGAACGCTTTGGCATCATTGAAGGCGTGACAGACAAGAACTACATCACAAATTCTTATCATATCAAGGTCACGGAGCCAATCAATGCCTTTGACAAGCTGACCTTTGAATCCAAGTTCCAGAAGCTTTCTCCAGGCGGAGCTATCTCCTATGTGGAAGTACCGAACATGCAGAACAACGTTCAGGCTGTGCTTGCGCTGATGAAACATATCTACAACACCATCATGTATGCGGAGCTGAATACAAAGTCTGACTACTGTCAGGTATGCGGCTACACCGGTGAAATCCAGATAGAGGAAGACAAGAATCATAAGCTGATCTGGAAATGCCCTAACTGCGGCAATACTGATCAGAATAAGATGAATGTGCCAGACGTACCTGCGGCTATATCGGAACGCAGTTCTGGAATCAGGGACGTACACAGGAAATCAAGGAAAGAGTTCTTCACTTATAAGAAACAAAAGGGAAGCGGATGCTTCCCTTTCTTAAAGGAGTACAGTTATGTATTACGGAAATATAAAAAACTATGATATCGCAGATGGTGAAGGGGTCCGCGTCACGCTGTTTGTTTCAGGATGCACCAACCACTGCCGCGACTGCTTCCAGCCGCAGACATGGGACTTCTGCTATGGACAGAAATACACGGAAGAGACAGAAGCGGAGATTCCTGCAGCTGCTGGGCAATGAGAATATTGACGGACTGACGCTGCTCGGCGGGGAACCATTTGAACCGGAGAACCAGAGAGAACTGATCAAGCTTCTCCGTAAAGTCAGAGCAGAGTTTCCACAGAAGGATATCTGGAGCTATACCGGTTTTGTCTATGACAAAGATCTTTTAAAGGGACAGCGGAAGTATACCGAAGTGACCGATGAATTCCTGTCATATCTGAAGGTGCTGGTCGACGGACCATTCATTGCTGAACAGAAGAACATCTCTCTGTACTTCAGAGGGTCCGAGAATCAAAGGGTCATCGATATGCAGAAGACCTTGAAAGATGGAAAAGTCGTTTTATATCACGCATAAATATCATATCTTACGAATACCGCAGGCATGCGGTATTTTTATCAGCTTTCCCGCTGCAGGAGCTGCAGTACACAGTCCAGATAGCACTGGGCTGCCTTTGAGAGCACCTGATACTTCTTCCAGATAAAATGCATTTCTGCCGTTAATGACGGATCCAGTGGGCGGAAGACAAATTCGCTGTCACCAGTGACATTGATCAGATGATCGATGGTGAAAGGCGTAGCCGATATCTTCCAGCACCATGCCGGCTGCCATTGTAGATCAGATTGTATGTTGCCTTGAGATTGAATCTGATTCAGATCCTGATGCATCCAATTCAGCAGGATACCATCTTCCAGAGATGTCTTAGACAGGATCAGAGGTTTTCCTGCAATATCTTTTGGATGGATCTTCTTGAGTTTCGTCCATTGGGTCATCACGGCGCATCAACACGCCCCATTTTTCTTCCACCGGCATCCTGACCATATTAAATTTGAAGAATCAACTGATCCGAATACCAGCGCAAAATCAATCAGACCGCGGTCAAGCTTTTCGGTAATATCTGCAGAACCGCCGGAGATCACATCAAAGCTGATACCTGTATGTTCTTCCTGCACCTGTTTTTCTGCTTGTGTCAGAAGCCGGAAGGCATCTGTCTCGCCTGCCCCCAGATATACTTTTCCACTGATTTCTTCCGCGTTGGAGGAGGTTATGTCATTTTCTGTCCTGTGGACCAGCTGAAGAATCTCTTCTGCTCGATTCTTTAATAGAATTCCTTCATCAGTCAGTGTCACTTTTCGTGCTTCACGGATCAGCAGCTTCTTTCCTAATTCATCTTCCAGGTCTTTGATCTGCCGCGAAAGGGTAGGCTGAGACAAATGAAGAGATGCAGCAGCTTTGGTAATGCTTTCTTCTCTGGCAACGGCTAAAAAGTACTGTAAGACACGCAATTCCATAGATGAGCTCACTTTCTGCAGTTATTATATACATATTTCAAGAAAGATGGCTGAACTGGCATATTATTCAAAATATCATGAATGTGAGTATGTTTGGTAGATAATTTGCTTTTTGACATTCCTTCTTCTAAATTTTATATAGCGGCAACTATAGTTCGGGGGATAAATGGATCGTTCAGCTAAAATAAATCGTGCAGTTCTGACTACCTGGCATCTGTTTGTGTTTGTGCTGATTTCAGCGTATGTCTTGGAAATATTCAAAGGTCAGCGGACGGTTGCCTATGTGGCTGTGTTCGTTCTTCTCTTAGTTGTACCAATGCTGATCTGCACGGTCTGGTATCACAAGGATAATGACAGCCCGAAGCTCCGTTATGGGATTATTTATGGATATCTCATCGGATATGTTTTTGTTCTGCTGACATCAAAGTCACAGATGGCATTTGTATATGTCTTTCCGCTTCTTTCATCCATCATTCTTTTTCATGATGCCAATCTGATTGCACAGCTGGGCATCAGTTCGATTATTGCCAACATGATTGATGTTTTGATGGAAATCATGAGTGGGAATGTTGCGGAAGGGAACTCAAGAGATATAGAGATCCAGATTGTTTGTCTGGTGACATGTTTTATAGGATGCTATTTGGCTTCCAAACTGTATGATGATCTGAACCGCAAAAGTATGGCTTCATATAAGCAGATGCAGCAGGTATCACTGCAGACAATCGGTGTCATTGCTAATACAGTTGATGCCAAGGACAGCAATACCGAAGGTCATTCAAGAAGAGTGGCAGCGTATTCCTACGCCCTGGCAAAGAAGCTTGGCATGAGTGACGAAGAAGCACAGAATATCAGGACTATCGGTCTGCTCCATGATATCGGCAAGATCGGCATTCCAGATGCTGTTCTCCATAAGCCTGGCAAACTGACGGAAGATGAATACCGCATTATGAAGATGCATCCAACCATCGGTGCCAATATCCTAAAGGATATTACGGTCATTGACGGTCTTTCTGTCGGTGCCCACTATCACCATGAACGCATGGATGGAAAGGGATATCCGGAAGGTACTGAAGGGAGAACAGATCCCATTCATTGCCCGCATCATCTGTGTAGCAGACTGCTTTGATGCCATGCATTCAAACAGAGTATATCGTTCCAGATTCTCGATGGACTATATCCTGAATGAACTGAAGACGAAAGCAGGAACGCAGTTTGATCCGAAAGTGGCAGCAGCCATGGTATCTTTGATTGAGAGTCATGAGTTAGAAGGTATCGAAGAATTTGAAACGACAAAGAAGCTGGATGACATGTTGGATGACAAGGACAGTGTCTTCAGCGGCAGCGGCGTGTATCTCTTAGATGAGATCACAACGAAAAATGCTAATAAGAAGAATTCCCTGGGTCAGATTTCTACGGAAGACTGGGCAAAAACATTTCAGAAGCATATTGAAGAGCAGCTCTTTCGTGAGGACGGCAGGCTGTTTGTCATTGATGTGGACAATATGAATCAGATCAACAGTGAGTTTGGCTATGCCAAAGGTGATCAGGTCCTGCAGGCAATTCATCATGTGCTGATGCAGAAGGAGAATATTCTTGCCTCGATGCGTTCCGGCGGTGATGAATTCATCTGCTGGGTGGAGACTCCGCTGAGCAATCAGGAATACGAAGAGCGTCTGAAAGGACTGCTTGGCGATATCAAGGATGCAATCCAGCAGGAAACAACTGTGCGGATGTCAGTCTTTCCATCGGTGCAACTTCCTCTCTGGTCAGCGGCCGCGACTATGTTACGATGCGTGAAGATGCTTATAAATCACTGTACTATGTCAAGAAGAACGGTAAGAACAGCATCGATGTCTATTCTAACGGTAAAGTGACTGCCAATATTCCAGAAGCGGCTGTTGAACATGACCTGAATGCCATTGCCGACATCATTGCCAATAAGAATGACTATCAAGGTGCTTATCATACTGACTATGCCGCTTTGAAAAAATCTATAATCTGATGCGCAATCTGTCCAACCGATATTTAGACAACGTGCAGCTGATCCTGTTCACGATGGAGTTCGACGACCGCAGTGAGAATGTCGCTTCTCGTGATACGGCGATGAACATTCTTGAGAGTGCAATTGTCAGTACGCTGCGGAAAACAGATGTCACCGCACGCTACAGCACGACCCAGCAGCTTCTGCTCCTGATGAATCTCAATGATGAGAATATGAAGATGATCACAGACCGCATCATGCGGGAGTTCTATCGGATGTATGATAAAGGCAATGTGACACTTCTGATCAGCTCCAAGAACGTATCGATGGCTAAGATGATGTACAATCCAAACTACAAGCGCTCATAAGGGTGCTTGTTTTTGTCTTTTTAAAGTTTCAGTGTAAAATAAGTCGTATTCGAAAGGAATAACTATGCAGGAACAGTTGAACTTATTTACGCATAACGGTCTGTTTCACGCCGATGATGTCTTTGCGACCGCCATGCTTTCATTAATGACACACCATTACCATGTGACCAGAGGCGGGGATGAACAGCTGCCGCAGGATCCGGAGAACTGGATCATCTACGATATCGGCGGCGGGGAACTGGATCATCATACACCAGAGAGCAAAGAGCTGAACGGCACCCATCCAAACACCAACATTCCCTATGCCGCATGCGGCTTGGTATGGCGGAAGTACTATAAAGAAATATTAGAAGCAGAGGACTGCCCGGAACAGTATGTAGAGAATGTATACAGTAAGCTGGAGACATCCTTGATCTTAGGCATTGATGCCTCAGATAATGGCTTTGATCCGCTGGCAGATGCCTTGAGTGCATTTCCAAATTTAACGGATGAACAGCGAGGCTCATTGATCCATGCTTCAAGACTTCCTATACAATCTCTGCTTTGATCAAGGATTTTAATCCAAGCTGGGAAAGCGACAGAGACCCGGATGAAGCGTTTTGCAGATGCAGTCGCTTTTGCCAAGGATATCCTGCTGAACCGTCTGGACAGCATCATGGATGCCCTGGATGGGAGAGACTACATTCCTGCAGCATATTGACTACAGTGCCGATCATCTGATGATACTGGATCAATTTGCACCATGGCAGGGAGTCGTGACATCACAGTCCCGTTCCAATCCAAAGGCACAGGATCTCTGGTATGTCATCTCGCCAGCCCTGCGCGGTGGATGGAATATTCAGTGTGTACTGGACATCCAGCTGAGCGGACAAGCTACCGTCATGCGCTGCCAAGTGAATGGTATGGACTGCGCGGAGAGGAACTGTCAGCCGCCAGCGGCGTAGCAGATGCCAAATTCTGCCATCCATCAGGATTTCTGGCAGGTGCAGATTCACAGGAAGGTGCATTGGAATGGCTGCCATTGCACTGCGGAAATAAACGAAAGAAAGCTGTCAGATTTTGTTCTGACAGCCTTTTCTTATTTCAGATCTTCACCGTTGGAAGCGATGACTTTCTGATACCAGAAGAAGGAATCTTTTCTGCTTCTGGAGAAATCACCCGTTCCATCATCATTACGGTCAACATAGATGAAGCCGTATCTCTTATACATTTCACCGGTCCCGGCAGAGACTAAGTCAATGCATCCCCAGGTCGTATAGCCCAGCAGATCAACACCATCTTCTTCAACCGCTTCCTTCATTGCCTTGATATGATCGCGCAGGTAGTTGATGCGGTAGTCATCATGGACAGATCCATCTGCTTCCTTCTTGTCAATCATGCCCAATCCGTTCTCAACAACCATCAGCGGTGTATGCGGATATCTTCCCGTAAGTTCATTCAGTGTATAACGCAGGCCCTTGGATCAATCTGCCAGCCCCATGGAGAAGATTCCAGATAAGGATTCTTTGTGCCGCCCATTAAGTTGCCGGCAGTCAGCTCTGTACCTGTATCGGATGTGACGCAGTTAGTCATGTAGTAAGAGAATGTATACATGTCAACAGTGCCTTCCTTGATGATCTTCTTGTCTTCTTCATTGTCCAGGAAGGACAGATCCTTGACGCCCCATCCGCGGTACAGATTCTTTGTATATGCCGGATATTCGCCGCGGACCTGTACATCGCCCGCAGAGGTTGTTCATGACATCTTCAAACTTCTGGCACTTCAGCATATCTTCTGGCTTTGGTGTCAGCGGATAAAGTGTCATATGAGCGATCATCAGGCCAATCTTGAAATCAGGATTGATCTCATGACCTGCCTTGACTGTCAAGGCAGATGCAACAAACTCATTATGCAGTGCCTGCAGTCTCTTCTGCGGATCATCATGGAGCTTGTCAACTGGACGCTGGCTCTCATCAGCCAGGTCTTCCTTGAAACAAAACCGACACCATTGTAGGAGCCGCCGCCTGGCAGCAGTGCACAGTTGATCTCATTGAAGGTCAGCCAGTACTTGACCTTGTTCTTGTATCTCTTGAAGCATGTCACAGCATACTTAACGAAGAGGTCAATTGTCTTTCTGCTGTAGAAGCCTTCATACTTTTCTGTGATTCCCCAAGGAATCTCATAGTGAGAAAGGGTGACCAGCGGTTCAATGCCGTTCTTATGACATTCATCAAAGACATTGTCATAGAACTTCAATCCTTCTTCATTCGGTTCTGCATCATCTCCATTTGGATAGATTCTTGACCAGTTGATGGAAAGACGGAAGCACTTGAAGCCCATTTCACCAAACAGAGCAATATCTTCTTTGTAATGATGGTAGAAATCAATTGCCTTGATGTGAAGGGTAGTAAACACCTTCTTCAATCTTCGGTGAGAACATGCGCGGTGTCTTGACATTGCCGCCTTTCAGCATATCTGCGTCTGAGAGACCTTTGCCGCCCTCCAGATAGCCGCCTTCACACTGATTTGCGGCAACTGCGCCGCCCCACAAGAAATCACTTCTAAAAGCCATATTTTACAGCTCCTCCTTATTTGCATAAATATCTTAGCTTGGAAAGTCAGCCGAAAATGACTTTTTTCATTTTCTGGAACGAAAAAAGGAAGCAGAGCTTCCTTCAAGAGTAATGTTCCTGCGGTTCCATGATGACATCCTTTTCATGGCGCAGGGCAAACCACAGCTTGGCACCGTCACCGATTTCTTCTGGTTCCAGTTCTTCCAGCTTAACGGGGACAAAGCCTGCATGTTTCATAATGGTCCGGTTGCGCTGCCGCAGCGGCTCATCTTTTTCATAGGAATAGAATATACGGCTCATCCACTGCGTCCGGTCCATAGCAAGCAATATCAGGGTCTAATGTAATAACACTGTAGAGATCGACATGATCACTGCAGCGGCGCAGAGCATGATCTCGAACGGTCTGCAGCATATTGGAAAAGATGCCTTTCCTGCGTAGGAAGTGGTGACATAAGCATTGGCATAGATCAGAGCTTCACCTTTTACCAGCTTCTTATTCTCATCGAACGGGGCAGGGTACGAATTTTTGGAAACGAGAAGTGCACAGTGTATAGTGCTCCAGATACATCCAGTCGCTTTCTGTGCAGATATACTCCACCGCCGGTTCCCAGAAAAGGAAGTCATGCATGGACGCATGGATGGCAGAACAGTCAGCAATGATCATATCATGGTCATAGACCAGCAAGATGATCTGTTCCAGTCTGCCATGTTCCAAGTCCTTGATACTGCGGATGATGCCGCCGTTCTCCATTAATAACGGAAAGGAGAACAGACAGGAGACACAGACCGTTCACCTCTTCGACCATTTATACTGGTCTTCATGTTCCGCATACCACTTCAACATGGAAACAGGTGTGAGCGGCAGCATTCCTGCAAGCTTCTGACAGGATTTTTTCAGGTATTTTCTTTCGAGTGTGTTCATTACTTAGTATGGTAACACAGAAAATAGTTTGATATACTAGTGTTAGCATTACAGGGGAATCCAGGAGATCATAAATATGCCAAGAGACTATTTTTCGTTTGAAACAATCCGCGACCGCGAACGGAATGTCATTTGCTATTTTATTACGGTCATCGGGACAATTGAGAAAGACGGTGTTCCGCATTTAAAGACAGATCTTGGTGAGGAAGGCAATCAGAAGATGGCCTTCGGTAAAGTGACGATCCATAACTTGGACCGGACAATCAGCCATCTCTTAGCTGATACTGGCTGCCGTGTCTTCTCACATGAAACAGATGTCATGGGCGAAGCAGTAGATGTCATTTCCTTCAGCGCCAAGGACTGGCGTGCAGATGATGCATGTGAACTGGAGGAAGGGGACAGAGTCTTGGTAGAAGGACGAGGATATATCCGCAGGCCGGATGCACAGCATGAAGGAAGCCGGTCAGAGATGCGCATTACAGCTACCGGTCTGTTCCGTTTAGGCAGGGCAGGAAGCAAACGTCATGTCAGTCTTAACGGAGGCATGCTGCCGCAGGAAGGCATCGAGTAATATGAAGCAGGACAGCAGTGAAGATGCAGAACTGCTGGTCCTGACTGCGTGGATATGCTTTCTGGCTGTACAGATTATCAGTTGATCGAGTATAAAAGAATTGAATGGGTGCATTGGTCATTACAGCTTTCTTTGTGATGGTGATGTTGAATGCCTCCTGCGCAATCCGTCATAAACTAAAAATGAAGTCCCTGACGAGGGACTTTTACATACATGCAAAAAAAAAGACCTTCTGCTGAAGGTCTCAGTTCTATTTTTCTTTTGGACGCATCGTCGGGAAAAGCAGCACATCTCTGATGGAATCCTGTCCAGTCAGAAGCATGACAAAGCGGTCAATGCCCATGCCGATGCCGCCGGTAGGAGGCATGCCGTATTCCAGTGCTTCAACATAATCATCATCAACTTCAGAGGCTTCATCATCACCGAGCTTCTTAAGTTCAAGCTGTGCTTCGAATCTGGCTTTCTGATCGATTGGATCATTCAGTTCGGTAAAGGCATTGTCCATTTCGATGCCGCAGATTTCTAATTCAAAACGCTGAGTGAATCTAGGATCCTTGTCATCCTTCTTTGCCAATGGAGAGATCTCAATTGGATGACCATATACAAAGGTCGGCTGGATGATCTTGTCTTCACAGAAGGCATCAAAGAAGAGAGAAATAATATTGCCGACAGTGTGCTGATGAGGCAGTACTTCAACATTGTGCTCCTTGGCAAGTGCCAGTGCATCTTCAACACTCATCGGCTGCCAGAAATCAACACCAGTGACTTCCTTGACAGCATCGACCATGTTCCATCTCTTGAATGGAGCCTTTAATGAAATGGTGTGTCCCATGAATTCAAATTCTGTTCTGCCGAATACCTCCATGGCAACTGCTTCGAACAGTTCTTCATTCATCTTCATCATACCTTCCAGATCACTGTAGGCGCAGTATGCTTCCATGGTGGTGAATTCAGGATTGTGCTTGAGGTCCATGCCTTCATTTCTAAAGATGCGGCCGATCTCATATACTTTCTCCATACCGCCGACAATTAGTCTCTTTAATGGCAGCTCGGTTGCAATACGGAGATAGTAGTCCTTATCCAACGCATTGTGATGTGTTGCGAATGGCCTTGCGGATGCACCGCCGAGGATTGGCTGCAGTATCGGTGTTTCCACTTCAACATATCCCTGGCCGTCCATCCAATGACGGATGGCACTGACAATACGAGGTCTGAGAATGGCAATATCACGAGATGTGTCATTCATGATCAGATCAACATATCTTCTTCTGTATCTTTCTTCCTTATCCTGCAGGCCGTGGAACTTTTCCGGCAGCGGACGCAGTGCCTTGGTCAAATGTGTATATTCTGCACATTCTACGGAAAGTTCGCCTGCATCTGTCTTGAAGACATGACCTGTAACACCGATGATGTCACCGAGGTCCGCACTTTTGAAAAGGTTGTAGATTTCATCACCGACAACTCGCTGGTTGATGACGACCTGGATTCTGCCTTCACGGTCCTGTAAATGGATGAAGCCAAGCTTGCCCATTCTGCGCTTGGACATGATGCGCCCGGCAATGGTGACTTCAGCGTTGAGTGCTTTCAGTTCTTCAGCATTCTTCTCCCCATAGGCTTTCTTGATCATGGCAGAGTTGTGAGTGCGTGCAAAAGCATGACCAAATGGATCAATGCCCTGACTGCGCAGGTCATTCATCTTGTCACGGCGTGATTCCTCCTGGTCATTAAGAAGAGCCCCGTCAACTGCGTCAACAATCTCTTTCTTTGTCTGCACCAGCTTCTGTTTCTTTTCTTCTGCTTCCTTCTGCTTTGCGGCAAGCTCAGGATGTGCTGCTAAAAATTCCTGGCGGCGCTGTTCCTTGATGCGCTGCTTTTCTTCTTTGGTCAATTCATCGGCCATATGTGTTCTCCTTCCAATATAAAAGCTCTCACCCATAGGGACGAGAGCTTGTTCGTGGTACCACCCTAATTCACGGCTGAATATATGCCGCCTCTTAAATGTCTGTAACGCGGACGGCGGCCTGGCTCAAGAGGTCTTACAAACACATTCTGTTCCACCCGGATCTCACCATTCCGGACTCTCTTTGGGGCTGCTTTGTGTTCTGTCTCTTTCATCGCTGATGCAACGCTATTTTAGCATGTTTTATGCTGATTTCAACAAGAAAAAAAGAAGCTGGATCATTCCTTCAGAATGATCAACAACCTCTTTTGAAAGAAGCTTATTTGCAATGATACCAAGGATCAGGGCAAAAGAAATAGATGTAATGGTGATTTTCCCGAAGGTGAGGGATAATCCGCCGATGCCGGCAACCAAGATGGTTGAAATGACATACAGGTTCTTGTTGTCATCCAGGTCAACTTTCTGGACCATCTTCAGACCGGAAACAGCGATGAATCCATATAATGCCATACATACACCGCCCATGACACAGGCAGGGATGGATGAGATAAAGGCAACGAATGGAGAAATGAAGGAGATGATGATGCATTCAAAGGCAGCGACGGTGATGGTTGCGACAGATGCATTTCTTGTGATGGCAACACAGGCAATGGATTCACCATAAGTCGTATTTGGACAGCCGCCGAAGAAGGCACCGACCATGGAACCGACACCGTCACCCAGCAGGGTGCGGTCCAGTCCTGGATCTTTCAGAAGGTCTCTTTCAATGATGCTTGAGATGTTCTTATGGTCTGCGATATGTTCTGCAAAGACGACGAAGGCAACTGGGATATAGGCAACAGCAACTGTACCAATATAGGAAGCATCCAGTCCAGCAAAACCCTTAGCGGCTTCTAAGAAGGTGAAGTCAGGCATTGAGAAGAAGGTGCTCAGGTTGACACCGTTGGCAGTCAAGGCTGTGAATGTAGAGAAGTTGATGATCTGCAGAGATGCATTTCCTGTTGCATTGCCAATCAGGGTCAGGACAGTTGCGAAGATGTATCCGGCTAAGATGCCGATGATGAATGGAATCATCTTGGCGTGCTTTTTGCCATAAGTGGAACTCAGCATGGTAGCCAGCAGGGCAACTAATCCACAGAGGATAGCCCATTGTGTATTTTCCCCGGTTGCGGAGCTCTGCTTCAGGTTGGTGACAGCACTTCCTGCTAAGGACAAGCCGATGATGGCAACCGTTGGTCCGATGACGACCGGCGGCATGAGCTTGTCAACCCAGGAGACGCCGATGGTCCGAATTAAGACAGCAAAGGCGACATAGACAAGACCTGCAAAAAAGGCACCCAGGATCAGACCGAGATAACCAGCCTGGACACTGACGGCGCCTGCGAACGCTGCACTCATTGATCCGATGAAGGCAAAAGAAGAGCCCAGAAAAACAGGGCTTTTATGCTGCGTAAATAGAATGTAAACTAACGTGCCGACACCGGCGCCGAATAAAGCGGCAGCGGTGCTCATGCCATTGCCGACAATCAGTGGGACGGCGATGGTTGCAGCCATAATAGCCAATACCTGCTGGAAAGCGAAAACAATCAACTGATGGAACTTTGGCTTTGATTCAACATCATAAACTAGTTTCATAATGATCTCCCCTTTTGGGTAAAATCATACTAATTTCAGAGCAGTCTGTAAAGAACAAATTCTTCAACCTATTTGGCTTTTTTGTTTCACTTATGTTTCATGGCAGGTTCAGAAGACGTTCACATAGCATGTTCACATTCAGAATAGTATATAGGTACGAGGTGAGTGATATGAAAAAAGCTCCGAAATCGTTATATGCTGCACTGATGGCAGGCTCAATTGCCGCATCTTTAGGACTTAGTACAATAGGTGTTTTTGCGGAAGGCGATGGAAGCGGGACACCGCCAAGCGGATCGACCGGCGGTACACCTCCTGATATGCCGAGCGGCGGCAGCTCTTCAGGCGGACCAGGCGGAGCAGGCGGCGGGGCAAATACTCAGACATATGATTATTCCGGCACTACATCCGGTGCTTTGACAGCAGATGGAACCTCCGTCACCGCCAGTGAGAAATCCTATACGTCTTCAACAGCTGATGAAAATACTGCGCTGGCTAAAAACGGCGGCACCTTGACCATTAACGGAGCTGCCCTGGAGAAGAGCGGCGATGATACCAATGGCGACAACTGCAACTTCTACGGCATCAATTCAATTTCATTGACAGTCGGAAGCGGAAGCACGACTAAGATTTCCAATTCCACATTAAATGCAACATCCGAAGGATCCAATGCCATCTTCGCAACGGATTCCGGCACGGTGTATGCCAACAGCGATACGATTACAACAAGTGCAGGCAACTCCAGAGGCCTGGATGCAACATATGACGGAACAATCATTGCCAACGATATGAATATCTCAACCAAGGGCGACCATTGTGCTTCGATTGCAACTGACCGCGGCGGCGGCAATATCTCGGTTGCCAACTCAACTCTGGCGACCGCAGGCAGCGGTTCACCACTGCTGTATTCAACCGGCAATATCCAAGTTGACAATGTCATCGGTACAGCAACAGGCTCACAGCTTGCCGGTATGGAAGGATTGAATACGATTCTGATCTACAACTCTACTCTGACTTCCACAAATACGTCCAAGACAGCTTCTGATCCAGTCGCTGATGCGGTCATTATCTATCAGTCCACGTCCGGTGATGCAGAGAGCACGACTGGCAGCACGGCAAATTTCCAGGTCAAAGATTCAACTCTGAAGAGCTCCATCACATCAGGTTCCTTCTTCTATCTGACCAATACCAGTGCCAATATCATATTGTCAGGAACAACACTTGACTATGACTCTGATCAGGCAGATCTGCTGATGGCTGAAGGCAATGATGCCAACAGCTGGGGCACTGCTGGTTCCAATGGTGCTGCAGTTACCTTTACAGGTCTTGGTGAAACATTGAAAGGCAACATTGAAGTAGATACGATTTCTTCATTGGATGCATACTTCTTAGACGGCACAACATATACAGGCACAATCTCCATTGTGACCAACAGTGTCAATACAAAGGCAACTGCCTCACCAATCACTGTAAATATCAGCAAGGATTCTTCCTGGATCGTGACCGGTGATTCCACAGTATCCAATCTGAATGTCGCTGAAGGCGGCAAAGTCGTGGATGCCTCCGGCAAGACTGTTACAATCATTGCCAACGGACAGACTGTCGTCAAGGGTGATTCAACGTATACCGTCACTGTTACAGGTTCCTACAGCACAACTGTCACGACCGATTCTGACAATGAATTGACAACAACATACATTGACCGCTCTGGGTTTGACACAGCATACGGTACATCAACAACATTTGCCCAGAATACTTCTGCTGTATCTTCAACAGCAGCAGCAGCTTCTTCAACAGCTTCTGCTGCATCGACATCTTCTGCAGGCAACACATCAGCATCTGAGGAAGGCAGCCAGACCGTGATCTATCTGATCGGTGGGATTGCCATTGTTGCAGCGGCAGCATGTATCATCTACTTTGCATCAAAGAAAAAGAAGGTTTAAAAATGAAAGACGGACGCACAATCCGTCTTTTTGCATGGACATGCATGCTGAAATGCTTGCATTGCTGCAATTTGAAAGAGCTATAATGTTGGCATGAAAAGAAATCATCCATCGGCTGATTCTGAAGGTTCGTTTGATTCGCTCCCGCTCCGCATCCACTTTTATCATGCCGGGGAAGAGTCTGCTTTTTGTGATGACCAGATTACACTTTTATATGCATGTATCGGACAGTCTGAAATCGAGCTTGCGGAAGGAATAGAGATATTGAAGGAAGATCAGATCCTGGTCACCGGCCGCATGACGCCGTTCCGGCTGAAGAAGATTGAAAGCATAGTATTGATGATGCAGATCGACAGCGTTTATTTTGATCAGTATGAAAAGGGATTTTCTTCGCTGCATATGAAAGCGGGAGTACTGAAGGAGAATGACGGACCCTTAAAATATCTGATAGCATCAATTATGCACAGTCTGGAGAGCAGAAATCAGGAAGCTCGTTTGAAGATTGAAAGAGACCTGATGGAGACAGCTCTGTACTTGAAAGAATTCTGCAGTGATGAGGAAGTCATCTTCTCGGATGAGAATGAGGACTATGTAAAAAAGACAATCTTATGGATCCGTGCGCATATGAATGAAAGAATCACCGTTTCCTTGGCGGCCTCATCCGTCGGCTTGAGCAAGGAGTATCTGTCCCGGTTGTTCTCCAAGACGGCAGGCGTCACTTTATCAGACTATATCGCCAACGAAAGGCTCAATGAATCACTGCGCATGATCCGTTATGGCCACCAGAACATCTCCGAGATTGCTATGGCCTGCGGCTTTCCAAACTATAAATCATATTATGCTGCCTTTGCGACACACTATGGAAAGACTCCTTCGCTCTATCGGAAGGAATTCCAGAGCAGCAGCCTCAAAGCTGAGAGGACTGGGGAAGGTGAAGCGCTGAAGCATCTGTACATGCATCTTCATGAACAAGGCGCTCGAACAGCAGAAGCAGTCACACAGAAGACATATGAAGTTGATGTCAGTCATGAAGAAGGTGTACTGCATAAGACCTGGCAGAGAATGATGGGCTTCTCAAACGTATATACCGCCATGGGGGAGGATATGCGCAATCAACTCCGGCAGGTGCAGAAAGAGATTCCGTTCCAGTACATCCGTTTCCACGGTATTTTTTCTGATGATATGAAAATCGTCCGCCGTGATGAACAGGGGACGGTATGGTATGACTTCTCACGGTGCGATCAGCTGATTGACTTCTTCCTGGCAAATCATCTCAAGCCGTATATTGAACTGGGCTATATGCCGAGTGCTTTGGCGTCCCGCGCGGATTATACGTTTGCCTGGAAGGCAAATGTATCGCTGCCGAAGGATATCAATGAATGGAAGGCACTCGTCGCTGCCTGGCTGAAGAATGAGATTGAAAGATACGGCAGCAAGGAAGTGCGTACCTGGTATTTTGAAATCTGGAACAGCTTCGGCTTTCCTTTCAGCACGACTGTCTATTCCCAGCAGGAGAAGCTTTCTTTTCTGAAGGCGACATGGAACGCGGTCAAAGGGGTGGATGAACATCTGCGCTTAGGAGTGATCGATACATATCTGATCCTGGCCGACTATGACAATGATCAGATGCTGAAGGACTATTTCAAGTACTTTGAAAGAGCCCGCATCCATCCAGACTTTTTATCCTTCAGCCTGTATACGACCATCTTCAAGGAGATGGATTACCGCAAGATCATGGAGAATACAAACCTCCTGAACAACGGTGTCTTCTCACCGCAGCGTGTCTTCAACAGTGAGAATCAGACCATCTATGCCGAAAAAGAATTTACAGCCAAACGACTGCAGCAGCTCCACCAATGGCTCATGGAGAATACTGATTTCTCAGGCGAGATCATCCTGAATGAATGGAATCTGACGCCGGATTCTAAAGATAAACTGAATGATACTGCCTTTAAGGCTCCATTCTTTGTGTATAATGCACTGCACTGCCGCGATGAAGCAGATGCTTTTGTATACTGGACCTTCAGCGACATCTTTGAAGAGGTGGACTATCGGGATGAAGGCCAGCCATTCCACGGCGGCATCGGCTTCATAACAAACTCCGGTCTAAAAAAGCCGGTCTGGCATGCATTGGAATTTCTGAATAAACTTGGTAATACAGTCCTGTTTGAAGATGAGGACATCATTGTCACCAAAAGTGAAGACGGCAGGATACAGATTCTGCTGTACAACTACTGTGATTTCGGCAATCAGGGCAGAAGGGCAGACTATACAGATAAAGGCGACCGCTATGCTTTCTTTACGGAGAATCAGAAACATGCGGCAGTGCAGATCAGCGGTGTCTTCGGCCGGTACGTCAAGACAACATATACACTCAATAAGCAACATGGTTCTGTCTATGACCAATGGGAACAGAGCGGAGCACCGGTGAATATCACCAATGAAATGACTTCATATCTGACCGCATCCTGCGCCTGCCTGTATCACCAGAGTGAGATCACCTGCAGCGGCACCTGCGTGATTGACCACCTGCTGGAGCCGCATGAAGTCACTTTGATTACACTGCAGAGGATTTAAATACAGAAAAAAGGATTTGATATGTCAAAACATGATATATCAAATCTTTTTATTTTCAGCTCACAAATATATTCAGAATAAAACATCATGAAAATGGATAGAAGAGCTTCAAACAGGATAATTCATGGAAAGACAAAAAAATCACAAATAGATACGCTTACATATAGCAAAGATATGGAGGCAGACCAAGATGAAAAAAGAAAATTATGAAACTGGTACAAAGGAAAAAGCAGTCTATTACAGCTACTTCCTTGGTCAGAACATGCTTTATTTTATCGTGAACCAATATGCCATGCTGTATTTTACAGATTATGTCGGCATCACTGCGAAAGTCGTCGGAACCATCTTCCTTTGTGCGAGAATCTGGGATGCAGTTGATGATCCAATGTTCGGTGTTATCGTTGATAAAGCAAATATGAAAAAGGGCAAGTATAAGCCTTGGATGAACTTTGTCTCGATTGCACTCCCAGTCGTGTCCTTCCTGCTGTTCTGTATTCCAAATATTCCAATGGGCGGCAAGATTGCCTTTGCGGCAGTCATCTATGTGCTGTGGGGCATGACTTATACAATCTCTGATGTCCCTGGCTTTGCCGATGGCTACTGTGATGACAAAGAACATCAGTGAGCGCAATGAGATGCTTGCCACAAGCCGTCTGTTTGCAGTGCTCGGTCTGATGATTGTCAGTCTGACAATCATTCCATTGAGCAATCGGTTCGGCTGGACTGGAGCTGCCTTGATCATCGGCCTGGCTGCCTATGATCTTCATGAATCTGCAGCGCAGAAAAGTTGTTGAGAAATATAAGGCAAAAGAAGAGAATGTCACTTTGAAGAAGATCCTCAGCTGCCTGTTCCATAATAAGTATTTATTGATCTACTATCTCTGCATTACATTGTGGCTGGCGACAAGCACATCAACCTTGACGCTGGACTATTTCACGAAATATAACCTGAATGACAGCAGTCTGGTCGGTGTGCTGATGGCTGCGGCTGTCCTGCCGATGATGGCAGATGCTCTGCTGGTGCAGGGACTGATCAAGAAGTTTGGCAAGAACAAAGTCATGATCGGCACATGCATCTTCTATATGATCGTTCTGCTTGCCTTCAACTTTGCCGGATACAAGAACTTTTCGACCGTTGTCATCTTCATGGTGCTGATTGGTCTCAGTCAGGGCATCTTCAATGTCATGTATCCAATGTATACCGCTGACTGTATTGAATACGGTACCTGGAAGTCAGGTGAGAGGGCAACAGGCATTTCCTTCTCCGTGCAGACCTTTACCACCAAGCTTGGTCAGGCAATTGCATCAGCACTTGTTCGGATTTATTCTGGACGGGACAGGCTTTGTACCGAATGCAGTCCAGTCTGAAGCTTCACTGAACGGCATCTTTTCAATGATGACAATCGTACCGTTCATCGGTGTTGCTGCGATGATGCTTGTTTTTATCTTCTGCTATAAGCTGAAGGATTCTGATATTGCCAAGTTTACTGAAGAGAATGCGAAACGCGATGCAGAATTAAAAGAAACGGAGGCCAGATAATATGGCATTGATGCATGTGAATTATTTCTCCCGCACACTGTTTGAAAACACAGATCTGTATGTCATTGTTCCAACGTATGATTCCACTGATCTTTCACAGGGGAAGAGTGAAGGCAGAAGAGATGATGGGAGAAAAATCCCTGTCCTGTATCTGCTGCACGGCATCTATGGAGATGCATCGGACTGGGTCAGGAACACAGGCATTGAAAGATATGCACAGGCTGCTGATATTGCCGTTGTGATGCCGAGTGCACGCAACAGCTTCTATACCGATATGTCCCATGGCAGCCGCTACTATACCTATATCTCAGAGGAAGTACCGCAGTTTGCGGAGACTATGTTCCCAATCTCTTCCAAACGGGAAGATAAATACATTGCCGGACTCTCGATGGGCGGCTTTGGTGCCTTCAAGATTGCCCTGGCAGCCCCTGACAAGTTCTCCTATGCGGCCAGCCTTTCTGGTGCTCTGGCAGTGGAACCGCTGTATCAGATGGCAGTGCAGAAGAATCTGTTCCCTGGCAGCGTCAAAGATGTCTGGGAAAGTGCAGATGATATCCGCAGCACAGAGAATGATCTGCTCTACTCCTACAGTCGGCTGAAAGAAAAAGGCCAGACTGCACCTAAGCTCTTCCAGGCCTGCGGTACAGAGGATCCTCTGTATCAGATGAATGTCAGTATGCGTGATGCCTTCAAGGCATATGGTGCTGATCTGACATGGCATGAGGAACACGGTGCCCATGAATGGGATTTCTGGGACCGCAATATCCGCACTGTCATTCAATGGCTGAATGAAGACGAGAAGTAACTGAAACTGATGCTCGACACACTCCGTTGTGTACTATCCCTTAAAGAAAACCAGGTGGTCTCTAGCATAGAGAAGATCTGGTTTTCACTTTGCATACATTTGATTTAAATACTCCACCAGCTTCTTTGCATGGTACCACAGGGTTGTTGAGGTATCACTGTCATTGAGTGAGATGCAGAACGACGCATTTTCGGTAAAGCCGATGATGTAAGTGTGAATGCGGTTGTCAGCACATTCAGCGGTGCCGGTCTTGGCATAGACCATACCGTAGCTGGATTCACTCAGGCCATAGCCGACAGCTGTTGAATGCATGATGGCTTTCAGCTTGGCATCGACAGTCGCATCAATGCATGTGCTCAGCTTATGTGTAAAGGCATAATACAGAGGAATCCTTCCGGATGAGATCTTGGAGACGATATATGGTGCCATCATCTCACCGTTGTTGGCAATCGCCTGGGCAATCAGAGCCATGTTGAATGGTGTGACCTGAGTATGTCCCTGGCCGAAGGCACTCTGAGCTATTTCAGCCGTATCTGCCTTGGAGAGGTCATCAATGCTTGATGATATGGTGCCGAGGAATGGAATCTCTATATTTTTGCCGATCATGAACTTCGATGCCATTTCCTGGATCCGCGTTCCGCCGACCTGCACGCCAAGATTAGCAAAGTAGGTATTGACGGAATTGTTCAGTCCAGATTCCAGATTGACGCTGCCGTAGGCTTTATTGCCATAGTTGGTAATCGTAAAGTCAGAGCCGGCCGGTACATAGGTGCCATTGTCTACATAGTCGAAGAAGGTGTCAGGCAGATTTTCATCTTCCTGTTTTTTTAAGGCTGCAGGCACTGGTCACGACTTTGAATGTCGGATCCTGGAGGATCGACTTCATAGGTGCCTCTGCGGTACTGCGAACCTTCAACAGTTGTATCCAAAAGAGGTATTAGTATCATTGACGTCATAAGTCAATCGTGCTCTGGGAAGCCAGGCATTTAATGGCATCCTGTCTTGTTGTCCAGGACAATGACAGATCCCTCCTGACCATTCAGCAGCTGGTAGGCAAAATCCTGCAGTCCGGTATCGGTCGTCAGGGTCGTGGTCGCACCTTTGTTCTGACTGTTGAGGAAGTAGAGAGAATAGTCCTTCAGATTTCCACGGAGGCCAAAGGCATTTTCTTTGCCTGAGTTGACGCTGTAATATCCCAGCAGCCATGCATAGCTGTAGTTCTGCGGCGAAGCAGCTGTTGCCCCGGTGCCAGGGGAGGCATTGCCGAGAATCACGTTTCCATTGGCATCAACGATATCGCCTTCGACAACATAATTCTGGATAGCTTCATATTTCACGGTATTCTTGTGGCAGCAGAAGTCGGCAGCAGATATGGATTGACAATATACTTGATGCCGAAGACTGCAACGAAGCCGACGCATACAGCGGTCACGCCGATTTCCGCAAAGCGGATCCTACGCCTCGAGAGAAGCTTCCTCGCTTCCATCTTCGGTTTCTGGTCCATCGGATTCGAAGTCGTCATCGCTGTCACC
>Ga0268356_10421_pt1 | contig 59206 bp, 66 predicted proteins | sample BioMet10_FD_194415 | JGI IMG/M metagenome (GOLD analysis project Ga0268356, IMG submission 194415) | Sewage microbial communities from Oakland, California, United States - Biofuel 10 (PacBio Assembly) | ecosystem: Engineered > Wastewater > Sewage > Unclassified | place: USA: California | collected...
ATCAGCGTAAAAGTTCAGCATCGAACCGATCAAAATACCGGCCACCCCCAGGTGGTAAGTCACGTGTACCCAGAAACGGCCACGAGGCAATTTGCGGATGAACCGGTCATACGACAACGTCGAATCAGAGATAAAGAAGAAACTTCCGCCAAGAGCCGCAATGACCGCTGGCAGCGTCATCCAGGCAGAATTGAATAGGGTCAGCAAAGCTGAGAGCCACATCAGGGTAAGCGCCAGACCATATGCCAATGAAGCCGGGATCATGACCCGTGAGGAGGGCAAGCGTTCAATACCCGGTCGAATTTTCTTGAGCACCTGTGCAGCGATCAGCCCCACAAAGATCGCCAGCAACGCAGAATAGAAAGTAAAACCAGGCAGCGGCGAATTAAAGCCCACGATGAACATCACGTGCGCCAGCAAGAAAAAGCCCAACCCCAAAAGGAACCAGCGAGCGCTGAACAGCAAAGCCACATCCCCGGCCAAAGACAAGATCAGACCCAGACCGTACCAGATCATCACCCCTTGCCAGGAAGTCTGCTGCAGCGACCACAGGATCAAGAAAAAGAGTGTGCCCGGCTTGGCAATGAAGAGAAGAAGTCGATCCTCTTTCCAGGCTGCATACCAGTCGACCAGAGCAAAAATGATCGTCGCGATAAAGAGCCAGTTGTAACTCATCGCTCACTCTCTTTTTCGTAACCCAACAAATGCAGTGCTTCGGGACTGTTGCGCCAGTTCTTGTTGACTTTGACCCGCAGGCTCAAATAGATCTCACGTCCGCTCATCTTTTCAATCTCCTGACGAGCGCGCGTTCCGATCTTTTTCAGCATCTCCCCGCCCTGACCAATCACGATCCCTTTCTGCGAATCACGTTCCACGAAGAAAGTCGCCTCAATGAAAGCACCTTTTTCACCGCGCTCCTTGTACTCATCCATGCGCACCGCCAGACAATGCGGTACCTCATCACGCAGGAAGTACAAGGCCGATTCGCGGATCAATTCGGCTGCGATATCTTTCTCGTAGTAATCGGTAACCGTGTCTTCATCGAAAAACGGTTCCCCCTCTGGGATGAACTGCAGCAAGGTAGCCAGAAGTTCCTGCATCCCCTCCTGTTTGAGGGCAGAGAATTTAACCACATCTTTTGCCGGGAAAAGCTCCACCGCTTTTTGTTCACGTGCCGCGAGAGTTTCTGGCAAGACAGCATCCTCCTTGGAAAGCGCCATGACCACAGGCGGCAGCTTGCGTATGCTCTTTAACTTTTCAGCAATAATGGCATCTTCATGGGTCAGTTCTTCATCGGCAGCCAGCAGCCACAGCACCACATCAGCATCCCCAATGCTATCGAAAGCTTCGCCATTCATATAATCGCCCAGCTTGTGCTGAGCCTTGTGAATGCCCGGAGTATCGACAAAGACCAGCTGGTAGCCAGGCTGAGTATAGATGCCCAGTTGCCGACGCCGGGTTGTTTGTGGTTTCGGCGATACCGCCGCGATCTTTTGATCAAGCAACGTGTTGATGAGGGTCGATTTGCCCACATTAGGGCGACCCACTACCGCCACATAACCTGCTTTTTTTACCGTCTCTTCAGCAGCCATTTTCCTGCTCCAGATCTTCCTGCATCTGCACGTTCCTTTTCACAAAAGGATTGATTTTCGAGTTGACGATTACCACCGCCACAATGATTAAAAGCCCACCCACGATTAAACGCCAGTCCACCTGCTCTTGTAAAAACGCCATACCCAGCAACACCCCCACTAACGGAAAAATGTAGGTAGTCATGCTGGTACGCGTCGGGCCCACAGAATTCAACAACGAGAACCAGAGCAAAGTCGCCAGACATGAACCCAGCAGTCCCAGCCAGCCCAGAGCCAGGTAGCTGATCGGCAAATGCGGAAAAGTAAAAGGCGCTTCACCAATCAGTGCAGTTGGCAAAACAAATAGAAATGCCGTCCCCATTTGCCCCAGGGACTGGGTGACCGGCTGCATGCCGCGCTGCATTTTACGGGCGAAGATACCGCTGATCGCATAGGAACAGGCAGCAATCAACATGGTCACAATCCCCACCCCACTCAGTGCATCCGCGCTGTGAAGCTGATTCGACATCAGCACCACCACTCCAACGAAACCGATGACCAACCCCAGCACACGCCGGCGAGTCATCCGCTCTTCGCTGAGGAAGAAAGGCGCGATCAAAATGGTGAACAAGGGGACCGTAGAATTGAGAATGGCCGCCATGCCAGAAGAAATATGCGTTTCGCTCCATGAAATCAAAACAAATGGCAGCGCTACATTGAAAAAGCCCAGAAAAGCCAGCACCCACCCATCTTCTTTGCGGAATTTAGGGCGAACTGCCAGAGCTACCCCTATCAAACCCAGGGTAGCAAAACCCGTGCGAAACGTCACCAGGGTAAGCGGGCCAACTTCTTGAAGGGCGATCTTAATCCACAGAAAAGAAGAACCCCAGATGGTGCCCAGCAAGATGAACTTAAGCCAGTTTTTCGCCGACAACCTGATGGCCCTCCAGTTCAAGCAGCCACTTCTTGGTCTGGATGCCATCCGCGGCTGAATACCCGGTCAATCGGCCATCCGCTGCCACCACGCGATGACAGGGAATCAGAATCGGAACGGGATTATGTGCCATGGCTCCCCCAATTGCCCGGCTGGCAGCAGGTTTCCCGAACTGCTGGGCCAGTTCGCCATAAGTACGAATCTGCCCAAATTCAATCTGGCTGGCCATACGATAAACAATCCGCTGAAAAGGAGTAAAGATCGTTTCATCGAGCGGAAGGTCAAAAGAACGGCGTTGGCCAGACAGGTATTCAAGGATCTGCTGTAAAGCAAGATGACTCGTATCGGATTCAGACAAGTTGGGTTGAGAAAAGCGGGAAGAATGGCCAAGCAAATCCACCCGGCAGCACCCCTGTACAGTAGCATAAACTACCACGGTACCGATCGGGGTTTGCTCAGTCCAGGAAACCAGCCAGAGAAGAAGAGTTCATGTTTTTTCCTTTAAAAGGTACGGTTTTCTTACTTTGGGAATCGTAGGGTAACCGTAGGGTAAGAGTCAAGTAATAAAAGTCGCAATGAAGTAATATATCAACAGGGCGACTTCTCTTCTTCTCCTCCTTGGAAATGAGAGCCGGGGTCGGCGTCCTCGGCTCTCGATGATTTTACCATAATCACCCTCTCGTTTTACTTCTCCCTTTCGTGATCCTCGCGTACACCGGTATGCGAGGATCGCAAATTTTTAACCAGAAAATATTTGCCTGTATAAAAAGCAAATTGTGATACACTTTCCAAGTTCAATGATCTTCTAAACTCATGGAGCAAGTTATGGAAAAGAGACCCACGTATTCTGTTGATATTGCTGGGGTTCACCGCGAGTTGACCCTTTTTGAGATCAAACCCGGGTTGAAAATTGCGATCCTCAACATTCTTGGGGATGTCGAACTGGTACAGGCCTGTGCCAAAGCACTGGCAGCCAAACTGGAAGACCGTAAGTGCGACGTACTCATCACCGCAGAAGCCAAAAGCATTCCGCTGGCTTATGCACTGGCAGTAGAAATGAAAAAGCCCTACGTCATCCTGCGCAAGAGTTACAAACCCTATATGGGCAACGCGCTGCAATTCGAGACCCTGTCGATCACTACCGGGCAGCCGCAAACCCTGTATCTGGATGAAAAGGACGTTGAATTGATGAAGGGCAAGAACGTGGTCATCGTCGACGATGTCATTTCCACGGGGTCTACCCTGCAGGCCATGCGGCAGTTGTGCCAGAAAGCAGGCTCGACCGTCAGCGCCGAAGCAGCTATCTTCACCGAAGGCGAACGCGCCAAATGGGCAGATATTGTCTCTCTTGGTCATCTGCCGGTCTTTTCAGATTAAGACGTAAAAGGTTTAAACAAATTACGGAGAGGAAATCCTCTCCGTTTTTTCATTAAATCACGTGAGCGCCATCCGCTGCCTGACAGGGAAAGATCGCAGCCGAGATGCCAGTTCGTTCCAGATACTGCTGCTTTAGCTCGTGAGTAAACTCCGTTACTGCTTCTTCGCGTACCAGATTGACCGTGCAGCCGCCAAAGCCTCCTCCAGTGAGACGGGCGCCCACGCAGCCAGGTAGACCCGCGGCAATTTCGACGAGTATATCGATTTCACGGCAGCTCACAGCATAATCATCACGCAGAGAAGCATGCGTCGCATACATCAGCTCGCCGAAAGCTTTCACTTCTCCTGCTTCCAATACCTGCACCGCCTGCTGTACGCGGCCAATCTCACTGATCACGTGGCGGGCACGTTTAAAGACATTCTCAGGGAACTCAGCCCGAAGGGTCAAAAGCTGCGGCATAGAACATCGCGCAGGGAATGCACCTCAGGGAGATGGCGTTGGAAGATCTCCACCGCTTCATTGCATTCCTGATGGCGGGTATTGTATTCCGAACCCACCAGCTCATGCTTGACCATGGAATTGGCAATCACGATTTTGTAACCGGCGGGTAAAGGTACCGGGCGCCACTGCAAAGAGCGAATATCCAGAACCAACGCGTGCCCTGCCACCCCATTGGCACAGGCAAATTGATCCATCAAGCCGCAATTCAAGCCCACGTACTGGACTTCCGCCGCCTGAGCATAACGGGCCAGGGCCATGCGATCCAGATCCCAGTCCCCTAAAGCCTCCCAGACCACCGAAAAACCCACCTCAAGCGCAGCGGAACTACTCAGCCCGGCCCCTATCGGCAAATTCGAAGTGAACTCTGCCTCCATGCCGCTGACCCGCAGGCCATGTTGCAGTAGCACCCAGGCCACCCCCGCTGGATACAGTGCCCAGGTCGGCAAGGGCTGACCATCGATATCAATTTTCTGATCGAGGGTATTGACCGAGAAGGAAACCTCCTCGCCCAAATCCAATGCCCGAAGATAGACCACGTCATCCATGCGTTTCCCGACGCGGATGGTCACTTCACGATCAATAGCCGCCGGAAAAACCAACCCATCGTTGTAATCAACGTGCTCTCCCAGTAAATTGACCCGGCCAGGAGAAACGACTGTGAGATCCGCGAATGAAATTTCCATTTTATCCTGCCATCCCTGTGCCATTTTTTCTTTTGCTGATGAGATAATTTCTTGATCGCCTTTTTCGCGTTTCAAAGCGCTCGAAAGATCAGGCTGTTCCTCGACATAAACCAGCTTGACCGGCCGATGCAAACGGGTGTACTTTGCCCCGCGGCCCTGATTATGCTGCTGCTCGCGCCGATGCGGATCAAGTGTCCAGCCTGTGTAAAAGCTGCCATCTGCGCACCGCATCAGATAACAATAATAAGCCACGGCAGTGCCTCACATCCCCAGCATCACTTTCGATAAACTGTTCAAAATCGGGTTCATGATCCAGCCAATCACATCCAGATGCGCCATTGGTCCCACAAAAACCAGCAGCATTAGCACAAAAGGTCCGTACGGCTGAAATTTTTGATAAGCCGGCTGTGCGCTGGCAGGGATCAGTGCAGCCAGCACTTTTTCACCATCCAAAGGCGGGAAAGGAAGTAAATTGAAGATGGCCAGGATCAGGTTAATTGTAAAAGAAAATGTAGAGAAATTCGCCCAGCGTTGGCAATATCCCGGTGGGGAGCACAACTTTCACCCAACCCAGCCGTAGCGGAATTGCCGCCAATAATGCCAGCAAGAAATTCGAGAGCGGCCCTGCCACCGAGACCCAGACAATGGCCCAGCGGGAGCGCTGCCGCAAAACTGCCGCGTTGATGGGGGTAGGTTTGGCCCAGCCATAGCCAGTGAGCAAGACCAGCAGGCTGCCAAAAACATCCAGATGTTTCAAGGGATTAAGGGTGATACGGCCAGCGGCACGTGGAGTATCGTCACCCAGACGATCTGCCGTCAGCGCATGAGCAAATTCGTGGATCGTCAAAGCAACGATCAGGGTGATCACACGGCAAATCAGGTCATCAGGGGTCAGATTCAGCATGGCATCGGGAAATCCTGAGCGAAAACTCTTTCGCATTATATCATGGGATATAATCGAGCTATGCTACCGGATATACAGCTCAACGACCGGGTACACCTGCGCAAGCCGCATCCCTGCGGCAGCTACGAATGGATCGTAGTGCGTCTGGGGGCGGATATTGGGTTGGAATGTCTGGGCTGCCATCACCCGCGTTCTGCTTTCGCGCCGTGAACTTTCTCACCGTATGAAATCTCGCCAACCCGCTGGAGAATCCCCCGAAAATGACAAATGAAAACCCACACTTTCTCTTTCTTTTCTCAGATACCGGCGGGGGGCACCGCAGTGCAGTCGACGCCATCATCGAAGCCATGCAGCTTGAATACCCAGACGGCTTCTCAGCCGAGAAGGTGGATTTCTTCAAGCAATACGCCCCGCCCCCGTTGAATTTCGCGCCCGAACTGTACCCAATGATGTCGAAAAAACCCGACCCTCTGGGGAATGAACTATCATCTCAGCGACGGGAAACGTCAGGTAGCCCTGGCCATGCGGGCCGCCACCCCTTACTATTACATAGCCGTCCGCAAAATGCTGAATGAACACCCCAGCGATATCGTGGTCTCGGTTCACCCGCTGATGAACGTACCCGTACGTCAGGTAGTGCACCGCCGCAAATTACCTTTTGCCACGGTCATCACCGACATGGTTTCCATTCATACCTTCTGGTTCGACGCCAAAGCCGATCTGATCCTGGTGCCCACCGAACAGGCACGCCAGCGTGGGCTGGAACTGGGTATCGACCCCAAGATCATGCAGGTGTGCGGCCTGCCCGTTGCCAATAAATTCTGTCAGAATACCCGAGCAAAAGAAGTGGTCCCGGCAGGAGTTAGGCTGGCCAGCAGATCGTCTGACTTTGGTACTGGTCGGCGGCGGTGAAGGCATGGGGCCATTGGAAGCCACTGCCGCGGCAATCGATAACGCCGAATTGCCTGTTTCTCTGGTGATCATCACCGGACGGAATCAAAAGTTAAAGGAAAGGCTCGAAACCCGCGGCTGGAAGATTCCGCATTTCATCTATGGTTTCGTGCAAAATATGCCTGAATTAATGGCAGCGGCTGATGTGCTCATCACTAAAGCAGGGCCAGGAACCATCAGCGAGGCCTTCATTACCGGCCTGCCCGTGATCCTCTACAACCGTCAGCCCGGTCAGGAAGAAGGCAACGTTCTCTACGTACTCAGTGAAGGGGCCGGCAGCTGGGCGCCCGAGCCAGCAATGGTCGTTTCGGTGCTCAAAAACTGGATTCATCATCCCGATCGTTTGATCGAGGCCACCGAAGCCAGCCGCAGTCTGGCCCGCCCGGAAGCAGCACGGCAAATTGCACGTTCCTTGATGGGATTGGTCAAAGCAAAATAATACATTTTTGCATGCTATTGTTATATAATTAATAAATCGTTGTTTGCAGGCAACTTACAGGAGGGAAATGAAAACCCAAGATAAAGATTTTTCTCATGGGTCAGCGTTAACTCAGATCGTTGAACATCCTTCGTTTAAAGCATTAAATAAAGCCGATAAGAAATTCGGGCATTATCAAATAAACATTGACACAAGAATATTAATTAAATACTCAGATAAAGAAAAGAGTCCCTGGCAATTTACTTTCAAAGTTGAAGATATAAACACATTGGTCGGAGATATTTCCAGTAATAATTTTTCTTTCCTTTGTCTTATCTGTGGAAAGGTTACCATTTGTTTATTACCAACCAATGATTTTCAAGAGCTGTTGGATTTTGAAAAGAAAACTCAACAATCAATAACTGTTGAACTCGAAGATGGAAAGAGCATGCGAGTTAAAAGTAAAATTAAAGAATTAAAACATGCAATTCATCATAATGATTTTCCCAAGCTGCTATTTAAACAAGCATAAATATTGAAAAGTTTTTTAGTTAATAGAATTTTCACCGGTAAATCTTTTAATTAAGAACCTCTTTCGCGGTAGATAATTTTTATCTTGCCCTGCCTCTGGCTCTGCCGTATAATTCTCTTGTTATGCCCATTTATTCTGCATCTGCCCTTGATTTCATCAGCCGCGCGCCGGAGCAAACCCGACGGCTCGGTTTTCGTCTGGGAACGTTATTGACCCGGGGCGACGTACTGGCACTCTCAGGTGATCTGGGAGCAGGCAAAACCACCCTGGTCCAGGGAATCGCTCAGGGTTGGGGATCAACTGATTCCGTCTCAAGCCCGACTTTCGTGCTGGTCAACATCTATCGCCGGCCAGACGGCGCTTTGCTGCATCACATGGATGCTTACCGTATGCAATCCGCACTGGAAGCAGAAGACCTTGACATCGAAGAAATGCTGGCCACCGGTGCCTTACTGGTCGAATGGCCCGAACGCATCGCTGGTGCTCTGCCCAAAGAGTGTCTGCGGGTAGATCTGGCTTATGTGGCCGAAGAGCAGCGCAGTCTGCAATTTACTCCCATCGGGAAGCGAGCTGAAGAAATCGCCAGAGAATTCAAGAAACTGGCATTCGGAGGATAATCATGTTATTAGCGGTGGATACCTCCACCCAGACCATCGGACTGGCTCTTTATGACGGGTCCGAGGTGCTGGGTGAAATGCACTGGCAAACGAAAACCCATCACACCGTTGAACTGGCCCCGGCCGTCGACGAATTGTTAAAACGTTGCGGGGTCAAACCAGCAGAGTTGAAAGTTGTTGCCTGTGCGCTGGGGCCGGGCTCCTTTACCAGCCTGCGTATTGGACTGGCTTTTGCCAAAGGGCTGGCCCTTTCACTGAAAATCCCCATGATCGGTGTTCCTACTTTTGACTTTCAGGTAGCCTCGCAGCCTGTAAAAGACCTGCCGCTGGCAGCCGTTTTACCCGCCGGGCGCGGACGTCTGGCAGTAGGCTGGTATCACGCAGAAGACGGGCACTGGCAAGCTGGCGAAGAACCGACGATCATGACCGCCGAAGACCTCTCAGCCCAGATCAACCAGCCCACCCTCATCACCGGGGAATTCGACGCGGAAGAACGTCAGACTTTGAGCCGCAAGTGGAAGAATGCGCTTGCTGGCTTCCCCGGCGCAATGCGTGCGTCACCCCGGAATGCTGGCAGAGCTGGCCTGGAATCGCTTCAAAGCTGGCGAAACGGACGAGCCTGTCTCTCTGGCCCCCATTTATCTGCACGTCAATGAGGCCATCCCCGATTGAGCACTGAAGCCAACCAATTGGATATTGTCATCCGCGAGATGACCCCGACAGACATCGAACGCGTCTGTGAGATCGACCACCTGTCCTTCACTTTGCCCTGGCCGCGCAATTCCTTCTATTTCGAAATCGAAAAGAATGACGCTTCCCGTTCGTGGGTGGCTGAAAACCCTGACCAACAGATTGTGGGAATGCTGGTTACCTGGCTGATCGTGGATGAACTGCACATTGCTACTTTAGCCACGGATCCGGCCTATCGCCAGCACCGCATTGGCTTGAGATTGATGGTCCATGCTCTGTGCACAGCCGCGCAAGCCGGGGCACAGAAATCTTTTTTAGAGGTCCGACGCAGCAATCTGGCCGCGCAGAATCTCTACACTAAACTGGGCTACCAGATTGACGGCGTCCGTCTCAGATACTATGAAGATAATCACGAAGATGCTCTTCTGATGAGCCTGCAAACCATTGATTCCTCTCGCTTGAAAGCACTTATCTAAGGTAGAATAAAGGGTTAGAACACTGAATAAGGACCCTGCCATGAATGCAAAAGAAATTTTAGATGAAGTTGCTGCCCAGGTTACCCAATGTGAGAAATGCCAGCTGCGTTTTTCACGGAAGAATGCCGTTCCCGGCGAAGGCCCAGCCAATTCCGAGATCATGTTCATCGGCGAAGGCCCCGGCTTCTATGAAAACGAACAGGGGCGCCCGTTCGTTGGACAGGCGGGAAAATTTCTGGATGAACTGCTGGAAATGGCCGGATTGAAACGCGAGCAAGTATTCATTTGCAACGTGGTCAAGTGCCGTCCGCCCGGCAATCGCGATCCAGAACCGCAAGAACTGCAGGCCTGCAATGGCTATCTGGATCGTCAGATTGAAGCGATCAATCCGCACGTGATTGTGACCCTGGGACGTTTCTCGATGGCAAAATTTCTGCCGCAGGCACGCATCAGCAGCATTCACGGCAATGCTATGTTAGTCAATGGACGGATGATCGTACCAATGTTCCATCCGGCAGCCGCCCTGCACCAACCCTCTTTAAAACCTCAGGTGATTGAAGATTTCAAAAAATTGCCCGAATATCTGGCGCAGATGAAGAAAGATCAAAAAGAAATTCCTGTTTTCGAACAAAAAGAAGAGACCAGTTCAGACCACAATGATGAACCGCCGGCTGAACAACTCAGCCTCTTCTAACCTTTTGTGCAGGTGAATAATTTATGGATTACTCGAAACAATTGCTGGAAAAATTCGTTAATAAGACCGCCCGCGTAGCCGTAATGGGAATGGGATACGTGGGGTTGCCTTTCGCCACTGTTTTTGCCGAAGCTGGATTTCACGTTACCGGGGTAGACCCAGTAAAAGAAAAGATGGATAAGATCAACCGCGGCGAAAGCTACATCATGGATGTACCCACTGAAAAAGTAGCCGCTCTGGTCAAAGCCGGGAAGCTGGAAGGTACCACGGATTATTCCGTGCTGGCCAGTGTAGATGCAGTCGCCATCTGCGTACCCACTCCCCTGCGCCAAACTGGTGACCCTGATCTATCCTTCATCGTCAGTGCTGCAGAAGGCCTGGCTCCCTACGTGCACGCAGGCATGGTCGTTGTCCTTGAATCCTCAACCTATCCAGGCACCACCCGTGAACTGGTGCTGCCGACCTTAACCGACAAAAGCAAGCTCAAGCTGGGCGAAGAACTTTTCGTGGCCTTTTCACCAGAACGGGTTGACCCCGGGCGCACAGATTGGACCACCAAGAATACCCCCAAAGTCATCGGCGGAATGACCGAAAAATGTACTGAGGTGGCGGCTGGCTGGTACAAGCAGGCTCTGGATACCGTTGTTCCGGTATCTTCGACCGAAGTTGCCGAAATGGCTAAATTGCTTGAGAATACCTTCCGCATGATCAACATCGGCTTCGTCAATGAGCTGGCGCTGATGTGCGATCGCTTGGGCGTGGACGTCTGGGAAGTGATCGATGCCGCCGCGACCAAACCCTTTGGCTTTATGAAGTTCCAGCCTGGCCCCGGGTTGGGCGGGCACTGCATTCCCATCGATCCGCTCTATCTTTCCTGGAAATTACGCTCGCTGAACTATACAGCCCGCTTCATTGAACTGGCTTCTGAGATCAATACCTCCATGCCGCGTTTCGCGGTCAGTCGGGTACAGGATGCGCTTAACGATCACTCTAAATCGCTCAAGGGCAGCAAGGTGTTGGTTCTTGGGGCTGCTTACAAACCGGATATCGACGATCTGCGCGAATCCCCCTCGATTGACGTCATGCGATTGCTGCAGCAAAAAGGCGCGCTGGTCAGTTACCATGATCCCTATATTCCTCACATCAAACATGACAACTGGGAAATCTCATCCGTCACTGACCTGATGGCAGCGGTGAAATCTGCAGATTGTGTGGTCATTGTTACCAATCACAAAGTTTACGATTATCCCGAAATCTTAAAGAATTCCCAGTTGATTGTCGACACACGCAATGCCCTGGGTAAATTAGGTTTCAAGAATCCGAAGGTGGTACGACTCTAATGGCAAGATATCTCGTTACTGGAGCCGCGGGGTTCATTGCCCGCCGAGTGATCGAAATGCTGGTGGAACGCGGGGATGAAGTCATTGGTATCGATAATCTCAATGATTCTTATGATCCCCAGTTGAAATACTGGCGGCTCGAGCAATTAAAACCGCTGCAGGGGTTCACCTTCCTGCACGACGACATCACCCGACCTGAGTTATTCCAAGAGATCGCAACCAAATATCCGAAGGTAGATGGAGTGATTCATCTGGCCGCCCGGGCAGGAGTGCGGCAGGCCGTCGAGATCCCTGAAGTTTACCTGCAGACAAACTCGAACGGCACACTGAACTTGCTCGAGTATTGCAAAAAGAATGACATTTCCAAAATGGTCCTGGCTTCAACTTCCAGTATCTATGGCGCGAATCCGCCCCTGCCTACTCCAGAAGAAGCTGACTCCAGTCATCCGCTGCAGATCTACGCTGCCAGTAAAAAAGGCGCCGAGGTGATGGCTTATACCTATCATCACCTGTTTGGACTGGACGCCACCGTCTTCCGCTTCTTTACCGTTTACGGCCCTGCCGGCCGCCCGGATATGGTCATGTTCCGCTTCACCCAATGGATTGCCGAAGGCAAAACCGTCAAAATTACCGGGGATGGCAGCCAGATGCGCGGCTTTACTTATGTAGATGACATTGCCCGTGGAGTGTTGGCTGGGCTGCAGCCTTTGGGGTATGAGATCATCAACCTGGGCGGGCATGAAACCGTGACCATCAATGAATTACTGCACATGATCGAGGACCGCCTGGGTAAAAAGGCAGCTATTGAATATATTCCCCGCCACCCGGCCGACGCGGACGCCAACTGGGCCAAAGTCGAGAAAGCCAAACGGGTATTAGGCTGGCGTCAACAGGTCAGTCTGGAAGACGGGGTCACCCACCTGGTCAACTGGTACCTTGAACAAAGAAGTTGGACGAGCAAGGTTCTCACTCCATGAGTTCTCTCCGCGAGCGGATCATCCGGATCTGGAAAGAAGATCCTCTGCTCAAACGGGTGCTCCGCAACACCAGTTACTTATTCAGCTCTCAAGTGGTCGTCATGGCACTGGCAATGGGTCAGAGCCTTCTGGCTGCACAGTTGCTGGGGTCAGCCATTTATGGCTGGGTCACCATCATCACCGATTTTGGCACCAACGTCAACAAAATATTCTCTTTCCGCATGAATGAATTCGTCGTGCGCTATATGGCGCCCGAAATGGTCAAGAAAGACTACCAAAAGGCTGGCGCTTTTGCCAAAATAGCGGCCTTAACTGAAGGCTCCACTTCTCTCTTTGCCTTTCTGGTTTATCTGTTGATTCTCCCCTTCGGGGCACAATTCATCGTCAAGGATACCTCTTCAATTCAATACTTTTACCTGTACAGCCTGTTCATCATCGCCAATATTCTCTATGAAACTTCAACCGGCATTTTACAGGTATTGGATCGCTACCGCATCCAGGGCACTTTGCAGGTCATTCAAAGCATTGTCACTGCCTCGATCGTAGCCTTTGCTTTTTTCACCAAAGGGAATATCGCCCTCATTTTGATTGCCTATCTGGTGGGAAAATTCATTCTCGGTTTTGGGTCAATCATTGCCGCATGGAAGGCGCTTAACGACAAATTGGGGCCGCAATGGTTCCTCGCTTCCCTCAAAGGTTTGCCCTCCTTCCGTGAGATGGCTGGCTTTACCATCAGCACCAACCTCAGTGCCACCGCCAAATTGCTCACCAGCAGCAGCCTGGAATCTCAATTGATCGGCTATTTCCTCGACACCAGAGCTGCGGGCATCTTCTCAGTGGTTACCAATGTTACCGTACCCTTGATGACCCCCATTTCCCAGTTCATTCCCACTACCTACCCCGAAATGACCAGGAGCATTGCTGCCAAGAAGTGGCAAGAGCTTAAACAGATGCTGCGCCGAGTTACCCTGATCTCAGCAAGCTGGACGGCGTTTTTCTTCATTTTTATGGCCATCTTTGGACACTGGATCCTGAATTTCTGGGGAGCCGACTTTGTCAATGGTTACCCGATCATGTTGATCATGATGATCGGTTACAGCGTATCAAATGTCTTTTTCTGGAACCGCTCCATCTGGCTCTCCTTTGGGAAAGCCAACATTCCGCTGGTAGTCATCATGGTCTGCGCCGTCCTCAAGATTGGGCTGGCCTTTGTTCTGCTTCCCCGGTTTGGCATGACTGCCGAAGCACTGCTTCTTTCAGGTAACTTCGTTGTTTCAGTGGGATTCCTCACCATTTTTGGCATGAAAATGTTACGCCAAGCCGAAAAGATCGACCCTGAAACCATAGAGATGGCTGCATGAAAATCGCCTATATCGCTCCCGCGCAGATCCCTTCCACCACCGCCAACAGTGTGCAGGTCATGAAAGTCTGTCAAGCTTTCAGCCAGCTTGGGCATGAAGTGACCCTCTACGTTCCTGGGACAACCCCCTGCGCCTGGAAAGAATTGACAGCACAATATGGAATCCAAAACCCATTCGAGATCCGCTGGCTGCCAGCACAACACCGACTGCGCAAGCTGGATTTCACCTGGGCGGCAGTGCAGCAAGCCAAACGAATCGGGGCTGCTCTGATCTATACCCGTCTGTTATGGGCCGCGGAATTTGCCCACTTTGCATCTTTGCCCGTCATTCTCGAAATGCACGAAATTCCCGGTGGAAAAGTCGCCCCGCGGCTGTACCACCATCTCCTTCGCTCTCGGGCAAAACACCTGACCGTTTTCATCACCCAGGCACTTCAGCGCGAAATTGAAAAGCACCTCCACCTCAGCCATCCCCAAGATCAAGTTTGGATTGCCCCTGATGGCGTCGATCTGGAACGCTACGACCAGCTTCCTTCCCCCAGCGAAGCCCGTCGTCAGTTGGGATTCAGCGAAAAGCTCACTGCGGTTTACTCAGGCGGGTTCTACGCCGGGCGCGGGCTGGAAATTCTTTTCGATCTGGCAGCGGCCTTCCCGAAAGTGCAATTTTTGTGGGTGGGTGGAAACGAATCCACTGTCGCTGAATGGCGCTCCCGCCTCACTTCTTCGCAAATCAACAACGTCATCCTGACAGGCTTCGTTGCCAATGCACAACTCCCCCTCTACCAGGCCTGCGGGGAGATTCTGCTCATGCCCTACAAGCAAAAAGTTGCCGGCAGCAGCGGTGGGGATATCAGCGCAGTGACCAGCCCCATGAAACTCTTCGAATATATGGCTGCCGGTCGGGCCATTCTGTGCAGCGATCTGCCGGTTTTGCACGAAGTATTGAACGAGCACAATGCCGTTTTTTATTCCCCTGACGATCTGGCAGCATTGACCCATCAGTTTGCCGCCCTGTGCCAGGAACCCCAGCGGTGCCAGGTCCTGGCTGCTCAAGCTCGCGCAGATGTACTACAATATTCTTGGAAGATCCGTATGCAGCGGATCCTTGATTCTTTTCTGAAGCGATACCCGGAGGTTTCTCTTTGATTCACCGCTTTCCCCAGTGGATTACTGACTTGTTCGTCTCATTTCTTTCAGCAGTGCTTCTGGCCGCGATCCTGTCGATCTTTTCAGCAGGAACCTATTTAGCCAGTTTTGTAGCCTTTGCCGGGCTTGGTTTCTTGTGCATTTTTGGTCTGATCCGCGTCTGGCGTTTTTTCGGCTCCAAGAAAATGCTGGCAGTGATCATGATCACCGCCTTTCTCCTCCGCGTGACCGTCGCAGTTCTGATCTCTGCCGGGCTCCCGCGATGGGGCTATGACAACCCGGTTAATCAAGCAGGGTTTCTCTATTCTGACGCCTACACCCGAGATCAAGCCGCTTTTCAATTAGCCACCAGTTCCGACTCGCTCTTTACCGCCTTCACTCAACGCGATGCTGCCGACCAATACGGTGGGCTGAAATTCTTGAGCGCTGTTGTTTACCGCTGGCTTAGCCCCCATGCGGACCGTCCGCTATTGATCTCGCTGCTGGCTGCTTCTATCATGACCCTGGGTATTGCTTTCTTGTATGCCGCGCTTAAAAAACGCTGGAACAAGCCTATCGCCCGCTGGGCTACGTGGTTTCTGGTTCTCTTCCCGGATAGCGTCTTTCTGGGCAGCGCGCAGATGCGTGAACCCTTCTTGATCGGTCTTTTCTGTATTGGCTTGTGGGCAGTATTGAACTGGAAAGAAAAGCCCATCCAGGCAATCTGGGTCAGCCTCATCAGCGTTTTATTGATGGCAGCGCTGTCATTCCCCGCCGCCGCTGTCATTGCCGCCATCCTGGTTCTGACCTTTAGTCTGGAATGGGTTCTTGCCCAAAAAAGTCGTACCCCTCAAATACTTGGGGGAATTGGATTGGCCGTTCTGGGAATTATCATTCTGCTGGCAGGGTATCGCTGGTTAAAACCCACCCTGTATTTTGACTCATATACCACTACCCAGCAATCTGGCTGGATCCAAGCGCTCATTTGGACTTATGGTGAGCGCTGGAATCTTCTTTTTACCACTGCCTATGGACTGGCACAACCCGTCTTACCTGCCGCCATTACAGATTCCGCTCTGCCAATCTGGAAAACAATTGCCATTTTGCAAGGAATTGGCTGGTATTTCTTTCTGCCGTTTTTGTTCTTCGGTTTCTTCTCCGCGATCAAAGGTGGGAAAAATGAGTCTAAATGGACAGTTGTATTATTTGCTGCCTTCTTTTCTCTATGGGTATTGATCTCTTCTGCTCGGGCAGGTGGAGATCAATGGGATAATCCCCGTTACCGCTATATGTTGCTGCCTTTGATGTCCATTCTCTTTGCCTGGAGTTTGTGGCAGTACCGCCGCACTCATACCCGCTGGTTTTGGCGCTGGATCGCAGCAACAAGTATCTTCTTGCTCATTTTCATGACAATTTATATCAATCGATATATTCCCTTACCCTTTGCCCCTAATTTGATAAATGGAATCATGTTGATTGTGATTCTCACGCTGATCATTTTTGTCGGCGGTTGGCTGCATGATCACTACGATCGTACAAGACAAACTAAACCACAATAGCCTTCATAAATTAATAACAAAAACCATTGGCAGATTTCACCCTGCCAATGGTTTTTTATATATACGGCCGTCAGGCTGAGCCTTAGCCTTCCCACTCTCCAACCGCTTGCCAGGCATATTCCAGATGAGAAGCAGCTACTTTGCCTGCTTTTTTGCGCACACGATCAAAAGCATGGGTCATCAATTTCAGCCCGCCAATTTCGTTCAAGCGAGTACCGATTTCACGGGTCCGGACGTGCCGACACTGGAGGTTATAACCGCCACCAGGATGTTCAGAGAGATAGTCCTCTTTGAGGCCAATCGAAATCAGCTCCGAGATCAACCTCTCTACTTCATCACGGCTTCTGGCCGGATACAGGCCGCCGCCGAACAAGGATTGTAAAAAGCCCATTGTTTCTTCTCCTTGACTAAGATTCCCTTCGCTAACTACTGCTCATATTATAATTGAAGAAAATCATAAGGGAGTGCCAACCAGGGACTATTTGTGTTGAATTCTAGAAAACAGCCCTGATTTACCAATTCTGTTCACTTGCCCAAAAAACGGATAATCCAATCATGATCAAATGTATTTACCTTTCTCCCCATCTGGATGACGCAGTATTATCATGTGGAGCAATCATCTGGGACCAGATACGCCGTCACCGAGAGGTAGAGGTCTGGACGATCTTTGCCAGTGACCCGCCGCAAAGCCAATTAACCCCATTTGCTGAAGAGATCCATGCACGCTGGATGACCGGCCCGATGGCTCCGCGTGTGCGCAGGGCCGAGGACAAGCTGGCATGTGAGCGTGTCGGGGCAACTCCCCGACACTTCCCTTACCCGGATTGCATTTATCGCACCCTGCCAGGGACCGAAACTCCTTTGATCACCCAAAACGACGACCTCTTTCAACCCTTGAGAGAAAATGAACAACCGCTCGTTGAAGAAATTGCCCAACACCTGAAATCTCTCATTTCTCCAGAGATAATCCTGATCCTCCCTCTGACAGTGGGAAAGCACCTCGACCATCAGATCGTCCGCCGCGCCGGGGAAAGCTTGCCCAACCCACACTATTATTATGCTGATTACCCTTACGCCGGGGACCATCCTGAAGAACTGGCTCCCTTGCTGCCTGCTCACAATCAGGCAAGCCGATTCCCACTCAGCAATCAGGCCCTGGCTACCTGGCAATACGCTGTGGAAGCCTATACTTCTCAAATCACCACTTTCTGGGATTCGATCAGTGCCATGTACAGCGCCATTGAAAACTACGCCTCTTCAAACAACGGAAATACCCTCTGGTACGATCAATCACAGGAACCTTGCCCAAACGAATAAAATTTATCTATCCGCAAATCGGAAAACAATTGTTCTGTGCTATACTCTAATTAATTGGCAATGAGCGAACAATTTTGGCCCGAGTGGGCACAACACTGGCAACATCATCCTTTAAAAGGATTCCTCCTCTCATTTCTTGAGGGGACTGGTCCTTTTCGCCTGTTAGTCGGGCAATTCATGCTGGCCGGGACAGTTTTTGTCGACCCCACAAAAACCGATCGCTGGCTGGCTGCAGCTGAAATTCTGGAAGATGACGACAAAAGCCACGCTTTTGCTTCAATGCTGAAAGAGGAGACCCCCGCAATGAGCACTGACGAACTTTTGATCGGTCTGGTCTTCTTTCTCATCACCGCTGTATTGATCTTGACCATGACCCTGCGGCAAAAACGCAGTGGAATTACCCCTTCTTTTCGGAAAATTGCCGCCCTGGCCCGCTTCAAACGAGCCGTCAGCCTTTCAGTGGAAGAAGGATCCCGCATCCACATTTCGCTGGGGAATGCTTCGATCACACTGCCTGCCAGTGCCTCCGCTTTCGTCAGTTTGGCTGCTCTACGCCGTATCAGTCAGCTCAGCTCGGAGGGAGATAATCCCCCTATTGTCACCAGCGGCGATGCCGTACTTTCCATTCTCAGCCAGGATACTCTGCACGAAACCGCGCGCGAAAGCCACACTCTCGACCTGTATAATTCAACACTGGCCGCTCTGGCAGGGGTAACACCCCTGGCGTATGTCAGCGGCGCACTGGAACAGGTCAATGAAGAAGAGGTCAAAACCAACGTACTCATCGGCAATTATGGTTCCGAGGTCGGTTTTCTCAGCACTGCTGCCGCAGAAAAGGGAGCTTATACCCTGGCTGCCAGTGACGCCTTACCTGCACAAGCCGTGTTATATGCGACCACAGAACAGCCTCTCATCGGAGAAGAATTATTTGCCTTGCCCGCCTATCTGCATTCCACACCCATGCATAGTGCCAGTCTGCAAACGCAGGATCTGTTACGCGGCTTGCTGGTTTTAATCATGCTGGTTGGGGCCATGCTCAAATTGCTGGGGGCCGTATGAGATCCCCACTGGTGCCGCTCTTCGGGTTTCTGGTAGGCACAGTGATTCTGGCCGGGTATTTCTTCCCCGGCTCGGGAATTGCTGTCATCCGCACTCCGATGCTCGACTGGGCTGTCATCCTGAGTGGAGTCGCTGGTCTGATCGCCATCGTACATCTCATTTTTGGCGTGCATTGGCGTCGTCTGCGCGACCCTGAGCGGAATCACTTGTTCAGCTTTCTCATCATTATTTCTTTCCTGCTCACCCTGGCTGCCGGGATTTTCTTTGGCCCCACCAATAAGGTCTATCAAAAAGTGGTCACCGAAATTCAGATGCCCATTGAAGCCAGTTTGATGGCAGTACTGGCAATCACCCTGGCCTATTCCAGCCTGCGCCTGTTGCAGCGCCAGCACAACTGGATGGGTTTTGTGTTTTTCGTCAGTGTGGTCGTTTTTCTGCTCATCAACAGCGGCGTTTTTTCTTACTTTGCGAATGTCCCCTTCATTCAACCTTTGCTTTCAGGGGTCAGCCAGGTCCCCATTGCTGGAGCGCGCGGGATCCTGATCGGCGTCGCTCTGGGAAGTCTGGTCACCGGGATCCGCATCTGGATCGGTTCAGATCGCCCTTATAACGGATAATCATGGCTGAGATTCAATGCCCCATTTGCCACCGTACCAATGATGCCAGCGCTGAACGTTGCTGGTACTGCCAGGCTGTACTGCCCCACGAGGCAGAGCCAGCCCCAGAAAATGGAGATTGGCTAGACGGGCTGCGGGGAGACTCAACTCCCACAGATAACACTCCCAATGATGAACCTGCTGCCCCTGATTCTGAACCCCCGGCGGAAGAAGTGCCTGAATGGTTGGCTCGCATCCGTGAGCTGGAACGTCAGGATCACGGTCAAACCGGTGAACCTGAAAAGTCCGAACCCACTGCTCCCGAACCGCAAGAGACCAACTGGCAAGATATTTTCAAAGGAACAGAAAGTCCTGCCCCTGAGGATGATGCCCATTCAGCTTCTGAAGCAAACGATCAAGATGAATGGTTGAAAAGCCTGCAGAACTGGCAGCCTCAGCCCAATGAGCTAGAAGAATCGGCCCCGGCCGAAGAAGCGGCTTCTTCTCCCTTCGCGGACGAGCCGCAAGTTCCGAGCAACGAACCACAACCCAACGCGAATGAAGAAAATCCAGATTGGCCGTCTTCCCTGATGGCTGAAAATACCGCTGGAGAAGCAGATCACTTGAGCAAAACCCCTGCTGCCGAGGAAACTTCTCCCTTTGCGGAAGAACCAGCACCTGTGTCAGAGCCCCAGGTCCCTGAAGCCATTTCGAAAGAACATCCCAATTCCGCGCAGGAATCCGAATCAGCTGAAGCGGAGAAATCAGAAAACTGGCTTTCCTCTTTCCGTGGGTTAACCCCAGAGAGAGATCTTAATGAACAGGTTTTCCCCCCTGCCGAGGAAAACGAGTCTAACAAGAACCCCTTCAGCGGAAATGCACAGGAATGGATGGAAGAGGCTCCTGTTCCAGAGGAATCTGGCACACCGGAAGAACCCGTTCCACAAGAAAAACTGGAACCAGCTTCTCTGCCCGCCTGGATTCAAGCACTCAGCCCCAATCATAAAGCAAAACCCTCTTCTCCCTCGGCTACATCTGAATCCTCCGGGCCATTAGCCGGGATCGAAGGAGCATTGAACGGAGAGGATCCGAGCAAATATTATTCTGGACCTCAAACTTTTTCTAGCGCGCTCAAAGTGACCGAAAATCAACTCGGCCGTGCCCAAATTTTAAAAAACATTGCTGAACAGGCACATTGGGAAGATGACGGTATTGCAACTTCCAAGCCCACTTATCGCTGGGTGCTACGCCTGATTGTGACCCTGATTCTTCTGGCCACAGTTCTTCTCCCAATGCTGGTGCAGTCTCTGCCCGTCATTGCGCCCACACTATATCCCGATGAAGTGGTGCAGTTTTACAACACTCTCAGTTCACTCAATTCCGCCCAACCAGTATTGATCGCCGCGGATTTCGACGGCAGCCTGTATGGTGAACTCAAGTGGTCTATGCAGCCTGTGCTGCAGCAGCTCCTTTCGCAACAAGTACCGCTGGCCTATGTTTCCACTAATCCCGAAGGAGCTGTCTTACTGCAAAAAACATTTTCACAAAACACCTTGGCCAATACAGTCCCCACATTTGACCTGGGTTACCTGGCCGGAGGGTCGGTTGGCTTACAAACGTTAGCACAGGACCCCCGCACAGCTTTCCCACTGGACGCCAGCTTAAACAACGTCTGGAACGAGTTACCCATGAGCCAGGTAAAGCAGCTTTCTGATTTTGGGGCTGTGATCGTGATCACCGAAAATGCGGATACCGCCCGTTACTGGATCGAGCAGGTGCAGCCCGTACTGGGGAACGTCCCCATGCTGGTCATTGTTGCCGCCCAATCCGCTCCCCTGCTGCAACCCTATTACGACAGCGGACAGATCAGCGGCTATCTTTCCGGGCTCGGTTCTGCTGTAGTGTTGGAAACGCTGCAAAAGGCTCCTGGCGCAGCAAGCGGACATCTTGGTTCATTCCAATACACCAGCCTGCTTGTAGCAGCATTGATCATCATTGGTGGTATCGTTTCCTTGATCCTTTACAAACCTGCAGGGCAAAGGAGCCAAAAGTAAAATGCCACTTTCTGCAGATTTGATCTGGTTGATTGTAAGTTTTGTCCTTACGGTGTGCATCTTCAGTTACCTGTTTGGAGACAACCCACTATTTCGGCTGGCCACCGGTTTATTGATCGGCGTTACTGCCGGCTATCTGGCAGTAACGATCATTTACCAGGTTCTCCTTCCCAAACTGGTCGTTCCCCTGCTGCAGGGGTCACTGACCGTATTGATCCCCCTGTTCCTCTCTGGTTTACTGCTGACCAAACTTTCCCCGCGCCTGTCACGGTTGGGGAATTTCTCGATGGCCTATCTGGTCGCCTGTGGGGCTGCCATTGCCATTGGAGGAGCTTTGCTGGGAACGCTCTTCACACAGGTAAAAGGTGCCATGAATTCAATGGCCCCTGCCGCCACAGCCAGCGTCGATCAAAAATGGACCCTGATTCTAGAAGGCGGCTTCATTCTGCTTGGAACGATTGCATCGCTGGCCTATTTCAATTTCGGTACGCGTGAAAATAAGAACAAGACCGGGAAGCGCCCGCCTATGGTGCGGTTATTCTCGGCAGTCGGGCAATTTTTCATCGCGGTTACACTGGGAGCCGTCTTTGCGGGTGTGTTGACTTCCACAATTACCGCTCTCATTGAGCGCAGTGACTTTCTTTTCACCGCGATTAAAACCTTCTTCGGATTAGGTTGACATGAGCCCACAGAATCAAGAAGCTCTTACCGTTCTGGCTCTGGATATCGGCAGTGTGCACACCCGCGCTCTGCTCTTTGAAGTAGTGGAAAAATCTTACCGCTTCATCGCTGCCGGGGTAACTCCTTCCACCAATGACGCTCCCATCAACGATATCATCATTGGTGCACTGGAAGCCGTGAAACAACTGCAAGAGATCACCGGGCGAATCTTTTTGAGCCCCCAAAACTCTCTAATCAGCCCCAGTCAGGCAGGCGGAGAAGGCGTAGATCGGCTGTATGTAGCCTATTCCGTCGGCCGCAAGATTCGGGTCGCAACTTTTGGTTTGATGGCCGACGTTTCCATGCAATCCATCAACAAACTGGCTGCTTTTTTGCCTGCTGAACTGGTCGAGAGTGTCTGCCTTAATGATCCCCGCACGCTCCAGCAAAAAATGGACGATGTGCTTCACGCTCAACCAGATCTGTTCCTCTTTGCCGGGGGAACGGACCGCGGCGCCAGTCGCTCCGTCAACAAAATGGCCAATCTGATCGAAGCCATCCTGCAATTGATGCCCCAGAGCAGCCGTCCCGAGGTCATTTACTCGGGGAATCAACTCCTGGCCAAACCCATGCGAGAAAGCATTGGGGCTTTCACCAAATTCACCAGCACTGCCAACATTCGCCCCATGATGGATGAAGAAGATCTCGACCAGGCGGCGGAAGATTTCGCCCGCATCGTCACCGAGATTCATGGCCGTGAAAAAGAAGGCCTGGCACGTCTTGGAGCCTTGAGCAATGATCAGCCCAGTCCCTCTTCACTCGCCATTGGGCGCATCACCCGCTTTCTCAGCAAAGTCGGCGATCCAGAAAAGGGAGTGTTGACCATCGATCTGGGCGCCTCAGCAACCATCGCAGCCTCCGCCCAGCAGGGGAATCTCTCGCTGAACGTTCTCCCCTATGGGTCTGGGCAAGGATTTGCTGATTTTCTCGAACATACTCCCTTCTCAGAAATCTCGCAGTGGTTCCCTGGCGGCACAGATGCCCACGCTGCCAGTGACATACTCTGGCAGAAAACTGTTTTTCCCGCCTCTGTGCCCATGACCCGCGAAGCACTGGACGTTGAACAAGCAGCTACCCGTGTTCTGCTACAAACCCTGATGAAGGACCTTGAAAAACGCGGCGCCCTGCTGCCACAAGGTTATGAAACAATTTTGCTTTCAGGAGCAGCTCTTACCCAAGCAGCTTCATCTGCACAACTGCTCTTGATGCTGCTGGATGGGTTACAACCCAAAGGGATTTCCACACTGATCCTTGATTCTCATTCAATTCTTGCCACGCTGGGAGCTGTCGCGCGTACCCTGCCGGTATTGCCGGTACAGGTATTGGAGTCCGCGGCTTTTGCCAATCTAGCCACAGTGATCTCAACAGAAAGCAACGTACGGGTAGGGGTTCCGCTGCTTAAGGCTCACATTACCTACAAAGACGGAAAATCGCGCGAAGTCACCGTCAAGCAAGGAGCACTGGTCATGCTGCCTCTGCGTACCGGAGAAAGTGCTCGTTTGGAGCTTGACGTCAGTCGATTGGCTCAAATTGGAGCCTCTGAATTGCTGGATTCCGAATTCAAGGTCAACGGCGGGCTATGTGGAATTGTCATCGATGCCCGCAATCGCCCCTTGAAATTGCCGACCAACCCGGCAATTCGCAGCGAGCTATTTAGCCGCTGGAATGCAATGGTGAGCCCCAAGAAAGTGGTACGTTAATTGCAACTGGTTGTTCAGGAGAAGAAATGGTCACCTCTTTTACCCAAATCACCCCTTCCATTCGTCTGCGCCGCAGCCACAGCCTGCCGGTAGCGGGGACGGTATTGGTCCGTCTGGGGCAAAAAGTGAATGTGGGTGACCCCTTGGCTGAAGCAGTTATCCCGGTGCATCACGAGCTGGTCGATGTAGTCCGCGCGTTGGGCCTACCCGGGCCTAAAACCGCGGAAAAAATGATCCAGCGGAAAGCAGGGGAAACACTGGGAGAGAATGACATTTTGGCCGAAACAGGCGGCCTCTTCTCGCGGATTATCCGTACCCCCGCTCCCGGTAAGATCCTTTCAATACGTGAAGGACAAATCCTCATCCAAACCGAAACCAAGACGCTCACTCTAGCATCCCGGTATTCTGGTACAGTGGTTGAGATTCTCGCTGACCGTGGAGCTGTAATCGAAGCCAGCGCTGCTGTGATCCAGGGAGTCTGGGGAAATGGAAAGTTTGCCCAGGCGATCTTGATGATGAAAAGTGAGTCTCCGAACTCACTGCTCTCTTCGGCAGATCTGGGAATTACTGCCCGCGGAACAATCATCGCCTGTTCTACCCTGACCGATCCGGCTGTGCTGGATACAGCCGCCAGTTTACCCGTGGAAGGGTTGATCATTGGCTGCATGCCGGCAGCGTTACGCGAAAAAGCTCTGGCACAGCCCTACCCGATCTTACTGCTGGAAGGTTTCGGCAACGGTAGAATGAACAGCGATGCCCATAAACTGTTGGCACAGTACGCTTCTCACGAAGTGATCCTCAACACCCAGATCGATGCTTCCTCTGATTTGCTGCAGCCAGAAGTTGTCATTCCCAACCCGCTGGAAAAAGAAGCTGCTCCTGCCAATTTTCGCGTCACCAGTGGGCAACGTGTACGCATTCATACCGCTCCATTTTTGGGACAAACCGGGGTCATTGAAAAAATTCTGCCCGGATTGACCGTTTTACCCAATGGCCTGCGAGTTTACGCTGCCAGTGTAATTATGGATAATAGAGAAAGAAGAACCATCCCAATCAATAATCTGGATAGTATTGGATTTACCCAAAATTCTTAGGGCATCCAGAGAAGGAGAGTACCATGGCATTAAATAATTTCGATGATGAGCAATTCAATCCTGATTTCGGCTTTGGCGGTGAATCAGAGCCCACTCCGGAACCGGAGCCACCGCAACAGCAGAAAAACTCTTTCGGCCTGGCGTTGGCTATCATTGGTGTCATCCTCATTCTCGCCCTGGTCCTGCTACTCTTGATTGCCCCTGGAATCATCTCACAACAAAGAGCGGCCAGTCTGGAACAAGCTGCCCAGATCAATGCGGCGAATACAGCCACGGCCATGGCCGCTACCGCAATGGCCGTACAGGCACAGGCCACCGCTACTCCCGTTCTGGCAGCACAGGCTGCCACGAGTACCCCGGTCATTATGCAGGCCACTGCCACCCCAGTGGTGGTCATGGGAGCGCAGCTCTCCGCTGATGAACTGGCAACCGTTTCTGCACTGCAAACCCAAATGGCCGCGCAGGGAGGTGCTTCAGGCACAGGAACCCCGGCAGTCACTTCCACTGCCCTGCCCGAAACGGGGGTTTGCCGATGAATACGGCGTTCCGGGGCTGGTCATCCTGGCCATCGTTTTGATTGGGGTAATCTTCCTCAGCCGCAAATTGCGAACCGCGTTACACTAAAGAAGCGAAGCTGCCAGTCAATGAACTGGCAGCTTCTTTTTTAATTAACAACGCACACCTAGGGGAAACCGTCACAACCCTTCTTAACATACCTAAATAAAACAGGCTGCCGCATGTTCTGGGCAGCCTGCACCGAATGATACTTCGAATCAGGCGATCTTGTTGGCAATCTCTTCGCCGAATTTGAGTAACGCTTTCATCATCTCAGGAGAGCGGCCTTCAGCATAGACGCGCAAGACCGGTTCCGTTCCAGAAGGACGGATCAGCAGCCAGGAATCATCGGCAAGAATGTACTTCACGCCATCCAGTTTGCTAACCTCGACCACGCTTTCCCCGCCCAAGTGCTGCGGAGCTACCTGCAGGAGGGTTTCGATCATCTTCTCGCGTGGAACCGGCGATTTCAAACGTAAATCCGTGCGCTCGTAGACGGTCGGGCCCACTTCTTTTTGCAAATCTTCGACCAGTTCATAAAGTGAGGCATTACTGGCAGCTAGAATTTCGACCAGCAGCAGCCCCATGATCGGGCCATCTCCTTCAGGAATGTGACCTTTGAAAGAAATCCCACCGGATTCCTCACCGCCGATCAAAACGTCTTCTTTCATCATGTAATCCGCAATATGGTTAAACCCCACCGGGGTCTCATGCAAAACCAGGCCATATTTTTTTGCCAGACGATCGATCATGCGGGTGGTGGAAACAGTCCGCACGACCGAACCGGTCATATGCCGTCTTTCTACCAGGTGGCGCAAGGCCAGGGCCATGATCTTATGCGGATCCACAAAATTACCGCGCTCATCCATGGCGCCAATGCGATCAGCATCTCCATCTGTGACCAGACCGAAATTGCCCATTCCGGCACCAATGGCACCCGCCAGCGGTTTAAGATACCTGGCAATCGGCTCAGGATGTACTCCGCCAAAACCCGGGTTCATTTCACTGCGGATTTCTTGAATCTCGCAACCGGAACCCTGCAAAATGCCGCGGATGACACCTCGCCCGGAACCATACATCGAGTCGACCACAAAGCACTGCGGGTTCTCGGCAATCAGATCAAAATCGATCAGTTTGCGCAGATGATCGTAGTAGGCCGGGATTGGATTGAACTTGCGGATCAGGTTAAGTTCGCGAGCCTTTTCGAAATCCATAATATTGGGGCCGCGTGCCTGTAATTCATTATCGTTCAGATAGACTTCCACCTGACGGCACTGTTCGGGTAAAGCCGAATTACCCAGAGCCGATTTCAGCTTGACCCCATTGTAACGGGGAGCATTGTGTGAGGCGGTGATCATCACGCCGCCAATAGCGTGCATATGTTTGACCGCATACGAGATCACCGGGGGTGGGAGCATCAGATTGTGACAGGTAGACGGTATAACCGTTGGCTGCCAGAATGCGGGCTACCTCAGAAGCATAGCGATCAGAGAGGAAACGGGTGTCGAAGCCAACTATCATCGTTTGCCGCTCGGGAGGAACATCGAACTTCGTCCCATTGGTCCAAGACTCAGATTTCACCGCGTCAGCGATGGCCTGGGAAACCAGGCGCAGATTTTCGAACGTGAAGGTGTCAGAAATAACTGCCCGCCACCCATCAGTGCCGAAATGAATTGTCATACATAAGCTCCAAAATTAAGAATAAAGGCGCACCTCTTGCAGGTGCGCTCAAGCATTCACTTTACCACAAAGCCGAAGGAGTAGCCGTTTCGAGCAAACTTTGCGCGATCCAACCCTCTTTCAGATAATTATCGCCATTATCCATCACCCGCACGTGCACCCACTGGATATTTTCAGAAATGGTCGGTGAAGCCTCCAGCACCTCGACCAGGGTACCTACACTGACCAGTACGCCGGTATCCGTAAATGACGGCGAAGGCCGCAGCCAGACGCCGGTACTGGTACTGCTATACACCTTGGCAAACATCGGCGTGGCCTGCGGAGTGATCGTCTGCGTGGGGGTATTCGTCGGGACAATCGTGTTGGTTGGCGTAGCCGTTCCGTCACGGGTTGTAACTTCCGCCGGCTGTGGGGTCAGCGTCGGCGTCAAAGTCGGCAGTTCGGGACTGTTCGACGCCAGGATCATCTGATTCGTCTGGGTCACCTGGGGTGTACCTTCTGTCGCTGCCAGCTGGTGCTTGATCGCGGCGCCAAAAGCGCTGTTCGAAAGCAGCACGTAAAGTGCCGTACCCAGCAGCGCCGCCGTGAGCAGATAGCCAAAGAGGGTGCTCGGCCGGACCTTGAAGAAAGCCAGAAAGAGAGTCCCGGCAAAGATGACCCAGGCCAGCCAGATGCCGGCCAATTCAAGACCCTGCGGGAAAAGCCCGGCAAAACCGCTGGTCAGGCCAAAACCCGCCAGACCGATGGGAAGATAAATCTCGTAAGCCAGTGCCACACTGGCCACCAGCGAGCGATTCTTCGGGGCTTTCACCGTAATGAAGATCGCCAGCAAAATACCGATGGTCAGTAAAATGAAATCAGGGACTGAAAAAGCGACGTGAAAGTAGGCCTGGCTCAACTGCAGATCAGGGAACAGCCGTGAAATCCAGCCGCCCAGAGCGCCGGTACCAAATACGAGCAAAGCTCCAATGATCAGGCTGCCCAGGGACTGTACAAAAAAGCGCAGCGAGCCCACCACACTGGCAAAACCCAGGCCCACAACCGGGGCCATAAATGGAGCCAGCAAAGCGGCCAGCACGTAAATCGCCGGGCTATCCAGCAAAACAGCCACTGCCAGAACCACACCACACAAGAAAGAAAAGAGATAGAAATCAGCATTGGCCACCAGACGTTCGGCAAGCTGATTCAGGAATAACGCGCGGTCGCCTTTCGAGGCCGGGATAAAGCCGTAACGGCGCCGGCGCCGGCGCGCGACACTGATCTGACTGGAGGAAAAATCTTCAGGCTGGTCGCTCATGCTCTCAAAGTCGCCGTAATTCGCAATGGATTCAGGATCAGATCCAGGGCTGTCCGGATATCCGGCGCCACCAGATCTGCCGCCTGCAAGGCTGAGATGGCCGTACCTTCAGGAGAGAGAACACAAATCCCCAGTACGGCTTCACGCAACATACCGGCATCATTGGCTCCCTGCCCCAGAGTAATGGTATTTTCAGCTCCTAATTTACGCAAAACCTCTACCTTTTGCCTGATCTCATCACCGGGCTGAATGCCCAGATAATGGACTCCCAGGGTCTGGGCCACCTGCGGCCCGGTCCCCGTGGTATTGGCACTTAATAAGGTGATCTCCACCGATTTCTTGAGTTCGTCGATCCGCTCCAATACCCCATCGATCAGGCGGCCATCCAGGCACAACGTGCCGTTGATGTCACTCAGCACGTGGGTGATCTGGAAAGCGGGCTGCCCAGGAAATTGGATTTGAAGCATTTTCTAATTATAATACACCTGCATCGATGATCCTCTTGCGCAAGCCAGGCAAATAAAGGATCACGGACTCAAGCAAAACACCGGCCGAACCGGCTGCGTGAGACTAAAGGAAAATTTATGACGAAGAATCGTAAAGCAATCGTTTTCGGAATCAGCCTGTTACTGGCAACCCTGCTGTTGGCGAGCTGCGGCGGAGCACGCACTCCAGAAGCAACCGCTACCCCCCACCCTTACTCCCCTGCCGCCCACGCCAACCCCGGCCCCAGCGGAGATCATTTACGTCAATGCTCAACCCAACACCAATGACAGTGTGCTGCAGGCAGTCAACGATTTCGCCTCGAGTAACTCGCTGCAGGTACGTTCTCTGTCCGCGCTGAGCGCGGCGGATGTGAACGCCGGCAGCAAGATCGTGGTGCTGGCTACGCTGCCCGCAGACTGGAGCAGCATCGCCTCCGGCGCTCCCGCTACCCAGTTCGTTTTGCTGGGCGCTGCCAACAGCAGCAACCTGAGTAACGTCAGCTCCATTCAGGCCAAACCTGAAGATGAAGCCTTCATGGCCGGCTATCTGACCATGCTCATTGCCATCGACTGGCGCGCCGGCGCTCTGGTGACCAGTGATGGCCCGCTGGGAGCAGATTATGCCGAAGACTTCATGAACGGGGCCCAGTTCGTGTGTGGCAAATGCAATCCGCAATACGCCCCCATTACCGCCTTCCCAACTGTTTCCGCAGAAGCCACCAGCAGCGGCGCGGACGTCTGGAGCAATGATGCGACAACCATGAGCCAGTACTGGCTGAGTTCGCTCTTCGTCGACCCAGCGGCCGCTTCAACCGACGTGGTTACCGCAATCAACACCCGCACCATCAACGCTGCCGGGGTGTACATGATCAGCACCAGCGCCGCCCCGAACGATGGTTCCATCACCTGGACCGCTTTGTTGGGTGCGGATTACGCCGCGAGCCTGCAATCGCTGCTGCCGCAATTACTGGCCGGGCAGGGCAACCTCAATGCCGGGGCAACCATTACCTTAGCCTCATTCAACCCGGACGTAGTTTCGACCGCCAAACAAGACCTGTTCAAGCAAGTAGCCGACTCTTTGGCCGCCGGGGACATCATCCCCTCGACCATCCGCTAATGCTCTCTGCAACTGATCAAAAATCCCGGCGATGGCCGGGATTTATTTTTTTTCTGAGGGGGAACCCATAAATTCTGACATGGTCGCCTGCCCGGGGGCGTTGACCGACTCGCGTTTTAGCACCTTCCCCACCGTCATGAGCAAAATCCGCAAATCCAGACCCAAGGACCAGTGGTCGACGTACCAGACGTCCAGGGTAAACTTCTCTTCCCAGGTAAGCGCATTACGGCCATTGACCTGCGCCCAACCGGTGATCCCCGGCAGCACATCATGACGGCGTGCCTGCTCTGGGGTATAGCGGTCAAGATAAGCTACCAGCAACGGACGCGGCCCCACCATGCTCATGTCACCACGCAGGATGTTGATCAACTCCGGCCACTCATCCAGGCTGCTGGCCCGCAGAAAACGCCCCAGGCGGGTCAAACGTTCGGCATCCGGCAGCAAGTGGCCCTGCGCATCACGAAGGTCCTTCATGGTGCGGAATTTGTAGATTGTGAAGAGCTTTCCCCTATATCCCGGACGCACCTGAGTAAAAAGCACGGGACTGCCCAGCCCAATACGCACGACGACAGCCGTCAGGGCAATGAACGGCGAAAGGACGATCAAAGCCAGCGACGACACAACCAGGTCGAAAAGGCGTTTGGCAAAAGGAATGCGGTTTTCACGTTGCGGTTTGGGCATATCCTCCATTTTACCAGAGAAAGAAAACGTCCAGACGGCATTGTACGTTATAATGGAGAGCATCAAATCAATCTCTCCCTGCGAAACCAGGATCAAGGAAGTAAAAATGGCTCAAAAGAAAGGTCGTGTTTTTTCAGGCGCTCGCCCCACCGGCAAACAACATCTGGGGAACTATCTGGGCGCAATTAAGAATTACGTCGCGCTGCAGGATGAGTATGATTGTGTTTACAGTATCGTCGATCTGCATGCGCTGACCACTCTCGAAACCACTCGCGATCTCAAACAGAATTGTCTCGAAATGGCTCTCGACTGGCTGGCCGCCGGCATCGATCCCCAAAAATCCATCGTGTTCGTGCAGTCGCACGTACCCCAGGTCACTGAACTGCACACCATCCTCTCGATGGTCACCCCACTGGGCAAGCTGACCGATCTGCCCACGTTCAAAGAGAAAATCCGCGACCATCCCAATAACGTCAACTACGGTCTGGTAGGATACCCGGTGCTCATGTCAGCGGATATTACCCTGTACAAAGCTGATCTGGTACCGGTCGGGATCGATCAGGCTCCGCACATCGAGTTCACCCGCGAAACGGTACGTTCCTTCAATTACCGTTTCAATACCAATGTACTGATCGAACCGCAGATGAAAGTTACCCAGTTTCCCAAGATCATGGGCATCGACGGCGTCAACAAGATGAGCAAGAGCCTGAATAACGAGATTGAAATCTCGGCCACCGCTGAAGAAACGCAAAAGCGCGTGCTGTCGATGGTCACCGACCCCAACCGCCAGCGCCGTACCGATCCCGGCAACCCGGATATCTGCAACGTTTTTGCGCTGCACAAGATCTTTTCCGCCGCGGAACAGGTCGAAAATATCAACACCGAATGCCGCCGCGCCGGCATTGGCTGCGTGGACTGCAAGAAGATGCTGGCCCAGAACATCAATGCCAACCTGGCCGGGCTGCGCGAACGCCGTACTGAGCTGGCAGCTCATCCGCAGGACGTGCTCGACGTGCTGGCCGATGGTGACAAACGCGCCCGCGTTATCGCCGAAGCCACCATGCAGGAAGTCCGTCGGGCAGTAGATTTCCTCGAATAAAACTGCGCACCCATATCCGCTAATGAGCCGAATGAAACACCAGCGTGCTCATTAGCGGTTCTTTTTCAGGAAAAACCGTGAGAACCGTTCTTCAGCGCGTCAATCATGCTTCCGTCAGCGTCGATGGCAAAGTCGTCGGCCAGATCGGCAAAGGCCTGCTCATTTTACTGGGCATTGGCCCGGAAGATGACGCCGCCAAGACCGCTGTACTGGCACAGAAGATCGCCACCCTGCGCATCTTCGAAGATGAGCAGGAAAAGATGAACCTGTCGCTGCTGGATATTCAGGGGGAAGCACTGATCGTCTCGCAATTCACCCTGTATGCAGATACCCGCAAAGGGCACCGGCCTTCATTCACCGACGCCGCCCGACCAGAAGTGGCCAGTCCGCTGGTCGATCAATTCGTCAGCGACATGCAGCAACTGGGAATCCACACCCAAACGGGAATCTTTGCCGCGTACATGAAAGTAGACCTCGAAAATGACGGCCCCGTGACCATCGTCATGGAACTGTGAGCTCTCCCCACAAAGCACAATCCAACTGAACCCCGGCTGCCCCCAGAGCAAGCAATTGCTCCCCACTTTCCTGGCTGAATACCCCGCAGCCCGCGATCACGATCAGATCCTCTTCAACCAGTTGGCTCACCAGTGCCGCCACTTGCGGGAAGAAGGCCGGCCCATACAGACGTCCGCTGACCCAGGTATCCTGCCAGTAGATCAAGCCGCGCGGAGCACCGATCACCAGCCCCAACGCCGTACTGCGGCGCAGCAGCGCCACCGTCTCGCGGTTGACCCGATCCAGCGGTACTTCCACCCAGAAGGGATGTTCCCCCTGCGCGGCGCGCAAGAATTCGACCAGTTCTGCCTCGGCCAGTTCAAGCGGCAGATGCACCGAGAAGGTCACCGCACTGCCCAGATCATCCACCCGCTCCGACAGCTCGGCCATTTCCTCGGCATCCTGAGCGGCCAGGCTGAGCCACAGCGGCTGGGAGAGACGCTCCCAGCGCGCTCCATACTGACGCACCGCCATGCTGAAACCCGGGTTGGGCAACCCGCTGCGCAGAAAAGCTCCTCCGGGTAAATTGAGGGCCACGCGCCGATGGGCCGGCGGGCGCGGATGCAGACTGACCGGCATGGGCAGAAAAGCCCCCGGCGTGAAATTCAGTTCCCAAGCGCGCCGGCGGTACCCAGCCCAGAAAGCCAGGCACGTTGAACCAGGGGGATTGAATTCCCAACTCTTCCAATGACCGGTTCATTCTTCGCCCAACTCCTCCAGCTCGAAGACCGGCCCTTCCTTACAGGCCAGCTTCCAGCCAGTTTTCGTCTTCACCGCACAAATGCCGCAATTGGCCAACCCGGTACAGGGCATTTCGCTCTGGATCAACACCTGAGCCGTTTGCCTGACCTTGCGTTCCCCCAGCCACAGCTTCAATTCAGCTATCTCATCCACCGCACAAGCCAGCGCCAGTGCATCCGCCCAGGCCTTGGCCTCGTCGATCTGCTCGGGAGGCAGAACCTCAATCGAGGGCGGCAGGTTAGCGGGAGGGGTTTCGCTGACCAAAGTCACTTCTTTATGCTGGGCCAGCAGTTCGCGCGCCAGCGGCATCAATCCCAGCGCACGGCCGCACCCAAAAGGCACCAGCGCCACCCGCATCACTGAGGAGGGTAAACGGAAACCCAGCCCAAAGGGGCCGCGCAGATGCACCTCCGCCCCGATATTCCAGCCAGGAACGCTCTCAGCAATTACCTTGAGTTGAGAACCACTGGTCTCGATGGGCCAGAGCGTCGCCGGCAAAAAAGCTGTCTTCAGATCGGGCAGGAGCTGGAAATACTGCCCGGGCTGAGCAAAAACGGTCTTCTCAAGCTTGAACACTACCCCAAGCTCCGGCCCGGCGGCAAAAATCCCCTGCAAAAACCCTGTATGGATGACATAGGGCAATTATAGTCAGACGTTCACAAATGGAGGGAAATTTGCCCCAGCCGATTTTCAGGCCTGTTCATTTTTCGCTATAATGAGACCATGAAAAAGATCTCGCTTCCTTCCCCTCATGTTTCTTCTGCCTCAGCCCCGGCTGAGGTTCACCTGACCACCCTGTCGAGCTGCTCGGGCTGTGCCTCGAAGATCAGCGCCAAAATGCTGACCGAGATTCTGGCCCCCACGCAGGGAATCTTCCAGGCAGCCAATTACCCCGATCTGCTGGTGGGGCTGGAATCGCCGGATGACGCCGCCGTGTGGCGCATTGACGAGCAGCGCGGCCTGGTGCTGACCACGGACTTTTTCACCCCGATCGTGGATAACCCCTATGACTACGGAAGAATTGCCGCCACCAACGCCATCTCGGATATCTACGCCATGGGCGGGACGCCTTTCATGGCGCTCAACATTGCCGCCCTGCCCCCCGATCTCGACCCGGCCATCCTGCAGCAGATCATGCTGGGCGGCGGAGAAGCCGCCCGCGACGCGGGAGTAGTGATCGCCGGCGGACACACGGTGCGCGACGCGGAGCCAAAATATGGGCTGGCCGTGGTTGGCTTCGTTGATCTGGAGCACATGTTCACCAAGGGCGGCGGCCAACCCGGCGACGCACTGGTGTTGAGCAAACCCATCGGTTTCGGCACCGTGACCACCGCGCTGAAACGCGGCAAAGCCGCGGCGGAAGATGTGGCCGTGGTCACGCGCTGGATGTCGCGCCTGAACCGCGATGCCAGCCAGTTGGCCCGCGAATTTGGGCTGCTCGCCGTCACCGACGTGACCGGTTACTCGCTGCTGGGGCATAGTTCGGAAATGGCCCTGGCCGGCCAGGTGCAGTACCGCCTCGATTTCGACAAAGTTCCCTTCTTACCCGAAGCCCTGCCCTATGCCCGGCAGAGCATCTTCCCGGGCGGGGCAGACGATAACCGTGACTTTTACGGCAGCCGGGTCACCTGGGAACGCGAGCTGGCCGACTGGCAGAAGATGATGCTGTTCGATCCGCAAACCAGCGGCGGTCTGCTCATGGCCGTACCGCAGAAGCATCTGGCAGCACTGCTGGCGCGTGCTGAAGAAATGAAACAGCCCGTCTGGGTCATCGGCAAAGTCGCCGCGGGCAGCGGCGTACACGTGATCTAAGTTTTGCGTAAAACCCATCCACCGGGGCGGCACGGAGTTTTCTGTGCCACCCTTTTTATGCGCAATTTCGCCGTTGGGACTGAAGGCCCAACCTGCCTAAACTACCCAGCCCTCATGGTTTCGATAACTGCGGGGTCGAATCGAAACGAATCATTTACCATGAACAAATCAAGCTTGCTCGTTGAACCGGCAGGAAAATACACTTTGTCTTCCTGTGGAACAGACAAACAAATCCCTTTCGATGTAATAAAGTAGATGGAAAGTACGTTCTGTTTTAATTATACAGCCAGAGGCAAGCCACGCCGGGCGGTACCTGCTGATCCATTCATTTTTCTCAGCTAAAAATGAAAGAAACTTTTGTGGGAGTGGGAAGGATCACTTCAAGATTCAATACAGAAGAGTTTCTGACCAAAGCGATAGGTTAAATTTTCTTTGTCCCCTACAAATGGGTGAGTAATCTTTGCAATCAAACCATTAATCAGCTGGGATTTTATGAGCCAATTCTTTTTTCATCCAAGCCAATTCATTTCTACAATCCCCCAAGCATCACACTAAAACAATATGCAACAGAAATTGACCAAAAGCACTCATGGTACTTTTTGATGTTTTCAAGCCATGATCTAAGCTTTTTCGCAGTCTGTGAGAGGAAAGAAGCCAGTCTGCAGAGATAATAATATATTATTGTGATAATCTACTCAAAGCAATTTCGAACCAAAAATGAGCATAAATAGGGAAAATTACTTCAACGATATAGTTTTCAGGGTAAGGAAATTCCCGATGATCTCGAAATGGAAGTTTCATATAAAGTCTGCTTAATTTAAGTAATGTTCTAATGGCATCTCTAAGGTGATAGAAGCGAACCCTTGAGTCCCAATTGGAAGGGTCAATATGATAAGTTAAGAGATAGAGTAACCCCTTAGTATTTGCATCCCATCTGCAGCGGGAGTAAAGTGCCTTCAATTGATAACGATCTGGGGAAATGTGATGAAGGATATACAAATCAGGATGATAGGTAAGATTTCCCTCAATTTCAAATGAACGAAAGATGAATTCGGTATCTTCACCTGGTAATGAACGATCTGTCCCCAAATATCCATAAGAAGAAGAAAAGGCGCCAACTTTTTTTAAAAATTGACAGCTGACCACCAAATTTCCCCCCAATAATACCTGAGGAGGCTTGATGGAAATCACCTTTTTGCCATAATCAAATGAAAAGTATTTTTCTTTAAGCCATGGAAGACCAGCACCATCAAAAACCGGCAGGTAAGGGCCACCCAAGAGCATATTTTTATCACCCGTCTTGATGATCTTCATCAGATATTGCAGGTAATTCTCTCCCAATTCCTCATCATCATCAATAAAAACGAGCCACTCTCCCTGGGCCATTTTAATTCCCCGATTTCGAGCAAAACTCACCCCAAGGACAGGCTCCAAATATGAGAGTACCCGCCGGCCTTGCTGCTGATAAAAGCCACAGATTTGATCAATTTCTTGTTGATCATCAATGGAATTATTGATCAATAGAACTTCGATCCCGCTAAAGTCACAGGTTTGAGAAAATATCGAATCAAGTAACCTTTTTACCCCAGTCAGGTTTCGATAAGTTGGGATAACAATACTCAACAAATAGTGATAGACCATTCTTCCCCCTTGGTTTTCGAGAGATTTTCAGTTTGCAAACAATCAATATATGTGCCATTTTTTTGAGATTCTTTTAGAAAATTGGCATCAAAAGTATACCTGCTCAGGAAGTCCTTGTCTATCTATCCTAACATCTATCCTGACAGAAATCGAGTGGCATCAAGAACCAATAGCTGACAAATTTATTCATTTTCAGATTTGTACACAGAAAGAAATCAAACAAAATACTTTTCACGAGATCTAAACAAAGAGACCCCCTAAACGTACCGGCTTCGCAATTCATTCCTCTCTGAATAAGAGAAAATCTTTCCAACACTAGAATCATTCGACCTCGAATGAAAATTTATCGATGATATAATTTTTTGCAAGCTTCGGGATATACTCCACCATTAAGGAGAGGGGTAATGAGTTTCAAGGATTGGGTAAAAAGTTTGTTAAAAAGACAACGGGTTATCATATTTTGAACTTGGGCTACGACCGAATATTGCTCACAAAAAAATTGCCAGACTATTTCAGTACAAATAAAGAAGTCAATGAGTACTTGCATTTCCTTAGAGTCAAGAATTTGATCAGCCATTATGGAATCAATGTTGTTCTTGATGTTGGCGCGAATGATGGTGAAACTGGAATGTTCTTGCGCCGCATCGGGTATAAAGGAAAAATCATCTCATTTGAACCCATTTCGAGCACATTTAAGAAACTTTCAGAGAAAGCCCAAAAAGATCCAGTCTGGGATGCTTATCCAATTGCCCTTGGAAGTAAAAACGAGCAAAGAACCATCAAGTTAATGGACCAATCATATCTCATCTCTTTTTTAGATCCGAATGAAAACTTTGTGCATTTCTTTGGCAAAGAAGATAGAACGAAAGAAGAAACTATACAGATCAGGAGATTGGAAGATGTACTGCCCGAAGTCATCACGGATCTAGAATCAGCCCGGATTTTTTTGAAAATGGATACCCAAGGATTTGATCTTGAGGTATTTGCCGGGTTAGGACAACTGGTCGATAAAATTGTTTTGCTGCAAAGTGAAGCCTCGATCATCCCGATTTACAAGAACATGCCCCACATCTCAGATAGCCTATCGACATTTGAGGCTGCTGGCTTCACCATTGCCGGAATTTACACCGTCAATATGGAAGAAGCTACTTTGCGAGAAATTGAATCTGATCTGCTCTTCATCAACTCAAAGTATATTCCAGAAAGAAAATAACTTTTCCAATCAGCAACTGGGCTATGCCGAAATCTATTGGGAGCCATCAGAAGCGTTAAAATAAACTCATGATCGAAATTTCTGAACACATTCAGGGAATTCTGAAAACCCTGCCCGAAAAGCCCGGCGTGTACATCATGAAAAACGCTGCCGGGCAGATCATCTACGTCGGCAAAGCGATCATCCTCAAGAACCGGGTACGCTCGTATTTTCAAGAGAGCAAAGACCACACGCCTAAAACGCGCAAGCTGGTGAGCCAGATCGCCGATCTGGAATGGATCGTGGTCGGGTCGGAGCTGGAAGCGCTCATCCTCGAGATGAACCTGATCAAGAAATACCGGCCGCGCTTCAACATCCGTCTCAAGGATGACAAGCGCTATCCGTATATCAAAGTGAGCCTGGCAGCCGCCTTCCCCAAGGTCACGGTGACCCGCCAAATGATCAACGACGGTTCGCACTACTTCGGCCCATACACCAGCGTATGGGCGGTGCATCAGACCCTGGACGTGCTGCGCCACCTCTTCCCGTACCTGACCTGCGACCGCGAGATCACCGGCCACGATGCGCGCCCGTGTCTGTATTACGACATCAAACTGTGCAGCGGTCCGTGCATTGGGGCCATCGATCAGGCCGGCTACCGCCGTCTCATCGATGATCTATGCGCTTTTCTGGATGGGCACACCGAGCCGATCGTCGAACGGCTGCGCCAGGAAATGACGCAGGCCGCGGAAGGCATGCAATTCGAAAAAGCGGCTGCCCTGCGCGATCAAATCAACGCCATCGACCGGGTAGTCGAGAAGCAAAAGGTCATTACCTCCGATCAGCGCGACTCAGACGTGCTGGCCATGGCGCGCAGCGACGGTGAAGCCTGCGTGCAGATCTTCTTCATCCGCAACGGCAAACTGATCGGGCGCGAGTATTTCGTGCTGGAAGGCACCGAAGAAAACCCCCGACACCGAGGTCATCAGTGAGTTCATGAAGCAGTTCTACAGTGAGGCCGCCTCCATCCCGGAGCAGGTGCTGCTGCCCAACGAGATCGAGGAAGCTCAGATCATCAAGCAATGGATGAAGAGCAAACGCGGCGGGAAGAAAGTGGAAATCAGCGTACCCAAATCGGGTACTTCACAGGACCTGGTCAAAATGGCCACCGAAAATGCCGTAGAAACGCTGCAGGCCCTGCGCGTGCAATGGGAAGCGGATAAGAACAAACAGACCCAGGCCCTGACCGAACTGCAGCAGGCGCTGGGGATCGAGAAACCGCTCAACCGCATCGAATGCTATGACATCTCGAACACGCAGGGGACCGCATCGGTCGGCAGCATGGTGGTCTTCGAACAGGGCACCCCGGCCAAGAACATGTACCGCCATTTCAACATCAAAACCGTGGTAGGGCCGAACGATTTCGCCAGCATGGAAGAAGTGCTGACGCGGCGCTTCAAGCGCTGGCAGGCCACGCAGGAGCAACACGCCGTTGGCGCCAAGATCGACCCCTCGTTCTCGGTGCTGCCCGACCTGTTGATCGTCGACGGCGGCAAAGGGCAGCTCGGGCGTGCCATGATCGTGCTGGATGAATTCGGCTTGAGCGACAAGATCACCCTGGTGGGATTGGCCAAACAGCAAGAAGAGCTTTTCCGGCCCAACGTCGATACCTCCCTGCTGCTGCCACGCCACTCGCAGGCCCTCTACCTGGTGCAGCGCGTTCGCGATGAAGCGCACCGTTTTGCCATCACCGCCCACCGCAAGGCCCGCGGTAAGCTGGGCGTCGCCTCCCGTCTGGATGCCATCCCAGGCATTGGCCCCCAGCGGCGCAAAGCCCTGCTGACCCACTTCGGCAGCATCGAGGGCATCCGCAACGCCACCCTGGAAGAGCTGACCCAGGTCGCCGGAATCAATGAAGAACTGGCCCTGGCCCTGCAATCAGGGCTGGAGTAAGCCCTCTGATGCCCAATGGGTGGTGCTTGCATTCAAAATCGGTTTATGATATGATATTTCCATCGTGTGAGAGAACAATCCTGTTTTCTCTTTTTTAAGAAAATCCTTCCGTCTGGATGGATTTTCGTTTCTTATCAGGGCGAAACGGTAATGATCGGGGAATTGCCGATCTGATGTTATGCCGGAGGGAAAAAATGACAAATTCATTCCTGACCCGAGAAGGGTATCAAAAGCTGCAGGACGAGCTCGATTACTTGCGCACCCAAAAACGTGAAGAGATCGCCAACCGCCTCCACGAAGCGATGGAGGGGGGAGAACTGATCGAAAACGCGGAATACGAGGCTGCCAAGAACGAACAGGCCTTCGTCGAAGGACGCATTAAAGAACTCGAAATGCTGCTGGCTACTGCCCACATCATCGATGAACAACCCAGTGCCGGTAAGGTCGTGCAGGTAGGTTCAAGCATCGTGATCCAGGAAGAAGGCAGCAAAGAGAAAGAAGAATATACGATCGTTGGGGTTGCCGAAGCGGACCCGACGGAAGGAAAGATCTCCAATGAATCCCCATTGGGGCGATCTCTGTTGAATCACAAAGAAGGCGACGTCATTCAGGTGGATGCACCCGCCGGTGCGTTCACGGTCAAGCTGGTTAAGGTAGGTTAACCCTCACGACGGGGGTCACATCCTGGTCAAACGGGGTGATCCAATCTCTGCATCTGAGAGCCTGCCCCCAAAACTTACTGGGGCAGGCTTTTTATTTGAAAAGGAAAAGGTATTATGCAGCTCTCTGATCTGGAAAAAGTTCGTTATGAGAAAATTCTCGCCATGCGCAATGCAGGGCGAGAACCCTACCCCACTCGCACCGAAGTGACCTGCACCATCGCTGAGGCCATCCAGCAGTTCGAAGCCGTCGAGAACGGCCCGGACGTCAAGATCATCCGCGCCACCGTTGCCGGCCGCCTGCGCGCCATCCGCTTGATGGGCAAGCTGGCCTTCGCTCACATCGAAGACGGCAGCGGACGTATTCAGCTGTTCATGCGCGTCAACGAGCTTGGGGAAGAAGCCATGGAACTGCTCAAGACGGAATTCGATCTGGGCGATTTCATCCAGGCAAGCGGCGAAGTCACCCGCACCCGCTCCGGCGAAATCTCCATCCTCGTCAGCCAGTTCAAAATGCTGGCTAAGGCCATCACGCCGTTACCCGCCGCCAAGGATGAGGTCGTGGATGGGCAGGTCGTGCGCCATGCTACCCTGGCCGACCCGGAGACCCGTTTCAGACAGCGCTATGCTGATCTGGCCGTCAATGAAGAAGTGCGCAAGATCTTCCGCACCCGAGCCAAGATCGTCAACTCTCTGCGCCGCTATCTGGATGAACGCGGCTTTCTCGAGGTTGAAACCCCTATTCTGCAGCCGATCTACGGCGGTGCCGCGGCCAAAACCCTTCGTCACCCATCACAATCAACTGCACCAGGACCTGTACCTGCGCATTAGCTTCGAGCTGTACCTGAAACGCCTGGTCGTCGGCGGATTCGATCGCGTCTATGAGATCGGCCGCGACTTCCGCAATGAGGGCGTCTCGTACAAGCACAACCCTGAGTTCACCCAACTCGAGTTTTACTGGGCTTACGCCGATTATCTGAAAGTAATGGAACTGACCGAAAATATGATCGCTTTCGTGTGTGATCAGGCACTGGGCACCCGCAAGGTGACCTTTGCTGACCACGAGATCGACTTCAATCCGCCCTGGCAGCGCGTCAACCTGCGCGAAGGGCTGATCCAGGCCACCGGGATCGACATCAACGCGTATCCCACGGCCGAAGAACTGGCCAAGGTCATGCTCGAGAAGGGCATGAAGTTCAATCCCACCGCTGCCCGCGGCAAGCTGATCGATCACCTGCTGGGTGAATATCTGGAACCGACCTTCATTCAGCCAACGTTCCTGTACGACTATCCGCGTGACATCTCCCCGCTGGCCAAGAACAAGCCCGGCGATCCGAGCACGGTGGAGCGCTTCGAAGGCTTCGTCGGCGGTATGGAACTGTGCAATGCTTTCTCGGAGCTGAATGACCCGATCGAGCAGGAAACCCGCTTCTTAGAGATGGGCCGCGAGTACAAGGCCGAGGACGAGGAACGCCACCCCATGGACGAAGATTACCTGCAGGCAATGTCTTACGGCATGCCTCCGCAGGGCGGCTTTGGCATGGGCATCGACCGGCTGACCATGCTGCTTACCAATGAGCGCACCATCCGCGAGGTCATCCTCTTCCCGCACCTGCGCAACAAAGACGAAGAGTAACTCCCGCTTAATTGACAAAAAAAGTGGCTCCGTTGGAGCCACTTTTTGATTGACGATGATGCATTCAGGGCTGTGCCGGCTGCCAGGCCGGCTCTTTTTCTTCCGCCGGGAAGTTGGTCAGGTTGGTCAGGCTGCTGCCATCCGCGGCCATGATGTAAATCTCGGCGTTATCGTCGCGGGTGGACGTAAAGAGGATCCATTTACTATCCGGGGACCAGCAACTGGCAGAATCTTTGCCTGAATCGGTCAACTGGGTCACCGTACGGCCGCGATCCGCGAAAACCGCGGTGTAGATATTGGTCTTGGTGCCAATGGTACGGGTATAGGCAATAGTCAGCCCATCCGGCGAAATCTGTGGATCAGAGGTCAGGCCCAACCGCCCGGCATCCGAAGACATATCAAACTTTTTGGTGTTCTGGTAAAGACTCCAGACATCGCGCATCGACAGGATGCTGTAATCAGCATAATCCATGACGTACATCAGGTAACTGCTGTCGGGGGTCCAGGTAGTAGAGTGTTCCGCGAAACGCTCGCTGAGGCGATTTTGTTCGGAGCCATCCGGGTTCATCAAGAAGAGCTGAGGCATACCGTCATCGCGGTAATAACTGGTGAAAGCAATCTTCTTGCCATCCGGGGACCAGACGCCTTCTTCGTCATTACCGGCGCGGCGAGTTAAATCCACTGCTGCGGCATCTTTCTGGGTAATATCCAGTACCCAGATGTCTTCCGCAAAAGGAGTCCCGTTCTTGGCAAATTCTTTACTGGGCGCGGTAAAAAGGATCTTCGTTCCATCCGGGGACCAACTGGGCTGAGACTTATCGCCTTCTGAGAACGTCAATTGCTGAAAATCCGTGGCAATCAGATTGCCGTCAGCATCTTTGCCTACATTCATCAGCCAGAGCTGGAAATAACCATCGCCCTGGCGATTGCTGACGAAAACCACCTTGCCGCCTCCGCCAATCGAATCCACAATGGCCGCCGCAGTGGTTGGCTTTGGGGTTGCGGTCGCTTCTGGGATCGAGGTAAAGGTAGGCACCAATGCCGCTGCCGGCGTATCCGTGATGGCCAGAGTCGGCGGAAGCAACGTCTGGGTCGCAGTAGGGGCCGCTGTCGCGGCCAGAGGCGCATTCAAAAGGCCCAAAGCATTCAAACCAAGTAGCCGCCTACGGCCAGAACGATCAGCACCAGCAGCACAGGAAGAAGCACACGCAGCGGAGATTTCTTACTCGGGGGCGGAGCGCTGACTAAAATGGGAGGCAGAGTATCCCCGGAGGGAGGAGTGCCTTCCGGCCCACGCGGAGATGTATTGCCGCGCGTGGTCATCACCGTTCTATCGGCTTTGGAGCGCATCTGCGTCGCCTGCGGATTGGTCAAAGCCGTAAGAAAATCAGCCACAGTAGGATAGCGATCTTCAGACTTCATCGACAGGGCCTTCCCGATTGCTTCCGAGACATGATCGGGGACAGCCAGATTGACCCGAGCCAACGGTTCATATTGAACCGCTCCCATCAAGCGCTGTGCACTATCCGCGGGTGGTTTGCCGGTAAAGAGGTAATACAAGGTTGCCGCCAGGCTGTATTGATCCGAATAGGGACCTGTACGCATGCCGCTCACCTGTTCGGGTGGGGCAAAACCCGGCGAAAACGCCCAGGCGCCGGTCTGCGTTTCCTGCGAGGGCTCGCCTGTTTTGGCAATACCAAAATCCACCAGCACCACCTCGCCGGCAGGGGTCAGCTTGATATTGGCCGGCTTAATGTCGCGGTGAAAAATGGGCGGTTTGTGATTGTGCAAATAAGTCAGGGCGTTGCCCAACTGTACGCCCCACTTGATGATCTGATTGGGATCAAGCTTTTGACGGCGCTCGACCACCTGCTTCAAATCATCCCCGGGAACGTAATCCATCACCAGATATTGACATTCATTATCGGTAAAGTAATCGATCACGCGCGGTAAGTTCGGATGCTTCAACGCCGCTAACAGACGTGCCTCGCGGATGAATTGAGCCGAGGTCGTCTCATTCAAATTATGGTTGATCTTCACCGCCACCTGAGTTGCCAGGCTGAGATCTTCCGCCAGAAGCACTTCCCCCATTCCACCCGTTCCAAGTTGACTGATGATCTTGTAGCGTTCTTTTAAGATGATTCCCGGTTCGATTTTTGGCATGTCTCTCCCTTACAGATTACAAAAACTCTTTTAAATATACACAATAAATCCACAAAAAACCAAACAAATTTGATAACGAGCAGGGAAAATTAAGGATAAAATAGCTAGGGTGGTGCCAATGGCAAAAAAACAAAAAATCATTTTACTCATCCTGTGCTCCTTTTCATTGATCGTGCTCGCTCTTTTCATCGCTCCAGACCTTCAAGGCGCGCAAAATGCTGAAATGATCAGCGTTTTCCAACCTGACGAATACGCTCAATATCCTTACGTTCTGCACATGCTCACGGGGGGCACACTCTGGCAGTCGATCCATTCTTTTCTGGTATACGGCCATTATTACTACGGCTATCCCTTTTACTTCTTTTCTGGGCTGGCACTGCTGCCTGTGAAATGGATCCTGGGGGCTGACTGGAGCACCGCCACAGCGACGATCATGGTCGTGCTGCGCGAAACGATCAACGCACTGCCCATGCTGATCGCACTCCTGCTGCTGGTATGGATGGCCACGAAATTCCGTTCCTACTGGAAGAGCCCGCTGTTGTTTGGCTTTCTGGTCACGCTGCCCATGGTCACCGGCAATAATCTGTGGTGGCATCCTGACAGCCTGCTGACGCTCTTTTGTGTGCTGACCCTGTTCTTTTTGCAGCGCGACGATCTGCGTTTTGGCAAAAACTTCTATTTTTCAGCCATTGCCTGTGGCATGGCCATCAGTACCAAAGTGCTGGGGGTACTGTTTGTTACCACCTACCTGGCCTACCTGCTCTACGGAATTTTCAGCAAGCGGATCAACTTTGGAAAAGCGCTGGCAAAAGCAGGGATATTCCTGCTGATCCTGCTGGCGACCATCCTCATCAGTACCCCCGCAGTTGATCATGCCCCAGGAGCGTGCTGAACTGATCGCCGTTTTCAAAGGTAACCTGTCTGAAAACACCCGGGGGTTCTGGGTCAAGAGCGGCGGAATAGCCGCCAACTGGAGCACATTCGAGGAATACATTCGGGCCGATTACGGCGGCTGGGTATTGCTGATAATTGCCGGCGGATTCGCCATCGTGGGCCTGTGGCAGCGCAAGAATCGTCTGATCACCCTGTGGACCACGATCTGGGCGGCAACTTACGTAGGTTATTTTATTTTCATCGCCGCCACCCTGCGCCCCCATTACTTCTTACCGGTGCTGCTACCCTTCTTTACGCTGATCGCATACGAGTGGGAGGAGTTCCTTCCCCAACTGCCCGGTCAGAAAGCCATGAGGCACACCTACTTGAACCGCAGCTTTTTACTGCCAGCCGTTGGTGTGCTCACCCTGGCCGTGCTGCTGGGCATCGATGGAGTGCAGATGAGCAGCAGTCTGCGCCAAACCAGCCAGAAAGAAAGCCAATCCGCCAGTATCCAGTTCTTCGACCAGGTAAATGCGGATTTTCTCTCCCGGCTGCCCACCGACCACAACTTCACCTTCTACCGCGACTGGCGCGCCTACGTGGCCCCGCAAAACAACTGGAACGTGGTCATGGACTGGAACCTGTTCGATTACAGTCGGGTCGAAGAGCTGAAACCGGCCGTGATCTTTTTGGAGCAGGAGAACATCCACTTCTTCTCCAATGAACAAAACGTGGCCAACGCGCTGGATGCCAGCGACATGCAGATGAAATATCGCTTCTACACGGACGCAGCCAATAACGATATCAGCGGCTACCGACTGATGGAAGAGAACGACTTTGGCAAAGCCTTCATCCGCCAGGATATGTACGACGAATTTCTGGCCAACCATTAAGCTGCAATAAGGAATGGCTGAAACAAAAATAATCCCCCGGGGTTCCGGGGGATTTGCTTGCTTGAGCGGGCGACGGGATTCGGACCCGCGAATATCAGCTTGGAAGGCTGATGCCTTACCACTTGGCGACGCCCGCAACCAGAGTTGCGAGCCTCTATTATAACCAAAAAACGCTTGTCTGGGAATAATTCCCAGATTACTGCTGATAGGTGAAATTGATGCCAGTAATCAGCCAGTCTTCACCGCTCTGATCCATCACCAGGGTAACGTCGTACCCATCACCATTAATGTGCGCTTCACCATCGAGCTGTGCCGAACCATTTTCCACGTTGACTGAACTGAACTTCCAGCTCTCGAAACCGCGCGGAGCCGTGAAATCTGCCCAGGCGGCAGTATCTCCAATCTCGTCTTGAACAGCCGGTGAAAGCATGTTCCAGGAAGCCTCGTTATCTTGATCCTTCAAGGCCTGCATGAACGAGTTACCGGTATCGCTGGCTGTTTTCAATCCCGAAACAGCGCCACAAGCTGTGGCGGATAACAACAGCGCCACCACAGTGACCAATAGAAAAACTTTCGTCTTCATCTCCAACCTCTCTACAAATAAGATAAATTCACTCTTATTATTACAGAAAACGAAAATTTTTCAAGCGGGAATTTCTAGAGGTGAATGGATTCTCCCAGTGCGGCTTCGGCGGCCTCGAGAACGGCTTCGGAAAGGGTCGGGTGAGCATGAATATTATGGCGGATCGCTTCGGCATCCAATCCATTCTGCCAGGCCAGAGTCAATTCAGGCAGCAATTCAGAGGCCTCAGGGCCGACGAGATGTGCGCCCAGGAACTGGCCAGTGGCGGCATCGGTAAGCACCTTGGCATAACCGCCGTAATCTCCCAGCCCCAGAGCTTTGCCGTTGGCCATGAACGGGAATTTGCCCACCTTGTATTCCAGCCCCTTTTCTTTGGCTTGCGCTTCAGTCAAGCCGAAGGAAGCCACCTGAGGCTGGGAATAAGTAGCACGCGGAATCATGGTGTAATCAATGGGATGAGTCTCCTGGCCCGCCATCGCCTCGGCGCACACGATCCCCTGCGCGGAAGCCACGTGCGCCAGCAGCAACTTGCCAGTGACGTCGCCCACAGCCCAGATACCCGGAACGCTGGTTGCCATGCGTTCATCGATCTGGATAAAACCGCGTTCGGTGAGCGCTACACCCACCTCTTGCAGCCCCAGATCAGCGGTATTGGGTCTGAAGCCAATCGCCACGAGCGCCTGATCTGCCACGAGTACCTGTTCGCCATCTGCATTGGAGACCTTAACCTCCACGCCGCTGGCGGTCGGGGTCACCGTCTCGACCCGGGTCGAGGGAAGTACCCGAATACCGCGTTTACTGAAAGCCTTGGCCAGTTCAGCACTGCTTTCTTCATCTTCGAGGGGAGCAACGCGCGGCAGCATTTCAACCAGGGTCACCTGGCTGCCGTAACCACTCCAGACAGTGGCAAACTCCAGGCCAATGGCACCAGCACCAATGATCACGACCGATTGGGGTAATTTCTCCTGCAAAATAGCTTCCTTATAGGTCACCACACGGCTGCCATCTACCGGGAAAGCCGGCGGAACACTGGGATGACTGCCGGTAGCAATGAGGATGTTCTCTGTCGATATGGTCTGCGATTGCCCATCCGCTGCGGTCACCTGCACCGTATAACGGTCGAGTAGCTTCGCTGTGCCCATCAGCACCGTAATGTTATTCTTCTTCATCAAAAAGCCGACACCGCGGGTCAGGCGATCTGAAACCTGACGGCTGCGTTTGACCGCGGCCGCGTAGTCGAGCTGTAAATTTTCCAGCGAAAAACCGAATTCCTTGCCACGTTCCCGCAAAGTGTGCGCCACTTCTGCGTTCTTGAGTAAAGCCTTGGAAGGAATGCAACCCACGTTCAGGCAAACCCCTCCCAACCATTGCTTATCGACGATGGCTACTTTCTGCCCCAGTTGGGCCGCCTTGATGGCCGCCACGTATCCCCCCGGACCTGCTCCAATTACTACCACATTGAAATCGGACATCGAAAACTCCTGTTCATCTAAGGTATTTAAATGGATTCAGTCGAATCATTAAAGTGACAAAGTCAGATGAAGCCTGACTTAACGGCGCACGATAGCATCGGCCATGCAAGCCGTGCGCACGATAGTCTCGACATCGTGCACACGCAGAATATCCGCGCCGCGAGCAATGCCAACGGCACATACCGCCGCGGTCCCCTCCAGGCGCTGCTCAGCGGGTAAATTCAGGGTCATGCCAATAAATGATTTGCGCGACGGGCCCAGCAGCACCGGGAAACCCAGCGCCTTGATGTCATCCAGTTGATCGATGAGCTGCAGATTTTGTTCGACCGATTTGCCGAAACCCACTCCAGGGTCAAGGATGATCTGTTCTGGCTGCACCCCGGCGGCTTCCGCCTGACGTACCAGCTCCAGCAAATCCGCTTTGACCTCTGCCATGAAATCCTTGTAGTGCGGGCCCAAATACTGCCCGCCCAAATGCTCGTGCAGAATCACCTGCCCCGCCTGGCTGCGGTTGTGCATCAATACCACCGGGCAACGAAACCGCGCGGCTACCGCCGGCATATCAGGATCAGCACGCAACCCCCAGACATCGTTGATCCAGTGAGCGCCGGCCCGCAAAGCAGCTTCCGCCACGGCAGCCTTGTAAGTATCCACCGACAACAGCGTCTGCAGATGCAGCGCAGCAAGCGCCTCGATCACGGGCAGCACGCGCGCCTGCTCTTCAGTCGCGGAAATCTGAGCAGCACCGGGCCGGGTGGATTCGCCCCCAATATCCAGAATATCCGCCCCGGCTTCAATGAAACGCAAGGCCTGTTCGACCGCGGATTCTACGACCTGAGAATGAGACAGCAGACCATCCCCCGAAAAGCTATCGGGAGTGATGTTGAGAATGCCCATGACGTAGGTCTTGTGCCCGTAGGGCAAGAAAGGGTCAACCATGCTTTTCGGTGTACACCCGAATGCCGTGCTGATCGAGAGATTGCAGACGTTCGGCAATTGTGCGCTGGTCTTCGCCCGGCAGGGTCAGATCAGGCGCAATTTCGGCCAGCGGTACCATCACAAACGCCCGTTCGGTCAGGCGCGGATGAGGAATGGTCAGATTGGGGCTGGAAACTTCGTGACAGCCGTATACCAGAAGGTCGATATCGATCAGGCGCGGACCATAGCGCTCAGCGGGCACCCGACCCAGCTTTACCTCGATTTCCTTAACCGCCTTCAATAAGTCCTGCGGAGAAAGCAAGGTCGTCACCCTCAAGCACCTGATTCAGGAATTTCGGTTGATCGGTAATCCCCCACGGGGGAGTCTCGTAGATGTGCGAGACCCGCTCAATCTGTACAAAATTTTTCAATTCCGCACAGACCTTGACCAAATTCTCGGAACGGTTGCCCAAATTCGTTCCCAAAGCCAGATAGACCGTTTCAATATTCTTCATACCGCCTCGATCCAGCAAGAAAAGAGCTGCTGGCGCTCATCATATTCTGCCAAAAGAGCATTGCCCTGTTTTTTTGCGATCAGCGCCTCTACCAGAGCCTGCGCCGCTCCAATCCCCCCCTCGGCAGAGTGCTCCGGGCTGATCCAGGCCGCACTTTTGAAAGCCGTTTCGCCCTTGACCGGACGTTTGCCCGGCTGCAAAAGGGATAGCCCTTTCACCTGAGCTACCTTTCGCTCACGCCTGGCCCAAACCGTTTCGAGAAGGGAAAGCACGGGGGAATCCTGTGCGGCAGATGGCAGTGCGAGCCAATCTGTGATATAAGCCAGCGGCATGAGATTGTACATCCCCACCGCCGCCGGTGAACACAACACCGCCAGCCGGCAGCCCTCTGGATGCAATACCGACAGCAAGGCCATGCGCCGCTCCCCCACCGCGATCTCGCGGGCCGCCTGCTGCAAAACCTGGCTTTCCGCTGCCAGCGCGCGCGGCCACTGAAAAAATAATGCCGGCGCTATAAGCGGCACAGCCGGCCCAGCCTGAGCGGAAAGAAGAATCTCTTCGTCAATCCAACGCGGTTGAATGTGCCGGGACTTCAACCAATCGGGGAGCTGCGCCCGATCCGCGACCCAACCCCCTGCCAGCCAGAAAGGCACGGTCAGTTCAGTCATGGTGCAACGCATTCACCAGATCGGCCAGCAAGCCATAGGCCGTGGTCCGTGGACTGGGGTCACTTTCGACGATGCCCAGCCCCGGCAAAGTATCCGTCTCGAACTGAACGTAAGAACTGGTACCGCGAATACTGTAAAATGGCGAATCAGAGTCCACCCGCTCCGGCGCAACGCGGGCGACCACGTGCTCCCCAGCACGGCGGGCCGTGCAGACCAGTTTCCAGCGTTCTCCGGCAGCCCGGGCAGCCTGGATCATGGCGGGGGTAATGGCGCGAATGCCGGTACGCTCGACCTGGGCCGGAGTAAGGGGGATACCCAAAATGACCGTGGAAAGAGCGGCTACCTTGATTGCCGCATCCCAGCCATCGATATCGTTGCTGGGATCGGTTTCTGCCATACCCATTTGCTGCGTGCGAGCCACCGCCTCAGCAAAACTGTGCCCCTGCTCCATTAATTCAAAGATCATGTTGGTGGTGGAATTGAGAACCCCGCTGAAAGCACGGACTTCGGTCGCGGGTAAGGGTTCACGAAAGAGAGAGAAGATGGGAGCGCCATCCATCACAGCGGATTCGAAGAGGAAACGCCGCCCCTGCTGCGTCGCCAGATCTGTCAGTTCGCAATACGCATGAACCACCGGGCCTTTATTGGCCGTGATCGCGTGCATGCCGCACTGCAGCCCCGTGCGTAAATGATTGATCGCCGGCTGCCCGGTGGCATGATTGACGGGGGAATTCTCGAAAAGAACGTCTGCCTCGCTGCAGCGGATGAGATCAAGCATCGACTCAGGCAGCGGCTGAGTGGAAAGAGATTCCAGAGACTGCCCGTTGTTCACCAGAGCAATCGCCCTGCTCGACATCGATCCCTGCCGGGTTCAAAGCCATGCCATGATGCCCGGTACCAATGGCTACCACACGGGTTGAAAAGCCATATTGCTGCTGCAAAACCGGCTGTTTTTCGACTAGCAAACGAGCCAGCACGCGAGCGACGTTGCCAAAACCAATCAGAGCTACTTTCTTCTCCTGCATGCCCGCCTCTCCTGTGTGTTTCTTTCATTCTACCATCGACCGGAATTATGCCTTGAGTTGATCTCCATGCCAGGAAATGTGAGCCACCGGTAACTTTTCAGGGAGCAAGGCCGGCAGCAACTGCTGCAACGCCGCGGCCTCCCCCGTCGTCAGCAGCAGTACTTCATCCGTAGCCGGGCCAGAGGCCAGCCAACCATGCTCCTGCAGCAGATGCGCCACCTGGCGAGCCACTGCTGGTGCCGGGTCGATCACCCGCACTTCCGGCCCCACGATCTCTTTGATCAGCGGAATGACAAAAGGATAATGCGTGCAGCCAAGGACCACGGTTGTCAATTCCCTGCGCCAGCATGGGATCGAGTTCCTGCTTGAGAATCCGGCGCGTCTCAGCGCCAGCAAGGTTGCCCGCCTCGATCTGCGGCACCAACCCCGGGCAGGGAGACGTCAGCAAGGTAACGCCCCTGAGCAAAGCGCTCCACCACTGAGGCATAGAGCGCCCCCTGAAAAGTGGCGTAGGTTGCCAAAACGCCGACCACCCCGGTACGGGTCTGCTCCGCGGCCGGTTTCACGGCCGGTTCCATGCCCACAAAGGGCACCTGCGGAAATTCCTGACGCAAGGTGCGCAGCGCCGCCGCAGAAGCCGTATTGCAGGCCACCACGATCAACTGTGCCCCTTGAGCCAATAAATAACGGGTAATCGTACGCGAAAATTGCAGAATCTCTTCCATCGGCCGGACGCCCGTAAGGCACGTGGAACTGATCCCCCAGATACAGAACCGGCTGTGCAGGCATTTGTTTGCGAATCTCACGCAGGACAGATAACCCGCCCCAATCCCGAATCAAAGATGCCAATCTTCACCGCTTCTGTCATGGTCACTCCTGAAGTTTATTTGCCATCACGCCCGGCTGCCTGCACAAAGGCCGCGAACAAAGCGCGCTCCTCAGCATGAGCCGTCAGACACTCTGGATGCCATTGTACTCCCAGAAAGAAGGGATGATCGGGCAATTCCACCCCTTCGACCAGCCCATCCGTGGCGTGAGCGGTTACCCGCAGCGCTGGGGCCACCGTCTGGATGACCTGATGATGGAAGCTGTTGACCGCGAGCCGTTCCGTGCCAACAATGCCAGCCAGGTGGGTTAGCAGGTTCCAGTGTTACCCTCGTGTGCCAAAAAATCGCGTCCCTTTTCGATGGGGGTGGAATGCGCCAGCAAAGTCGAAAACTGAGAAGGAATATCCGTGTAGAGCGTACCGCCCAGAGCCACGTTCATCACCTGTTCGCCGCGGCAAATCGCCAGCAGCGGCCATTCCGTTTCGAGACTGAGCTTCACCAGATGGAATTCCAGTTCGTCGCGATCGTGAGAAACGCCGTCGACCCGTGGGGATTCCACACCTGCAAAACGTTTGGGGTCGATGTCTCCACCGCCAGAGAGCAGCACGCCCGACAGTTTTTGGCGCAGTTCAGTCAGGGAATGCAAATAGAGATTGGTGGACAGGATCAGAGGAATGCCGCCCGCCTGCTCGACGGCGTGGGAATAAAACTGGCTTAAGGTATCGCGTTTGCCATTGTAACGCAAGGCTTCGGGTGTGGCGGTAATGCCAATGAGTGGTCGCTCCATAGAAAAATCCCTGGGTTTATTTTAATAGAATAAAGGGCGCAGTCAAATAAACTGCACCCTGAGATGAGCAAATACAGAAAGATCAGTTGAATTTCTGTTTGAGACGGGCACTCTTGCCTGAGCGCTCGCGCAGGAAGTACAGGCGGGAGCGGCGCACGCGGCTGCTGCGTTCCACCACAACCTTGTCGATGCGCGGGCTGCGCACCAGGAAGGTACGCTCAACGCCGACGCCATTGCTGGCGACACGGCGCACTGTGAAAGTGGAGTCGTTGCCGCGATTGTGCATGTACAGGATCACACCTTTGAATTCCTGAATACGCTCGCGGTTGCCTTCCTTGATTTTCACATGGACGGAAACTGAATCACCGGTGTGCAAAGCCGGGATATTGGGATTTTCGGGGGCATCAAATGCTTTCAGTAAATCGCTCATTTTATACACCTTACGTAAATTTTCGCGTCACTCCTGTGGCGCGAAGCGTTATTATAACACGCGTCCTGCCAGAGAACAAGGAAAAACTCTCTCTACGAAAAAGACCAAAAGCAAAAAGCTTCCCGCTAAAAGAACCGAATAAAAGGCTCAAATAAAATAAGATCAAAATAGCTGTCCACGAATTACACGAATTCTCTCGAAAAATACTTTCTGCTAAAAAGACCAAAACCAAAAGATTTTCCGCGAAAAGAACCGAATAAAAGGCTCAAATAAAATAAGATCAAAAAAACTGTCCACGAATTACACGAATTCTCTCGAAAAATACTTTCTGCTAAAAAGACCAAAAACAAAAAGCTTTCCGCTAAAAGAAGCGAATAAAAGGCTCAGAATAAAATAAGATCAAAAAAACTGTCCACGAATTACACGAATTCTCTCGAAAAAAAACTCTCTACTAAAAAGACCAAAAACAAAAAGCTTTCCGCGAAAAGAAGCGAATAAAAGGCTCAAATAAAACAAGATCAAAAAAATTGTCCACGAATTACACGAATTCTCTCGAAAAAATCTTCGCTAAAAGAACCAGATAAAAAGCTGAAAATAAGAACAAAAAAGATCAAAGACCAAAAACCGGACAAACGCTTCCTGAAAAAGGGCTGCCGGGAATGAATCCGGCAGCCCAACGTTCTTCTAGGGAAGGTAACGTGCGCCTTCAGCCAGGGCATCAAAGTTCTTGCCCAGCAATTTCTGATGTCGTTCAGGCAGGTGGCCCTTGAGGGCCTTCTTGATGGCCTCTTCGGGCAGCACCGGCAGATTGGCCAGCAGCGCTCCGAGCAGGATCATGTTGGCCATGCGCTGATCGCCCAGTTTTTCGGCTTCTTCGTTGGCAGCAATCTCAACCACGCGAATATCGGTACGCACCGGTTTGCGGTCATTCATGGACGAATTGACCACCAGCACCCCACCGGGTTTCACCAGCGGTTCGTATTTATCCAGCGAAGGACGGTTCATGGCAATGACCGCCTGCGGGTTGTGCACGAAGGGCGAGCCAATCTCTTCATCCGATATGACCACAGTGCAGTTGGCTGTACCGCCGCGCATTTCGGGGCCGTAAGACGGAATCCAGGTGATCTGTTTGCCTTCATCCATACCGGCATAGGCCAGCAATTGACCAGCGAAAAGCACGCCCTGACCGCCGAAACCAGCAATAATGATCTCAGTTTGCATCTTCGCCTCCGCCTCAGAGTTTGATCTCGGCAACTGCCGGGTTGACCTTGTAATCACCCAACGGATAGTAGGTGATCATCTTCTCTTCCAGCCACTGCAGGGCTGCCACCGGGGTCATACCCCAGTTGGTCGGACAGATGGAAAGCAACTCGATCATCGAAAAGCCCAATCCACGCTGCTGGACTTCGAAAGCGGTGCGGATGGCTTTCTTGGCCTGGCGAATGTTCTTGGGGTCATTGAGGGCACGGCGCACCACGTAACTGGCACCATCCAGCTTGGAAAGCATCTCCGCAACGCGGATGGGGTAGCCCTGCGACTCGACATCACGGCCATTGGGTGAAGAGGTCGTCTTCTGCCCTGGCAGCGTGGTCGGGGCCATCTGGCCGCCGGTCATGCCGTAGTTGGTGTTATTGATAAAGAAGACCGTGATGTTCTCGCCGCGGGCCGCCGCATGAACAATCTCACCCATGCCAATGGAGGCCATATCCCCATCGCCTTGATAGGTGAAGACGGTGCGGTCGGGCAAAACCCGCTTGATGCCCGTGGCCATCGCCGGCGCCCGTCCGTGCGGGGACTGGACGAAATCAAAGTCAAAATAGTTATACGAAAAGACCGAGCAGCCGACTGAGGCAACGCCAATGGTCTTGTCTTTGAGACCCATCTCCTCGAGTACCTCGGCGATCAGGCGATGAGCAACCCCATGGGTACAGCCCGGGCAGTAATGGGTGCTGACCTCGGTCAGAGTATCCGGCCGTTCATACACCAGAGTTTCACTTGCGACATCATATTCTGCCATTTTCGCCTCCTATAAATTCTTCGCACGCATGCGCTGCAGCCAGCGATCACGCGGATGCCCGGCCGTATCCAGATTGCCTTTGGCAACCCGGCGAATCTCATCAAGCACCTCATCGGGGAAGGGAACCATCCCGCCCATGCGGCCATAGAAATCCACCGGAATCTGATCATGGGTGGCTAACAGCACGTCCTCGAGCATCTGACCATTGTTCATCTCAACCACCAGCAGCGCCTCCAGCTTGTGGCTGAGTTCTTCGAACAGATCGGTCGGGAAGGGACTGATCGTGATGGGGCGGATCAGCCCCACCGGAATCCCTTCAGCGCGAGCCGCGCGGACTGCTGAAAGCGCCAACCGTCCGCAGGAGCCGAAACCGGTCACAGCAAATTTGGCGTCTTCCATGAAATAAGTCTTGTAACGCACTTCATTCGCCTGAATCTCCTGCCAGCGGCGCATGAGGCGGAAATTGGTGACTTCCTGAGCAGCCGGGTCGAGGTTGATCGAGGTGAGGATGCGCTTGGAGCGTCCATCCGCGCCGGTCGTGGCCCAATCGGGGAATTCGGTCTTCAAAGCCTTGAACGGCGGCAATTCACAGGGTTCCATCATCTGACCAATGGAGCCATCGGTGAGCACAACCACCACCGAGCGATATTTTTCCGCCAGGTCGAAAGCCATTACGGTCAAATCGACTGATTCCTGGATGCTGGCGGGGGCCAGAACGATAGCGTGATACTCACCATGACCACCGCCGTGGACGATCTGGTTGTAATCACCCTGTGCCGGGGCAATGTTGCCCAGGCCTGGGCCGCCGCGCATGACATCGATCAATACCGCGGGTAATTCCGTACCGGCAATATAAGAAACACCTTCCATCATTAAGCTGACACCAGGGCTGGAAGAAGAACTCATAATGCGCTGACCAGTGCAGGCGGCACCATAAACCATATTGATCGCCGCGAGTTCACTTTCAGCCTGAACAAACGCGCGCCCCAGTTCGGGCATACGTTTGGCCATATATTCCAGAAGTTCTGTTTGTGGGGTAATCGGATAACCAAAATAGGCAGTGACCCCGGCGCGGATGGCGGCTTCTGCCACAGCTTCGTTGCCTTTCATCATTTCTCTGGTCATGTTCGCCTCCCTTATGCAGCCCGGTCCGTCGGACCGGCCTTCTCGCGAAATACAGTGATGGCGGCTTCGGGGCAGACCACCGAGCAGATACCGCAACCGGTACAATCTGCGGTGATCATGACCGCTGGATGATAGCCTTTGGCCGTGATGTGGTCCGGCGCAAGTGCGAGCACATGCTGCGGGCAGGCATTGACACAAAGTTCACAACCCTTGCAGTACATCTCATTGACTTTGATGCGACCCTTTAGGGGCATTCCAACCTCCTGAAGTGAAATATGTCCAACGATCAGACAGTACGCACCAGCTTTAACCTGTTCTATTGTGAAGTCGTGATGAAAATCCAGCAAGTGTCAGGTGTACGATGCAGCGTCGTCGTTCTTCTTGAAATGCGGGACAATATTGATGATACCATAAGGCGGAAATTTTGCAGAAACTGGCTGGCTCAGTCGCCCACCCACTCGACCACCATAGCCTCTCCCTGTCCAACGCCCACACACAGGGTCGCCAACCCATAGAATGGCCGTGGCTGAGAAGACGCGCGACGGCGCATCTCGTGTACCAGAGTGGTAAGAATGCGCGCACCAGAGCAACCCAGCGGATGCCCCAGGGCAATGGCCCCGCCATTGACGTTGGTGATCTCCGGCGCGAAGCCCATCTCAGCCATCACCGCCAGGGCTTGAACCGCAAAGGCTTCATTTAATTCAATCAGCCCCAATTGAGTAACGTCCAGCCCGGCCCGGGCCAACGCCTTTTGAGAAGCCGGGATCGGTCCCAACCCCATCACGCGCGGTTCCACGCCAGCCGCCGCCGTCGCGACGATGCGCACCAGCGGATGCAGGCCCAGCGCCGCAGCCCGGGGTGCACTCATCAGCACCAAAGCGGCCGCTCCGTCATTCATCCCGGAGGAATTCCCGGCCGTCACCGATCCGCCTTCGCGGAAAGCCGGCCTGAGTTTCGCCAGTGAATCAAGCGAAGTATCCCGCCGGGGGCGCTCATCCTGGCTGACCCACAATGGGTCACCCTTCTTTTGAGGAACAGGGACCGGCAGGATCTCTTCAGCAAATTTGCCGCTGTCGATGGCGGCCAGAGCACGCATGTGGCTGTTGAAGGCAAAAGTATCCTGCTGTTCCCGAGAAATGCCCGTCTGGGCAGCGATATTTTCAGCCGTCTCGCCCATCGCTTCGGTGCCGTAAAGCTCTTTCATACGCGGGTTGGGGTAACGCCAACCCAGCGCGGTATCGTAGGCCGTCAAATTACCAAAGGGGAAACCTTGCTCTGCTTTGGGAAGGGAATAAGGAGCACGCGACATGCTCTCCACGCCGCCGGCCAGGTAAAGGTCCCCTTCGCCGCAACGGATGGCCCGGTAAGCCTGCGCCACCGCGTTCAGCCCCGAAGCACACAGACGATTGAAGGTTACCCCAGCCACACTGGGAGGCAGCCCGGCCAGAAGTGTGGCCATCCGCGCCACGTTGCGATTATCCTCGCCGGCCTGGTTGGCACAGCCCAGATAGACCTCTTCGATGTCTTTGCCGCGCAGATGATTGCGCTCGACCAGTGCCTTCAAAACCAGAGCGGCCAGATCATCGGGGCGAACCTTCGATAAGGCTCCCCCCAACGCGCCGATGGGGGTACGCAAAGCGTCAACGATCACGACGTCAGTCATTTCTTCCTCCAAAGCGTGGATTCTTAAAAAGATTCTACCACTGAAGGTTTTTTCGACCTGCATCCGCCGCACGGCCAACCAACAGTTTTGTATTTAAGCGGCAAAAGCGCGATGAAGCAGTATGAATCTCGTATAATTACAAAGGGTAAAAAGATTGCGATGCAATTTTCGGGAGCCGTTAACGGGATGAAAGCGCGGATAAAAATCTTCTGCGGAGGGATACTGATCGCCGGCACACTGTTAAGTGCCTGCAGCGGTGCTCCAATGGGCAGCGGCAATACCACTTATGCTGTTGCCCCCAGCCTGCGCGAATTCTATCAATCCGTGGGAGGGGGAAGCGCTGCTCGGCCCCGCCATCTCGAAAGATTTCAGCAAAGACAACTATCAGTGCCAGTACACCAGCAACGCGCTCATGTGCTACAACCCGCTCGTCACCGACAACAGCCGCTTCTTCTTATATCCGCTCGGGGATCAGATGGGCATCAGCGACGATCCAACTGAAGCCACCGCCGAAACCGGCAGCCAGAGCGTGGATGGATTTGCCATCTACGATGAATTTCTGCCCTATTTCAACCAGCTTTCTGGCGAGAAATACACCGGCAAACCGCTGACGCAGGCACGCATGAATTACCAGCAAAAGCGCATCGAGCAATTCTTCGAAAACGTTGGCTTCTATAAGAAATTCAGCGACCCGAGCGGCACCGTGCATTTGATGGCTTACGGAGCCTATGCCTGCCAAAGTGACTGCGATTTTACCCCCGCCGTAGATGCAGCTGTCTCCCTGACCGCCAATAGCAGCGCCAGCCAACCTCTGCTGGCCGGTCTGAGCAAAATGGGCAACACCGCCGTGCTGGGAACCCCGCTGACTCAGCCTTACATTGCCGCCGACGG